>Ga0187862_10000954_pt1 | contig 31724 bp, 23 predicted proteins | sample June2016WEW_10_1_FD_133003 | JGI IMG/M metagenome (GOLD analysis project Ga0187862, IMG submission 133003) | Peatland microbial communities from SPRUCE experiment site at the Marcell Experimental Forest, Minnesota, USA - June2016WEW_10_150 | ecosystem: Environmental > Terrestrial > Soil >...
AAGGAAATGATGGGCCAAAAGAGCGATGTCCTCCTTGCGCTCCCTCAGGCTCGGCAGGTGGATCGCTATTACGTTCAGGCGGTAAAAAAGATCGTCTCTGAACCTGCCCGCCTGCACGTCGTGGTGAAGATCACGGTTGGTTGCCGCAAGGACTCTCACATCGGCCGAAATGACCTTCTCGCCGCCGACCCTCTCGAAGCAGTGATCCTGGAGAAACCGCAGCAGGAATATCTGCACGGCAGGCGCTATCTCCCCGATTTCGTCCAGAAAAAGTGTCCCGCCGTGAGCACGCTCGATCCGGCCCTTTTTCTGATGGGTCGCACCGGTGAATGCTCCTTTTTCGTGGCCAAAAATCTCGCTCTCGAGCAGGGTAGGGGAGTAAGCGGAGCAGTTGGCGACCACAAAAGGGCCCTTTCTCCTATGACTCTGCTTGTGAATAGCATTGGCGACCAGTTCTTTGCCCGTTCCGTTTTCTCCCGTGATCAACACGGTGGCGTCTGAGCTGGAAACAAGGTCGATGAGTTCATAGATTTCCTGCATGCACTTGCTCTGGCCGATAATGTCGCCATATCCGGAGCGTTCGGTGACCTGTGATTTGAGATTTTTGACTTCGCTCTGGTGCATTACAAGATTTCTGAGGTGTCCCGAAGCCTGTTCGCACAGCGCCACGAGGAACCTGAGGTCCTCGGGCGGATAGCGGTTGAAGGTCTTTGAGCCCAAAAAGAGCAGGCCGATGCATTGCCTGCGCACGAACAGCGGGATAGCCGACCACGTAGGGTCGGAATCTGCTACGATTTTGAGAAGAGGGAATACCTGGGATTTGTCCGAGGAACCAATGAGGTCCCTGACCCTGTACTTCTTGATCTGATGAACCAGTTCCGAGCTGAGGGCACATAATTCCAGTTTCTGCAAAATCCGCAGGAGCTTCTCAACATACTTCGGCTCGCAATCCTCCAAACGCAGCAATTGCTCGCTTGGGGAGTCCAGGAGCAAAAAAGCAGGTTCCGATCCCGGAAGGAGTTTGACGGTAAACTCCAGCAAAAACTCCACCAGTTCGGGCAACGTAGCCTTTGTTCCCACCTCGCGGGAAAGATTAAACAGCTCTTCCAGTCTTCGCTGAGTCCGGAGCAGTTGCTCGGAACGCAGCGCCAGGGCCTGCTCTAGATTTTTCTTCTCCGTAACGTCCCGCTCGGTTCGGATTACCAGATCAACTTTACCCGCGTTGTCCATAATCGGATATGTGGCGATCTGCTTGACTCTTCCGCTCTCCACCAGTTCGGGATGAATGGAGTCGCACAGGAGCGGCTGTCCGGTCTGGTAGGTCTTTCGCACCGGGCAAAAAGTTCCCGCTTCATGACACGGAAAACTCCTGCCAAAAAGAACTTCGTAGCAGGTCCTGCCTAAGAGCTCCTCGGCGTTTTGAAACATCGTTCCGGTGAGAAAATGATCGTTTACCTGCACTATCCGATAGGTTGACGGATCGATCACCATCAGTTTGTCGGTGATGCTGTTGATGATCCTCTCAGAAAAGGTTTTCGCGCTGAGCAGGGCAGCCTCGATTTCCTTAAGGCACGTGATATTTGTCAAAATGGCGAGAGCGCCCTGAAAAATTCCATCCTCCATAATGGGGGAAGCCGAGATGAGGCAATGGATACCTGGGCCGTCTTTTTTGGTAAATTTTATCTCAAAGGTGTCGGCTAAACCCATCCGTTGCCTTTGGAACTTTGCCCGCGACAGTGCTTGCGAAGCTTCGTCCATGAAATCGAAAATGCTCCGGCCCGGCACTTCATCGAGGGGATACCCAAGCATGGTCGACAGTCGCTTATTGGCGAAAGTTATCCTCGCTTCGCTATCGACTATACAAATACCCTCCCGCGCGGTCTCGACTATTTTTCTATATCGTTCGTCGGATAGCTTTAATTCTTTTTCCAGATTCTTGTACTTTGAAATATCGCGCGCACGCCCAATGGCTTTCGTAATTGAACCATCGGCATGCGAAATGGGGGAGGCGATGAATTCAAAATTGGCCCATGTCCCGTCGGCCAGGCGAAAAGCTATGTCCCATGATTGGGCTGTTTTAGTTCGGAACACTGCATTAAAGCGTGTGGCAAAATCCTCTCCGCGCTCGCCGGCAAACAGTTCATGGCATAGTTTCCCAACCGCAGGTCCGCCATTGTCTTTAAAAAGCATGGAAAAAGCTTCGTTCACCTGAAGGATGCGAAGATTTGAATCGCAGATAAACATAGGTTCATTCAGGCTTTGGAATAACATTTCAAAGGATGCAGGTTCGGACTGAGGGGATGGTTTTTTACTCATATGCCTTTCCCCGCGCGCATTGTCCGGCAATACGCGGGTTGCCTGTTACCGGTGTAGTCTGACACGCGCCTGTTAACGGAAAATACTTGCTCATCAGTACAGACAAAGGACTTGGAAAATCGCTGAGACCCAACATCGCAGGAACGGAAAACAGAAAGAGAACGGCCACTTCAAATCATAAGCGGTTCCAGGTAAAAATTGACTGGCGCTGTTCGGAAAGCCGGGCTTTTCAGCTATCCTGGCCGTATTAAGTAACATTAGATTGACGGCCTTTCAATCAAAATCTCTTTAAATCTCTCAAGACTATGCTCTTTTACTTGCCAACTCAAAGTTAACAAGCTAAATATATAAGCTAAGCAAAAAAGGCGTCACGGTATTGATGTGAATGCCGCCGAGGTGTCTTGCCCCGGGTCCTGAGTCTTTGTCCACCTGGTATGGACAGGCCATTGAGTGTATGGGGCGTGCTTCTTGCCCAGGTCGCCCGGCGCTTGACTCTAATCCGTGAGCACATCGCGGAGCGCTCCCCTCCGTAATCCGCCGGAGGGTGTTCGAGGTTGCTTATCGGCACGCTTGTGCCATACCACACTAACATTTTCACTAAAAAAGGGGGTCTTATGCCTGTCTTCGCTTCTTACTTGAAAGTTACAGCGGAAGGGAACAAAGAAATTAAAAAATCAAGGGAACGCTTCGAACTTGGTAAGAAAAATGTCGAACAGTGCGGTGGGAAAATCATTTCAGCCTACTACATCGTATCTCGTGGAGAGTACCTTATCATAAGCGAATTCCCCGATGAGAACGCCAGAGTGAAAAGTATGATCAACACTGTCCAGCACGGCACGGTTTCTTATGAAGTATACAAAGCTCTGCCGGTTAATGAGTTCTTTAAAATCGTAGAGGGATAATGAAGGGGAGTAATCCTGTTATTTGAAATGGGGTTCTCTAATTCGAATTGTGAGATAGTTGGTGTCCATCCGGCAACACCGGATGAGAACTCCACGGTGCGCGTGAGGTTTCTGTTCATAAAGTGGGGATTTCTCGTTCTGGGGCGGTCCTGCCGCCCCAGAGCCTCTCCCGTACCTGATCCGGGGGCAGAAAATCTGACAAAATCCTTTTGAGGTCTTTCTGGTAAGGAGAAATTAGTGAACGAACTGCTGGCGCCCGGCGGAAGCCTTGAAATGGTGGAAGCCGTTTTCGAGAATGGCGCCGATGCCGTCTACGTGGGATGCAAGGGGTTTAGCCGCAGGAAAAGCGCCTGGGAGCTTGAGGATTCAAAGGTCCGGGAAGCTGTCGGGATCGCCGGCCGATTCGGTGGGAAGGTGCGAATCGCCGTAAACGCGGAGGTCCCTCGAGAAAAGGCAATGGTGCTTCTTGGAAAAATCGCAAAATATGCCTCATGGGGGGCCGAGGGCATAATAGTAAAGACCCCGTTCGTTATGCAGATGGCTCGCGACAACTTCCCCGAACTGGTGATTCACGCCAGTGTGGGGTGTAATATCCAGACGCGCGAGCAGATAGCCGAGTACGTTGGCTACGGCGCTACCCAGGTGGTAGCGAGTACCGAGATCAAAACCGTCGAACAGCTCTCCGGCTTCAAGAGCGCCGCAGACTCCCTAGGAGTGCCCACCGAAGTCCTGATCCACGGCAACCGTTGCGTGGGCGGGGTAGGGAACTGCTCGTTTCACGAGCTGATCAGCGATTCCTATATTCAACGGAAGTGCCTGGATGAAGACGGCAACGAAATCATCGAGTTTGAAGGATGGCCCGACCGCTCGGGAAGCTGCTTTCGGCTGTGCATGCTGAGCGATGAGCAGAGGCGAAAGGTCCTTGCTCAAAGAGGGAAAAACCCTGAAGAGATCGAGTCCATAAACGAGCGTATCCGCCGAAACCCCAACGTCGCGTTCGTTGTATCCGGGGAAGAGTTATGGAAGTACATGGACCTTGGGGTTCACACACTCAAAGTCCAGGGACGCGAATACCCGGTGGATCTGGTCGGCAGGATGATCTACATATACCGCAGTCTGATCCGGGCCTGGGGTTCAGGCGCGCGGCATGATGAACCTGGTCTGCAGCCGCTCTGGCAGGAACTCGAGGAGATCAGGAAGGACCGCGACCGTATGCGAATGAAGAACACAGCCGAACTTCACAGGAATATCAAAGGGCTTTAGCAGCGGGCGGTTGAAAATAAACTCACATCATGAAATGGAGAACCGCAAATCTGCAAGCGTTCCTCTATTTGGTCGGCACCATTATTCTGCTGGCCGGTCTGGGCAGTTCTGTCCTGATTTATGAGTTATCCGGCGATCGTTCGACAAGCGTCCTGGGTTACGAAGATGCAGGCGGGTCTGCTTATCCGATTTTACCTGAAGATTCCAAACAGTACTTACGGGGTATGGAACTGTACGGCGGAACGGCAAATGTGCTCGCAGACGAGCTAAGGCGTTGGTTTGTCGGTTTATGGCACGGGAAATCCCTCGCATTCACAGTAGCCTTCATTACCATTCTCGTATCCTCAGGGGTTTTCTATGTTGCCAGGCGCCCGCCATCCCCGGAAGATGCGAACATTCATCGGCGTACCGGGGACTGAAAAATTCTCACCACAGAGACGCAGAGGGCGCAGAGCAGCCCCGGGCCGCAACCAAACAGAAAAACAATCCGCAGATTACACATATGACGCAGATAAAATAAAGACTTGAAAAAAATCTTGACAAAATTTCAAGAAACTCGATGTTAGTTCCAAAGAGAAAAGCTTTGTAAGACAGGATTTACAAGGAACGTATTAGAGTTGATCCTGTTAAATTTTGGTTTTCTCTCCTTGACCGGACTATGCCCCGTCTCTGTGGTGAACATTTACGCCCGGCTGGACCGGCAAGTGAACTCCCCCTTTCGGATGAGGCGGCGGTCATGGCTGTATTTCCACAGTTTGAGCGGTTCATCTGGTTCGACGGCCGTTTGAGGCAAAAGCGGTTTCCCAACGCATCCCATCTTGCAGAACAATTTGAAATATCGCATAAGACCGCCCAGCGCGATATCAATCGCTTGCGCGACCGCCTGCGGGCGCCCATAGACTATGACCCCTCGCACAGGGGCTACTATTATACAGAGGAGGGTTTCGATCTTCCCCGCCTGCCGGCTACCCAGGAGGAGATGCTGGCTGTGCTTGTTGCGCGCCGCCTTCTCTCCCATACCGCCGGAGGATTTATCAGCGAGGCGTTTCGAGGCTTCAGCCGAAAGTTCCAGGACGCAGCGGCGGCCTTTGGAATGGACGAGGCCCGCCTGGAGGAATCCTTTTCCGCCTCCTGGCATGGCTTTAGTCCGGTGCCTGACAAGACCTTCAGGACGGTGGCCCAAGCGCTTATCGAACGCCGCACGATCGAGATTGGATACCACTCCCCGGGATCGGGCGCTAACACGCGGCGTATCGTCGAACCCCACCATCTGCAGCACTATATGGCGTCATGGGTACTTATTGCCTACTGCCGCCTGCGCGATGACTGGCGCAAATTTTATCTTTCTCGAATCGACAGTCTAAAAACCCTGCCCGCAACCTTCGACGTGCGGCCTCGCGAACAATGGGCGCCTCAGCTCGAAGGCGCTTTCGGCATCTTCCAGGGCGCAGCCTCCATTCCAGTCACCTTACGCTTCAACGCCTTCCGCGCCCGATGGGTCCGCGAACAGCTCTGGCACCCGGCGCAGGAAGTCCGGGAAACGCCGGACGGCGGCATCGATCTCTGCTTTCCCGTGGCCGATTTTCGAGAGGTCAAGATGATGGTCCTGCAATTCGGAGCTGACGTGCATGTGCTCTCACCCGATGCGTTGCGGGATCAGATCGGCGATGAGGTTGAGCGAATGAGGGAGATATACGGGCAAACAAGAAGCGGGAAGCGGGGAGCAGGGAGCGAGGAAGGGTGAAGAGTGAAGATCTGGGGCGGTGAGGGAGGAGCAGGAAGCGGGAAGCAGGGAGCGAGGAGCGAGTAGCAGGAAACATTCCACCACAGAGACACAGAGAAAGGAAAGCGGACATGCAGGAAAAACCGAAAGCAAACAGGGATGATGGATTTTTGATTCCCGCTTCCCGCTTCTTGCTCCGTGCTTCATGCTTCCTGCTTCTTGCTTCCTGCCACTCGGTGAGTCTTGATTCACGCTTCATGCTTCCCGCTTCATGCTTCTTGCTTCATGCTTCCTGCTCTGGTAACGGCTCGAAAAAGGAGGGAGGCAACTTGAATGTTCCCCCGGCAAGTCCGATGGGCCGTGGGGCGCTGCGTTCCGGGGGGATCGGACGGATCTCCGCTATTGGCACATTGCGCTTGCACAGCAATATCGTTTCCCCTCCGGCCAGGCGGTCAAGATACTGCGACAGATGGGTCTTGGCCTCATGAATGTTGAGTCTGATCATGATTTAAGTGTAATTCTATTAGTAGACCAAGTCAAAGGTTAAGCCGGCAGCGGGAAGTAGGGAGCGGGGCGCGAGGAGCATGGAGCGTGAAGCACCGGGAATTTTGGGTTTTCGGTCTTGAGTTACTAAAAACTAACAACCCTTAACTAAAAACTCTTCTGCTTCGTGCTTCATGCTACGTGGTGGATATTGATTACCGCTTCATGCTTCTTGCTTCATGCTTCGTGGTAAAAACTTCGATGAAAAGAAGTTTTCCCGAACATGGGTCGTCGGATGTCCTACTGCTCGTGCTATGAGTCATTCCTAATAAGCATTGGTTTTGCGGCTCAACCCAGTGGGACCGCCTGTTTGCCAGGAGTCGGGGAGATTACGCCAATAAGTGCTGGCGACCACTGAATTGAAGGCAGGGGAACCATGACTCACTTTTGGGCTAAGACAACCTCGGATGGGAAGCCGGGCATTTCCGTTTACGAGCACATGGTAAATGTTGGGTGTGTGGCACGCTGTATTGCTGAAATATCGCCGGAGATCCTGAAACGTTTTCATCATCTACGATCAAAGGAAATCGGCGCTCTTGCTGCTCTCCACGACCTCGGCAAGGTATCTCCAGGCTTCCAGCGAAAGTGTGAAGCGTGGCTTGAAGAGAATGGCCTGATGAAGATTGCCCGCAACGGATGCTGGGATACGGCAATGGAATCGGATCATGGCAAGGTTTCGCATTCTGCTATCCAGGATTTTTTGGTGCAGCAAGGTACCTCAAGAAATCTAGCTCAGTATTTATCGGCCGTTCTTGGCGCGCACCATGGAAAGATAAAGTTTTATCCAAATCCGCGTGGGATCAAGCCGCTCATCAAGCAAACCACAGAAGGCAATAGCGGCATCGAATGGGATGATGAACGTCAAAAAGTGGCACAGCAGCTATGGCGCTATTTCGATGCGGAGAGCTCCGTCCTCACAATCACCGATGAATCGCCTGGCGTCTGGTGGCTTGCCGGGCTTACGGCAGTTGCCGACTGGATCGGCTCCGATGAACGGTTCTTTCCTCCCGAGCGCTGGCCTGGGGACTCGAAAGTTCCCACCCTTGCCCTGAAAGCCCTCGACGCCATCGGCTTTCGACGCGCTCAGTTTGTTTCCAACCTTTCGTTTCATGATTTATTCCATGATTCAGGAAGACCAGAGATAGAATGGGTACCCAATGAAATGCAGGAGAAAGCACTCGCCACGGTAACCGCGCCTGGAGTCTACGTTATCGAAGCGCCAATGGGCGCTGGCAAAACCGAAGCGGCACTGTGGGCAGCCTATCGGTTACTGCTTTGCAGAAAGGCAACGGGGATCTATTTCGCGCTTCCAACCCAAGTGACAAGCAACCGGATTCACCTTCGCATGAACGAGTTCTTGCGGCGAATCTGCCCCGAAGCACGGACAGCCCGGCTTATCCATGCCAATTCCTGGCTTATGGAATCTGATTGCGGGATTCACCCAGCAGCGACCGAGAGGCAGGAAACAAAACCCGATGATGCACGAACCGGACGGGACTGGTTTGCCTCGACAAAACGAGCGCTGCTTGCCCCCTTCGGTGTCGGAACGATAGACCAGGCACTCCTCGGAGTCGTGGCGGCAAAACACTTCTTTGTTCGTCACTTTGCACTTGCCGGGAAGGTGGTGATTCTTGACGAAGTCCATTCGTACGATCTCTATACAGGAACACTCATCTACAAACTTGTCACCACCCTCGAAGGGCTGGGCTGCACGGTGATTGTCCTCTCTGCTACACTCACGGGAAAAAGGCGTGGGAAGATTGCTGCTTGCCCCGAAGGTGCTTTTGATGATGGTGAACTTCCTTATCCACTCATCGCAGGGCGCAATGAAGGCGTTTCTCTTGAACCGGTCACGGCAGCACAGCCAAAATCGCGAAACGTCAGGGTGGATTTTGTCACTGCGGAGAAGGGCGAGGAAGAGGCGGTTGCTCTTGCCCGAAGCGGCGGGGCGGTACTCTGGATATGCAACACCGTCGATGCAGCTCAAAAGCAATACGTACGGTTCATGAAACTTACTCAAGAGGAGTTTCCCATCGGAGTTCTCCATTCCCGGTTCCCCTTCTGGAGGCGTGAAAAACTCGAAGACGAGTGGATGGAACGGCTCGGTAAGAATGGACGAACCCGATGCCGCTCAATTCTCGTTTCGACCCAGGTCGTTGAGCAGAGCGTAGATCTTGACGCTGATCTTCTCATTACCGAGCTCGCGCCTACCGATATGCTTCTGCAACGTCTCGGACGGCTTTGGCGGCATGAACGGGTGCATCGGCCGGTTGATTCAGCTCAGCTCTATATTCTCGAAGAAGCGGCGAGCCTTGACGAGTTGCGTAGGATGGGACCGAAAGCGATTGTGAAGGCACTCGGAAGCAAGGCGCACGTGTACGCTCCGTTCGTTCTTCTTCGCTCTCTGGAACTTTGGGAACATCAGAGCAAAAAACAGAGCGGGGTATCGATACCATCGCAGATACGGGAATTGCTTGAGGCGACATATAAGGAACGAGAAGAAGAGCCCGATGCATGGCAGCAGCTTTCCATCGATTGGTTCGGAACGGACTCGGCAAAACAAATGATGGCCTCTCGAAACCTAAACCTCTGGCAGGTGGCGCTTGAAGACGAAGAGGGGGTACAAACCCGTCTTAACGAGATGCCGACATTTGCACTGGTTATCTGTCGAAAGCTCACTGATAAGGAGGCGATTTTCATCGATCAGTCAAGAGGCATCCTCGGCAGCGACCAGTATCGACTGTCTACCGCACAGGCGATTCACAAGAACCTGGTGAAAGTTCCGGAGTACTGCTTCGACTCCATTGAGGCGTGCCCCGCTTTTGTTGACTATCTCCACGGAAAGCAAAGCATCGGAATTGTTACGGAGAGTGGAGCGGTGAAAGTGAAGGGACTAAAAAACGGAACCCGGCTCTTCTATTCTGACGACCTTGGGCTTGTTATCGAAAGATCATCCACATAGGAGGGAATATGAATGTTGCCTTTGATCCGTGGATACCGGTAGTGACCACTTCGGGCAAACGAACCTTGGCGAGCCTGTATGCAGCGCTTACCGAAGGTGAGAAGTTTGCCGATCTTGCGGTGCGCCCGCACGAGCGGGTTTCCCTGATGCGGCTCTTTCTCTGCGTCGCACATGCCGCACTCAACGGACCTAAGGTCTATGATGATTGGTGCGACGTACCGAAAAAGCTGGCTGGGGCAGTACAGAAGTACCTGACGGATTGGAAGGATTCGTTTGAGTTGTTCCATGAGGAGAAGCCCTGGTTGCAGGTAGCCGGGTTAAATATTCTCCCATCTGACAAAAGCGACGATTCTAATGATGAAAATAGTTGGTCAACACTGAATAAACTATGTTTTACCCGCGCAAGCGGGAACAACACAACACTTTTTGACCAGGCATCAAATGGTCCAGCAGCAACCGAATACACAACAGAGGAAATTGTTCTCAACCTCCTGACATTTCAAAATTTCTTTGTGGCTGGAGGCAAGGCATCGTCGAGGCTTTGGGGAAGTATCGAAATGAAGAATCCACCTAATCCCAAAGGTGGCCCGTGCTCCGGCAAGTCGATATTGTTCACTTTTTTACGGGGAAAAGACCTTCCTGAATCGATCCATCTGAATCTGAACACATACGATGACTTGAGATTTCTATATGGGGATTCAGTGGACTGGCTGGGAAGACCAATATGGGAAATGCCTATCAAATCTCCCACCGACGCTGGGGCCATTACCAACGCAACGCAAACGCATCTTGGAAGACTGGTGCCCCTGACCAGAATTCTTCGAGTAAACGAAGACCGTAAAAAGGTTTTGCTCGGCGCAGGCTTTCTTTACCCAAAATTTCAGGACGAGAAAAATGGTTTTCAGCCGGATGTGTTCGCGACCACTGTCATGAACAGGAATGGAGAACGCGAATTGCTGTCGGCCAGACTTGGCAGCTCTGTATGGAGACAACTGCATTCTTTGACTGTACGCAGAAAGAACGCCTCAGATTCAAGTCGAGGGCCTCTTTGCTTGCTGAATATTCCGGAAACCAGTTCTTGTGACGTCATCGTGAACTCAATGATAACCAATCCAAGACAGGCAGCAGAAATTGTCGATCTTATCGAATCGGTCTTCCACATTCCCACACCTCTTCTTACTCCTCAAGGAAACGAAAGCTATGAAGAGGAGGTGAAAAAGTCCGAATCATGGGCGAGTCGATTAGGTTGGGCTGTTGAAGGATATCGCAGGGAGATAGATGGCGGATGGGAAGGCCGGTTGAAAGGGGCTGGGCCGTCCAAGGGGGAACTTAAGGTGAAGCTGCATGCTGTTGCCACCATCCACTACTGGACCACAGTCGAAAAGAATCTCCGGCTTTTGATGAATCACATCGAAGCCATTGGCACCGATGCTGCCATTCCTACCCGCGAGGTATGGCGAAAAATGCTCTTCTCTGCGGCCTGTGAAGCCTACCGAATTGCTTGCGGGCAGGAATCCCCCCGTCAGATGAAAGCTTTTGCCAAAGGGTGGCAGAAATTAACGTCTAAACGAAATGAACGTGCAGAGAATATGAATAAATCAGAAGAGGAGGAAGTATGAGCAGGCTTCTTGAACGACTCCGCAAGTTTAAAGGAAACCGGGGTATGATGGCCAATCTTCGCTGCATCCACGTCGAGAACAAAAAACATCGTGCATGGCCCGCGTTGAATCGGCTGGGGGTAGCGATTGACAATAATGTGTCAGCCTTCGTTGCCGGTCTCTTTGCCACCCATCCCGAAGAAACCTTCACCGGAAATTTCGGCGCTACCTCCAAGTCAATCGAGCAACGGCGGCGTGAAAAACGAAACGATGACAACAAGATGACGCCGAGCGAGCGAAGATTCCAGCATTTGCTCACCGCTGAAACGGATGCCGAGTTGTACGACCGTGTCCTGCGGATCGTTCTTATGGCAAAATCACAGGGAGTTCCCGTTAACTACGCAAAATTGGAAACCGACCTCAAATCCTGGTTCCTGAACGACCTCACCAAGACTGACTGGGCAGCGGCCTTCTGGACCCCGGAAACAATCTCTGCTTCTGCCGAGGAGGAAATATGAGCTGGCTTGCCCGCTTAGAAGTCGATGCCGAAATCGCCCGGACGGAGCGCATTTCCGATAGCTATGCCTGGCACAAGAGGCTGTGGGAATGTTACCCCAGCTCTAAGGAAGCCGCGCGGGACTTCCTCACCCGAATCGATCAACTCGAAGGCGCGTTCAGGCTCTGGATTTTGGCCCCGAAAAAGCCTGAAAGACCGCCATGGTGCCCGGAAGACGCTTTCGCCCTCAAGGAAATTGCCCCGTCGTTTCTCTCTTACCGGCACTATGCCTTTGACTTGCGGGCCAATCCGGTAAAGACAATCGTACAGCGAGGGCCAAATGGAGAAACATTGCTTCGCCACGATGGGAAGCGGCGGAGCGGCAAGCGTGTCCCTTTGGTTAAGCCGGATGAACTGCGCGAATGGCTTTTTCGCAAAGGCAAAGTGAGATGTCGAGACAAGGACACGGGTTTGGATGTACCCGGCGGATTTAGAATTGTGGAAGAAAAGCCTCTCGAAATCAGTCCAATGGTGGAAAGCTATTTTCGCAAGAAAGGGCAATCAGGCTACCACGGCGGAGTCCAGTTTCGCGGAATCCTGGAAGTGACTGACCCGGAAAGGTTTATCGAAACCTATCACTTCGGGGTCGGCAGCGCCAAGGGCTTCGGTTTCGGCCTACTACTGCTTGCACCAATCAACCTGGACCTATAGGAACCACATAAGGAGAATAGTTATGAAGCACTTGGAACTGCACATCATTCAGTCTGTACCCGTTGCCTGCCTCAACCGCGACGATTTGAATTCCCCCAAGACGGCCGTCTTCGGCGGCGTCCAGCGGGCGCGGGTGTCAAGCCAGTCGTGGAAGCGTGCGATTCGCGAGATGGCTGACAAAGAATTTGATAATGCGGGTCAGTTCAAAGGGAGGCGAAGCCGTCTGTTTGTCGAGAAAATAGCCTCGGAGCTTAGACAACTCGGTGAAGCCGAAGGGGCCGCCAATGCACTGGCCCTTTGTGCCGGCCACTATTTGGCCAAACTAGATCCAAAACAGGAAGGAAAAGTGAAAACCCTCGTATTTCTCTCACCCGCGGAATACGAAATCTTTGCAAAACTCCTGTACTCGCTCGAAGATGACGATAAGCAGAAGTTGGTTGACGCAATTGCATCGGTTGATACGGATAACCTGGCAACCGATGAAGAGAATGACGAAGAGGTCGACGAGGCAGAGTCGGGAAAAAAGAAAAAGGGCGACAAAAAACTCTCTGCTAAGCAATTTGGCAGTCTCGTAGCTAAAATCCTTAAGACACGGATAGAAAAGGCGTTCAAAGGTGAAAAAAAGGACGCCAAAAGCCTTCCAAAGGATGCTGCCGACATTGCCCTGTTTGGCCGCATGGTCGCCAACGATCATTCTCTGACCGTCGAAGCTGCCTCCATGTTCTCGCATGCCCTTTCGACCCACAAGGTGGACAATGAGATCGACTTCTTTTCCGCCGTGGACGATCTCCAACCCAAAGAGGAACCCGGCGCAGGAATGACCGGGACACTGGAATTCAATTCCGCCACCTACTACCGCTTTGCCGCCCTCAACCTCGACATGCTTGCCGATGTGGAGCACCTCGAAAGCATGACACTTGTAGAGCGCCGGAACGTGGTGCGTACCTTTGTGGAGGCAACCATCAAGGCGATTCCCGGCGCCCGCAAGAACACCATGAACGGCAACACGCTCCCGGTCTATGTGCTGGGTGTTGTCCGGGAAAAGGGACATCCGATTCAACTGGTCAACGCCTTTGAGAATGCAGTCCGCTCATCACAGGGCTATGCGGCCAAATCCATCGAACTGCTCAAATCGGAGTATGCAAAACTTACAGATACTTGGGGAATTGAGGCTGTCTTTGAGGAGGCGATTCCCGATATCGGCATGACAGTCTTCCTAGACGGGGTGGTGGCTCATGTCATCTGACAGACTTTTTCTGGCCCTTCGTCTGCAAGGCCCCCTTCAATCATGGGGTTTCGACAGCCAGTACAACCGTCGCAATACCGGATTGATGCCTACAAAGAGCGCCATCGCCGGCATGTGCTGTGCCGCGCTCGGTCTGCCGCGCGGAAGCGACAAGGAGCAGAAGTTCCTTGCCTCATTCGGAGCCGTGCGGATGACCTCGATCTCCATCCCTCGGAAAGGAGTTGGGAAGGAACTCCCGGTTCGCCGGTTGCAGGACTACCATACGGTGCAGAATACGAGGCGGGCGAGTGGTTCGATCAACAACGATTGTGTCCTGACCCATCGTCAGTACCTGACGGATGCGGCTTTTGGCGTTCTGCTCGAAGGAAACGGAATTCTGCTGGGAGAAATTGCAGCCGCCCTTGCTGATCCGACATGGGGCATCTGGTTGGGACGGAAGACCTGCATTCCATCTGCGCCCGTTCTAGCCGGGTTAAAAGATAGCAAGGAAGACGCTTTGCTCCTCTTGATCGGCGAAGATCCCATCGAATTATTCACCCGGCAGCAGGAGGTGGGCAAATTCCTCGATGGACGCGACTCACTTCCCGATACACCGGTTTCATTTGATACGAAGCGAAGGTTGTTTTCACCGAGAAGAGTGATGACCACGCAGGGAAGAGAGCGCACCTGATGCTGTGAGGCTCTGTTGCTTGGTTTCGATGGTGAGAGGAAGTCATGAGCGAGCCAATTCTACCACCCATTAAGCCCATTCCCATCAAAGACCGCGTTTCTATCCTTTTTGTGGAAAAGGGAAACCTCGATGTTCTGGATGGGGCCTTTGTGATCGTCGATAAGAACGGAGTGCGCACTCACATTCCGGTCGGCGGCGTGGCCTGCCTTATGCTGGAGCCCGGAACTCGGGTGTCCCACGCGGCGGTGACATTGGCCTCCCGCGTTGGGTGCCTTCTAGTGTGGGTCGGTGAGGCGGGGGTGAGACTCTATGCTTCCGGGCAGCCGGGTGGAGCGCGGGCAGACCACCTTCTTTATCAGGCTAAGCTCGCCCTGGATGACTCGGCACGACTGAAAGTCGTAAGAAAAATGTACTCGCTGCGATTCAAGGAGGAGCCTCCGGAGCGGCGCAGTGTGGAGCAGTTGCGTGGCATTGAGGGAGTCCGGGTTAGGAAGATGTATGAGCTTCTGGCCAGACAGTATGGTGTTCCCTGGAATACCCGCAATTATGACCACACGCAGTGGGGAAGCGGAGATCTGGCAAATCGATGCCTTTCCTCAGCGACCGCATGCCTATATGGCATCACCGAGGCTGGTATTTTGGCTGCAGGATACGCTCCGGCTATTGGATTCATTCACACGGGAAAGCCTCAGTCATTCGTCTATGACATAGCTGACATCTTCAAGTTCGAGACAGTAGTGCCGGTGGCATTTCGGGTCGCTTCCAGAAAACCCGGCAGTCCTGAGAGAGAAGTCAGACTCGGCTGCCGCGACTCATTCAGGCAGTCGCACCTGCTCGAAAGAATTATTCCCATTATCGAGGAAGTCCTGGCCGCTGGAGAGATCCCGAAGCCGGAAGCCCCGGCAGAATCGGTGGCGCCTGCCATACCTAACAAGGAGAGTATCGGAGATGCTGGTCATCGTGGTTGAGAATGTCCCTCCACGGCTCCGAGGGCGACTGGCCCTTTGGCTGCTGGAGGTTCGCGCGGGAGTCTATGTGGGGGTTTATTCCAGGCGCATTCGTGAAATGATTTGGAACCAGGTGGAGAAGGGACTTGCGGAAGGCAACGCGGTCATGGTTTGGACTACCAATACTGAATCCGGTTTTGACTTCCTGACGGCTGGCAAGAATAGACGGATGCCCGTCGAAATGGACGGCCTCAAACTCGTATCGTTTTTACCATGTGATTCCAATGACATACATAACCCGGATGAGTGTCCGGAACAGGTGAATAATTGAGTTGGAAAAGTCTTGTAAAATCAGCAGCTTATCCGGTGGCAATTCCGCTGCCTAAAAACTCCAGTTATCCTGATGGGTTAGAAGAAGTGTGTTCCCCACAGGCGTGGGGATGAACCGCTCGACCAACATCACGCGGAAGAAGTCCGTGTGTGTTCCCCACAGGCGTGGGGATGAACCGGTCTGAGGATCAGGAAGCACCGGAGACTTAACGTGTTCCCCACAGGCGTGGGGATGAACCGATCAGAAGGGTGGCATTGTTTGATTCTGAAATGTGTTCCCCACAGGCGTGGGGATGAACCGGTGTATCTGATTAACCCCGAATCTGAGACAGAGTGTTCCCCACAGGCGTGGGGATGAACCGGTGGGCGACGGGGACTGGCTGAAGGGCAACAAGTGTTCCCCACAGGCGTGGGGATGAACCGTTCCCTATCTTTCGATTCCGTGTATGAATCTGGTGTTCCCCACAGGCGTGGGGATGAACCGCCCTATCACTACGAATACGAGTCCGGTGGTTAGTGTTCCCCACAGGCGTGGGGATGAACCGTCGACATTGGAAAAACCCTTTCTTACCGCAGAGTGTTCCCCACAGGCGTGGGGATGAACCGACGTGGACGACATCATCAGCGCGATCGAAGTGGTGTTCCCCACAGGCGTGGGGATGAACCGGCTAAATAATGGCATCGATCATATCCAGCATCGTGTTCCCCACAGGCGTGGGGATGAACCGTCATATCCACGCACAACGGTGAAGACAATCCTGTGTTCCCCACAGGCGTGGGGATGAACCGCAAGAAGAAAAGACGAAAAGCGCGGGAGCCTGGTGTTCCCCACAGGCGTGGGGATGAACCGGTATTTGGCAAATCCTTCGAGATCAAAAACTTGTGTTCCCCACAGGCGTGGGGATGAACCGAAAAGAGACAGGATCACAAAGACTGAAGCGGTGTGTTCCCCACAGGCGTGGGGATGAACCGGCGGCGCGGGTCGGAGGTTCGGGGATTGCGGCGTGTTCCCCACAGGCGTGGGGATGAACCGTTTGCCCTGGACGAGGAACTAATAAAAAACTTGTGTTCCCCACAGGCGTGGGGATGAACCGATCACGCCTTCAGCACAATTCAACCTGGCGCTGTGTTCCCCACAGGCGTGGGGATGAACCGATGGGTGTATGCCTCCGGGTGTACGCGCATGTGTGTTCCCCACAGGCGTGGGGATGAACCGTCTGCCCACGATCCGGCAACAGTGAAGCTCATGTGTTCCCCACAGGCGTGGGGATGAACCGTTGCGCCTCCAACTCCTTAATCTTTGCCAGCAGTGTTCCCCACAGGCGTGGGGATGAACCGGTTACAGGCGGCGTTTCTGCCTTCTTTGCTATGTGTTCCCCACAGGCGTGGGGATGAACCGGACTGTATCCAGATCGGGGGCCAACGAGATCGGTGTTCCCCACAGGCGTGGGGATGAACCGGAGAAGAAAACAACGTTTCAATGCTTGCCCAAGTGTTCCCCACAGGCGTGGGGATGAACCGGTGAGATCGTGGCTTCTAGGGCCATTGTAGACGTGTTCCCCACAGGCGTGGGGATGAACCGTGATTTTCTTTGCCATGATTTTCCCCTTTTCTGTGTTCCCCACAGGCGTGGGGATGAACCGTCCTCGGAATCATTGGACAATCTTTGCACTAGGTGTTCCCCACAGGCGTGGGGATGAACCGTTTACCCTCCATCTAGGTTGGCATTGTGCCAAGTGTTCCCCACAGGCGTGGGGATGAACCGTCTTTGTAGCTCATACGGGTTACTTGTGCCGCGTGTTCCCCACAGGCGTGGGGATGAACCGTTTACCATAGCGAAAAGAGGCCGAAACCAAAAGTGTTCCCCACAGGCGTGGGGATGAACCGCACGTCGTCAAAAAGCGCGTCAAAAAGCAGTCGTGTTCCCCACAGGCGTGGGGATGAACCGCTTTATAAACCTTCCCGGCACAAACTCATCGCGTGTTCCCCACAGGCGTGGGGATGAACCGGCAGCGTTCGCCATCATGCTACCCATCTGAGGGTGTTCCCCACAGGCGTGGGGATGAACCGTTCTCTTCGCCTTCGCCGGTTTTAACCTTGCCGTGTTCCCCACAGGCGTGGGGATGAACCGACCAGAAAAACCTTACCACGTCCCTTAGCACCGTGTTCCCCACAGGCGTGGGGATGAACCGAGGGCAATGGTAAAAGCAAGGAGAAAATAGTGGTGTTCCCCACAGGCGTGGGGATGAACCGTGATTGAAAGGCTTCGTATTGGTGATGAACTCGTGTTCCCCACAGGCGTGGGGATGAACCGGCAGTTGTGGTTATTTTCGGCCTTAGCAACAGGTGTTCCCCACAGGCGTGGGGATGAACCGCGAGGGGCGACGTGCAGGCTCGGATTCGAGACGTGTTCCCCACAGGCGTGGGGATGAACCGCTCATCGTTTGGCGTCCACCGCGTTCGCCTAGGTGTTCCCCACAGGCGTGGGGATGAACCGCGCCAGGAAGTCCTCGGTCAGCCGTGAGGGCGGTGTTCCCCACAGGCGTGGGGATGAACCGGGGTCACGAGAATGTATCCGAATATGAGGGCAGTGTTCCCCACAGGCGTGGGGATGAACCGGAGCCTCATGTCGGGATAGTTCGCGCGCAGGCGTGTTCCCCACAGGCGTGGGGATGAACCGTCGGCAACGGTTATGCTTTCTTCATCGATAGGGTGTTCCCCACAGGCGTGGGGATGAACCGGCCGCGCACCCCGGCCAACAATCTGCACAAAAGTGTTCCCCACAGGCGTGGGGATGAACCGGCTTGGTTTGAGTGTTGGCCGCTCTAAGTTCCGTGTTCCCCACAGGCGTGGGGATGAACCGATTCTGGCGGGCCGAAAAACCGAACTCAACAAGTGTTCCCCACAGGCGTGGGGATGAACCGCAACCTTGCCTTCCTCGCCGGATCGATGTCGGGTGTTCCCCACAGGCGTGGGGATGAACCGCCCTCCGCCTGTATGCCTTTCAGCCCTTCGGCGTGTTCCCCACAGGCGTGGGGATGAACCGTACCTTGTAGGCGTTTTCTACTGTATTACGCGGTGTTCCCCACAGGCGTGGGGATGAACCGGCAAAAGCTATCAGAGAAATCGTATTGAGTGCGTGTTCCCCACAGGCGTGGGGATGAACCGTGGCCGGAATCCGATGCAATCCTGCATCATAGGTGTTCCCCACAGGCGTGGGGATGAACCGGGGAATAACTATGGCAAATCCGCTGAAATCACGTGTTCCCCACAGGCGTGGGGATGAACCGCTGGATAAATGCCGAGTGCTTCTGCTCCTTCAGTGTTCCCCACAGGCGTGGGGATGAACCGAGGAAGCAACGGAAGCTCTCTCGAAAAGAAAAGTGTTCCCCACAGGCGTGGGGATGAACCGTAGACCCAATAACTCTCTAATCCGAGTTCTGAGTGTTCCCCACAGGCGTGGGGATGAACCGACCGAGGCAAGGTTATTGTTTGACCATGGCGGGTGTTCCCCACAGGCGTGGGGATGAACCGGGCGCTAGCGCCCTTGAGAAAATGGGGGTGAAGTGTTCCCCACAGGCGTGGGGATGAACCGGTGCCGATCAAACACATCAGCACACCAAACGGGTGTTCCCCACAGGCGTGGGGATGAACCGTATCCCGTTGTGGCCCCGATAAACTGAGGACCGTGTTCCCCACAGGCGTGGGGATGAACCGCATCTTTAACGGCCAACACAACCTTTTGAGCAGTGTTCCCCACAGGCGTGGGGATGAACCGCCCTCAAGGTCATCGGCGTTTGCTTCACTGCCGTGTTCCCCACAGGCGTGGGGATGAACCGAAATGATGCGGGAGATTGGGAAGGGTAAGAAGGTGTTCCCCACAGGCGTGGGGATGAACCGTCAAACCCGTGCCTGATGGACTCAAAACCGAAGTGTTCCCCACAGGCGTGGGGATGAACCGGCATACCCCCTGGCGGCTTTCTCACTGCTGTTGTGTTCCCCACAGGCGTGGGGATGAACCGATGAGCGCGTATGTGGTGGATGATGTAACGATGTGTTCCCCACAGGCGTGGGGATGAACCGCTCCGGCATCGTTTTCCATTTCGAGCCGGTCTGTGTTCCCCACAGGCGTGGGGATGAACCGCGAGTCTTCGCAGCCTGGAAGATGCTGCCTGAGTGTTCCCCACAGGCGTGGGGATGAACCGCCGTCTTTTTACGCGGGGACCGTGAAGCTCTGGTGTTCCCCACAGGCGTGGGGATGAACCGGTGAAATGATGGACGCACCATTATTGAAAGAGGTGTTCCCCACAGGCGTGGGGATGAACCGTGGCATATACATTTGTCACATCTACCGGCATGGTGTTCCCCACAGGCGTGGGGATGAACCCGTACCGCCTGGCGGTCTCGGTCTCGTCTTCTCGTGTTCCCCACAGGCGTGGGGATGAACCGCACTCTCGGCAACTCACAGAACAAGCCCAGGTGTGTTCCCCACAGGCGTGGGGATGAACCGTCGCCAGCGCAAGCCGTTGAGCTTACCGGCAAGTGTTCCCCACAGGCGTGGGGATGAACCGGGCTATCTCGGACTTAGGGCCATACTCGGAGGGTGTTCCCCACAGGCGTGGGGATGAACCGGGAAGATATGACTGTAAATAACGCTAACAACTGTGTTCCCCACAGGCGTGGGGATGAACCGGTGGATGGCCTATATAAACCGGCAGGGTAAAAGTGTTCCCCACAGGCGTGGGGATGAACCGGTGTGTGCCAACGTAAGACAAACTGAGTACAGGTGTTCCCCACAGGCGTGGGGATGAACCGGTGTGCTGCGTTCTTCACATCGTAGCCATAACGTGTTCCCCACAGGCGTGGGGATGAACCGGCGCAGGAACTAACGGTGAGGTTAAGGGCGATGTGTTCCCCACAGGCGTGGGGATGAACCGGCGTAGGTGGATTTTCCGTCTTTTTCGTAGGGGTGTTCCCCACAGGCGTGGGGATGAACCGACCTTCGATGTCTTCCTTTTTCACATCCTTCAGTGTTCCCCACAGGCGTGGGGATGAACCGGCCATAGGGCGGATCACAAACGCAGCACTGCAGTGTTCCCCACAGGCGTGGGGATGAACCGTCATTCTTGACGCTCAGATAAGCACAGATGGCGTGTTCCCCACAGGCGTGGGGATGAACCGCACATGCCGGAGACAGAAATACTAACTGGTTTGTGTTCCCCACAGGCGTGGGGATGAACCGACTTAAACTTTGGTTGGGGAAAGTAAAGGTCCGTGTTCCCCACAGGCGTGGGGATGAACCGAATACCTGGTGCTCGATGGGGTGAAATACAGGGTGTTCCCCACAGGCGTGGGGATGAACCGGGCGAGGGGCTGGAGAAATGGGTTTCCCAGCTGTGTTCCCCACAGGCGTGGGGATGAACCGCAATGCCGTGTCCGATCCAACTGCCTTCCCGAGTGTTCCCCACAGGCGTGGGGATGAACCGGATCGGAATTATGTCGACAGACCGCAGAAAATGTGTTCCCCACAGGCGTGGGGATGAACCGGCTCGATATGATTTTACCGGCCCATGATACGAGTGTTCCCCACAGGCGTGGGGATGAACCGAGGGGCGCTGTTGTGTTCGCTGAATCTCTTCGGTGTTCCCCACAGGCGTGGGGATGAACCGCATTGGCGAAGTATGGCCTGACTCCCGATGTGGTGTTCCCCACAGGCGTGGGGATGAACCGGTATAGGGACCGGCATAGAATTGATAGAATTTGTGTTCCCCACAGGCGTGGGGATGAACCGTCGGAGTGGTTGGCGAAAGGCTCACCAGAGAGGTGTTCCCCACAGGCGTGGGGATGAACCGTCGGAGTGGTTGGCGAAAGGCTCACCAGAGAGGTGTTCCCCACAGGCGTGGGGATGAACCGAGGCTATTTGTTCGGGAGTGTAGCCTTCTTCCGTGTTCCCCACAGGCGTGGGGATGAACCGATGCTTTTCCGGTCTTACGCCCAGATCCTTGCGTGTTCCCCACAGGCGTGGGGATGAACCGGTTTTCAATGCCGATAGAAAATGCCGTCTTCGGTGTTCCCCACAGGCGTGGGGATGAACCGGCCATTTCCGGGCTGCGGCAAGGCGATGCGACGTGTTCCCCACAGGCATGGGGATGAACCGGCTACTATTAGAAAATTCGCGCCCAGGCAATTGTGTTCCCCACAGGCGTGGGGATGAACCGTTGCACATATCGCAGATCAGCCGTCGCCTGGCGTGTTCCCCACAGGCGTGGGGATGAACCGCCTGCTGCGTGGATATGCCGAGCCTTACGGAGGTGTTCCCCACAGGCGTGGGGATGAACCGGTTATTGAACTTGCTATAGCACGTGCCCATCGGTGTTCCCCACAGGCGTGGGGATGAACCGGGACCAGCAGCACGAGTCCTGCCTGCAAGCTAGTGTTCCCCTCAGGCGTGGGGATGATCCGACGGCAGGCGTGCTGAAAACGACGGCGAACCTGTGTTCCCCACAGGCGTGGGGATGAACCGTCGCGGAGCCACCGGCGTCAGGTGGATTCTTCGTGTTCCCCACAGGCGCGGGGATGAACCCGGTTAATGCTTCTTCACATTTTATCAGCTATGCTGAATTGCCCCGACCTCATCGAAGCATCTTGGCGGTGGAGGCAGCAAGTTGATTTATTCTGGATTTCCGGGGTTGAATTGCACCGGGGTCATTGAAACTTTCATTCGCGTGCATCGCGGTGTTCATCCGTGGTTCGGGACTTTGAAAAGTGAATTGCTCCGACCTCTTTTAAACTTTTAGGTGAGGATTCTATGAAAAAACTTTTTTTGGAAAATTTTCGGAGTTGAACTGCACCGCGTTCATGGGAACTTTTATGCGTGTGCATTCGTGTTCATCCGTGGTTCGAGATTCTGAAAAGTGAATTGCTCCGACCTATTTTAAACTTTTAGGTGAGGATTCTACAAAAAACTTGTTTTGAAAAATTAGCGGAGAAGAATTGCTCCGTGCTCGTTGAAAATTTTATTCGCGTACATCCGTGTTCATCCGTGGTTCGGGATTTCCGGAGCTGAATTGACCCGGCCTCATTGAAGCAAGAGAATTGAACCACGGATTAACACGAATTAACACGGATCTCCGAAGTTGAATCGCTGAGACCTCAGTGAAGCTTCGTGTGTGATGTTTTTTTATTCAGCCCAAGGTCTGAAAACATCACGTGAGAATCGGAAGGAGGGGAGGGCTCTTTTCGGCAGGGCACATCCTCGGAAATATCTCAGAGCTGCCGAAAGGCGTTAAGCACAAAGTAGGCTGAAGGTAGATAGGCTGAAGGCTGAAGCTGAGAGGGGATCTTTGATGTCGAAGGGCTTTGAACACGAAAGCAGAACCGCGGATGAACGCAGATGAACACGGATCTGAGTTGATCTTTGATGCTGACCACCTTTTATCCGTGTATATCCACCCCGCTGCGCTCTTCAACCAGTTCTGTAGTTAAGTTTTTGGGGCTTCGATAGATCGGGGAGGCGCCTGCATTTTCAATTGATGCTTGCTATATGCGCTCTCAGGCCCGGCTGTGGCAGGCTTGGTGGTCAACAATTTTCTTTCTCTGTCGGCTATCCTCCGCTCGGCTTTGTCAATATCAAGCTCTTTGCCAACATAGATCGAATGGACCCTGCCTGCGATTTTCCGGTACAGCCGGTAGTAGCCGTCTTTTGAGAGTTGCGCATTCCACCGGCCGATCTTGTTTGGAGAAGTACTTAGCTGAGGGTTTTGTATAACCCTTTGTGCAACCTCTTGTCCCGCGCGTTGTCGAACCCATTGTATAACCGCTTGGGAAAACCCGTCTTCGGTCTCGGGGGCCTTGACTGCAGCAATCTGCCGGGTTTGCGCAGGGCCTGAGGAAATCTTATCGAGCTTTTTCCGGAGCTTTTCGATCTGGTGTTCCAGAGAGGTTTCCTTTTCTTTTAAAACAACGCTCTCTCCCTTTAGACGTGCATTTTCGACTTTGTGGCCGTCCAATTCATGTATAACCCGTCTCAACCGTTCGTTCGCCGCGTCCAATTCACTTTGAAGCGCCTCCATATTTTTCTTGAGGCTGGCTGCCTGAGCCGCCAAATCTGCTTTTTGATCCCGCAGCATAATAGAGCTTTGTTCAAGATGCTTGAGATTCCATAAGGCCCGGTCTCTTTCCTCGAAGGCATTTTGAAGCTTTTGTATAACCGTGTCTAACTGGCCGCCCGAATGTTCCCCGAAGTGGGCGCCGCCCCACTTTGTCTGCCCATCGACCTCTATGGGGCCACCTGCTTTTTCGGTGTTATTCCATTCCGAAAGAAAAAGGCTGAATAGCAGGATCTCTTCAAAAATGGAGAATTCCAGCTTTTTCTCGACCCCAGGCATCGCGTCCCTGAAGGCCCTCCATACCCTCCTGACCGTTTTGTGCTCCTCGTAGAGCGCAGATATGAGCTGTCTGTAGGCCTTTACCCACTGCACATATGGGGCTAGAACCGGGATGCAATAGTCATCATCTTTGTTTTGTATCGGCATGACCGTTTCCACCATCGGCGAGATTTCGGAAGAGGATCGAGAAAATTCCCGATTCAGGATGGAATGCCACCACATAAGGCTTAGCTGAATGAAAAACTGTCGGCAAGGTTCACAGGGCGGATTCTTTCCGCAAATATGGACGTTTTTCTTTAAAAAGTGAGGGACTTGGATTTTTGCTACGTCCCTGATTGTCTTGATAGCGGGGCTTGGATTTGAACCAAGGACCTTCGGGTTATGAGCCCGACGAGCTACCTGACTGCTCCACCCCGCGGCAAAATATTGAAATCCACTATACTCCGGGCAATACTGCATGTCAACCGTAGTAATCCCGCAGCTATTCCTCGCTCACCGCTCTCTGCTCACCGTTCACTGTTCACTGAAGCCGTATGGCGGATGCGGCCGTAAATAATTATTTTAATAGCATTCCGGAAACGGGCAGAATCAAGGTTGTTCTCTTGAGCGTTTTAATCCTCGCTTTGCGGGAGGCTGTTTATTTGAAATATCGTGAACGGAGTGTTCATAGAAGGGGGAGTTCCTGTGAAGTTCAAAGTCTATTCAGAATTACGGCGGCTGCTATTGCTGATCCCACTCGTAATTTCAATGGCTGGGGCCTTTCCCGCAATCGCTGGCCCTTATGATGTAAACCTGGTGACCGCCATCCAGGATGTGGCGAAAAAGGCGATCCCATCTGTCGTTCATATCGAGGTGACCGAAAAGCAGTCGGTTGTCAATCCAATGCTGCCGTTTCAGAACGATCCTTTTTTTCAGTATTTTTTTGGAAATTCAGGCAAGATGCCGAAAACATTCGAAAGGGAAATACAAGGTCTTGGGAGCGGAATCATTATTGACGCCCAGGGACATATTCTGACCAACAGTCATGTGGTGAACGGCGCCACAAAGATTACAGTCGTTCTCTCAGACGGCCGGAGATACACCGGCAAATCCGTCAAAGTCATCGGCGTAGACGCCAAGACCGATTTGGGAGTGATACAGATTGTGGATAAGGGGAGTTTTCCTTTCGCCACATTCGGCGATTCCGACAAAATTGACGTAGGGCAATGGGTGGTGGCGATCGGACATCCGCAGGGGCTTGACCAGACGGTCACGCACGGGATTATAAGCGCGAAGCACAGGCGAGGCATTGCCGAGCCGAGCAGCTACCAGGATTTTCTTCAAACGGACGCAGCCATAAATCCCGGCAACAGCGGGGGGCCTCTTCTCAACCTGGCAGGTGAGGTGATAGGAGTGAACGCAGCCATTATGTCCGAATCAGGGGGGTTTGAGGGAATCGGATTTGCCATACCCGGCAATATGGCGCTCCGCGTAGCCAGGCAGTTGATTTCGAGCGGAAAAGTCCAACGCGGATACCTCGGCTTGACGATTCAGAATCTTACGCCTGAACTGGCGCGTTCGTTTGGGGCGAGCGAAACAAACGGAGTCCTGGTGGCAAACGTTTTGAAAGATGGACCCGCCGAGAAGGTCGGGATCAAACGGGGAGACATTATTTCGGCTTACCAGGGTAAGTCCGTCGACAACCCGGATGCGTTCCGAAACGAAATGGCCGTCGCCCCCATAGGACAAACCGTTACGGTTACCATATTTCGGGAGGGCAGGTTCCGGGACGTCAACATCAGGGTATCTAGCGATCGGGAACTTGGGAAAGCGCTCCTGTCCTCTGTGACTGAGCGCTTCGGCATCGAAGTGAAGCCCATCGGAAAAACGGATGCGAAAAAGTATGGTCTTAATGAGAGCAATGGAGTCATGGTGGGCCGCGTTGAGGCAAAGGGGCCTTTCGGCATGGCCGGGATAGAGGCAGGTGATATAATCTTGCAAATAAACAGGAAAACCGTTTCGGAACCGGATGAATTCGGCGAAGTTTTAAGCACGACGCCTCCCGGAAAGAATATAATTCTCACCGTTTTCGACCACAGGAGCCTAAATGCAAGCATAGTCCAGGTTTCAGCGCCATGAGACGATGCCGGACAGGCCTTGCCCATGCTGGAATCCGGTATGCTTAAACGACTCGAATAATTCCCAAATTGAGCGATTTTTTGGTACGATCTCGCCCTGATGGACGCCTTAAGCGCGTGGGGATAAACCCCGTCTATGTTACCCTTGGATTTTTATGAATAGCCGATTCGATGTTGCAATCATAGGGGCCGGAATAATCGGTCTGGCCACAGGAATGAGACTGCTGGAAGAGTTCCCTGGACTAAGGGCGGCGATTTTAGAGAAGGAGAACATGATTGCCGCTCACCAGACCGGGCATAACAGCGGCGTCATTCATTCCGGACTCTACTACCGGCCCGGCTCCTTTAAGGCTTGTCTGTGTACGTCAGGCCGCGATGAACTCATCGGCTTCTGCCGGGACCACAACGTCAAGCATGAGATTTGCGGTAAGGTGGTAATAGCTACGCGCGATGAGCAACTCACGGCCCTTGCCGAACTCTTTCGAAGAGGCAGTGAAAACGGTGTTGCCGGCCTGCAGATGCTCAGTCCTGAGGAGGTAAAAGAGTTCGAGCCATATGCGAAGTGCATCCGGGGAATGCTGGTCCCCGGCGCCGGAATTGTGGATTTCAGGCAAGTCGCCAAAGCTTATGCAGAGGTATTTGGGAAAAAGGGTGGAGAGCTTTTCCTAGGAACCGGCGTCAGGAAAGTAAATGACCTCGATTCGAAAACACTGAGGATAGAAACCGGTCGCGGTGAATTTCAAAGCCGGGTTCTCATAAATTGCGCCGGACTCTATTCAGATCGTGTCGCTCGATCCTGCGGCATTCATCCCCCCTGCCGGATCGTTCCTTTCCGGGGCGAATACTACCGGATAAAGCCAAAGCGCGAATATCTTGTCAGAAATCTCATTTATCCGGTGCCGGACCCCGGATTCCCTTTTCTTGGGGTTCATTTTACACGAATGATCGACGGGAAAGTCGAGGCCGGACCGAACGCCGTGCTCGCCTTTGCCCGCGAGGGATACACCAAAATGCGGTTTTCTCCCACGGAACTGTGGGATACCCTTAGTTACCATGGTTTTTGGCGCCTCGCTTCGAAACACTGGAGAACCGGAATGGGCGAAATGATGCGCTCATTTTCAAAATCCCTCTTTGCCGGGGCGCTCCAGGAATTAGTGCCCGCCGTTTCCAGGGACGATCTTGAGCCGGGCGGAGCGGGGGTGCGGGCGCAGGCGCTGGGTAATGACGGAAAACTTCTTGACGATTTTGTCATTGAGCAGACAGACAAAGTTATTCACTTGCTGAACGCACCCTCTCCGGCCGCCACTTCCTCTCTGGCTATAGCAAGGTACATTGTCGCCGTGGCAGGAAGAATTCTTGGCGCTTAGCTGTTTTTTTGCCGAATATGAAGGCATTCCGCGAAACGTCCCGTCTCGTGCGCTTAACACCTGGCTTGCCTTCAAAAGCACCACGTTTAATGTCTGTACGTTCGGTCGTCGCTTTTGCTCAGTCCTCAGTCCTCAGTCGTGTTTCTTTGCATGGCTGCGAGCAAGGTCGCCGCTCTTATCATGTCAGGCGCATTTTTTTTTCGAGCGAGGTATTATATAAGTCTATCATACGAGGATCAGAGAAAAGGGATTTCTATGAAAGACAATATACGAATAGCGATCATTCAGCCCAAGCCGTACCCGTCCTTCGAGGACCCACGCAATATCGGACACGCCCTGCAACTACTGGAAAAATGCCGGGGGGAAGAGCTGGACGTAATCTGTTTTCCGGAATGTTTCCCTTTCATGGGAGAACGTGAGATGGGTTCGGCAGCCCGCAAATTTAAGTGTTATCTGATAGCGGGCATAGTCGAAGAAGAGGGCGGCAAGCTCTACAATACCGCTACTCTTTTCAACCGCGCTGGACGGGTTGCGGGCAGACAGCGCAAGTTCAATGTCGGAGCAATGGAGTGTGACAGGCTTGGAATCTGTTCTGGAGACGGAGTGTTCAAAGTCTTTGCAACCGATTTTGGGAAGCTCGGCATGCCGGTTTGCATCGATTTCTGGGGACAGCCGGAAGCAGGGCGCCAGATGTCCGAGCAGGGGGTCGATATCGTTTTCAATCCGGGCCTCTTTCCGGTCCTGCGCGGCCACTGGAAAACGGCGGCCATGGTCCGGGCATTCGATAACTTCGTTCCGGTCGTTGGGATCAACACTGCCGATTACAACGCCGTGTTCGGTGACAAGCGCGTTCACCAGTATGGGGGGGGCAGTTTCATACTCCAGCCTCCCAAAATGCTGGCCAAAGACGATTTCAATCACTGGGTAAGGGGATTGGACAACATTGAGAACTGGGTTCAGGCAGAACTCGACGAACTCGAACAGGTTTATATCGCCGAAGTGAACCTGAGCGCCGCCAGGCGCTTTCGACTCGATTTTTTCAAGCGCTTTGGTTTCAGAGGGCCCTATGGAGAAAGGTGACCGCCCGGCCCGCGCTGCGCTGGGCTGACGTTTACCAGGGGAAACAGGCCGGCCTATGAACGAACCGAAGAGAAATATCTATCTCAAAATGAAAACCCTCGCGGAAGTGCGGGAAATATGGCGGGACCGGACCGGCACGTTCCGGACGGCTGAAGAGCAGGTCCAGGCTGCTTCAGGTCTTGGGCGTGTTACTTCGCGGCCAATAGTCGCCATACGTTCGGTCCCGCACTACCATGGAGCGGCAATGGACGGCTACGCGGTGAGTGCCCGCGATACATACGGGGCGAGCGACACTACGCCCGTTCGCCTCACCGCACAGAGCGCCCACCCGGTTGACACCGGCGACACGCTTCCCGAGGGGGCGGACGCAGTCGTTATGATCGAGCAGGTGGAGCGTGTATCGAGTTCGGAGATTGAACTCCGATCCGCAGCATTCCCCTGGCAACACGTGCGCAAGGTGGGTGAAGACATCGTGGCGGGTGAGTTGCTCTTGCACCGGCAACATGTGTTGCGGCCAGCCGACCTTGGTTCCCTCCTGGCGTCAGGCACTTTGACTGTAAGCGTTTTTGCCAGACCTCAGGTATTTATTCAGCCCACCGGCAGTGAAATCATTCCGGCCGGCATGACGGCTGAAGCAGCCCCGGGTCAAATCATAGAGTTCAACGGTGCCATTCTTGCGGGAATGGTCGAGGAATGCGGAGGGGTCCCGATACTGCGTAACGTTGTGCCCGACGAATATGACTCGATAAAGAACGCGCTCCGGGAAGGCGTTGAGTCTTCGGCGGATGTGGTTTTGATAAACGCCGGGTCGTCGGCCGGATCGGAAGACTACACGGCTGCGGTCATCGCCGAACTTGGGGAAGTGCTGACGCATGGGGTAGCCATGATGCCCGGAAAACCCGTTATCCTTGGGGTGGTGAGAGGAAAACCGGTTGTCGGAATTCCGGGATATCCCGTTTCGGCTATCATGGCCTTTGAACAGTTTGTAAGACCTCTGCTCTATTCTCTCCATGGAAGCCAAAGCCCTGTTTTTCCTACTGTTTCAGCCGTTCTTGGGAGGAAGTTGCCTTCAAAACTGGGTCTGGAAGAATTTATCCGCGTGATCCTTGGCAGGGTCGATGACAGACTGGTTGCAATGCCAATCCAGAGAGGGGCGGGCATAATCACGTCACTTACCCGCGCGGACGGAATCCTGCAGGTCCCTCAGGAGCAGGAAGGCATTGATGATGGTTCCGTTGTGGAGGTGAGGCTGCTTCGGTCGCAAGATCAGCTCGACTGCACGCTTATCATGATCGGAAGCCACGACAACACCATTGACCTGATAGCCGACGAACTGAAGGGCAGGGACAGCAGGATTCATCTCTCATCGAGCAATGTGGGCAGCCTCGGGGGACTGATGGCGCTCAGGCGAAGACAGGCCCATTTTGCCGGCTCGCATCTTCTGGATGCGCAAACTGGAGAGTACAACTACTCCTACGTGGAACGCTATCTCAAAGGGACCCCCGTACGGCTCGTTCAGCTTGCCATGCGGGAGCAGGGGTTGCTTGTCGGCAAAACGAATCCGAAAGGGATAAATGGAATAGAAGACCTTATGCGGCCGGATGTGGTCTTTATAAACCGGCAGGCGGGGTCGGGAACGCGCGTGCTCTTTGACTACTGCCTCCACCAGCGTGGTCTTCCGGCAAATGACATCAACGGGTATGACCAGGAAGAATTCACTCATATGAGCATTGCCGTAAGTGTTTTGAGCGGGCGGGCCGATGCCGGAATGGCAATCTATTCTTCGGCAAGGGCGCTGGATCTGGGTTTCATTCCGATCGGCGAGGAACGCTACGACCTAGTGATAGCGGAAAGCGCATGGCCGGACTTCAAGATGAGGACTGCGTTGGATATAATTGCTTCGGATTCGTTTCGCGGTACGGTGAGCTCGATGGGAGGTTATGAGGTTTCAAACTCCGGCAGGATTATGGGTATCTGGGATGGCGAAAAATGGGTCGAGCGCTTTGCCGGCTGATTTTTCTGCCGTAGGCGCCCCTGTTGCACAAAGCGGTTATTTAAAACTTCTGGCGACCGGCGAGCTTGCACGCAGGGCCCAAGCCCTTGATGCAAGGCTTCACCGATGCGATCTTTGCCCTCGAGGCTGCGCCGTTGACCGAAAAGGCGCAAAAGTGGGCTATTGCGGTGTTGGGAGTCTGCCAAAGGTAGCTTCAATATATCTGCATCACTGGGAAGAACCCCCTGTCTCCGGAACCGGCGGCTCCGGCACGATATTTTTTTCCGGCTGTACTCTGAGCTGCATCTTCTGTCAGAACTATCCGATCAGCCAACTCGGGGTTGGCCGCGAAATGAGCGTGGAGGACCTTGCTTCAGGGATGCTCGAGCTCCAAAACAAGGGGGCGCACAACATCAACCTGGTAACTTCGACCCATCAGATGGCTGCGGTTGTCAGCGCCATTCTATCGGCCGCGCACCGGGGTCTTCGAATCCCGATCGTCTATAACTCGAGCGGCTATGAATCTCTTGAGATTCTCAGACTGCTCGATGGAATCATAGACGTTTACCTTCCCGATATTAAATACGCCGACCCCGAAATAGCAAAAAAATATTCCGGGGCCGCAGATTACGTTAGTTATAACCGGGAGGCTCTTGTCGAAATGTGGAGGCAGGCCGGACCGATCCGAACCGACGCGCAGGGGATCGCGATAAAGGGCATGATGGTGCGGCACCTGGTGCTGCCGGAAAACCTGTCCGGTTCCGGCGATTGCCTCTCGTTTCTTGTGCGGCGATTTGGCCCGCAGGTCTGGGTTAGCCTCATGAACCAGTACTTCCCGGCTCATAAGGGCCCATCCACCCCACCCCTCGACAGGAAAGCGACAGAGGAAGAATACGAGGCTGCATTCGCCGCATTGACAGCTCTGGGTATATCTAACGGTTTCGTTCAGGTTTGAAAACAAACTGTCTTGGAACCGGCGCCGGCCCTTAAAAAACGCAGCCACTACCACGTTAAGGCCGCTCGCGCGATAGAGCTGGTTCTCGAAACTCCGGTCACGAATTTCTCCAAGCCGG
>Ga0187862_10000956_pt1 | contig 31705 bp, 34 predicted proteins | sample June2016WEW_10_1_FD_133003 | JGI IMG/M metagenome (GOLD analysis project Ga0187862, IMG submission 133003) | Peatland microbial communities from SPRUCE experiment site at the Marcell Experimental Forest, Minnesota, USA - June2016WEW_10_150 | ecosystem: Environmental > Terrestrial > Soil >...
GCCGGATCGCCCACCCCATGTACCAGGTCATCGCCCGCAAATACCGGCCGCAAACGTTTCGGGATGTGGTCAACCAGGAGCACGTCAAGACCACCCTCGAAAACGCCATCGCCCAGAACCGCATCGGCCACGGGTATATCTTCTCCGGCCAGCGCGGCACTGGCAAGACCACCGTGGCGCGCATTCTGGCCCGCTGCCTGAATTGCGTGGACGGCCCCACCGCGACGCCCTGCGGAGTGTGCGCGAGCTGCCTGGAAATCACCGGCGGCGGCACCGTGGACGTGATCGAAATCGATGCCGCTTCCAACCGCGGCATCAACGAAATGCGCGAGCTGCGCGAGAATGTCCGCTACCGGCCGGCGCGCGACCGATACAAGGTTTTCATCATCGACGAAGCGCACCAGATCACCAGCGAAGCCTTCAATGCGCTGCTCAAGACCATCGAAGAGCCGCCCGAGTGGGTGGTGTTCGTGCTGTGCACCACCGAGGCCCACAAGATTCCCGCCACCATCGCGTCGCGCTGCCAGCATTTCAGTTTTCGCTCGGTCGATTTCGACGATCTGATCGCGCGGATGGCCTGGATCTGCGGCCAGGAAGGCATCGAGGCCGAGCCCGAAGCACTGGCCGTGCTGGCGCAGGCGGGCGAAGGCAGCGTGCGCGATTCGCTTTCGGCGCTGGACCAGGCCATCGCCTGCTGCGGCCTCAAGCTGAATGCCGCCCAAGTGCGCGCGCTGCTGGGCGCGTTCTCGCTCGAATCGCTGGGGCAGGTCACCGCCGCGCTTGACCGTAGCGACCCGCGCCGGATGCTCGAGATGGTCGACGAGCTCGAGCGCAACGGCCACAACCTGCAACACTTCAGCCGCGAACTGGCGCGCTACTTCCGCAACCTTCTGGTGGCCCGCATCGCCGGCTCCGATACGCGGCTGATTGCCGCCAGTGCCGCCGAGCGCGACCGGCTGGCCGAGATTGCCTCGCGTTTTTCCGAAGAGGACCTGACGCGGTACCTGCACTTGACGCTCGAGTTGTTTCGCGATCTGCAGTTCTCGCTCCAGCCGCGTTTCCATCTCGAAATCGGCCTGGTGCGGCTGGTGCATGCGGGCCGCCTGTTGCCGATCGAACAGGCGCTCGCCGAGCTGGGCGGAGATGAAGCGCGTTCCGCTCCGGCCGCCGCGCCTCCCGGCCCGCCGGCGCGCGTCTCCGCTGCGCCATTGCGCACCGGCCCGTCGCCATTCGAGGCCGATCGCGCCAAGAAATCCGGGCGTCCACCCGAGCCGCAAAACTCCGGCGCCAACGCGCTCGCGCCCGCGCCGTTGGCCGATGCCGATCCCCGCGAACGCCTGCACGCCTGGCTCACCGAACGCGGCCTCACGCACCTGGCCGACGCCGTCGAGAATGCGCGTATCACCCTCTCGGGCGGCGATATCCAGATCCTGGCGCCCAAGTCTTACCACCTGTATTTGAAGGATCGCAGCTTCGCCGGCGCGCTGCGCGAAGTGTTCGCGCGCCCGCTCAACCTGAAGCTGGTCGCCGGCGAAACGCCCGAAGCGGCATCCGGAGAAGCGGCGCCGGCCGCCGTGGAACCGCTGGATGACGCCGCGGGCCGCGCGCTGGCCAACCGGGAGGTGCAGCACTTCCGCGAGGTATTTGGCGGCGAAGTTCGCCGCGTCCGTAATTTGAAGGAGCAGCCCAGATGAAATTACCCGGCAACATGCAGCAGATGCAGCAGGCGTTGCGCCAGGCGCAGCAGATGCAGGAGCGCCTGCAACAGGAAATCGCGCAGATCAAAGTGGAGGCCTCCGCCGGCGGCGGCATGATTTCGGTGACGATGGATGGGCAGAAGAACCTGCTCAGCGTCAAGATCGATCCCGAGGTCGCCGGTGACGTCGAGATGCTCCAGGACATGGTGTTGGCCGCCCATAGCGAGGCCCTCAAGAAGGTCGAGGACGAGACCAAGCAGAAGATGGGCGGCATGCTCGGCGGCCTCGGCCTGCCTCCCGGTATGTTCTGACGATGCCCGATTTCGCCGAACCGCTCGCCCGCCTCATTACCGAATTCAAGCGCCTGCCGGGCATCGGACAGAAATCGGCGCAGCGGCTGGCTTTCCACGTTCTCCGCGCCGGCCGCGAAGATGCCGAACATCTCGCCCAGGCCCTCCTCGACGTCAAAGACAAGCTCGGCCTTTGCCGCGTCTGCAACAACATCAGCGACGCCGACCTGTGTTCCTATTGCGCCGATTCCAATCGCGATCCGCGGGTCGTCTGCGTGGTCGAGGAACCGCATAACATCGTCGGCATCGAAACCACCCGCCAGTTCGAGGGCCGCTACCACGTGTTGCACGGCGCTCTCTCGCCGCTGCGCGGCATTGGCCCCGAATCGCTCAAACTCAAGAACCTGGTGGAACGCATCGGCGAGGGCGAGATCCAGGAAGTGATCGTGGCCACCAATCCCACCACCGAAGGCGAAGCCACCGCCGTCTATCTGGCGCGCCTGTTGAAACCGCTCGGCGTCAAAGTGACGCGCATCGGTATGGGCATCCCGGTCGGCAGCGACTTGGAATTCGCCGACGAAGTGACGATCTCCAAAGCCATGGAAGGGCGACGGGAGATGTGAGCTCGGCGGGGAGGTCTGTCAGGAAGTAACGGCAACACTGGCCACGGATGAACACCTATAAACATTCGCGCAAACACAAACGCTCGCGACCGGAGCGGATGGCCCCCAGCCGCGAGCGTGTTGGCAAAGCGGTGGTTCTGTAAGATCCCTACTTGGACGGCTCGGCGACGATACCGCCGGTGGCTTGCTTGGCCGCCTTCTTTTCTTCCTTGGCCTTCTTGGTCGCCATGGCCTTGTCGATCCAGGCTTCGGCGATCTTGACCTGTTGGTCGTATTCCTCTTTGGTGTCCACCAGGTAAGCGCGCTCGCGGATCAGCAGGTTCTCGTACGACATGGCGTCATCGTAGTCCGGGTTGATCTCCAGCGCCTTGTCCAGGTTCTTCAACCCTTCGTCAATCACCGGATCCCACTTTTCCTTGAGTTCGGCCTTGATCTTCTTATCCTTGATGGGGCCCGGGTCTTCCTGTCTCATGCCTAACGTGGCGAGTGCGTTGCCGAATGCGGGGAACCACTCCGACCACGCGATGAACCCCAGGCTGTAGTATGCATCGGCGTTGTTGGGCGCCACGACGATGGCTTTTTCGAACCACTGTTTGGCGTCGTCCCACTTGCGCTGGTTCAAGAACAGGCTGGCGATGGACACAATCGCCAACTGGTTCTTCGGGTCCTGGTCCAGGACTTTCTGAAACTGGTCGTAAGCGGCCTGCGCCATCTGCGCGTTTTCCGGCGAGTCGGCGCCCGGAATGTATTGCTGATAGTAGGCGACAGCCAGATACTGGCGCGCCGAAAGAAATGTGGGATCGAGGTCGACCGCGTTCTTGAAGTGCTCGACGGCCTGCGGGTACTGGGCGCCCTTGAATGCCTGGACACCCTCGTTGACCTGAGAGCGCGATTTCAGCTTGTTGCAGCCGGTGGCCGCGAAAGCCAACGCAACCGCGGCGAGAACGATTGTCAGTTTGCGCATCGCGAATCTCCTATTGTCCGAGGTCCTTGTATGGCATCAGGCCGACCTTGTCGATCTGGGCGCCGTGCGCGATGTCAATGACCTTGGCTACCCAATTGAATTCCAGGTTGGGATCGCCTTTGACGAATATCACGCGTTCGGCGCGCGTCTTGAAAATTTCCACCAGGCGGCTTTGCAGGGCCGATTCGTCGATCGGATCCTGGTTAATCATCATGCTGTGATCCTGATTAATACTGACCACCACGGTGCGAAGATTGGGCTCCGCCGTCTGACCCGGCGGAGGCGGCTGCGGCACCAGAGCCTCGAGACCTTTCGGCGTCAGCGGCGTGATCACCATGAAAATAATGATCAGCACCAATAGCACATCGATCATGGGCGTCATGTTGATGTCGGATTTCGGACCGCCCGTTCCGCCCACTGCCATTGACATATGGTTGCTCCTTTATGAATCTTCCTGTTGCTCTACTTCGCCACCGCGGCGGCTTGCTTCTTTCCCTCGATCTGTTCGGTGAGGAGGCCCAACTGGTCCACGCCGGCGGCTTGCAGGTTCTGCACCACATCCAGCACAACCTGGTACTTCGCCCGCTGATCGGCCCGCAGGAAGCACTCCTTGTCCAGCCGGTTGGTGAGCATATCTTTCACCTTGGGCGCCAGATCCTCGGCCTTCATCTGCGTGTTGTTGAGGTAGACCCTGCCCTCGCGGGTGACCGCGATCAGCACCGCGTCGCTCTTATCGGCCGCCTGCATGGGGATCGGGTTGTACGTCCTCGCCATATTGACTTGGACCCCGTTCATCAGCATGGGCGTAATGACCATGAAGATGATGAGCAGCACGAGCATCACGTCCACCATGGGGGTGACGTTGATGTCGGCTACCGGCGGAGGAGCACTGTGTATTTTGAAATCCATCTCCATTGCTGTTTCTCCCTGGGAAATCGGATGCATTTACGGGGAGCCGTTGCCGGCTCCCCGCGATTTTCAACTCGCCGGGAATCCCGACTGTTCCAGTCGCTCCGACAGCCCCTACTTGTGGGCAGCGGCGCCGCGCTGGCTGCGCTTCAGGAAGTAGTCGATGAGTTCGGAGCTGGAGTTGCCCATCTCCACATCGAAAGCTTCGATTTTGTTGGTGAAATAGTTGTACATCCACACCGCCGGGATAGCCACGAACAGACCAATGGCGGTGGTCACCAAGGCCTCCGAAATACCGCCGGCCACGGCGCCCAGACCGGCCGCCTTTTGCGTCGAAATGCCACGGAACGCGTTGATGATGCCAACGACGGTTCCGAACAAACCGACGAAGGGAGCCGTCGAACCGATGGTCGCCAGGCCCGAGACGCCGCGTTTGAGTTCGGCGTGAACGATGGCCTGGGCACGATCCAGGGCGCGCTTGGAAGCTTCGATTTCCTCACCCGGAATTTCGGAGCTGATCTGATGCGCCTGGAATTCCTGCAAACCGGCAACCACAACCTTTGCCAGGTGGCTCTTCTTGAAGCGGTCGGCGATCTTGACGGCTTCTTCCAGTTTGCCTTCCCGCAGCGCGCCGGCAACCGCCGGAGCGAACTGCCTGGATTGTTTACGGGCGGCGCTGTAAGCCAGCAACCTGTCGATCATCACGCCGATCGAATACGCGGACATGAAGAACATCAGGATCACAACGGCCTTGGCCAGCGTGCCCATCTGGCTCCAGAGGTGTGGCAGGTCAAAGCCCACCGACTCCGATTCCTGGAGCAAATACAAGAACGCGAAATGCACATGCGCGAACATTCTGATTTTCTCTCCTGCGAGTTGAAATGTTACTGCTCTTACCGGCTCCGCTTACGCGCCGCCGGGGTACTACTGTAACGTAAAGTTGACATCGATGGTCGTCGAAACTTCCACCGGCTCTCCATTCAACATGGTCGGGCGGTAAATCCAACTCTTCACCGCCTCCAGCGCCGACGGCACCAGCAGCGGATGGCCTCGCACCACCTTTAGGTCCTGCACCCGGCCGTCCTTGCCGATGATGGCGCTCAATTCCACCGTCCCCTGAATGCGGGCCTGCTTTGCCAGGGCCGGATACACCGGCTTGATCTGCTTGATCAGGTTGGCCGCTTGCACATTGCCGCCCACCCGGATGCGCTGCGGAGTGATCGCCTTGGGCGGAGGAGGAGGCGGCGGGGCCGCCAGGCCGCCCGTTCCGCCGATAATGCCGTTGAGCAGGCCGGTCACCGGGCCGCTGCTGCCGCTGCCGCCGACTACGCCGACGACGCTGGCCGAGGGTGGCGGAAGCTCATCTTCTTTAATGTCCGCGATGTTTTTCGGAATCGTCTTCGGCGCCATCAACTTGCCGGCATCGAATTGCCGCGGAATCACGTGCACCACCTTGAGCTGCGGTGTCGGGGCCGGTGGAGGCGGCGGGGGTGGAGGCGGCGGCGGCGCCACAAAGATGCTTTGCAGCGAGGCCGCGGGAAGGACGTCGAAGTAGATCATCGGCATGATCACGAAGATGCCGATTATGAACAACTGAATCAGGGTCGATAGCACGACCGTCCAGCCCTTGTTAGTCTTCCCCGTTTGCACGAATGTCTGTTCAAACATGAGGCATTTCCTTTCCCTGCAAGCGCCGCCCGTCCCGCGGACCGGCGCGAATTCTTACCGCCTTTACTTTACCGCCTTGGCCACCGTTTTCCGCGGAGTGTCCGGCCGGGGCGCCGCAGCCACGACGGCGGCTGTCCTGCCGCCCCGCCGGTCCGCCCACCCATGCCAGAACAACACGATCGGACTGGCCACAAACACCGAAGAATACGTTCCCACCAGAATGCCGCACACCAGCGCGAATGAAAACCCGTTCAGCACCGGACCGCCGAACAGGAACAGCGCGATCACCGTCAAAAACGTCAGCCCCGAAGTCATCACCGTCCGGCTCAGCGTCTGGTTGACCGCCCGGTTCATCACCGATTCCAGCGGCTCGCGCCGGGACATCTTCAGGTTCTCCCGGATCCGGTCGAAGATCACGATGGTGTCGTTCATCGAATAGCCCACCAGCGTCAACAAGGCCGCAATCACCGTCATCGTGATGTCCTTGTTGAATAACGAAAACAGACCGATCGTAATGATGGTGTCGTGGAAGCAGGCGATCACCGCGCCCAGCCCGTAGATCCACTCGAATCGGAAGGCGATATAGGCCAGCATTCCGGCCAGCGCGTACAGCGTAGCCAGGACAGCCTTCTTGCGCAGTTCCGCGCCCACCTTCGGTCCCACCATCTCCACTCCCGCAATGTGGAAAGGAGCCAAGTAACACTCCTCGCGAAGAGTGTTCATAATACCAGCATTGACGCCCGGGGTGGAAGATAATTCGCTAAAACTTGTAATCAGCCCGGAGTGGTGGTCGTCGCGCGTCGAGAGCAGCCCCGTCACCAGGTTCTGGAGGTCCTGTTCGCTGGCCGCCACGTTGTTACGCGCCAGCGCGTCGCGCAACCGTTCGGCCAGCGCGTCATGCCCGGCGTTGTTGAAATCCAGCTTGCCGCCCGCGGCCTGCCCGAAGGTCGCCGTCAGAACGTCGGTCATGTCCTGGCGATTGACGTTCATCTGTCCCTCGCTGGCCGCCTCCGTGCCGATCTCGACGGTGTTCTGCGCGCTGGTTTCGTTCTGCACCGAGACCTCGCCGGTAATCTTGGGCGATCTCGACATGGCGGCGCGAATCTTATCGAGCGGCGGCGTGTAGGCGAACTTCACCGTCATCATCACACCCTGCTTGAAGTCGATTCCATACTTCAACCCGCCCTTGGCGGCGATGCTGATGAAGCCGGCCGCCGTCAGCACCAGGCTGGCAAAGATAAACGGCCACTTCTTGCCCAGAAAGTCGTAGTTCGTGTTTTTAAATAATTCCATCGAGACTGGCCATGCCGGTGTCTTATGTAAGGTTGGACACCAGCCTTTTCCGTTTTGTTCCCGTTCGCCCGCCAGGGACCCGGCTGCCGGCCAGCTTCCGCCCGCCGCACCCGATTCCCGCTCCCCGGCCTCTTTTTTTCCGCCCGATCATTGTACTAAATGGCGAGCCCTAAATACTGAGGGTCTCCATGCGGCGCCGTCCGGACAATTCCCAGTTGAAGATCGTCCGCGAGACGAATACCGCCGTGAAAACGTTGGCGGCCAGACCGATCGTCAGGGTGACCGCGAATCCCTTCACCGGGCCTTCCCCGAACAGAAACAGGAAGGCGCACGAAACGATGGTGGTGACGTGGGTGTCCACGATCGTCCACCAGGCCTTGTTGAAGCCGTTCTCCACCGCCGCCACCACCGCCTTGCCGGCCCGCAGTTCCTCGCGGATTCTCTCGAAAATCAGCACGTTCGAATCCACCGCCATACCGATCGTCAGGATCACGCCCGCAATCCCCGGCAAGGTGAGCGCAGCATGAAAATAGGAAATCGCCGCCAGCAGGATCACCGTGTTCAGCAGCAGGGCCAGCACCGCGTTCACGCCGCTGCGCTTGTAGTACAGCAGCATCACCACCACCACCGCCACCAGGCCCCAGACGGCAGCCTGGATTCCTTCCCGGATCGAGTCCGCGCCCAGCGACGGCCCCACGCTTCTCTCCTCCACCGGCGTCACGCTGGCCGGCAGCGAACCGGAACGCAGGTACCGCGACAGGTCCTCGGCTTCCTCTTCGCTGCCCAGGTTCGTGATCCGTCCGGAATCTTCAATCCTGGCCTGGATGGTGGCCACGCTGACGATCTGATTGTCCAGCACCACCGCCAACTTGTTGCCGATGTTTTTCTCGGTGAACATGCCGAACCGCCGCCCGCCGTCCGGCGACAGCGTGAAGCCGGTTTCCCACTTGCGGTATTCGTCCTGAGAGGCGCGCGCGTTACGCATCTCGCTGCCCATGATCACCGCCGGACGCCCCAGCAGGAACCACTCTTCGCCCGGCGCATTTCCACGCGGCTTGGACTTGGCCAGCTTGCTGTTCAGCGGCAGTACGCCGCCCTTTTGCGCCAGCGCCGCTTCTCGGCTGGGGAACGGCCCGTCCTTGACTTCGTCGATTTCGAGCACCGCCGCGGTGCCGATCAACTCCTTCACCCGCGCCGGATCGTCCACCCCCGGCAACTGCACCAGCACCTCGTATTCCGAGCCCGCGCGGCCGTACTGCTGGACGCTCGATTCCGCCACCCCGAGCTGGTTGATGCGGTTGTCGATGGTGTCGATGGTCCGCTGCACCGTGTCGCGCTTGAGCGCGATCAGGTCCGAAGGCTTCAGCCGCATCGTGTAGTCGGTCGAATTCGCCACGGTCAGCACGTAGGCGCTGTAACGATCATTCACCAGGCTGCGGAACGCGCTCGACTGGGTCTCCGGCACGCCTTTCACGGTGACGATAATGTTGTCTGCGTCCGCCACCGACGGCGGCTGCGGGTCGTTGCGGTCCATGCTCGAGAATGTGATGCTTTGCTTGGCCATGTCCGCCTTGATGCGCTCCATGGCCTGGTCGGCATCCGCTTTCACGGCGTCCTCGACATGCACCTCTTCCACTAGTTGGCTGCCGCCCTTCAGGTCGAGCCCCAGGCGGATGTTGTCCTTCAGATTCTGGACTAGTTCGGTTTTCGATTTGGGCAGACCCATGATGCCGAAAATGCACAGCAGGATCGTCACCACAATCACCACGGTTCGCCACTTCAAATTCTGTGTCATGGAATGGAACAGCCTGTTAATTAGAGATTGCTACGATTGCGCCTTCTTGATTTCACCCGGGACGAGGCTCGCCACCGAGCCGCGGGTGACTTGGATCTTCACGTTGTCCGGCTTTACACGCAGCACCAGTTTTTCCTCGTCGATGGCCACGATGGTGCCGATGATCCCGCCCGACGTCACCACTTCCGCGCCGTTCTGCAGCCCGGCCAGCATCGCCTTCTGCTGCTTCTTCTGCTTCTGCATGGGCATAAACAGGAGGAAATAGAAGATTCCGAAGATCAGGAGGATGGGGAGGAGTCCCGCCAGCGAGCCCAACGGTCCGGAGGGCGTCGTTGATGTTTGCAAATAGAAGCTGAATATCACGTATTGGCCAAACTGAGGGCTACCCGGCATCTTGCGCCGGCCGGGCACACTCTAAATATTCCGGGAACGAACCCGATATTATAGCAAGCCTGATCTCCCTCATGATGTCAAGGTAGCGCCGCAGGTTGTGACGGGTGGCCAGCATGGCGAACAGAATCTCGCCGGCCAGGAACAAATGGCGCAAATAAGCCCGCGAAAACCGCTGGCACGTGTAACAACTGCAACGCGGATCGAGCGGCCCCGCATCGTCTTTATAGCGGGCGTGTTTGATTACCACGCGCCCTTCGCTCGTGAACAGGTATCCGTTGCGCGCGTTGCGGCTGGGCAGCACGCAATCCATCATGTCCACGCCGCGCGCCACGTATTCCCCCAATTCGGCCGGCATGCCCACGCCCATGGCGTAGCGCGGGCGCGATTGCGGCAGTACGGCTTGGCAAGCCTCCACCATCTCCAGGCTGAGCGGACGCGGCTCGCCCACCGAAAGGCCGCCAATCGCGTAGCCGTCGGCATCCAGGTCCGCAAGCGCCGTGGCGCACTCGCGCCGCAGGTCCGCGTAGGTGCTGCCCTGCACGATTGGGAATAGCGCGTGTCGGGTGTCTATCTCCGCCATCCGCCGTTCATGATGCCCGGTCGCCTGCCGCGCCCAGCGCACCGTACGCAGCATGCTCTGCCGCGCCGCTTCGTGGCTCACCGGGTACTCCGGGCATTCGTCGAGCGCCATCAGAATGTCGCTGCCGAAGGCCAACTGCGCATCCACGGTCGATTCGGGCGTGAAGCGGTGCGTGTCGCCATTCAAGTGCGACTGAAACGTCACCCCGTCCTCGTCGATCTTGCGCAGGCCGCTCAGGCTGAACACCTGGAACCCGCCAGAATCGGTCAGGATGGCGTGCGGCCAGTCCATGAACCGGTGCAGCCCGCCCAGGTTCCGAATTGCTTCGGCCCCCGGCCGCAGATAAAGATGATAGGTGTTGGCCAGCAGGATGCGCACGCCGAGGTCCTCGGACAAGTCCCGCGAGCTCAGCCCCTTCACCGTCGCCTGCGTGCCGACCGGCATGAACACCGGCGTTTCGATCACCCCGTGCGCCGTGTGCAGCAGCCCCGCCCGCGCGCCGGTCCGCGCACATTCCGCCACCACCTCAAACCCAATCTGCCGCAAGATCTGATGGTAACAGCGCCACCCCCCGTGGGGCAGATTGTTCAATCTGCGCGCCGATTGCGAATCGGCGCAGCCGGGCGCAAACCCGGCCTTGGTGGGTCATGCTTCAGCTTGCCAACGCCCGCTTGCGGGCGCCCTCTTCAAACCTACCCAGCCAGAATCTTCTCGATCCCAGCCAGCTCTTCCTCGCTGAAATCCAGCTTGTGAATAGTCGCGATATCCTGCTCCAACTGTTCGACGCGGCTGGCGCCGACCAGCGCGCTGGTCACCGCGCCATCGCGCAGCACCCACGCCAGCGCCATCTGCGCCAGGCTCTGGCCGCGGGCCTGGGCAATTGCATGCAGCGCGCGCGCCTGGCCGACCCGATGCTCGTCCACATCCTTGGGCCTCAGGAAGCCTTTGGGCCGCGCCGCGCGGGAATCGGCTGGGATGCCGCCGCCGAGATAGCGTTCGCTTAGCAGCCCCTGCGCCAGCGGGGAAAATGCGATGCCGCCTACGCCCTCCCGCCGCAGCGTCTCGAGCAGCCCTTGCTCCGGCCCGCGCCGGAACATCGAATAGGCGAACTGGTGGATCAGGAACGGCGTCCCCTGCCGGCGTAGAATTTGGGCGGCCTTGGCGGTATCTTCGGGGCCGTAATTGGAAATGCCCGCGTACAAGGCCTTCCCGGAGCGCACCGCCTGGTCGAGCGCGCCCATGGTTTCCTCGAGCGGCGTTTCCGGGTCCGGCCGGTGGTGATAAAAGATGTCGACGTACGGCAGGCCCATCCGCCCCAGGCTCTGGTCCAGGCTGGCCAGCAGGTATTTGCGCGAGCCGAAGTTGCCATACGGGCCGGGCCACATGTCATAACCGGCCTTGGTGGAAATGATCAGCTCGTCGCGATACGCCGCCAGGTCCATCTTCAGCGCGCGCCCGAAGGTCTCTTCCGCCGAGCCGTACGGCGGCCCGTAGTTGTTGGCCAGGTCGAAGTGGGTGACGCCCCGGTCAAAGGCGCAGCGCAGCATGTCGCGGCTGTTTTCCAGCGAATCGACGCCGCCGAAATTGTGCCACAGGCCGAGCGAAATCGCCGGCAACACGATGCCGGATTTGCCGCAACGCCGGTAGATCATGCCGTCGTAACGGGTGGGACTTGCAGTGTACAAGCGGATTGGCTCCTCAAAACTACTGTAGCGGAAAGCCGCCGAACTCGTGGGGCTGACCGCCGGGAGCGGCTTCTCATCAAGCGTCACCCGCAGAGACCACTTTGAGGTCGTTTTGCACGAATTGCAGAAACTCTATCATTTTTGCATTGAAAAGTTTGCAGATATGGTTTATCTTACTGATAACCCAATTTGCATGGTTGGGTAGTGCGCGTTACTTTTTTGTTACTGGAGGATACATCTCAGATGAAGCGTTTTCTGCTAGTTGCCGCCGTTTTTGCCTGGGTCGCCAGCGCCGCTTTCGCGGGCTCGGTCTGCCCGCCCGCCGCGGGCTCGAATTTCCCACATCCCCCGGACCCATTAGCCACAGGGTGCAATGTAGTGATCACGATCGCCGCTAACGGAACAGTGTCCACGGCCGTCACCGATTCAACTCCCTACGAGTTGTCCGAAGATGTGCTGGTCGGCGTCGTAAACAACGGCTCCAGCACCGTCAGCTCCCTGGCTCTCACCGGAAGCGGCATTTTCGGTTTCGACGGCGATGGAATCTGCACGTTTACATTTGTGGGGAGCAGCTATTGCACTCCCGCCCAGATTCTCGGCACGGATCCGGGGGACTACGCGGGCCCGACTACGACGTTCGCCCTCACCAACGCCAACAGCGGAACCGTGAGTTTCAGCCCGGCAATACCGGCAAGCGGCGGTACGACTTACTTCAGCCTGGAGGGTACGCCCACCGCCAGTCTGGGGGTGGTGGTCAGCACCGGCCCGGGGGGCGGAGGCGCCGTTCCGGCACCGAGTTCGATCACCTTGCTAGGTGTTGGCTTTGCGGTGGTCCTGCTGATTCAAGCCAGGCGTAAGTTCGCGCGCGCCTGAACAGCCAGGACACGCAGCGAAGCTAAGGGCACCACGGAGCCGTGGGGTGCCGTACTGCCCGGCCGCACGGCTCTATCGTGGGAGGTTGGCCCGCAGGAGTGGGTAGATTCGTCTCACGAACGCCGTGGCTGCGGCAGTCGCGGCGGCGTCCTGGCCCGGCGGGATGGCCAGCGCCACGCGAACGATGGCGGTATCGGTTCGCCTATCGCGCAGGGCGTCGGCCGCCAGCCAGAACTTGGCATCCCACTCGCCTGCGATGACACGCCGCGGCGTCTGGTACCAATACAGCACGATGGCGCGTGCCCCGCGGTTTTGGATGATATAGCGATTCACCGTGATGGCGCCGGCAGCGGTGTTGATGGTGACCACGCCGGCCACTTCCGGTATCCAACCGTTTCCCGGCAAGCAGACCTTAGGCGAGTGCGGCTGACGAGTCCCGTCGCGCTGCGATCCGAACCAGGCTACAAACAGATTTGCGAACGGGCCCGCCGGGACGTGAAAATAGCTTCGGCTCAATAATCGGTCGGCCCCGAGCTGCGACCGGATATCGGCGTCGATGGCCTCCTGTCTCACCTGCACCCAGCCGCCAAACTGCGGCGCCAGTTTCTCCAGGTCCGGCGGCGTGGGCACGCGCTCTCCGGTCGCCGCCCAATAGATCGCACCGGCCTGCACGGCCAGGAACGCGGCGGTCAGGATAGTTCTGCGATCAGGCATGGCACCGGCTGTAAACCGCGTCGATCAGGCGGCGCATCGCCAGCAGCGCCCCCAGGCACAGGGCAAAAATGCACCAGCCGCACACCATGTGGAGCGTGCCCGCAGACACCGCGGGCCAGGCGCCCGACGCCGCAATTCGCAATGCATTGCCGGCGATCGCCAGCGGGACGGCCAAGGCGAAAAGCGCTCCCCGCATCCAGGGCTTGGGGTCGTAGAGGTACGCCAGCAGCACACCCAGGAAGGCCAGTGGAATCAGGTAGCGAATCCCGCTGCAAGCCTCCGCCACCAGGATGCGGCGGCCGCCCACCTCCAGCACATTACCATCGCGAATCACACCGAACCCGCCGGCCGAGAGCATCCAGGCGGCGATCCGGCTGGCCATCAGTTGCAGGGGCAGCGTGACCTGGTTGTAGACGATCGCCAGTTTCGGCAGCATGAACAGCGCCAGCAGGAATGGAAACGCCCAGGCCCGCAGCAGAGCGAAGCCTCCCAGACAAACCACCACGCCGGCCACCGAAACCAGCAGCGCCAGTGAGCCCATGAACAGGCCCACGCCGAGCGCCGCCAGAAATTGCATGGCCGCCCCCGCCGCCAGGAACGCGAAGCCCCACCAGCTCGGCCGCCGCGGCAATGCCTGCCATCGGGCGCGCTCGCGCCACACCACCCACAGGATCACGAAGGGCACTGCGATCCCATGGCCCATGTCCTCGTCCGTCATCCATTGGCCAAACATGCCGCGCAGAATCAGGGCATAGCAGATCAGGAGCATGGCGCCGGCCAGCACCGCGGCGAATAGTCGCGTCCGTTCCATAAGCGGATCTTCCAGTATAGCGGGCCGCGCTCGGCCGATACCCGCGCCGGCTCTGCTTCCCAGGCCGCGATTCCGTGGGCCCTCGACCCGCCGTTCGGGTTGACTCCCGCCGCGCTTCAGCGTTTCACGTATGTCTTCTCGAACTTGTTGCGCGTGTTGTAGACCGTGAAGGTGCCCTCTTTGTCGGCCGTCACCTTGATCCACTTTCCTTCGCAGTCGGCGTCCACGTTGGCGATGAACGTGTCGGGCGAGTTGTGCTGCTTGTCGGCGTCGATGGCATAGTGCAGTTGCCAGATATCCAGCAGGCCACGCGTATCGCGCAGGGTCTGCCAGACTTCCGCCGTGCCGCCCTTGTGCGGGCCGTTATCGACCAGCGCCACGCGCGGTGAAACGGCGTGCACGAAAGGCGTCGAACTGGAAAGGTTCGAGCCGTGATGCGACACCAGCAGGAAATCCACCGTGCCGATTTTATTGTCGGGGCAGACCAGCCCATATTCCCGGTCCTTGGTCAGGTCGCCCATGTCCAGCATGCGGAAGTTGCCGTAGGTAATCAGCACGCCGATGGATTGGCCGTTTTCATCCTTAGTCTCCACCGGAGGTTCGTAATCCTTGCAATCGGGATTGGGCGTGCCGGGTTCCTCGAGCGGCGAGTCGATCACGTTGCCGCCGGCGGAAAGCACCTGGACGTCGATCCCTTTCACCGGGATGCTCTGGCCCGCCTCCACCCGCAGGTGCTGGCCCTTGGCGCGCACGGCTGCATATTCGTTGAAGAGAATCTCGGCGTCCTTGCCCTTCTCGACGCTCGATCCGTGATCGACAAAATGCACAATCGGCATTTTTTCGGCAAGCTGGTATACGCCGCCTACATGGTCCATGTGGAAATGCGTGATCAGCAGCCAGTCGATCTTCTTGACGCCTGCCGCTTTGGCGGCCGCCACGATGCGGTCCGCGTCGCGATGGTTGTGACCCGGCCAGCCGGTGTCGATCAGCAGCGAATCGCCCGCCGGCGTAATCAGCAGGGTGGCCTGGCCGCCCTCCACGTCAATCGCGAAGATCTCCAGATTCCTGGCCGCCGGCAGGGCCGCGGCCGATACCAGCGCAAGCGCTACGGCAGCTAGCATTCTCATGGCGCAATCTTAACACCCTCGCCGGGCCTGTTGCGGAACAAGCCGGGGTTGCGTAACGTATGGAGAAGTAGCATGCCGTTTTGCACACAATGCGGAAATCCGGTGACCAGCTACGATCGCTTCTGCTGGCGCTGTGGCACGCACCAACCCGCCCCCACCGTGCCGCCGTTCGGCCCCGACCCGCTGACCGGCGTCTCTGCGCGGACCGCTTCGGTGCTTAGCTACGTTCCCTGGATGGGCTGGATTGCCTGCATCATCTGGCTGGCCTCGGAACGCTTCCGCCAGGTTCGCACCGTCCGTTTCCACGCCTTCCAGGGCCTCTACCTGTTCGTGGCGTGGCTGATGAACGCCTGGGTGATCCGCCCGCTCTGCTATTTGTCCCCTCATCTGCCGTTCGACAAGTTGCTGGACCTGGCATTGCTCCTCATGTCGATTTTCATGATGATCAAAGCATCCCGCGACGAGGCCTATTCCCTGCCCCTGTTCGGTGAACTGGCTGCGCGCTCAGTCGCCGAAAGCTGACGGTAGGGCAGGCCATCGCCTTTCGTGGCCTGTCATGCTTCGCTGATTCACGACAGTTGATAGACGACAAAAACCGATCGTCTATCCCGCCTTGTGGTATAATTATTCACCTGACAGAATAAACAATCACATGAAAGCCAAGGTCGGCATTGTCGGTTACCGGGGGTACAGCGGCGCGGAACTGGTTCACATTCTGGCGCGGCATCCGGGCGTTGAAACATACCTGCTGGAGCATCGCGAAGAGTCCGGGCCGGCGCCGTCGATCCGTGGCGCGGAGCCGCCGGAGTGCCTCCCCTGCGATCCACAAGTGGTGCACGCGGAAGGCCTTGCGGCGGTCTTCCTGGCCACGCCGGCGGAGGTTTCCATGGATCTCGCTCCCGCCATGCTGGATGCCGGGGCACGCGTCATCGACCTCAGCGGCGCCTTCCGCCTGCGCACACCCGCCAACTACCTTACCTGGTATCAGGAAACCCACACCCAGTCTGCCCTGCTGGCCAAGGCCGTTTACGGCCTGCCGGAATTCTACCGCGACCTCATCCCCGCCGCTCGCCTGCTGGCCAATCCTGGTTGCTACCCGACGGCGGCCAACCTGGCGATTCGCCCGCTGCTCGAAGCCGATGTGGTGGACCGCACCGCCGGCATCGTTTGCGACGCCAAGAGCGGCGTCAGCGGCGCCGGCCGCAAGCCCACTCTCAAGACCAGCTTCTGCGAAGTCACCGAAAACTTCTCGGCCTATTCCATCCTCCGTCACCGTCACGTTCCTGAGGTGCTGCTGGTCAGCGGCCTGGAAGAAAGCGAGTTCAGCTTCACCGCCCACCTGCTGCCGCTCGACCGCGGCATCCTGGAGACCATCTACTTTCGCGCCCGCAACGTCCGCTCCGCCGACGACCTGCTCGCCATCTATGAGAAGCGCTACGCAGGCGAGCCGTTCGTCCGCCTCTATCAACCCGGCCACGTGCCCGACCTGCGCGCGGTGGCCCGCACCAACTTCTGCGACATCGGCGTCACGCTGGACGCCAAGACCGGACGCGCCGTGGTGGTGAGCGCCATCGATAACCTGGTGAAAGGCGCCGCCGGCCAAGCCGTGCAGAACATGAACCTGATGCTGGGATACCCGGAAACCGAGGGCTTGCGGTGAATCGCATCCTGATCAAACTGGGAGGCACCCTGCTCGATGACGCGGCGTCGCGCCAGCGCCTCTCCGGCGAGATCGCGGCAGTTGCCGCGTCCGGCGTCCAACTCGTCGTGGTGCACGGCGGCGGCAAGCAGATGACCCGCTATCTGGCCGAGCGCGGCATCGAAAGCCGCTTCGTCAATGGCCTGCGGGTGACCACACCGGAAACCGTGGATGCGGTGCTGAAGGTTTTCGCCGGCAGCGTGAATCACGAGTTGGTGGCGAGCCTGAACCGCGCCGGCGCCCTGGCCGTCGGACTTACCGGCATCGATGCCCTGCTGGCCGAGGCAGAGCAACTCGACCCGGCGCTGGGCGCGGTGGGACGCGTCACACGGTCGAACCCGGGGCTGCTCGAGCTGTTGACCGCCAATCGCTACCTGCCGGTGGTGGCCTGCGTGGCCGGAGACCGCGCGGGCAACATTTACAACGTGAACGCGGACCAGATGGCGGTGGCCTGCGCGGCGGCCTTCCGCGCGCATCAATTGATTTTCCTCACCGACGTGGCCGGCGTGATGGATGGATCGCACCAGGTGCGCCCGCTGCTCGACGCCGCCGAGGCGCGCGCGCTTGTCGCGTCCGGCGTCGCCACCGGCGGCATGCAGGCCAAGCTCAATGCGGCGCTGGCGGCGCTCGACGCCGGGATAGCGGCAGTGCGCATCGCTCCCGGTGCGGCGGAGAGAGTCCTAATCCGTATCCTGGAAGGAGAGACGCTGGGCACGCGGCTGGCGCCACTCGAGGTGCCAACCGCATGATCAGCGCAGTGCACGAAGACGCGTTTGTCGAATCCCGCAGTGCCCCGCCGCTTACCGTGCGCAAGGCGGCCATGCGCGACATCCGTCCCATTCTCGGTCTCATCAACGACTATGCCGCGCTGGGCCTGATGTTGCCGCGCACCGAGTTCGAAATGTCGGAAGCCATTCGCGACTTCACCGTGGTCACCTCCGGCGGGGAGCTGCTGGGTTGCGGCGCGCTCCATTTTTATAGCCCCACGCTGGCCGAAATCCGCTCGCTCGCCGTGCGCCAACAGGCCAAAACACACGGGGTGGGGCGCAAACTGGTGGAATCGCTGCTGGCCGAAGCCGAGCGTTATGAGTTGGACGCCGTGTTCGCCTTCACCTATGTGGTGGAATTCTTCCGCAAGGTCGGCTTTCAGGCGGTCGAGCGCGGCGCACTACCGCTCAAGGCATGGAAGGACTGCCTCCGTTGCCCCAAGTTCCAGGCCTGCGACGAAGTCGCCGTTCTGCGCATTCTGCGTCCCGACCACTGGGTGGAAGCGCTGCCCGAGATCTGGGCGCCCACGCCCGACGACCAGTTGATCCCAGTGCCTGTTCCGCGCCTCCCGTAGCCGCCCGGCCCGCCCCGGCAGGGTGCTTTCGGGGAATACCCGCAAAGTTGGGTTTTCCATCACCCCCCAAAAAAACGCAGAAATAATCCACGGTTTGTCTGTACTTTGGTATACAATCAGTTTTCAAGAGCTTTACCTCTGGAATTCACCTTAGATCCTAACTTCTTGTGAGGCTGCCATGAGAGCGCAAACTGTTGACGTGAAATCCTCAACGGGACGGATCCTTTGCTGCACCGTTTTCCGCCCGGGTGGGAAGAAACTATTGGCCAAGGGCCATATAATCAGCGATGAGGACATCCGGGTCCTGGAATCTGAAGGCATGGAGACCATCTGGGTCACCGAGCTGGAGGATGGGGAGGTGAGCGAGGATGATGCCGTCGCGGCAGTGGCCAGCGAAATGGGTTGCGGCAGCTTTGAAATCCGCGTCGCCGCCGGTGGCCGCGCCAATCTGGTGGCCACCGAAAACTGCTGTGTCCTGGTGGACGATGAACTGCTCAAGCAGATCAACTGCGCCGCCAGCGTGGTCATCGCTACCGCGCTGAACTTCAGTCACGCATTGGCGGGCCAGCGCGTAGCCACCGTCAAGAGCGCTCCGTTCGCCGTGGCCAAGGAGCAACTCGAAGCAGTCGTCAACATTCTGAAGGAGCGCGGCCCGATTCTCCAGGCGCGGCCGGTACGCGCTCCGGCCGTAGGAGTTCTCTACACCGATCCCATCAGCGGTGAACGGGCGCGCCAGTTGTTCGAGAACATCATGCGGCAGCGCCTGGATCGCTTCGGCGTTAACCCCAATTTCGTGCTTTCCTGCACGGAAGATGAGAATTCGGTCGCCCGCAGCCTACAACACTTATTGAGATCCAAACCGAGCGTCATCCTGGTGGCATCCACCACGGCTCCGGCTGGGCCCGAGGATGTGATTGGCCAAGCCATGATTCGCGTCGGCGCACAAGTGGAACGGTTCCTGGCCCCGGTCGAGCCCGGCAACCTGCTTTTATTGGCGTACAAGGATGAGGTGCCGGTGGTTTCCGCGCCAGGCTGCTTCCGCTCCGCCAAACCGAATGTGGTCGACCTGGTTTTGCCGCCGCTGTTGGCTCGTTATCACATCACGGGCTGGGAAATAGCCTGCCTGGGCCACGGCGGTTTGCTGGCATAAACTTTCTCCTCCACCCCCGCAGTCTGAACCTCCGAGCAGACTTCGGGAGACTCCTCACCGGGCGTCCTCCTGGACGCCCGGTTTTTTTTGGTCCGTGGTGGGGCGTGCTCTGTAGCGCCGGCGGTCTTTGCCGCCGGTGCTTTGTCTTCAAGCTTAACCGGACTTTAAGACCTGATATTAACTTTGGATAGTCGTAGTTGGCAACTAGTGTAATCCTTTGTATAAAGTCAATACTGTCCGTTGGTTGTTAGGTACTAGGATCCGTGCTATTTGCTTGCAAGCAGTGCATGTCTGGGTTGTAATGAACCTGGAGGCTATGGTGTGGATTTGGCTACATTTGCAGCAGTTTTGGTGCACTGAACAGGCCCAGGACATGGTTGAATACACCCTCATCCTGGCCTTCCTGGTGCTCGGCTGTATCGGTATCATTGGACTGTTCATGCCATCCGTGAAAGCGATTTGGTCCGGCACCACTACGACCTTGTCGACTGCCGGGTCCGTTGCCAGCGGGAGCTGAGTAGAGCTCTGGTTCCTGTCCACCGTCTTTCAGAAGTCCGGTTGCGTCTACAATAAAAACACGTAAACCGAAACTCATGAAGACACCCGCATTGTTCCTCTTTCCCCTGGTTTTGCTGGGGGCCACCGGCAGTTCCGATCCCAACACCGTTTCCGCGCTGGCGCGCAAAGCTCCGGCGGAGTTCGCCGCGGACGCCTTGATCCGCTTGGCGTCGAATGAAAAACTGGACTCGCGCGCGCGTGTGAAGTGGTTGACCGAAGCTTTTCGCCGGGCCGCCGAAGCCCAGCACCCCATCAAGCTCCGCGCCTCCATCACGCGCAACAACGTGGGAGCTTATCTGGAGCGCGCTTACCAGCAGGATCTCGACGCGCTCTCTCTCCGCCTGCGCGCCGTTCGGCAAATGCTGTCGCTCGATAGCGGCAAAGCCACCAAACTATTTCTCTCGATCGCTCGTCCCGCAGTTCCGCCCTTCCGCTGCGAGGACATCGTGGTCGCCGATGTGGGCCGCTATTACGAAACACTGGGCGCGATTTCGAAGATCGGGCACCGTGACGTGGCGAAGATGTTGAAAGACCGCATCGGCGGCATCACGTCCCCCGCTCAGATTGCGCCCGTGGCGCAACTTCTCCAGCAGGCCGAATTGAAGGATTCCGACCTCGAAGCCCTCACTGTTTCGCTGGCGGCCAGCCTGCGGGAGATCTCCGGCGACGACCGCTCGTTCACCTACTATGCCGCCGCAACCGGGCCGGCGATTCTGGATCTGGTCGGAGAGCTGGCGAGCCATCATCTCTCCCCGCTTCCGCTGGTGGAGGCTTACCGCCTCTACCTGGTGCACCATCTGACGGGCGATCGCTGCGCGGACGGCTATTTGATCAACAACGGTCCCCCTTCCATCAACCTGGCCAGCGGCCGGATGAGCGAGGTCCTCGGCTGGAACGCCTCTGTATTCTTCGCCGAGAAGATCCTGATGCCGCCGGTGAAGCCCCTCACGGAGCAGGAAACCACGCCGCACTCCCTGGAAGGTTTTGCCGCCGGCGTCAACTCTTGCCAGGATTCCCAGTGCCAGGACATAAACGGACAGGTGAGGGATCTGGCCTTCGGCCCCGAGGGGCAGGCGCTGCTCGCGTCGCAACACAACGACGCATGGCGCGCCCGCCTCCAGACCACGCTGGCGGCTTTGGAGGCCTGGCAACCCGGCAAAGGACAGGCCGACGAAGTGTTTCGCGAGAAGACCGCGGCGTATAACAGCCTGGCTTGGATGGATTCCGGTGCCAGCCGGGAGAATGTGTTGCGCTCCTGGCTGAACTACTTGAAACAAAGCCGCGCAACCGTGAGCGATCGGGCACAGTGGTTCTTTCCCGTGAACGCCCTGATTGGCCGCGCCGCGCTGGACCCATCCAATACCAAGCTGGCCGAGCTGCTGCGTGCGCAGGACGATCCGGTGATCGCCCTCTATGTGCAGCTCGAGCCCCTGGCTCCCCGCGGGCCGGACAAAATCCTGCCGTTGCTGTAGCGCGCAGTCTTGTTCCGAGGTGGTGGCGCAGGCAGTCCTGCCTGCTGTGTCGGAGAGTCTTCTCGGCCTTTCTTTCTTGGATTGGTGCGACACACTGCCGTCGCCAGGAAACGTCGCCACGATTGGCGACGCTGTGCAGGCAAGATTGCCCGCGCCACGCCGCTAATGGTGCTTGACCGCCTTGTGATGCGCGACCTTCGCGTGCTTGCCCTTCTTGGCCTTCCGGCCCCTGTTGGCCGGCTTCATCTTGACCGACTTTGCAGCCGGGCGTATCACATTCTTCTTGGCTTCGCCGGCCGCGGTGAAGCCGCAAGCCAGAGCCAACGCCAGCGCGATGGTGCGCAGTCTCATCTTACCTTCGATTATCCCGCACCGCCCCTGCCGGCCACAAGTTATCCCTTGGAAAACTGTAACCTATTAACGCCGGTGAATGAATAAAATGCGCGCGCCTGTAGGGACGGGGCATGCCCGGCCCGCTGCCGGGAATCTCCGCCACGCCGCTTTGCCGGGCTACTGATCGGCCGGCGCGATCATTGCGGCGCCCGCCACCACTCCCACGTCCCCGACCTGCACCCATAGGATGGCGCGTTGCCGGCGCGACTGCGGCGAGACATTGACGAGCTGGTAAAAAGCTCCGCCGGGCGGGACCACGCCAACCCTGCGGATTTCGCGGCACACCGCCACGTGACGCAACTGGCGCCCCTTGTTTGCCCCTGCGGTCACGGCCGTGGATGCGCTGTCGTCCGCCAGCGCCAGGAAAACCCGATCACCCACGTGCGCCCCGTCGATCTCTATTTGCACACCGCGGTCCGACCAGGAGAGGCGCGGCACGAGCTTGACGCGTTTCGCGGCCTTGCCGATTTCAGTAGCGGCCCGGCCCGCATCGTTGCCAATGAATTGCACCGCCCCGTTGATCACCATCTGGGGAGTGTACACGGCGTCCAGGCGGAAGCGTCCCGCATACGCCTCTTGGCGTTTGGTCACATCTTCCGTTGCAAAACGGTCGCGCCATCCACTGCCATCCCAAGTGGTGACGTGCTCGCCCAGCACGATCGCCGTCGCATCCAGTTTCGCCAGCAACTGATCCGCCGGCGGGGAGTTCGCAGACCCCTCGGCCGTGAACAACTCGACCAGCACCGGAGCCCTGTCCGCTCCGAAAGCGCCGGCCGGCAGAACGGCGGCCAGCAGCAGCACACAAATCGTATGCCAGTGCTTCATTTTCCCCTCCCGGTCCGCGCTATCAATTCAAATTCCGCAGCGGCCGCAGACACATTCATCTTCAAACGCCTAGATTATGCCAGAAAGGTTAACAACGCGCCATACTGCTAGGCGGTATGGCTGAACCATAAGTACCAGAGCGCGAAACTCACCCCGGTCAATCCCAGGCAGATCCACGCCGCCACCTGCCACAACCTTTCGACTGGCGATCCTTCGTAGCGAGGCGTGCCCCCCAGGTACGCCACGCCGAAGCCCGCGATGCCGCCGCCGATATGCGCCGCCATGTCCACGCCCGGCAAGAAACTGAAAAGCAGGATGTAGATGGCCCAGCGCATGTACGTGCTGCGAATGGCCGCTCCCATCGCAACGCTGTGATGCGTCACACCCAGCCCGATCATGGCTCCGATCAAACCGCAGAGCGCCGCCGAGGCGCCAATCGAAGGCGACATCGGACTCCACAGGTTGCTCAAGTAGAACCCGCCCACCGACGAAACAAAATAGATCACCCACATGCGGCTGGCGCCATACACTTCCTCCACTTGCGGCGCCAGGTCGAACAGCACCCAGGAATTCATCAGGATGTGGAGCAGCCCTCCGTGGAGAAAGCCGGCCGTCACTAGCCGCCACCACTGGCCGGCCGCAATGGCGGGGCCGTACTTGGCGCCGAACGCGATCAGCGTGTTGGCGTCGATCCCCGAAAAACCGCCCCCGGTTTCGGCCCTCATGCTGTACAGCGTGCTCACCAGGTAAAGCCCGAAGTTGGCCAGCAGAATGACGATGGTATTGAACCGCGCGTACGGGATCAGCCCCCCCAGAAGGTCCGCCGGGCTGCGCCGGTCGATCGCGCGCGGCCCCACCTGCTCTTCGCAGTAGGGGCAGATCTTGTCTTTGACGGTAATAAACGCCCGGCAATGCGGGCACATCCGGCGCGCGTCCATAACAGCCTATGATACAACCCGTGCGGTGAGGCCCGGTGTTGGGCAGGTTGGTGTGTGGGGCAGGTTGATAACCGGTTGATAACCTGCGCGCGACCCGGAGGGTGCCCCGGCCAATCGGCGCACCGGGCGAAGCCCGGCCGTTCTTGTGTCGTCCCTGTACGGGCCCGGCATGCCTGGCCCGCTCGCCCGGCAAGTAGGACAGACCATCGCCTTTCGTGGTCTGTCATCGCTCGCCAAGCCCGACGCCCTGACAGACGACACAAACCGAGCGTCTGTCCCACCTCAGTCACAACCTATTTTCCAAACTAATCCAATCACTTAGCTCTCAAAAACCTTGACGCACCCCTTATCCTTAAATCAGGACTGTGGCGCCAGGCTCCGCTGCTAGTCTGCTCTTGTTGGCCAACAAGCGTTGCACTCAAGTGATGCTGAACTTCCGGCGCCCGTTAACGGCATGCGGGGTCCCCTACGGGCGGGACTCTCGACGGAAGACTTTGGATTCCCGGAATTCATTGGACCCGGATAAATATCTGCTCACTCCGATCAGCCAGCCCACGCTGCATTTCTGCCGTGAGCAGTATGAGGACGCGCGGCGCTTATACCGCGCGCAAGTGGAGCACTGGGAAGCCCAGGCCAAGCGCCAGAACAATATCGACATTGGCCAACTGCAAATGAAGTTGGCGCTGGCGGAAGCGCGCGCGGATCATTTCGAGGAAGCCATCGACGCTTACGAACGAGCGGCGTCCGCGTTTGAGCGCGATTGGTGCCCAGGGCATCCCAAAGCACTGGCAGCGAGCGTGGCGAAGGCCGCGTTGGAAGCCAGCGTCAAGCCGCGGGTGTAGCCGCGATCACCAGCGTTGAGCCCAAGCCGGCGCCTCCATGCGAGTTGGGCGCTCTTCCTGCATCGAGGCGAGCTGGCGCCATAAGAGTTCATTCTTTTTTGTGAGTTTGCCCGCAAGGACACGACCGCCGACCGTCGCGACCAGGCGGCCCTGCTGATCCCAGTCTGCCCAGTGCGCCTCGAACAGAGCAACTGGTTCTCCGTCGGGCCGATAGACCGTGTAGAGGGAACGGCGTCTCGAAGGGTAAATCGCCTCGTAGAGCGTGGGGCCTTTGCGTTCCGTCTGGCGTTCGAGGATGAGATCCCCAGACGCCTTCCTCCACGCGGCATATCTTGGGTAGTTCCGGTTGGTCTGGGTGGAGGCCAGGATTCCTTGCCAGCCGCTCCGCCAGGCGGGTTCCGCCTCACGCCGCGGGTCGCCTTTTCCCAGAGAGCAGTACTCCAGCACGCGTAATGGGCCCGGGGGGTGATCAGGGTGATGTTTGGCGCCAAAACTCGGCGAAGATGTGGCAACCAACACCGTATGATCGTCAAGAAAAACTCCGTCCCCGCCCCAGGTATCGCCAATCGGCCAGAGCGCCAATGCCGTCACGTACGGAGGCCGGCTTACCGCAGTCCAGGTGCAAGTATATCCCTCCTCATCATTGCGGGGCCGGTATTGTCCGGCGAAATAGACGAATAACTTCCCGTCCGGGGAAACGTCGCACTTGGCCGGATGCATCCGTCCTCGAAACCACTGCCCTCCCGCAAAGGTATCGCGCCGGGTGTCCCATAGCGTAACGCGCCACCATTCGGTTGGTCCGCGCCTGAGGATCACGCCGACGTAGGCCTGCCGGGCCAAGTGTACGAACATCCAACAGCCGTCTTCGAAGAACGGCGTCAGGTCCTCGATTCGCTCATTGATTGCGTGTCTTTTCATCCCAGATCAGAAGCCATGCAGTTCCACGTTCAACCCCGCCGCCCGATACGCTTCGAGCAGCGCCCCTAAGTGCGGCGGATGCTGCGGCGGGCCAAGCTGGTTCCCTGCCTCCATCTCGACCAAAATGCGGAAACGCTCCAGCAGCAACCTGCTTTCGAACACGCCGCCTGCGTAAGCTATTTCCGCCGACTCACCCGGCTTCCACAGTTGCGCGCGCACGGCGGCGGCGAGTTGGGCCAGTTCCTGCGCGGCCTGGTTCACGATGTGCAGCGCTACCGCATCGGCCTCGCCAGCCGCCCGGTCCACCAGCGGCGCCAGCGCGGCGATTCGTGAGCGTTCCCATTCCGGCGTGTAGAACCGGTGCAGCATCTGGTTGGCGCTGGCCGACCCGGTGGCCTCGAGCAGCGCCGCGCGCAGCGACGTCTCCGGGCCCCAGCCTTCCTCCATCCGCAAAGCCGCGCGCGCCGCCTGGCGGACCATGTCGAAGGCGCCGCCCTCATCGCCGAATACAAACCCCCAGCCGCCCGTCCGCGCCGTGCGTCCCTGCCGGTTACGCCCCAGCGCCATCGAGCCGGTCCCGGCGATGACCACGATTCCCAGCCCGTCGAACGTTGCGCCGGCCAGCGCAACGGCCGCATCCGTCGTCACCACCAGGCGCGCCGCCCGCACCAACCCGGAGAGAATCTCGAGCTTGTCGTCCGGCCCGCCGCTCATGCCGAAGCACGCCGATTCGAATTCCAAAGTTGCGGCATCGAGGCCCGCGTGCGCGCCGGCTCGGCCCACACTTTCGCGCACCGCGCGTTCCAGCTTCGCCCGCCCTTCCTCACCGGCGGCATGGTTGCCCGGTCCGGCTTCGCCTTCGCCCAGCACGCGGCCGGTCTCATCGCCGATTGCCGCGATGGTTCCGGATTGCCCGCCATCCACGCCCAAAAACAATTTCATGGCAGTTTGTACAATGTGGCGCCGCCGGCGGCACCCACCGCTTTAACACCCCACAAGTCGCGATTGCTCCGCACGTCTTCCGCCCAGGCTTCGTCCTGGAAGCAGAGAATGTAGTCGATGCCGCGCCGCTTCAACTCCTCCGCCGCCGCGCGCCGGAAGCCGAGATACGGGCCGCCATCGCTCACCACCGGCCGGTCGGCAAGCCGCTCCCAGGTCCCATCGGCGGTTTCGCCCTCCAGCTCGAGCCGGACGCCGTACTGGTCCCCGGGACCCTCCAGCACCACTTGGTCGGCCTCCCGAATGCCGCCGCAGTCAACTTGCACAAACATCCCAGGATGAATGACTTCGCCGCTCGACCAGAAAGTAACCGGTGAATTATCGAAGGCGTCCTGAATGGTCCACGGGAAGGGGTGCGCGGTCAAGCGCCAACCGGCCTCCCGGGGCAGTTCGTGGCCGCTCGAGAAGATGCGCAGCTCGTTGATGCTCCAGACGTCGGGCCCGCTGGCGGTTTGATTCACCCGAATCGCCCGCAGCCGCCGCGCCGGAAAAGTAAAGCGCAGCCGCCCGTTCGGCGCGTGCGTTCCGATCGCGGCGCTTTGAAAGATGCGCACGGCTACTTGATTCGCCGCCGACTCCCAGTCCACCAGGATGCGCCGTGAAGTATATGCATCGGGAATCGCTTTGAATGTCAGCACGGACGAACCGGGCGGCGTAGCCTTTTCTACCAATTCAGATACCGGATACAGTGCCAAGTGATTGTCGAAATAGCGTTCCGGATCGCGCAGGTGGAACGCATCCCGCCACGGCGTGATCGCCAGCCGCCAGTAGCCGGTCGGCAGAAGTTTCGCGACCACCGGCGGCCAACAGAGGGCGGCGTGCAAAACCACCACGGCCAACGCCATTCCCGGTAACGCGGTGAACGCCATCGCCATCGCCAGCGCCACGAAAGGCAGCGGCGGAATCAGGAATCGCGTCCCGATGTTGCTGAAGTAGTTGGCGCCAAACACCAAAGCCGCCAACCACAGTTGTCGTCCCAGCGGCTTTCGCAACGCAGCCAGTCCCAGTGGAGCCAAAAGAAAGACTGGCCCCAGTATGCCGCCCAGCCCACCGTGGACGGTTGCCGCCAGCGGTATCTGCCAGCGGCTGGCGAGATCGTAGATCTGGAAGTAGCTCTTATAATCCTCTTCAAAATAGATGGTTACGTATGGATTCGGAAAGTAACTGTTGAAGAATGGAGCCAGCGGATTGTGCATCCACATCCAGTTCTTCAGCAACCATGGTGCCACCAGCAGAAACGCGAATCCGGCCACGACCGCGACCGCGCGCACGCGCCTGCTCTTCCAGGCGACGAACCCAATCGCGTATGCCACACACACCCAGCCCGTATACTTGAGCGCGTATCCAAAGCCGGCCAAAATCCCGATCACCGGCAGCAAGCCAGCGGTCCGATCCTCTGCCCAGTTCTCCAGCAGGCAGAACAGAGTGAACGCGACAGCCGCCAGGGCGACATCGTTGTAAGCGCTCGAGGCGTCCACCCCCACCATCGGGCTGAGCGCCACCAACGCAGCGCCGCAGACTCCCACCCACGCCATGCCGTGGCGCGCTCCCCAAATCCACATCTGCCAGACCAGCGCCACCAGAAATGCCAGGTGAACCAGGGCTGCGGCCGAGTGTTTCCCAAAGGCGAAAGCGAACAGGAACAACATCTCCATGCCCTGTGACAGGCTGGCGTAATAGTTCCAGGTGATGGTGTGAAAGCCGTGTTCCCGCAGATACTGTGCCGTCAGGCCGAGGTGATAAGTAGCGCCATCGGGGCTGACTTCTGGCGCCATCGCCCTCAAGAAGTAGATGTAAAAATATACGATAAATATAACAAACAATAGGATGTTCTTGATTGAGGCCGTGGGCCAATTCCGAGCACCATCCCCGCTACGCCAGCGATGCCACGGCTGGCAAGCGACGATTGCCGCCACACCCAGAATCGCGAAGGTGGTGGGATACACGAGGCCGCTGGCCGCCAGCAGGAGTACCAGGAAGCTGAGCACGCCGGATCCCGCTACGAAGCGAACCGGCCAATCGGCGCACGCTTTGCCCACCAGCAGTGTGCCAAGCGCCGTCGCGGTTGCCACCGTGAACAGCGCGCCGAAAAGAATCGCCGCCACCTGCATCGCTTACTCCACGAAGCCGACGCGGGTGAGGACGAACCCCAACCGCTCCCCGTCAGGGCCGGGCGCGGTCTTGTCGGGCTCGAGCGCGACGGTGTTGATGCCGTCCGGGCGCAGCCACTCCCACGGCGTCTCTTTGCTGTATTCCTGGCTGCCCGGCTTGGCGTACCGGACGCGATCGAACTCCCTGCCATTGAGGTGGATGGTTACCTCCACCGGCCCGGTCTGGGCGAAGGTCTGGTCGGGGAATGTCAGATCCATCAGGAAGCGGAGACGCGGCACGCGCGGCAGATAGAACTGGAGCACCGGATGCTCATGCGTCCAGCGCCACGCCCCTTCGCTTTGATCGCGAAAGCCGCCCACGATGTACGCCCCGGCATTGGGGTCGCTCATGGCCACGAAATATCCGAAGGGAAGCGACGAGGGCAGGCTGAGCGACGGGCGCTGCTCGGGCGGCGGATACCAGACGAGCCGGCTCCCGCACCCCGCCGCCACCAATGCCAATACGATGGAGACCAACCGAAGCACGAAGATCGATTGTAACAGCGGCGGGCGCGCGAGGCCGTTGTGAAATCGAAAAAAGCGAAGCGCTGGCAAGGACGCTGGATGGACTACGGATTCGGGCGAGCCGGCACGAACACCAGGCGGGCCGGGCTGGCGCTCGCGTCCACCAGCCAGACCGGGCCGGAACCGGCATCGGTCAGGCGGAAGAGGCTGCCCAGACGCGCCACTCCGGTCGGAGCGCAGTCGCACTCGAGAGTTGTGGCAGCACCGCCGGCAAAATCGAAAATCGTGACGGACTTGGCCGCACGGCTCGCTGCCAACACAGATTTGCCATCCGCCGAAAATACCAGGCCCGCCGGTTCAGCGAGGCCAGGCGCCGGAAGGCGCTGCATCTGGCTGGGCGCTGAGGAGACATCGGAAAACCTATGAAGCGACAGCGCCGTGCCGTTCAAAACTGCGGCGGCGTGGCCGCCAGGCGCAAACGCGACACCGGCTTCCCGCGCTCCTTCGAGCAGCACACTGCTCGAGCCGGACGCGCCCTGCAGGCTGACGCGGCCATCGCTCGCCACCAGCAGCCAGGCCGCATCGTCACTTACGGCCATAGCTTCCGGCGCGGCGCCAGCGGACTGGCGCGCGGCTCCCGTTGCCGGTGAACCGACTTCGGCGGTAAACGCCGGCACCGGCGAATTCGGCAAACCGTTGATGACCTGGACCCGGCCCGAAGCGTAAATCGCGGCTGCCGTACCCGAGGGGCTGTACACCACCCGCGCCGGCCCGTGCGGGACGCCATTCCAGAAAACTTCGGTGGCGGTTTTGCCGCTCAGGCGAAACAGGTGCAGCGAACCATCGCTGGCCGTAACGATGGCTGAATCGAGCTCCGGCGAGACCGCGGCTGCGCTGGCGGCAAGCCCCAGGTCCAGCGCGTCGCCAAGCGTTGCGCCACCCGGCACGCCGGCGATGGGCCGCATTGCCGCGCCGTCGAAGACGTATCCAGCCACGGGGCCGGACACCTGCCTTTGCTGCCCGTGGATCACCATCGCCGGGAAGCACACTAAGACTGCGATCACCCGCTTCGGAATCGGCATCGCATTACCCCAGCCGCAGAGTAACTCGATTCAACATGGTCAGCAAGGGGATAGCAATGCGGTCGCTTTCAGATCGCCGGCCTTTTACAGATCCGCCAACCTCTTCGCCGTACGGAAAACGTCGAGTAACATCTTTTCCGTCAGCTTGCCGGTGGAAGTGTTCTGCTGGCTCGGGTGGTAGGAACTGATCAGGATGGGCAGCCCTGAACCGATGCGGAATTGGCGATTGTGGCCGAATACGAAAGCGGATCGGCTGGGAATTTGGCCGCGCGACTTGAGCAGGTCCAGGTAATTATCGAAGGCGATCCTGCCCAGCGCTACGATCACCCGCAAGTGCCCGAGCAACTCCAGCTCGCGATCCAGATAGGGCCGGCAATTGCGGATCTCTTCGGGTGTGGGCTTGTTGTCTGGTGGGGCACACCGCGCGGAGGCCGTGATATAAACGCCGCGCAGTTGCTGGCCGTCGTCGCGGGAGACGCTGACAGGCTGGGAGGCTAGACCAGTCTGGTACAGGGCGCGGTAGAGCCAGTCTCCGGAGCGGTCGCCGGTGAACATGCGGCCGGTTCGATTGGCGCCGTGGGCGGCTGGGGCCAGGCCCAGGATGAGGATGCGGGCTGCCGGGTCGCCAAATGCGGGTACAGGTTTACCCCAGTACGGTTGATCGCGATAGGCGCGCCGTTTGATCTCTGCGATGTGGGCGCAGTGCTCACGCAATCGCGGGCAGCGCCGGCAGCGCACAATCTCATCTTGTAAAGTGTCGAGCATAACGCAATGGCTTCGGGCGGCGTCTACAGTAAAGAGGCATTTGCGTCGAAAATCAAGTGAGGGTTTTTGGGATCGATGTTGGAATCCACGCAAAAACGCTTGACGAACCCCTGGCTAACATCGGACAATCGAGGAGTCCGGCTGCTCCGGCCGGATGGTTCGTTGCTCTGGCGCATTCTCTCCTCGTCGTCTCGCGCGTAGTTCCGCTATGAAACAGGCCTATTCACTTTCGTACCGCCGGGTGATGGAAGCCGCATTTCTATTGTGCTTCATTTCCAGCCTGAGTTTCGCTACCGCCAGCACCACCACGACTCAGACAAAGCGGCGAGCGGCGCACCATGTCGTGGCAAGCGCGCATGCGTCCACCGCGCAGCACGCCACGCCGCATCGAGCTGCCAGCCCTCCGGCGGCGCATTTGGTCAGTCCCGGCGCGGCAAGGCCCGTAATCGCCGGCGGTCCTTGGGATAGTCCGACCTTCGCGGATTCAACCGAAGGCGACCGGGTAGATGGGGAAGACTTGACGGTTCGCCGCGCGGCGGTGGAGGCGCTGGGTTCGTACAACGGCTCGGTGGTGGCCGTGGATCCGACCTCCGGCCGGATTCTCACCATGGTGAACCAGAGGATCGCGCTCAGCGAGGGCTTCCAGCCGTGCTCGACCATCAAGGTCGCCGTGGCGCTGGCCGGC
>Ga0187862_10000960_pt1 | contig 31554 bp, 32 predicted proteins | sample June2016WEW_10_1_FD_133003 | JGI IMG/M metagenome (GOLD analysis project Ga0187862, IMG submission 133003) | Peatland microbial communities from SPRUCE experiment site at the Marcell Experimental Forest, Minnesota, USA - June2016WEW_10_150 | ecosystem: Environmental > Terrestrial > Soil >...
CACGAAGCCCGCGTTGCCGGGCTTTTCCTCGCGGCGTTGCACGCGCAGGATCGGAATCGGCGCTTCGGGCGAGATTCGCGCGACGTCGCCCCACAGGTAGCGATCGAGAATTACCTCGCCGGCCACCAACACGCGCAATGGTTTGAGCGCCGGCAGGCCGTGCTCGTGACGCGCCGATTCAGGACGAGCGGAAGAGGGCGTTTTGCGTCGAGTCATGATGCGGCATCTTACGCCGGCGCGCCGCCCGCGTTAAACAGCAGGGGTGACCCCTGCACCCAATGTTAAGGCCGCGCTCCGTTGTCGCGCGCGGGCAGGGGCTGCTGGCGGGCGTTGCACCTCTCCCGGCGCTCACCCCGTTTGAGTTTTTCACCAACTCGCGCCGCCCGTGCGCCAGTGGCACGTGCTTGGACAAGGAGAGGTTATTGGAACAGAAGAAGGAAGGGGGATCCGGGATTCTTCCCCTTCGAGGACTCAGGGCTTCGGCTCATTCTCATCTGATCGCGTAGCCGCCATCCACGACGACGGTCGATCCGGTTATGAAGTCCGACGCTTGCGAAGCCAGAAACACCGCCGCACCGGCGGTCTCCTCGGGCTTGCCGAAGCGGCCGGCCGGAGTGCGCGCGATTATTTCCTGGAACCACGGGCCGCGCTGCGCGATCACCGTCATGTCGGTCTCGATCCATCCCGGCAAGATCGCGTTGACCTGGATGTTGTGCGGCGCCAGCTCGATCGCCATCGTCTTGGTCACCTGCACCAGCGCGCCCTTCGCCGCTGCGTACGGAATTATGCTTTGCGCGCCGAACAGGGAATATTCGCTCACGATATTGATTATCTTGCCTTGCTTGCGAGCCGCCATCGATTGCGCCGCGATCTGCGAAAGGAAAAAGCATGAGTTCAGGTTCGTTTCGATCACGCGGTCCCAGTCCTCGGCCCTGAAATTCAACGCGCTGCCCACCAGCGCGATACCGGCGTTGTTGACGAGGATCGAGATGGGTCCCAGCTTGCGCTCGACCTCCTCCATCGCCGGGCGCAGGTCGTCGCGCCGCGTCACGTCGAGCTTGATCGCTATAGCAGGCACGCCCGCCCTGGCGAGTTCGTCCACGACGGCGCGATTCTTCTCTTCGTTGCGCGCCAGGATCGCGACCGCCGCGCCGGCCTCGGCAAATCCGAGCGCGATCCCGCGTCCGATACCCCCGTTGCCGCCCGTGACCACGGCGACCTTGCCGCTCAAATCGAACATTTTTGGACTCGCCATAACGCTTCTCCCACGCGGCAGGGGTGACCCCTGCACCCAAGGTTAAGGCCGCGCTCTGTTGTCGCGCGCGGGCAGTTGGACAGCGCACGCTCTGCGCTTCTATATTGGCGTTTCGCCCGCGCCGCAACCGAGACGCGATGAGCAGCGCGTTTGCGGATGGCGATTAAAGAAAAGACGGAGATGGCGCGCTGTAACAGCACCCTCACCCCCGGCGCGGACGCCGTTCCCTCTCCCGCAAGCGGGCGAGGGTTAATAGGTACTCAAGAGGCATAGAGGACGATGGGACTACGGACGGCTGAACAGTACAAAAGCTCGCTGCGCGACGGCCGCGCGGTGTTTTTCAGGGGCGAACGGGTGGCCGACGTGACCGCGCATCCGGTAATCGGAATAGCAGTCGAGCATGCGGCGCTCGACTACCGGATGGCGCACGATCCGAAGTATCGCGACCTCGCGGTGGTGAAAGAGGGCGCCGACGAGTACAGCCGCTACTACCATGTTCCGCAAAATGGCGACGACCTGCTAAAGCGCAGCCGGCTGATCGCGGCGGCGACGCGCGAGGGCGCCACGCTGGTGGTGTTGATCAAGGAAATCGGCACCGACGCGATCCTCGCGCTGCATATCATCGGCGAACAGCTCGCGGCTGCCGGCAAGCCCGAGTACCGCGAGCGCATCCGCAACTACTACCGAAATTGCCGCGACAACGATCTCGCCGTCGCCGTCGCGCAAACCGACGCCAAGGGCGATCGCGCGCTCGGTCCCACCCAGCAGGATCATCCGGACTACTACGTGCGAATCGTCGAGGAGCGCCCCGACGGCATCGTCGTGCGCGGCGCCAAGGTTCACACCAGCGTCGCGACCAACACCAATGAGGTGATCGTCCTGCCGACGCGTGCGATGCGCGCCGAGGACCAGGCCTACGCCGTCGCGTTCGCGTTGCCGATCAACACGCCCGGCCTGAAGCTGCTCGCGTCGCCCCACGGCAGCTCGCATAAAAACGATTTCGAGCATCCGATCAGCGCGCGCCACAAGATGATGGAGACGCTGACGGTCTTCGACGACGTGTTCGTGCCCAAAGAGCGCGTCTTCCTGCAAGGCGAGATCGAATTTGCCGGTTTGCTCGCGCTGACCTTCGTACGGTTCCATCGCTTCACCGCCGTGTCGTACAAACTGCCGCTGCTCGAACTGATGGCGGGCGCCGGCCATGCGATCGCGGAGGCCAACGGAATCTCGCGCGCGGGTCACGTGCGCGACAAGCTCACCCATCTGGCGGCGTATCACACCACCGTGCGCGGACTTATCGAGCATGCCGCGCGCAGCTGCACGCTCGAGGACGGCGTCGCGGTGCCAAATACGCTGCTCACCAACGTCGCGAAGTATCACTTCGCTCACAACTACCATCAGGCGGTGCAAATCGTGCAGGACCTCGCCGGCGGCCTGCTGGTGACGGGGCCCGCCGCTGAAGATCTCACCAGCGAGGCGACCGGCGCCTACGTGCTCAAGTACATGGGCGGCGCGAAGGGTTTCGATGCGGAGAAGCGCCTGAGGCTGCTGAACCTGATCGGCGATCTCACGTCATCGGATTTCGGCGGCTACCAGGAAGTGCTTGCGGTGCACGCCGAAGGCGGATTCGAAGCCGAGAAGTTGCAGGCTTATCGCGAGTACGACTTCAAGACGGTGGCCGCATACGCGCGCAAGCTGGCGGGAATAGATTGAATGTGAAACCCACCGTGGCAGGGGTGACCTCTGCACCCAGTATTAAGGCCGCGCTCCGTTGTCGCGCGCGGTAGGAAGAATCACCTGCGCGGTGTGCGGCAGGGGTGACCCCTGCACCGCAGTGAGAAGACGCGAAAATCTGCGCAGCGCATCTTTTCGCGACTACGCGATGGCAGGGCTGACCGCAGGGGTGAACGCTGCACCCCAAGGAAGAATCACCTGCGCGGTGGGCGTCCGTTGCGGCGGAGGCGCATTTTGTCGCAGTTGAAGCGATCGCAACTTAAGGACCTTGTGCGGCTACAATTGCTATCAGCGACAGTTTGACAACCCCATGGAAACACACAGAGACATTCCTACCAACACGCTTGACAATGTCTTGCTCGCCGCTGCGGCGCTGTCCTCGTCAAATCTGTTCGTGGTTTCAGGCGCAGGCTTGGCGATTCCAGTGATTCCACCCATGGATGTGATCGTGCGGCTCGGAATCTCGGCGTATCATCAAATTGGTTCCTACCCTGCCCGGCAGGCGCCTCAAACCGAGATCAGAGAGCGGCTGTTACCCCCTCGCTCTCTTTTCGATCATGCGGAGCGCTGGAAGGGCTTTTTACTTTGCGGTGTTTATGACGAGGCTCTTGCCGCGTTCTTTCAGCGACACATTTATCGGCCCATTGAAGAAAGTGCGCCTGCGAACTATCGGATTTTCAACTTCGTGCCGCCGCCTGCCGTACTCTTTGACTTCAACACCGACGCACTGTTGGCCAATTACTGCGAACCACCTCATATCGTGCTCAATCCGCACGGCGCAATTGAGCGCCGCATTATCGAGCACCCGGAGTTCGAACAATTCCTTCGCGCTGCCGCAGAGTTTGGTTTGGCACTGCCAAATTCGTCCGGGTTGTGGCTTCCCGGTCCAGAACTGAAAACCATCACTCGACGCAATGAATATAAGTTCGCCACCGAGCGCTTGAGCAGGCCGGCCGAATTTCTTCTGCTGATCGGCTATTCATTCGGACGCCAGCCGAACGGTAACATCGATGACGATGAATCGTTCGAGTTTCTTGGCGAACTTCTCAAAAGGTTTCATCGACAAATCGTAGTTGTTGATCCATGTCCGGAACACGTATCTGGGCTTTTCGAAGACCGGCTTCGTCAACGGATCTGCGCATGCAAGCTGTACTGGAACCACTTCGCGGAGGCTGGCTGCCTTGCGATGGCCGAGACTCCCGACGCCCCAAACCTTTTTTGCCTGAGTCGGCGCATCGCGCAGGTCTATGATGAGAGAACACGGTAGGGACCTGGTGTGCGGCGCATCAGGCAATCGCGCCGCGCAGCAGCGCCGCGAAGGCATTTAGGTTGCGAGTATGCATATCTCCGGACCCGAACGATATAAGTTGAACTTTGATTCAACTAATTTCCAAGTCACGTGCGAAAGAGGCACGCCTAGGTTCTCCGGCATCGCGACTTCCAAGAAGCCGAAGCTTTATATCGTGAGCGCCGATGATAAACCCCCCTTCTATGTCGGGGTTACCAAACAATCGCTTCGAAACCGATTACGTCTCGGATGGAAAGCCAAGGGCGAGAGCGGCTATTACGGTTATGCTTGGCGCCACTGCAAGGCTGACGCATTCCTCGATGTCTGGTGCCAGGATGACGCCCCGGCTCACCGGCAGATGTTGGATATTGAGACACTTGAGGCCGAGGTCGTATTTCTAATTCGCTGCGCGGGACAATGGCCACTGGACCAGACAGAAATTCATTTCCACCCGTCATCCTCGACGCATAGAGAGACTGCGGTGGCAGTCTTGGCTCGGTACGCACTGAACCTCAGCTCAGTACCAGTTCGCGCGGGACGCGGCACCCTAACTGGGGCGAGGTGAATTCCCCCTTAACCCCTTCTAACAGGGCGAAGCCCGCATCCCTTTCCCCGTTTTAATACTGCAGGAAGTCCGAAACCCAGTTTGGGTTTCGGGAGGGTGCAGGGGCTCGCCCCTGCTCTACGCGCGCGCTACTAATGCAGTTCGCCACCGCCGGCGACGTTGATCGATTCGCCGGTAATGTTTTCCGCGCGGCACAAATAGACCACCGCCTCGCCGATATCGGCAGGCGTCTGCTCGCGCTTGAGGAAGGTAGTGCGCGCGATGAATTCGTCGAAGGCCGCCTCGCGATTTATCCCATATTGAACGGCGATCATCGGTCCGAGCACGTCGGTAAACATCGCAGTGCGCAGATACCCGGGGCATACCGCGTTGACGCGAATGTTCACCGGGCCGAGCTCTTCCGCCAGCGACTGGGTGAAGCCCACCGACGCGAACTTGCTCGCGCAGTACGCCGACATGCCGCCGTGGCCGGTCTTGCCCGCCACCGACGCGATATTCACGATCGCGCCCTCGCGCTGCTTCATCATGTGCGGGATACACGCCTTGGCGCACAGGAACTGGCCCTTCACATTCACCGCCATCACGCGGTCCCACGCTTCTTCGGCAAAGCTGCTCACCGGCCCGAACCCGATGATCCCCGCGTTGTTCACCAGGATATCGATCGAGCCGAGTTTCGCGGCCACCTCCGACGCCATCCGCTCCAGGTCGGCGAACCGCGTCACGTCGGCGAGGATCGGGATAGCCTTCACGCCGAGTCCCTTGACTTCCTCGACGCTGCTGTTCAGTTCAGTTTGCGCGCTCAAATTGTAGGTAAGCGCGCGGTCCGCCGGACTCCCTATATCGACGAGCGCGACGTTTGCGCCTGCCGCCCCGAGCTTGAGCGCGATTCCGCGGCCGATTCCACGCGCGGCGCCGGTGACGATTGCATTCTTGCCCTTGAGTTCCATCCGATTTTCTCCCTGCTCTGCGTGCTATCCGGCACGACGGCTGTGGACGGCGGTATGCGCGCCCGCGAGCTTTTACTCGAACGCGTTCTCGCCCGTGATGTCGCGGCCGAGGATCAACGTATGCACGTCGAAGGTGCCTTCGTAGGTGTTCACCGTCTCCAGGTTCAGCATGTGACGGATCACCGGGTACTCGTTGACGATTCCGTTGGCGCCGAGCATGTCGCGCGCATCGCGGGCGATCTTCAGCGCCTCGTTGACGTTATTTCTTTTTGCGAACGATACGTGCTCCGGGCGCATCTTGCCCTGGTCCTTCAGATGAGCCAGCCGCAGGCAAATCATCTGCGCCTTGGTGATCTCGGTCAGCATCCTCACCAGCTTTGCCTGCACCAGTTGATAGCCGGCCAGCGGACGCGAAAATTGCTTGCGCGATTTGGTGTAATCCAGCGCGCAATGGAAACACGACCGCGCCGCGCCGATCGCGCCCCACGCGATTCCGTAGCGCGCCTGCGTCAGGCATCCGAGCGGACCCTTCAGCCCGCGCGCTTTCTGCAGATGAGCGGTAGCGGGAATTCGCACGTCCTCGAAAATCAATTCCGAAGTGATCGACGCGCGCATCGAAAATTTTCCGTGGATATCGCGCGTCGAAAATCCCGGCGTCCCCTTCTCGACGAGAAACCCGGTGATACCCTCGTCGACCTTCGCCCACACGATCGCGACGTCCGCGATCGAGCCGTTGGTGATCCATCGCTTGGTCCCGTTGAGGATCCATCCGTCGCCATCGCGCCGCGCCCGCGTTTCCATCCCGCCGGGGTCCGAGCCGTGGTCAGGCTCGGTCAGACCGAAGCAGCCGATCAATTTTCCCTTGGCCATTTCCGGCAAGTAGCGTTGCTTCTGTTCCTCGCTGCCGTTTGCATAAATCGCGTACATGGAAAGCGCGCTTTGCACCGACGCGAACGAGCGCAGCCCCGAGTCCCCCGCTTCGAGCTCCTGCATGATCAAGCCGTACGCGACGTTATTCATCCCGGCGCATCCATAACCCTTGAGATTGGCGCCAAACATTCCAAGCTCGGCCATTTGCGGTACAAGCTCCATTGGGAAGGTTTCACTCGCAAAATGGCGCTCGATCTGCGGCAAAATTTCGCGATCGACGAAACGTTTGGCCGTGTCGCGAGCCATCCGTTCTTCATCGGTCAGCAGGTCGTCGAGGTGAAAAAAATCGAGATCTCTTAATAAATCTGGCATCTTGCGCTCCATGCGATTTTTGAAACGTGTTTTATTGCGAAATTGCGGAGACCGGCCGCCGTCAAGGCCTGGCCACGTCGAGCTATCCTCTGGATCGGCAAAATCATGCCCGCCGCCGTCGTGCGCCTTCGATCCACGCGCGTTCCTACCGCCGGTTGATTCAAGGGCGAATTATCACCGCTACTACTTGCATCAGATTTAACTATCACGTAGCCTTATGCCCCAAGTCGGCAATATGCACATCGAAACGCTAAAGGTCTTCTGCGACATAATCGAGAGCGGAAGCTTTTCTTATGCCGCATCACAAAACTTCGTCACTCAATCGGCGGTCAGCCAGCAGGTCCGAAGCCTCGAAGAGAAGTACGACTGCCGATTGATAGAACGTGGACGAGCCGGAGTCAAACCCACGCCGGCCGGACAGATTCTATACACCTCCAGCAAGGAAATCGTGCGCCGTTTCCTGGAATTGGAGAACCGGTTGCGTGAAATCGGCTCGGTGGTCGCGGGCACGATTCGCGTCGGCACCGTTTACAGCGTGGGCTTGCACGAATTGCCGCCGTACCTGTCCGAATTTCTGCGCAACTATCCGGCCGTCAATGTACATCTCGAGTATCTGCGCTCGAACAAAATTTACGAAGATCTCATCGAGGGCAAAGTCGATCTTGGCGTCGTTGCCTATCCTTCCAAGCGCAGCCAAATCGTCTCGGTGCCGTTTCGCCACGACGAGTTAGTGCTCGCCGTGCCGCCCGACAATCCGCTGGCCAAGCAGTCGAAGGTAAGTGTCGGACAGTTGCAGGGTCAGAAGTTTGTCGGATACGAGCGCGATATCCCGACCCGAAAGGCTTCCGATCGAATCCTGCGCCAGTACGGCGTCAAGCCGATCTACGCGCTCGAATTCGACAACATCGAGACCATCAAGCGCGCCGTCGAGATCGGTCTTGGATGCGCAATCGTGCCGCGGATGACGGTCGAGAACGAGGTCGCGCGCGGCACTCTGCGGATGCTCGAGTTCCAGGAAGGGAGCTTCCTGCGTCCGCTGGCGATCATCTACAAGCGCGGCCGCGAGCTCTCGCCTGCGGTCCGCAAGTTTATCGAGGCGCTAACCACCAGCAACGTCGTGCCCCGCGTTCGCGGCGATAGGGCCGAGCGCGCGCCACGCGGCGATAAGGCCGAGCGAAACAACGACGCGAACAACTCGGATCGCGCCGAGAAAACCGAGAAAACCGAGAAACCCGACAAGGCCGAGAAGACGGCATAATCGCGACTGAATCTTTGACGACAAATGGCCGGGTCGCGACGACTCGGCCGTTTTTGTTTCCCTTCCGCGTGCGCGCAGTCTCGCGGCCAAGCTATTGCACACCCGCACACGAGGTACGCGCTCTCCGCGGGGCGCTACTTCAGTGCGGCACGCAGGCGGTCGCGATCGAAGCCTGCGATCAGCTGTTTGCCCGCGACGATGATCGGCCGCTTGATTAGATTCGGCTCCTTCACCATCAGCGCGAACGCCTGCTCGACGGTGAGCGATTTACCCGCCAGGCCCATCGCCTTGAAGGCCGGACTGCGCGGGTTTAGAAAATCGCGCGGGTCGCGGCCCGCAAACAGATCCTTCAGCTCAGCCGCACTGAGAGGAACTCGCGCGTAGTCGCGCTCGTCGAGCTCCGCGCCGAGATCCTTGCGCAAGAAGCTTCGCGCTTCGCGGCAAGTCGTGCAGGTGGATTTCCAGACAAAACGAATCCTCTTCATGCGTGACCTTTCACGTCCCGGCGCTTTGCTCTGCTACTCGATGTCCGAGTTTGGCACGCCCGCGCCCGCGGGGCCGCTACCGTGATCCAGCGGCTGCCCGCCTGCCGGCGACGATGCGCTCGCGGAGGAGCCCGCCTGCGGAAGCGGCGCGATCGGCGCGACGCTGCCCGACGATGAACTTGTCTTGGGACCTGCAGGCGGGGTCTCGGTCGGCCCGCTGAAGTTGATCGGCTGCTGGCCGGCCAGCATCTGCGGCGTCAGCACGTAGTCGCCGCCGAACGCGCTGCGCCAAACCGTGTCGGCCGCCTGCTTGTTGCCCCCGGTCACCAGGTAAGTTCCGCCGCCGACGATGCCGCCGAGGATCGCGTAAGTCATCTTGACCGGGATATAGATAAGATTTAAGATCAAGGCGCCCGCGCCGTAACCCGCGCCCGGCCAGTTGACGCCGCCCTCTTGCGGCTGCGGGACCTGCACTGGCGCCGGAGCGCCTGCCGGCTGCGTCTGTGCCGCGGCGTACTGTGCGAGCGGACCGGCCGGCATCGCGAGCATCACCGACAATCCCAGCGCGATCACGGCGAATCTGAAATTTCCTTTCCTCATGATTTCCTCCACCACCACGTCGGCGTAAATTGCTACTCGGTTTTTACCACTGCCTCGGCCGGCAGCAGCCCCATCAAATGACGAAACGCGCGCTCGAGATATTCGGCGTTCTTCGACTCGAGCGTCAACTTCACGCGGTAGCCGGGATCTCCGATCCGCGGATACGAGCCCAGCATCAACTCCGGAAAATTGCGCATGCAGTCGTTGAGGTGATCGGTGATCGTGCCCTCGCCGGCGGTCAGGTAAATCGCGCGCATGAAATATGGGTCGGTCGCAAAACGGCTGCTCAGCGCCCGCAGCTTGGCCTCGAACAGTTGCGGAATTCCGGGCAGCACGTACACATTTTCGATCTGCACGGTCGGAAAACGGACGTCACCGGCTTCGTTGAGGATCGCGCCCTCGGGCACTTCGGCCATCTTGAGGCCTGCGGCGAGCGAGCGCTCGTGGAAATGTTTGCGGATGAGGCGATCGAGCTCGGGATGGACCACTAGACGCCGGTTGAACGCGCGCGCGACGCCTTCCATCGTAAGATCGTCATGGGTTGGGCCGACGCCGCCCGAAGTGATCACGAAATCGAAGTTGCGTGCGCAGTACGAGACTTCGCTGGCGATCGGCGCAAGCTGGTCCGGGATGGTTGCGATACGCGCCAGCGCGACGCCGATCTTGTGCAGCTCGCGAGCCGCGAAATACGCGTTGGAATCCTGGACCTTGCCGGAAAGGATTTCGTTACCCACCACAACCAGCGCGCAACTGCGTTCTCGCATTCGACTGCAGGCTCCTTGCGCGATCCGCCTCGAACCGCATTATCGCAAGCGGCGGCTATCAGCGGCAATGGGGTAAACCAGCGGCGCCTACGACGGGCCCGCGTCGTCGACGTCGGGCGCCGACGCCTCGATAAACTCTTTGAGCCGGCGCTTGAGCCGCGTTTCGATCTGCCGCACGCGCTCACGGCTGATTCCGAAGCGCGCGCCGATCACCTGCAGCGTGTCGGGATCTTCCGACAGCAGCCGCGCCCTGAAAATCTCCAGCTCCTTGCCCGCCAGCGTCGCCGCGAATTGCTCGACCTTGTCGTGGGCGAAGTCGCGCCACTCGCGGTCGGCGGTTTCGGTTTCCGGGTTGTGCCCGGCGTCGGGGATTACGTCGAGCAGCCGCGTATCATCGCTGGCGCCGGCAGGTTGATCGAGCGACAGCTCGCTCTGCCCCATCCGCTCCTGCATCTCGCGCACGTCGCTTTCCCGCACACCCATCCGATGCGCCAGCAGGAGCGGTTGCGGAGTGAATCCCTCGCGCTCCAGCCGTTCGGTCTCCTTGCGGAGATTGAAGAACAGTTTGCGTTGCGCTTGCGTCGTGCCGATCTTGACCAGCCGCCAGTTGTTGATCAGGTAGCGGTAGATATACGCGCGCACCCACCACACCGCGTAGGACGGAAAGCGGATTCCATGTTCGGGGTCGAAATTCTTGACCGCTTCCATCAGGCCGACGTTGCCCTCCTGTATAAGGTCGAGCACGTTTTTCGTCGCGCGCGCGAAATCGTAGGCGAGTTTCACGACCAGGCGCAGATTGGCGGTGACCAGCCGGTAAGCGTCCTGGGGATCCTTGTCCTTGACGTAGCGCCGCGCGATCACCGCCTCCTCCTCGCGCGTCAGCAGCGGGAAGCGGCGAATCTCGGCCAGGTAGCGGCCCAGCGGATCGGCGGCTACGATCGCGCCGCCGTCCTTGGCGGCGCCGGCTTCAATCTCGGCGGGCTCCTGATCGGTCCGCAGCGGCGGTTCGTCGTCGGTACTTTCTATCGGATGAAACTCGGAGACTTCGATCGGCGCATCACCGGCAGCTTCCTCGCGGGCGCCCGCTTCGGGGACGAGATCCAATTCGGACTCTTCAGCTGCGATCGGCTCGGCAATCGCGCGGGCGCGACGAGCCTCGACGCCCGCGATGCTAGCGCGTTTCGCTTGCGTTGTGCGCTTGCGACGGATCGGTTTGCCGGGTTTGCGCGCCACAGGCTGGCTCCAGCTTTACCACACGCTGGCACGAGATGCGGACACCAATGCTCGAGCCGTCGGCGGCGCGGAGCTGTGTCGGTTCTTGTCGAATCGATCGTGCCCGGTCAGGCGTCGGGTTCTTCGATCGTGACCTTGCCGGCGGCGATTTCGCGCAACGCCGTTACTACTTCTTTGTTGTCCGATTCCACCAGTGGCCGCGCGCCCTTGAGCAGCTGTTTGGCGCGCCGCGCCGCACCGAGCACGAGCTCGAAGCGGTTGGGAATGTTCTCCAGGCAATCTTCAACGGTAATTCGTGCCATTAGGCCTCAATTCTCCGGTGCATCGCGCCTCTTGTCAACGCGCCTGCCATCGGTACGCTGGAACGGTACGGAGGCTCCGCAAGTTTGATGGGCAGGTTTGGGGCGTTACGCCATTTTATCCTGATGACAGGACTCGCTCTGATCGTCGCGGCCGCACGGCCCGCCGCGGCCGGCGATCCGGCCACGATCCTCGCGGGCAACCATCCCGACGAAGCCGCCGAGATTGTGGGCGCGGCCGCCGCGTCACCTTCGCGGCCGCTCGCGATGCATCTCACGATGGCGTTGCGCAATGGCGCTGAACTCACGCGCCTGCTTGCCGATCAGCAGAACCCGGCGTCATCGCAATACCGTCGGTGGCTGACTCCCGATGAGTTCACCAGCCGTTTCGGACCCACGGACGGCGACCTTGCGCGAGTCGCACGATGGCTCAGGGAAAGCGGTTTCACCGTCACGTCTGCCGACGCCTCGACCCGGGAGGTCTCTTTCACCGCCACGGTGGCGCAGGCGCAAAATGCTTTCGCCGTGAAGATTGCCGCGACGGCCGACGGCCGTCTGTATTCCAGCACCGCCGATCCCGCCGTACCCGCCGACCTCGCGCCGCTAATCGAATCGATCAACGGGCTCGACAACCTGCTGCACAGCAAGCCTGCGGTGCATCGCGTGCCCAAGCGTGATTCCAGCGCCCATTCGCCCGACGCGATCGTCGGTAGTATCGGGCCGTTCTTCGGTCCTGCCGACATCTATACCTTCTACGACGAAACGCCGCTGTTGAATGATGGAATCGACGGCAGCGGCACCGGATGCATCGCGGTCGTCGAGGATTCGAACATCGACGAAGATGCCGCGAACGCATTCAACTCCCAGTTCAGCCTGCCCGCGCTGTCAGCCGCTAACTTCAGTACCGAGTTGGTCGATGGTACCGACCCGGGCCAGAACGCGGACGAAGTCGAAACGATGGTTGACGTGAACTACTCGCACGCCGTCGCGCCCGGTTCGAGCATCCGCATCTATCTCGGCGATGAGAACACCACCAAGTCTTCGTCGGCCATTCTCGACGCAATCCATGCGGCGGTGAGGGAAAAGAACAGCCCGTGCAGTGCGATCAGCATCAGCTTCTCATTCTGCGGCGTCTCGGCTGGCTCCTACCGAACCCAGAACAATTTCTTTAAGCAGGCGGCTTCGCAAGGTCAGTCCGTGTTCGTCGCGGCTGGCGACAAAGGCGCAGCCGGGCTGCGATTCAGTGCAAAGCAGAATGAGTGCGTACCCGGCACGACGCGCGAAGTCAGTGAACTTGCAGCGTCGCCATACGTGACCGCGATTGGCGGCACCGAGTTCACGCCTGTCTACGACATCGATGGCAGCGACGTCGGCTTCGTTTCAGAAAGCGTGTGGAACGACGACGGCTACGCGGCCGGCGGCGGCGAGAGCAAGGTCTTCAAGAAGCCCGCGTTTCAGAAAGGGCTCATTCCCAAGGATAAGAAGCGCGACGTTCCCGACATCTCGTTTGGCGCCAGTCCCAGATCGCCCGGTTTCTTCTTTGGCAGCCGCAACGGCAGCGACGAGCCTGCCGTCGAATGCTGCGAGGGCGGCACCAGTATCGGCGCACCGGCATGGGCGGGCATCAGCCAGCTGATCTCGCAGCAAGCGGGCGCTTGGGTCGGCAATCTCAACACGCGAATCTATCAACTCGGCGTGGAGAACGACGGCGCAACGACCGGGATTCGCGACGTGACGTCGGGCAACAACAGTTTCAACGGAGTCACCGGATTTTCCGCAGGTCCCGGCTATGACAAAGCCAGTGGCTGGGGCACCGTCGATATGGGTCTGTTCGTCCTTGCGTACCCGTCCCCGTAGCAGGCGGTTGACAGCTCAAATCGGGACGGCGCGCTTCAATGCGGCTGGGCCTCGGTCGGCGGCTTGATGAACTTGAGCGTCATCCGGTCGCTCTCACCGATAGCCAGATGCTTGTCGCGATCCTTTTCACCCAGGCGCAAGGTCGGCGGCAGATACCATACCGGATGGTCGCGCAGGTCCTTGGGGTTTGCATTGATTTCCGAGGCGCCCGTCAGTTTGAAGCCGGCCTGTTGCGCGAGCTGGATCATATAGTCCTGGCGCACATATCCGTTCTTGGCGATGGGATCCTGCGGCTGCGACGGATCGGCGCGATGGTCGACTACTCCCAGGACTCCGCCGGGTTTCAGCGCGCGGTAAAACGCCTTGAAGTAGTCTTGCGTGTTGCCATGCGCCAGCCAGTCGTGAACGTTACGAAACGTCAAGACCATATCGGCTGAGCCTGCGGGCGCGATGTCGGTTTCGGCCGGCGGCTTGAGCGTGGTCACGATTACCTGGGCATAGTCGGTGGGATCGGCCTTGAGCTTGTCCTGGAAGGTCTTGGCGCCCGGGCCTCCTCCAACAGCTTCGTAGAGCTTGCCGTGGTCCTTGAGCAAGGGCGCCAGGATCTCGGTATACCAACCGGCGCCGGGCGAGATCTCGACCACCGTCATCGTGGGCTTTATCCCGAAGAAAGTGAGCGTTTCCATCGGATGGCGATATTTGTCGCGGGCCCTATTTGGCTGGGAGCGTTGCGGTCCGGCGATCGCCGCAGCAAGCGCGGACTGCGTGCCGGCGTCATCGCCGGCCGCTCTCGCCGCCGGGATCGGTGAGAGCGCAACGATCGACAGAGCAAGCAGGGCATACAACGGGAATCGGATTGGGTGCTTCACTTGCATGGGAGCTTTTCCTTTCAATCGTTCAATTGCGAAACGCGCTGGCGCGCGAGATCCTTCGCTGCGCTCAGGATGACACAAAAAAGTTCTAGCAGGGCTGAGCCCTGCACCCACTGTTAATCGAAAAGTCCGCCGAAGCGTCCTTTTCTCTCAAGGCCGAGAGCGAAAGACCGTCCTCGGGATTTCGCGATGGAGACTGGGTACAGGGCTCAGCCCTGCCCAAGGAGGTGCGGGACCCAGGAGGGTTCCGCATACAATTAAGTTCTCCCGTCGCTCCTCTGCGCGGCGCGCGCTAAGCGCCCGATTCAGGCAAACGTCGGACGCAGGCTAGTCCACTATAGCTTTAGTCGCAGACGTTGAGGAGCGCTTCTTGCGGGTCTTTTTGCGCGCCTCCCGGGTCTTGGCCTGCAGTCTCGATTTTTTCCGTTTGCGCCGCCGCTTGATTTCTTTTTGCCGTTCGCTTGCCATCTAACCTCTCTTCTCTTCTTACTTAGTCCAGCGGGACCGTCCGTTCCACCTTTGCACCAGAGTCGAGATGGATTCCAGCCGAAGTCACGTAGGGCTTGCCCTTGCCGGACCGATTTTCCACATAAGCGTCGTAGTCGCCCGGGTCAAGCTTGAAGCGATGCTCGCTGCCCGGATCGCTCTCGGCGACCTTGGTCTGCGTACCCGCGCGCAAGATTACCACGCGAGTCGAGTTGTCGAACGGAATCTTCGACATCACGGTCTGCACCACCAGGTCGGCCTTCACAACTTCGCTGAGCGTCAGCAGCGCGTGACGGCCGGGCGCGAGCGCCACCGCGTGCCAGTCGTAGCCTTGCGGGGGCGCATCGACGTGCACGTCCACCTCGCTCGGCGCGAACAGATATTTGTCGCCTGAAATAAAGCTGGCGACCTTCGCGTGCGGAATGTCGGTGGTGGTCACGGTCACGCCGAAGCCGGGATCGACACCAGTCTTGTCCTTGGCGCTGACCTGGAGCACGGCGACGTTATCGATGAGCACGGTGTGAGTGCGGCCGGCCTCGATCTGGACGCCGTCCTTGACGATTTGGCCGCCGATGATCGGCATCACCAGTTTGTATTCGCCCGGCGCCAGCGCGACCGACGAGCCGGGCGTGACCTGGCCGGCCTCTTTGCCGTTGGCCGCGATCAAGTGTGCGGGATTTTTCGCGCCCGCGCCCTCTTCGCCGAGTACATCGAGCTTCAGGTTCCCGGTCTGCGCCGCGCCGGCAATCGTCACGACAATCGAGACGGATGCGAGCAGAGCGATGGTGGTGGCCGGCAGGCGGATCGGTCTCATAGGCGAAGTGATATCTTATGGCGGCGATGCGGCGCGCGCTACCGCGCCCGGCGGTCGGGATGATCCCCCCGGTATCCGGGCACAGCGGTAACCGTTCTCGCGGCGCGGCTATCGGGTCTCTTTCCACTTACTATCCGCTCGCGTTACGCTGGCTCAACGCCAATGAAACTCTCGACGCGACTGCTCGGCACGTCCTACCGCTTCCGCTCGGTCAAAGAATTGCTCGCGCGCGCCAACGAAGCGCGCTCGGGCGACGAGCTTGCGGGAATCGCCGCGCGCTCCGAACGGGAACGAATCGCAGCCAAGACGGTGCTTGCGAATCTGACGTTGAACGATCTCCGCGAGAACCCGGTGGCTGCCTACGATCGCGACGAAGTGACGCGCGTGATCGACGACGCGATGGACCGCGACGCATTCGCCGCCGTGCGCAACCAGACGGCCGGCGAGTTCCGCGAATGGCTGCTCGATGACGCGACGACCGGCGACGCGATCCTCGCGACCGGACGCGGAATCACCGCGGAGATTGCCGCCTCGGTCGCCAAGCTATGCAGCAATCTCGATCTGATCACGATTGCGTCGAAGATTCGCGTCGTCACCCGGGCGCGCACCACGCTTGGGCTGGCGGGCCGGCTCTCGACGCGCCTCCAGCCCAACCATCCGCGCGACGATCTCACCGGCATCGCCGCCGCCATCTACGAAGGCCTGGCCTACGCGACCGGCGACGCACTCATCGGAATCAACCCGTGCATCGACGAGCCCGACAACATCCGCCGACTGCTCGAACTCACCGCCGACATCATCGAGCGCACCGGAGTGCCGACGCAAAACTGCGTGCTCGGCCATATCACGACGCAGATGCGCGCGCTCGAGGCCGGCGCTCCGATGGACATTATGTTCCAGAGCCTGGCGGGGACGGAGAATGGCAACACCGGTTTCGGGATTACGGTCGCGATGCTCGACGAAGGCTACGCGATGATTCGCGAGACCGGCCGGCTGCGCGCGGCGAACCTGATGTACTTCGAAACGGGGCAGGGCTCGGAGCTGTCCGCCGATGCGCACCAGGGTGCGGACCAGGTCACGCTCGAGGCGCGATGCTACGGCCTGGCGCGCCGCTACGCGCCGCTGCTGGTCAACACGGTGGTGGGATTCATCGGCCCCGAATATCTTTACGATGCGAAACAGATCACGCGGGCCGGCCTCGAGGATCATCTGATGGGCAAGCTGCTCGGAGTCCCGCACGGGGCCGACGCATGCTACACCAATCACGCTCGCGCCGAACAGAACGACTGCGAAAATCTGGCGCTGCTGCTCGCGTCGGCGGGATGCAACTACTTCATGGCGGTGCCGATGGGCGACGACGTGATGCTCTCGTATCAATCCACCAGCTATCACGACGCCGCGGCGCTGAGGGCATTGCTCAAGCTGCGTACCGCGCCGGAGTTCGAGGATTGGTGCGAGCGGCGAGGAATTCTCAGCGACGGCCGTCTCACGGCGCGCGCCGGCGACGCGAGGCTGCTGATGGATTCGTCGAGCAAGACACCCGGTGACGCCGATTTCGACGCGATGCGCCGTGCGACACCCGCGCGGCTTGACGTGGGACGCGCGGGTCCGCGCTACACGACGGCCGCGATGCTCTCTGTGCAGGCGGATCACGCGCGCGCCGTCGACGCGGTCATGACGCTGGTCGCGCGAGATTGGCCGCGGCGCAATGGCCTGCTCGAAGTTCACTCGCAGGCGCTCACGCGCGAAGATTATTTGCGCTATCCGGAGCGCGGCCGGCGGCTTGACGCCGTCGACGCTGCTCGGGTCGCGCGTCTTGCGCCGCGCGGGCGCGGCAAAGCGGCGACGCCCAGCGTGCTGCTATGCATCGGCGACGGGCTTTCATCGGCGGCGGTGGAGAAGAATGCCGCGCCGCTGATCCGCGCGCTCACCCGGCGGCTCGCATCGCGCTACCGGCTCCTGAAGCCGATATTCATTCGAAATGCGCGGGTCAGAATCGAGGACCATCTCGGCGAAATATTGCGCCCCGACGTGGTCTGCATAATCGTTGGCGAGCGTCCCGGCCTGGTCACCGCCGAGAGCCTGAGTGCGTATGTGATTTATCGGCCCACGCTCAAATCGATCGAGCCCGACCGCACGGTGATATCGAACATTCATCGCGGCGGGATTCCGATCGCCCAGGCCGGGCGCAAAGTCGCAGCGCTGATCGACGACGTGATCCGGCTGCGGGCGTCCGGCGCCGCGCTGGCGGAGAAAATTGCGCCGGCGCCATGAACCCTGCCGCGACTGGCGCGTGCTCATCGGAAAAACTACGCTGGAAAACACCAAGCCATGTCCGATCGCGAATCAGTAATTGCCGCCAACCGCGCCTTTTACGACGCCTTCGAAAGTCTCGACGCCGAAAAGATGGAAGCGGTCTGGCTGCGCGACCCGCGAATCATTTGCATCCATCCCGGATGGCGCAAACTTTCGGGATGGGGTCCGATCATGTCGAGCTGGGAGCGTATCCTCGGCAACTTATTCGAGATGAAGTTCGAGCTTGGCGAGATTGAAGTGACGATCAGCGGCGACCTGGCGATCGTCGTCGTCGAGGAAAGCCTGATCCAGCGCGGCTACGACGGCACCGAACGCTCGAACGTGCTCGCCACCAACGTTTTCGAGCGTGTGGGCGACGGATGGTTCATGGTGATGCATCACGGGTCGCCGGTGCTCGCGCCGCCCGACGACGAGCCGCCGCTCCAGTAATTCGCAAGTTGCCGGCAACGGTGCGAGGAGAAAATTCGACGATGCTCAAACGCGTTGACAGAATTCAGATTGCGGTCGCCGACAGCAATGCGGCCGAGCGGGTGGTCGCAGAAGTTTTCGGCGCGGAACTGATCCGCCGTGACAAGGCGGCGCCGCTTGGCGCCAGGCGAACCACGATGCAAGCGGGGACGAGCTTCCTCGAAATTCTCGAACCCGACGGGGCAGGAGCGGTCCAGGGTTTCCTGTCGAAGTGGGGGACGGGGCTGTTCGGCGCGGGATTCTCGGTGGACGACCCCGCCGCCGCCGCGGATCATCTCACGAAGTGCGGCGTCGGTTTCGAGCAATCCGCGGGACAACTGTATCTCGACGCCGCCGCGACGTTCGGGATGCGCACCGTCATTTCGCAGCATCGCGAACGCGTGCCCGTCGGCGCGATAAAGTGGGCGTACGAAGTCACCAACGTCGTCGGCGATTGGCAGGCGGCGTCCGCCCGCTACGCGCGCATCTTCGGCCTCGACGCGGCGAAGTTCAGTCCGATCGAGAGCAAGGATTTCGGCTATACGGGCATGCTGACGCTGTTCGATCCTCCCGCGCGTCTTGACCGCGTCGAGATAACGCAGATCACCGACCCCAACCTTGCGATGGGCCGTTTTCACCAACGGCGCGGCGATTCGCTGTACATGTTTTTCGTCGAGACCGACGACGTCGGCGCGCTCGAAAAGCGCCTGCAAGAGCGCGGAGCGCGTTTCGCGGCGCATCGCCGCGACGAGGCGGGGCTGGCGGAATTGTTCATCCATCCTTCGGCATTTCTCGGCGTGCTGGTCGGGGTGAGCCGCACCGAGCATGCGTGGCTGTGGTCGGGCGATCCCCAGCGTGCGCGGCGCGCCGCGACGGCGCGCGCGCTAAAGTCCTGACGCCTCTTCCTCAAGGCTTTGCCGCGTGACGCGCCTGTGATATCCTTATATGGGGTAAGGAATCTTACAGGCGGTAAGGAATATGGCTGCGTCAACTCTGACGAGAAAGGGGCAAACCACGATCCCGTTGAAAGTTCGAAGCCATCTCAAGCTCCGGCCCGGCGACAAAATTGAATTCGTAATCCAGCGCGACGGCACGGTCGTGTTGGCGCCAAAAAATGTTGATGTTCGCCAACTCAGGGGAATGCTCGGCCCTGTCCGGCGGCGACTCACGATTGAACAGATGGACGAGGGCATCAGGAGCAGATTTGCGCGGCGGTGAGGGGAGTCGATACCAACATCCTGGTTCGTTACCTCGTCGCCGATGACCCGGCGCAGTTGCGGGCCGCTACTCGGTTCATCGAGCATGAATGCTCGCCGCAGGAGCCCGGCTTTATCAATCGCTTGGTGCTGGCAGAAGTTGTATGGGTGCTGGAGAGCTCTTACAAACTGCCGCGCTCGGCTGTTGTTAATGCGCTCCGACTGTTGTTCGATACTGATCAACTTTCGATTGAACATGCCGAGGATGCTCGCGTGGCCCTTCGGGACTACGAGGATGGCGCGGACTTCTGGGACAGCCTGATTGCCGCGACGAATGCCCGACTCGGATGTGAATACACGGCGACATTGGACCGCAGGGCAGCTCGGCGCAAAGGATTTCGCCTCGTCCAATAAAAAAGCCGGCGGTCGGAAGACCGCCGGCTTGAATTCGCAAGCGCGTGCCCGCGATTGCGCGCTATTTTGCCTCGCGCATCGCGCGCACCAGAATCGCCGCCAGTTCCGGCCGCGTGAATTCCGGCGGCGGCGCATCGCCCGCCCGCAGCATCTCGCGAACTTTCGTTCCCGACAGTATCAAGCGGTCTTCGTCGGTATGCGGGCAGGTCTTGAACGACGCCATCGAGTTGCAGCGCTTGCAGTAGAACGTGTTCTCGAACATCAGCGGCGTTATTCCCATTTCGGACGGCTCGAAGCGCTCGAAGATTTTCTGCGCGTCGTAGCTGCCGTAGTAATTGCCGACGCCGGCGTGATCGCGCCCGACGATGAAATGCGTGCATCCGTAGTTGCGCCGCGCGATCGCGTGCAGGATCGCCTCGCGCGGGCCGCCGTAGCGCATGTGCGCCGGGAACACGCCGATCATCGCGCGATTCTTCGGATAGTACAGGTCGAGCAGAACCTTGTAAGTCTCCATCCTGACTGCGGCGGGCACGTCGTCGCCTTTGGTTTCTCCCACCAGCGGATGGATCATCAGTCCGTCGCAGATTTCCAGCGCCGCTTTCTGGATATACTCGTGCGCGCGATGAGTCGGGTTGCGGGTCTGGAAGGCGACGATTTTTTTCCATCCCCGCTCGCGAAACGCCGCGCGCGTCTGCCGGGGCTCGCGCGGAAATTCCAGGAAGGTGCGCCCCGGTATTTCCTCGATCAGCGTGAGCTTGCCCGCCAGGCAGTACGGCGGCATCGAGGTGACGTTCTTCGCCCCCGGATGCGCGTCCTCGGCGGTGCCGAACACGTTTTGCGCTTCGTTCTTGCGATCGACTTTGTAAATTTCCGCAAGCTTCACAGTCGCCAGCCGCCGGCCGTCTTCGGTCGCGAGCGCGATATCCTGTCCGGCTTTCAGTGATTTCGCTTTCGTTTCATCGACGCCGAGCGTGATCGGAATCGACCACGGCACTCCCGACGCCAGCCGCATCTCGTCGCGCGAGCGAATGTAGTCCGCCTCGCCCATGAAACCCGTGAGCGGCGAGAACGCGCCCGACGCGAGCATCTCGAGATCGGCCAGGTCGCGCGCGTTGAGCGTAACCGCCGCGAGTTTCGCGCCGTGCGCCGCCAGCGCAGCGCGCTCGGAGACCGGCGCTTTCAGATCGACCAGTTCGCCGCCGCCATGAGCCGCGATTGCGTCGTCGCGCACGCTCATCGCCGTGCTCCCTTGCTGACGTAGCTCAGCTCCTCGAGCCGTCCGAGCAACTTGGCCAGGCTCTGCGCTACGGTTTCCGTGCTGCTATCGACGATCAGTTCGGGCTTGAGCGGCTCTTCGTAGGGGTCCGAGACGCCGGTGAAAGATTTGATCTCGCCGGCCAGCGCCTTCTTGTAGAGCCCCTTCACGTCGCGCTCGACGAGTTTGTCGATCGTACAGCGGACATAGACTTCGAAGAAACGCTCGTGATGGCGCCGCACCTCGTCGCGAATCTCGCGGTAGGGCGAAATCGCCGCTGAAATCGCGATCACCCCGTTGCGCGCCAGCAGATGGCACACATACCCGATGCGCCGGATGTTGATGTCGCGATCCTCTTTGGAAAAGCCAAGTCCCTTGGAAAGATTGGTGCGGACTTCGTCACCGTCGAGGATTTCCACGCGATGCGCCCGCCGGCGCAGTTCTTCGGCAGCCAGATTGGCTAGCGTGGATTTCCCCGCCCCGGACAGGCCTGTAAACCACAAGGTAAAACCTTGATCCATCGGCAAAAACTGATGCTCCCTTAAGAATTAGATTACTTGGTGAACCTTAAAAATTACTTAATCCTATCGGAAGAAACAAGGCTGCCGGTTGCCAGGAAGTTGGGCGCCGATCGGCCGGCTCAGGCGCGCGCAGCCGGCATGATCACGCCAATCGCGAGCGCCGCCGGCGAGCCGAAGATTTCGGTGGCGCCTGCCGCGAGCAACCGATCGCGCGCGGCATCGGTGGCCGCGACTCCATAAAATCGCACGCCACAACTTTGCGCGGCCAGCAGGTCGGCTTCGCTGTCGCCAACAAACGCGGCTTGCGATCGATCGACGGAAAACAATTCGAGTGCGGCAATCAGCATGTCGGGCGCCGGCTTGAGTCCGAGCAGAGTATCGCGTCCGACGATTGCGTCAACGGATGCGTCGGTGTTCCTGCCCAGCCAGCGCTTGACCGTTTTCGACGAGTTGGAGGTCACGATCGCGACGGCGGCGCCGGTTTCTTTCAGTGCCTCGAGCGCTTCGATCGCTCCTTCCAGCGGTTGCGCGCGATCGACTCCCGCCAGCTCGATTTTCTCGATTATCTCCGAAGCGCGGCGCAGTCCTTCGCTGACCCCGGGTTGGTTGATCTCCGCGAGCATGAGCGTGCGGTAGGCGTCGTAGAGCGGGAGATTGCCGCGCGGGATTCGTGCGAACAGTTGGTCAGGCGCGCCGATGGAGCGCAGGTACGGTTCGAGGATGAGCCGGCCGCCGGCCCAATCGACCTCGGGCTCGAGCCGCGCGATCGTGTTGTCGAAATCGAACATCCAGAGCTGGTACATCACGGATGAACCCGAACCCTGGTTTGATAACCGTCGAACTCAATGATCGCCGGCGATGGATTTTCCGCGTATCCGGCAATCAGCTTGAATGCCTCCGCCGTCGCGAGCATCGCGATAAATTCCGCGGCTTCCGAGCGGCTGCCCACTCCCGCATGCATCGACGCATCGACGCTTGGCGCTCCGGGCGCCCCGCCTGGGATGACGGCGATTTTTCCCGGCGCGTCGAGGCGCGCGACCACCCACGCTCGCACCTCGCGATAGCCCACGATTTCATCTGCGGCTTTTCGCGCCGCTTCACTTCCAACGATCAAGAGCGCCAAATCGACGCGGCCTTTTGACTCATCCGCGACAGTGACAGATACGCCGGCGTTCAGCTCGCGCGCGGCGGCTATTTCCCCGGGCAGTCCACTTTGGCCGCCGGCCACCCGCACGCCGATCGCTCCGACCCCTGCGCCAACCAGGTAAGCGAGCGGCGCTTCGATATCGCGCGCGTCGCCTGCAAGCACCGTCCGCGCGGCAAGCAAACGTTCCTGACCGAGGCCGCCGATGCGCGGCACGATTATCTGGCGGCTGTAGCGTTCGATTTGCGCGTCAGTCAGGGTCATCGCGATTCCATCACCTGCCTGGCGATTGCGACTCGCGCCGCCCGCGCGCATCGCGCGGCTTCGGCTTCCACGCGCCGCAGCCGCACCCGGAGCGGGGACTAACCGCCGCAATCCGCACACGCCCCGGGCCGGACGCGTCGTAGCTGAGAATTTTTCCCGAGAGCAAGGGCGTTTGCCTGCGCACGGCGCGCATCGCCTCCGCCGCCTGCAGCTCGCCGATCGCGCCCGCCACGGGACCGACGATCCCCGCTTCGCGGCAACTCTGGGTTTCGTTTTCATCAGGCGGAGTCTCGAACACGCATCGGATGCACGCCGTCTCGCCCGGGATTACCGTCATCGCCTGCCCGGTCATCCCGACTACCCCGCCATAAACGAACGGCGTCGGCGCCGCGATACACGTGTCGTTGATCAAAAATTTCGTGGCCGGACTGTCAGTCGCGTCGATTACAAAGTCGTGTACGGCGACCAGGCGCGCCGCGTTGGACGCTTCGAGCGCAATCGGATGCCGTTCCACATTGACCGCGGGGAACCGCTCGACCAGCCATCGCGCCGCCGCATCAACCTTCGGCGTGCCGGTATCCCGGCTTCGATAGATCACTTGGCGTGCGAGATTCGACAGTTCGACGGGGTCGGGATCGATTAGTGTCAGCCGCCTTGCGCCGGCTCGCGCCAGCGCCCGCAATGCGGGAACGCCGAGTCCCCCCAAGCCGACGATCAGTATTCGTTCTGTTGCCACTTCGTCGTGCTTCTCCCGCCCGTCGAGAGCCGCAACGCCATCAGTGCTGGTGGGAGTTGGTGAAAAATCCTGCGAACACAATAAAGCTGCAATCGCTGACAGTTGGCCGACGGTAATATGCGAGCGCGGGCATTGTCAATCGACGGACCAATCGGTCAGGCCTCTGCCGATTTACCTGCCAATTCGCTTGCCACTGGCCCGCCATTTGTCTATGTTGCCGCAACGTGCGGGGGATCCGATGGCGGAGGAGCGAAATTCGCGCCGCCGGACTGCATATTTTGCGGATTAAAGGCATAGGAGATCGACTATGACGTCTCGATGGGCGGTGCTGGCTATTGTTCTGTTACTCGTGGTCGCAGGGCTGTCGCTCGGCACGGGATGCGATCCGTGCGCCTCTTGTCACGCCCAACCCACTTCGGTGCCTACGTCTGCGAATGCATGCCTGCCGTCCAGTTCCATAGGGATACTGGTCCAGGGCAAGAACGCCACTGCCTATCTTCCACAGGGAAACTGGGGCGGGAGCGAAGGTTCGGCCAGTATTAAGGTTGTACCCGTTGAGACCAGCAGCGGCATTGGTACGGGTGGTGCGCCGACTACAATTACGACAGCGAACATCCCGAACTCCTGCTCCTCCAACTCCACGACCGGCCTGACGGTATGCGTCGCCAATAACACCGACGTTTACCTCATTAACGGCACGACCCTTACCAGCACGTTGACCAGTGGCGCGACCGGCTCTGAAGGTTTCTCAGGCGGCGACTGCGAAAACTGCGGCGTGGTGGTGGACGCGTCAATCAACAAGGCATTGATCACGGTTGGCTTGGAAACGGGTGGCCCGGGTGGCTACCAATTCCTGGACCTGAGCGGCACTCCCACTTTTGAAACCCCCATTCCTGCCGGAGCGGAGACTTCTGAAGACATTTCGATCGACCCCGTCCGCCACCTGATTCTGTCGCCGAATGAGGATTCGGATTACCAGCTGGTTAATATCAGCAGCTCGCCGGCTGCGGTGTTCAACAATGACGTCTCTGGGGAGTCGGGGGCGCCGGAGTTCGACTCGGCAGGAGAAGACTGCACCACCGGCATCGCGTTGGGTACCGATGAATTTACCGGCAATCTCTTCATCGCCGATCTGACTCAGGCGGAATTCACGCCGGGAACTCCCGCCGGCACGTGGACCGACGCCGCCAGCCAGCTTGTGAACTTTCCCGAGTTTGACAATCTGGCCGCCGGCACCTGCGGTATTGCAGTCGCACCAGGCACGCACCTTGGCATAGTGACCGGTGAGTATGGCGGCGACCTGGAGGGCGTCGTCGAACTGCCTGCCACTTCAGGGAGCGGAACGCCTGCCTTCCCCGACTACGTGGCGTTCACCGTGCCCAGCCCCCCGAGCCCCGAGGAAGGCTGGTCGGAGGGTTACGATCCTCATACGGTGACGGCTTATGTCAGCCCCAACACCAAAAAGGCATACGCTGTGTTGGAGAACGCTGACTTCAGCTACCTGGCCATCGTCGATCTTCAGGCGATGCTGAGCGCGCCGCGAACGGGGCACACCGTGACCACGATTCCGGCTGGCAGCGTGACTTTTATACCGGAGAGCTAGCGGACGCCGATAAGCAGTTCCGCGATCTGAACGCCGTTGAGCGCCGCGCCCTTGCGCAGCTGGTCGCCCACCACCCAGAAGTTCAGCGCGTTGGGGCAGCTCAGGTCTTCGCGGATTCGCCCGACGAAGCAGTCGTCCTGTCCCTCGACGATGATCGGCATCGGGTAGCGATTCTGCGCGGGATCGTCGAACAGCCGAATCCCCGGGAAATGCGCAAATGCCTCGCGCGCGTCGGCCGCCGCGACTTTCGTCTCGGTCTCCGCGTTGACGGAAATCGAATGCGCGGTGAAGACCGGCACCCGCACCGTGGTCGGCGAAATCAGCAATTCGGGCTGCTCGAGGATCTTCCTGATCTCGTTGACCAGCTTGATTTCCTCGCCGGTGTATCCGCCCTCGACAAATTTGTCGATATGCGGAATCAGGTTGAACGCAATCTGATGCGGGAAAAATTTCGCCTTGATTGCCTCGCCCTTCGACCACGCCATCGTCTGCTCGCGCAGTTCCGCAACCCCGTTGACGCCCGCGCCCGACACCGCCTGGAAACTCGTTGCGACCACCCGCCTGAGACGCCCCAGGTCATGGATCGGCTTGAGCGGCATCACGGTGACGATCGTCGTGCAATTCGGACACGCCACGATTCCCTTGTGACGACGCGCGGCGGCGGGGTTGATCTCGGGCACCACCAGCGGAACGTCCGGGTCCATTCGATAGGCGCTCGACTTGTCCACGACGATCGCGCCCGCCTTGACCGCGATCGGTGCGAACTCGCGCGACTGCGCCGAGCCCGCCGAGAACAGCGCGATATCGATCCCCTTGAACGAGTCGGCGTCGAGCCGCCGCACCGTTATCGACTCGCCCGCGAACGTCACGGTCTTGCCCGCCGATCGCTCCGACGCGTACGCGCGCAGCTCGCGAATCGGGAACTTGCGCTGCTCGAGAATTTTGAGCGTGGTCTGCCCGACCGCGCCCGTCGCACCCACCACCGCGATTCGTTGTCCGCTGGCCATTTTTCGATTGTATCGTGAAGTGGTTATTCGAGTGAACAGCCGGTTCAGTTCTCAGCTCTTTTGCAATAGCCAGTCGCTCACCAGCTCGAATACTTCACTGTCAGCCAATCCGTGTCCCGCGCCGGCCAGAATCTTGAGCGTCTTGGGCTCGCCGGCGCGCTCGTAGAGCGCCTGCGAGCTTTCGTGCGAAAGAATCGTGTCCGCCCCGCCATGAATCAGCAGGAGCGGCTTGGGCGCCAGCTCGCCCGCCATGTGCGCGCCCGCTAGCTGGCTCGACAGCGCGATCACCGTCGTGACGATTGGGCTGAGCGTTCCCGCGTTGATCGCGACCGCGCCGCCAAACGAATGCCCGATCAGCGCGACGCGCTCATGCCCAATCCCGCCCAGGAACGTCAGCGCCGCCATCGCATCGACCAGGCATTCGCCGAACTCGTTGGGCGCGCGATAATCCAGCCGCGCAATCGTGATCCCGCGCCGGGGCATCTCCAGCCCGAGGTGCGGATACAGCATCGACGGACCGTCGAATCCGCCGATCGCGCCGCTGACGCACAGCGCCGCGCGCCCCTTTTCCGGCGCCGAATGCAGCACCAGCGCGATCGAGCCGCGCGTCGTCGCCAGCCGCACCTTGCGCGCGCCCGCGATCTCGTCCCCCGGCTCCACGCCGGTGATTCTCAAAGTCAGTCCTTCGTCCATCGGTTGGGATCTTGCGCCAGGCCGATGCCTATCGCGACCGAATCGAGGCCGGCCCATCCAGTCCGGCGTCGATCGTCTCGCCGAGCATTCGCATTGCGTACCGAATCAGCGCCGCCAGCCTTTCTACCCGCGTCAACAGTTCGCCCTGCTCGCCGCGCGGCGCGTCGGTCAGCTCGGCGGCGACGGCGGCCAGGTTCTCGCGCATCAGTTGCGCCGCGCACTCCAGGTTTTCGCGCTCGGGCCCCCGCACGCGGGCTTTGCGCCGCGCCTCCCGGATCTCCGCAAAATCGATTATCTCGGCCATTGATGATTCACGACGCGCGCGACCGATCGCGATTATCGCTTATCGCCCCCGCGCGTGGAAACCGCGAAACAGTCATCTTAATTTCTTGCCCGCGCGCCGCTTCTCGGCGAGCGTCCGATGCCCACCCTCAGCGACCCATCGTATCTGCCGCGCCATCCCGTTGAGAATCTCGACCTCGCGCGCCGTCAATCCGCTGCGTCCGAGAATCTCGCGGATCGCGAACATTATATGGTCCGGATTGTCGTCGGGAATAAATCCGATCGAGACCAGCGCCTCCTCCATCCGCGCCAGCATCGGGTCGCTGATCGCCGCGGGTACGAATTGCGGCGCTCGGGCCGCAGCTACGGGATGCGACGCGCGGGCGGCTTCGATCTCCGCCGCCGCCGATTCGCCCGCCGCCATCATCAGCTCGTACGCGACGACCACCACCGCCTGCGCCAGGTTGAGCGACGGATATTCGGGTGCGGTCGGGATTGTGATCAACCGATTGCACAGCTTGAGCTCGCGATTAGTCAGCCCGTGGTCTTCGCGACCGAAGACGATCGCGATTTTGTTCGAGCCGGCAATCGCGTCGAGCTCCGCCGCCGATGCGCGCAGCGGCCGCGCCCGCCGGCGATAGCCGCCGCGGCGGCTGGTCGTGCCGGCTGCGATCGAGCAATCCGCCAGCGCAGCCGCCAGATCGGGATAGACCGTCGCGCGCGCCAGGACGTCATCGGCATGCACCGCCATCGCGGCCGCCTCGCGACTCTTCAACGTGCCGGGCGCGACCAGGCGAAGATCGTCGAAGCCCATGTTCTTGAGCGCTCGCGCCGCCGCGCCGATATTGCCGGCCGATTGCGGCCTGAACAGCACGAATGCGAATTTCTCCCGCCCCGCCATCCTCTCATTTAAGCGCAGCCTCCAGGTAATGCGAAACCGCAGGAGCCATCTTCATCCCGCGGCGGTACCGATTTTCTTAATACTGAGTGCAGGGGTCACCCCTGCCGCGTCTTTTCACTGCGGGTGCAGGGGCTGCAGCCCCTGCCCAAGGAAGCGTGAAACCCGGGGTGGGTTTCACTACAATTAAATCTATTCCTCCGATGAAAATAATTTCCTTCGGCGACGTTCATATGGCGACCCGCAATCTCGATCTGATGGGCGAGGTGATGCGCGATTGCGACTTGATAATCCTTTCCGGCGATCTCACCAACTTCGGCGGCGTCGACGACGCGCGCAAGGTCCTCGCCGACGTTCGCCGCGCATGTCCCGACGTGCTCGCGCTGTCGGGCAATCTCGACCAGCGCGAGGTGATCCCGTTCCTCGAGCACGACGGGGTTGCGCTGCATGGCAAGGGCCTGGTCAAAGGCGGCGTGGGGATCTTCGGATGCGGCGGCTCGAACATCACGCCGTTCGGCACGCCGACCGAGCTCAGCGAGGACGAAATCTATGCGACGCTGCGCGCCGGTTATGACTTCGTGCGCGACGTGCGGCCGCTCCTGATGGTTTGTCATACGCCTCCGTTCGACACCAAATGCGACCGAATCCGCAGCGGCACGCCGGTTGGCAGCACCGCCGCGCGCCAATTCATCGAAGAAGTGAAGCCCGAAGTTTGCATCTCGGGGCACATTCACGAATCCGCCGGCGTCGATCGAATCGGTCCGACGCAGATTTTCAACGCGGGCCCGTTCAAGGGCGGCGGCTACGTAGTGGTACGGGCCGGCGACGGGCGGCTTGACGCGAGGCTCGAATTTCTTTGACGTGCCTGCCTTGTCGCGCGCCGATCAATCGCTTCGCACCTACGCCGGAAAAATCGCCAACGCATGGCCGCTGGTACTGCGCAACTCGTTCCGGCTACTGTGGCGGTTCCGGCCGGGACGCGCCGCGAAGTAGGGCGCGAGATTGTTCAAGGGCGCTGCGCAGCAAGCCGGCGGCTCCGCGGCTCGTGGCCGATTGCATATTTTTATCCAAGGGAGAATTGCTTGCGTATGGACGGGACCGGCGATGCTCGGATGAGGTTTGATCACGTATCGATCGCGGTGAAGTCTATCGACCGCGCCTACGAATTCTTCGCGAAATATTTTCCAATCAAGCTGCGCAACGCCAGGTCGATCGACGAGCAGGTCAGCGGCTCGTTCTACTGGCAGGATTTCCACCTCGGCGGATTCATCGTCGAGCTTATCGAGGACCCGCCCGGCAAGCCCGGCTTCGTCACCAGGTTTATCGACAAGCACGGCGAGGGGATGCATCATTTGTCGATCGAGACGGACAATCTGGACGCGATCGTGGCCCGGCTCAAGGCCGGCGGCGTGCGGGTCGTCGACGAGCAAAAATACGAATCAGGCGCTGCGACCGCGTTCATCTCGCCGCGCTCCGCCTTCGGCGCGCTGATCCAGTTCTGGCACACCCCGAATTGGGAACAGGCGCATCCCAAGCCGGCGCCCGACGGCCTGGCCCACTTCGATCACGTCTCGCTCGCGGTCAAGGATATCAACGCGGCCTACGATTTTTTCACCCGCTACTTTCCCGGCACGAAAATCGGCCACGCGCCTCATCTCAGCAATTCCCAGGGCAATTTCGCGCTCGGCCATCTCGAGGTGGCCGGCTTCAAGCTCGAATTCATCGCGAGCCCGCCGCATCAGACCGACAACGACTTCGTCGGCAAGTTCATCGCGCGCTACGGCGAGGGGATGCATCATATATCGATCGACCTGAAGGATTTCGACGCGACCTGCGAGCGGCTCAAACGCGACGGCGTCCGGGTGGTGGACGAAAGGCGCAACTGGCGCGGCGAGCGCCAATACTTCATCTCGCCGCAGTCGGCCTTCGGCGTGCTGATCCAAATCTGGGACGGGCAGGGCTGACCGCAGGGGCGACGGCAGCGCAGTATTAAGCCGTTGGCAGGGGCCGCGCGCGACAACGGAGCGCGGCCTTAACACTGGGTGCAGGGGTCACCCCTGCCTGCGCAGATTTTCGCGTCTTCTCACTGCGGTGCAGGGGTCAGCCCCTGCCGCCCACCGCGCAGGTGATTCTTCCTTCATGCCTCGCCCGCCATCGGCGGGCGGGCCTTGACACTGTGGTGCAGGGGTCAGCCCCTGCCGGGGGCACGAAAATGAGCGATTGGTTCGATGACGACGCGTTCTGGGAAACATTCGAGAGCTACATGTTCACCCCCGAGCGAATCGAGGCCGCTCGCGTCGAAGTGGACGCAATGATCCGGCTGCTCGGGATCCAGAGCGGAGCGAAGCTTCTCGACCTGTGCTGCGGAGCCGGACGGCATTCGCTCGAATTCGCGCGCCGCGGATTTGACGTCACCGGCGTGGACCGCACGCGTGCCTTCCTCGACAAGGCCCGCGGTATTGCCGCGACCGAGGGACTCAGCATCGCGTTCGTCCAGGCGGACATGCGCGAGTTTACCCGGCCCGACGCGTTTGACGCCGCGATCAACTTCTTCACTGCGTTCGGGTACTTCGACGATCCCGCCGATGATCTTAAGGTTGCGCGCAACCTGCGTACCTCGCTCAAACCCGGCGGCCGCTTGATCCTCGATGTGAACGGCAAGGAAACGCTCGCCGCAAAATTTCGTGCGCGCGATTGGAGCCGGCGCGGCGATGCGATCATGCTCGAGGAGCGCCGCCTGCTCGACGGATGGAAACGAATCGAAAGCAAATGGACCTGGATTCGCGGCGACCAGCGGCGTGAATCGACGCTGCGGCTGCGCCTCTACTCGGGCGCGGAGTTGGAAAACATGCTGCTCGAAGCGGGATTCGCCAAGGTCGAACTGTACGGGCGGTTGAAAGGTACAGCCTACGACCAAACCGCTGAGCGCCTGATCGCCATCGCCACGCGGCAGGGCTGAAGGAAGAATCACCTGCGCGGTGGGCGGCAGGGGTGACCCCTGGCAGGGGGTGACCCCTGCACCCAATGTTAAGGCCGCCCGCCGTTGGCGGGCGCGGTCCCTTCTATCGCGTAGTCGCGA
>Ga0187862_10000965_pt1 | contig 31466 bp, 26 predicted proteins | sample June2016WEW_10_1_FD_133003 | JGI IMG/M metagenome (GOLD analysis project Ga0187862, IMG submission 133003) | Peatland microbial communities from SPRUCE experiment site at the Marcell Experimental Forest, Minnesota, USA - June2016WEW_10_150 | ecosystem: Environmental > Terrestrial > Soil >...
TCATCGCCTGGCCTTCGAAGCGGTGGATGGCAGCCGCGACCAGCGGCTTGCCGAAGATCACGCAGGCGTCATTGACGAGATAGCGCGTCGACAGCCGGTCGGTGCCGTCCAGGACCAAATCGTTGTCGCCCAGTACCGCGCGCACGTTGGCGGCCCGCAGTTCGACCGCATGCGCGACGACTGAAATCTGCGGGTTGAGGCTTTCGAGCCGCTCGCGTGCCGCATCGACCTTGAGCCGCGCCACATCGCCGGTGCCGAACAGCACTTGTCGCTGCAAATTCGAGACCTCCACCCGGTCGCAATCGAGGATGCCGAGTGTTCCGATACCCGCTGCCGCCAGATACAGCGCGGCCGGCGATCCGAGACCTCCGGCGCCGATCACCAGCACTCGCGCACTCTTGAGCTTCTGCTGCCCCGCCACGCCGATCTCGTCGAGCACGAGATGGCGGTGATAGCGCGCGAGCTCGGCCGGCGTGAGACTCATCGCTCATCCTCCGCTCAACGCGCAAATCACATGCACCGTATCGCCTGCCCGCACCGACGCGGAGAGCGCTTTCGCCTCGCTCGTATTGACGAACAGGCGCATATGCGGGCGGATGCGGTCCTGCTCGTCGATCATGCGGAAGCGGATTCCGGGAAAGCGCCGGTCGAGGTTTGCGAGTATCTCGTGCAGCGTCGCCCCGTCGGCGGTGACGCTCGAAGCGCCCGAGGTATACGAGCGCAGCGGACTCGCAATTCTGACCGTGCAATTCGCAGCTGTCATGGGTACTAGATCGCGTGGGTGACCGAATAAATCTCGGGTAGGTGCTGGGCGATACAGCTCCAGCGTTCGCCCGCATTCGTGCTCGCCCAGACATCGCCACCCGTCGTGCCGAAGTAAAGGCCGCAACGCGCATGGCTGTCCACGCACATCGCTTGACGAAGCACCGTGAACCACGCTTGCGAGCGAGGCAGTCCGCGATCCAGACGCCGCCAGGTCTTGCCCGCGTCTTGCGTGCGATAGACGGCCGGTTTGCCGTCGATCGAGGTACGGGGCCAGACCGTCCGGCCGTCCATCGGAAACACCCAAGCGGTGTCGGGATCGGTCGGATGCAGCACGATCGGAAAGCCGACATCGCCGATCTTCTTCGGCATGGCCTTGCCGACGCGGATCCAGCGCCGCTCCGGCCGATCGAGGCGATAGAGCCCGCAGTGATTCTGATGATACAAACGATCGGGCTCGAGTGGATGCAGCGCGACACAATGAGGATCGTGGCCAAACGACGCCGCGGGGTCAGGCAGGAAGTCCGCCTCGACTCCTTCGTTGAGCGGCGTCCAGTCGCCTCCGGCGTCCGTGGATTCGAATATGCCGCCGATCGAGATACCGATGTAGAGATGCTTCGGATCGCGCGGATCGATGAGGATCGAGTGCAGGAACTCGCCATCGGGTGTGCCGAACGCTGCCCATTTCGGGCGCATCGGGTGGTCGTTGAAGCCGGCGACGGGCTCCCAACGCATGCCGCCGTCCTCGGAGCGGAACAATCCGGCCGGGGAAGTCCCGGCGTACCACGTGCCCGATTCCGATGCATGGCCCGGCGTCAACCAGAAAACGCGTTGTACGGCGCGGGCCGCCTCTGCGTCGATCGCCTTGCGGAACGCCGGGGGTTGCGATGCCTCGCGCCAGGTGCGGCCGCGATTCTCCGATCGGTAGACCGTCGGCCCGAGGTGACCCGTTTTGGCCGCCATCAACAACACCTTGGGCTCGCGCGGATCCTGCACGATGTGATGAACGATGTGTCCCAAAAACTGCGGGCCTGCGAGTTTCCAGTTCTTGCGCGCATCGTCGGTGCGCAGCGCGAACGCGCCTTTACGCGTACTTATCCAGAGCATGCCGGCCATGGGCGCAGAGCATCCTCGCCCCGGCGCCCGGATGTCAATATCATCGGGCGCCCAAGCGAAGTTGGTGAATCGCCGCATATTTCTCCGGATCCTTGAGAAACGTCGTCCGGCAGCCCTCGCAGCAGAAGTAGTACGAAATGCCCGCGTAGTTCTCGACGTGCAAGGCATGGGCGACGCTCACGGCTACGCCGCAGACGGGGTTGATGAATTTTAGGTCTGCGAGCGCGGGCTCGCTCTGCGCACTTGGCGGGCTCTGCGCAGCCGGCTCGCTCCCGCGGTGGCCCGCGCCCGCCCCTGCTCCTACCCCTGCTCCCGCCGGTGCCCCAACCGCGGCTGTCTCGGCAAGGGATTCAGCGTGCGCGAGGTGCTGCGTCCGGCCGCGCAGCGACGCCAAGACTCCGACGATCGCGACGAGCGCAATCTCGCCCGGTGTCTTCGCGCCGGCATCCGGGCCCGCGGGGGCCTGCAGGCGCGCGAGTTCCTGCTCGTCGATGCCGCGCATCCGCATGACGGCGCGCAGCTTGTCGGCCTTGCGCCGGCTTGCAATCATCAGCACTTTCGTTGCGGAACTGCGCAAAGCCGCTTCGAGCGCTTCCTCATCGCCCTGCCCTTGCGTCGCGACCAATACGACGGGCGCATCATTCGGGCTGTCGGTGAGCCGGATCCTGAGGCGCTCCGCCAGGAACCGCGCCTCATCGGCCGCGGGGGTAGCCCCGAGCACGCACAGCGCATTGCCGAGATTGTTCGGTTGAATGAACAGTTCGATGCTGCCGTTGCTCGCGCAGGACATTCGGTAGTGCTCGATATCTTCCTCGCCGTAGATTTGCTCGTTGCTGATGCGCACGAGCTTCGGCTCGCCCTTGCTGATCGCGGATTTCGCGGCATCGATGACCAGGTCGCGCGCGCAGCCGCCGCCAATCCAGCCGTGCAGAGTCCCGTCGGCGAGAATGATCGCTTGGGCGCCGGGGTAGGCCGAGGTCGGCGCGACCGCTCGAACCACGGTCACGAGCGCGTAACCCTCGCCGCGGCCATTGAGCTCGCGCGCTAAATCCTGGAGTTCATTGGTCATCTCAGAGTCTCTAAAATGCGAGGCAATACACGCTCGATGGAGGCGAGGTCGGCACCCGGTGCGAGCAGATCGATGTGCGCCATGGCTGCGCGCATACCCTGGCTCTCGAGTGCAAAGCCCGGCTGGTTCAACAACGGATTGAGCCATACGAGGCGTCGTGATCGGCGCCGCAGCGTTGCGAGCGATTCGGCCAACAGCGCCGGCTCACCGGTATCATAACCGTCGCTGACGACAATCACGCCGGTCCGCGAATGCACGAGGCGAGATCCCTGGCCGCGGTTGAAGTCTCGAAGGCATTCGCCGATGCGCGTGCCGCCGGCCCAACCGATCGCCAGCAGATGCAGGCGTTCTTGTGATCGCCACGGATCCGGGTCGCTGAGCACTTCCCCCACGTCCGTCATCCGGGTGTGGAAGATGAAGCAATGGACGTCTGCCAACTCGCCGCACAGCGCACGGGCGAGGCGCATGTAAAAGAAGCTGTAAGCGCTCATTGAGCGGCTCACATCGACCAACAGCACGAGGCGCGGACGCACGCGGCGGCGGTCCTTCCATGCAAGTCTCAAGGGCGTGCCACCGCAGCTCACGCTCTGTCGTATCGTCGCCTGAAGATCGAGCCGCCGGCCGTTGTGAGAGGCGCTTTCACGACGCAGATACAGCTGCCTCAAGCGCTTGGCGAAACGCCGCATCAGCGCCTCGATGTCGTAGAGTTGCTCGGCGCGATTGAGCTCGCCAAAGTCGGTGGAGGCCAGGGATTCCTCGCGGCTTGCGCCGTGTCTGGCGCGGCCCGTGTCGCCATCGCCGGCGACGCCCCGGCCGGTAACGGCGGCAGCATTGAGACCGGCGCCGTCGCGCACCGCACCGCCCCCATCGCGCGCGCCGGCGGCCTCATCAAGGCGTTGCGCAATTAGTCGTTTATTGGGCGGCAGGAAATACGCATCGAACAGCCGATCGAAACGCCGCCATTCTTCGCCACGGCCGCAGAGCAGCGCCTTGAGGCTCCAGCGCAATACCCGCGGATCGAGAATGCCCACTTGAGCCGAGGTTTCGAGTACACCAAGCGCATCGGCGCCGCCGACACCGAAGCCGTTCGCGCGCAGGAAGCCGCTGAAGCCCGACAGACGCGCGCGCAACACCGCGCCCAACCCGACGTCCACGGAGGGTGCATCGATCAACACGACGCCGCCATGCGCGCGACCACCTCGCGAGTAAATGCGCTCCGGTCGTCGCGCGTTTTGATGAGCGCACTCAAGGTCTCGAGGATGCGTTCGGTGGAACCGTCGTCGATCACGGAAATTCCCATGCGCAGCAAAGCCGCGGTCCAGTCGAGGGTCTCGGCGATGCCCGGCTTTTTTTGCAGATCCATGCGGCGCACGCTCTGTACAAAATCGACGATCTGGCGTGCCAACTGTCCGGTGACCTGCGGCGCCCGGATTTCGACTATGGCCAATTCTTTCGCAAAAGCGGGGTAGTCGATGTACTGATAGAGACAGCGACGGCGCAGCGCGTCGGAGAGTTCGCGCGTACCATTCGAGGTGATGACGACCATCGGCTTGGTAACGGCGCGAACCGTGCCGAGCTCCGGAATGGACATCTGGAAGTCCGACAGCAGTTCGAGCAGATACGCTTCGAACGCCTCGTCGGCACGATCCACTTCGTCGATCAATAGTACCGGCGGCTCGGCGCAACTGATTGCCTCGAGCAGTGGGCGCTTGAGCAGGTAGCGTTCGGAAAAGATGTCCTGCTCCTTGACGGAGGTCGGGCGCTCGTCATGCTCGAGCAGCTTGATCGCGAGCAATTGCCGCTGGTAGTTCCATTCGTACATGGCAGCATGCACATCGAGGCCTTCGTAGCACTGCAGGCGAATGAGCCTGGTGCTGCGGACCGCGGCGAGCGCCTTGGCGATTTCGGTCTTGCCGACGCCGGCATCGCCCTCCAGCAGCAACGGACGGCCGAGGTCGAGCATCAGCAGCAGCGCGGCCGCGAGCGGCGCCTCGGCAACATAGCCGACGCCCTCGAGCCGGCGTTGCAAATCGATGATCTCGGGCATGCGCTGCGCCGCAGGGCTCACGCCGCTCTCTTGGAAAATAGGCCGCGCAGCCAGTCCTTGAAAATCGTCCACGCGAGCGCGAGCAGATTCAATTGCCGGGCAGCCGCCGCCGGGGCCGCCGCGGGAGCTGAATTCGCAGCGCCGCCCGGCGCCGCAGGCGCCGCTCGCAAGGCCTGCAGCGCGCTGACTTGAGCGGCGAAGTTGTCGGCGAATTGCTTCAGAATCTGATCGCCGACCGTGCTCATCATGCGTCCGCCGAACGCAGCCGCCTTGCCGCTCATCGACAGCTCGCTGACGCCGACCAAAGTACACAGTCCCGCCTCGGCCGGCTCGATGCGCGCGGTCAGGTTCATCGAGGCCCCGGAACTGCCGGTGGTATCGGTTCCCTTGCCGAGCAAGCGCAAGGATCGAGCACTTGCATCGACTTCGGTCATTTCCACTTCGCCGCGGAACGACATGGTCGCCGGACCCACCTTGGTCGTGACGGTGCCTTTGTACCGGCCCGCGTCGATGCGTTCCGTGATCTTCGCGCCGGGCATGCAGCCGGCGACCGACTCGATGTTCTGAAGGAATTCCCACGCAATTTCCGGCGAGCACGGCAGCGGATAGCGCTTGTCGATCTGGACCTTCATGCAGAATAACCGGCCGCGCGACTCATCTGGTATCGATTCCGAGCGCCTTGCACTGTTGCCAGACTCGGAACGCGGTATGCGGCATGTCCATGTGTGTGACGCCCAAATGCGCAAAGGCATCCACGACCGCGTTGGAGAAGCACGGAATGCCGCCGACGTGAGGCGATTCCGCGACGCCCTTTGCGCCGATCGGATGATGCGGAGACGGCGTGACGGTGTGGTCGGTTTCCCAGTGCGGCGTTTCGACGGCCGTGGGCAGGAAATAATCCATGAAGCTATTGCCGAGGTGGTTGCCGTTCTCGTCGAACGGGATCGCCTGGCCAAAGGCCACGGCAAATGCTTCGGTGAGACCGCCGTGGATCTGCCCTTCGATGATCATCGGGTTGATCCGCGTTCCGCAATCATCGAGCGCATAGAACCGTCGAACCTTGGTCTCGCCCGTCAAGCGGTCGATATCGACGACGCAGACATACGCGCCAAACGGATACGTGAGGTTGGGCGGGTCGTAGTACTCCGTCGCATCCAATCCCTGCTCCATGCCCGGCGGCAAATTCGAGGTATGCGCCGCCATCGCGATCTCCTTCATCGTCTTCGACTGGGCCGGATTGCCTTTGACCTTGTAGCGATCGACTTCCCATTCCAGATCGCCTTCGCCGACCTCGAGCAAATGCGCTGCGATCTTTTGCGCCTTGGCGCGGATTTTGCGCGCGGCCATCGCCGCCGCGGCGCCGCCGACCGGCGTCGAACGAGAACCCCAGGTGCCCGCGCCGTACGGCGCCTTGTCGGTGTCGCCTTCCTCGATTTGGATCTCGTCTGATGAGAGTCCGAGTTCGGTCGCGATGATCTGCGCATAGGTCGTCGCGTGGCCTTGGCCCTGGCTCATCGTCCCGAGCCGGGCAATCGCGCTGCCCGTCGGGTTGACGCGGATATCGCAACTGTCGAAAAGTCCGATTCCCAAAATGTCGCAGACCTTCGTGGGTCCCGCACCGACGATCTCCGTGAAGGTGCAGACGCCGATTCCCATGAGCTCGCCTTTGGTGCGCTTCTCGGCCTGCTCTTTGCGCAGGCCGGCGTAATCGACGGCCTTCAACACCTTGTCCAATGCGGCGTGGTAATTGCCGCTGTCGATTGTCCATCCGAAGCTCGTCGTGTAGGGAAATTTGTCCGCCTTGATGAAGTTGCGACGACGGATCTCCGCCTTGTCGAGCCCGAGCTTCTGCGCCAGAACGTCGATCATCCGCTCGATGAGGTACACCGCTTCGGTGACCCGCAGCGAACAGCGGTAGGCGACGCCGCCGGGGGCCTTGTTGGTGTAGACCGCATCGACGCGGCAATAGGACATCGGAATGTCATAGGAGCCCGTGCAAATGCTGAACAGGCCCGCCGGCAGTTTGGTGGCCGATACATGGGAGTTGAACGCGCCGTGATCGGCGAGCGCGGAGAACCGCAAGGCCTTGATGCGGCCGTCCTTGTCGGCCGCCAGTTCGCCGATACCGTGATAGTCGCGCGCGAATCCGGTCGTGGAAATATTGTCGATGCGCGACTCGATCCATTTGATCGGCACGCCCGTGACGATCGACGCCACAATCGCGATGACATAGCCCGGGTAAATCGGGACCTTGTTGCCGAAGCCCCCGCCGATGTCACCGCCGATGATGCGGATCTTGCTTTCGGGAATGCCGGAAAGCATCGCAACCACGGTTCGGACCAAATGCGGTGCCTGCGATGTGATGTAGACCGTCAACTGACCCGTAACCTTGTCGAAGGACGCCACGCAGCCGCAGGTTTCGAGCGGACAGGGATGCACGCGAGGATTCAAGATCTCCTCCCTGACGGTCACCGCGGCACTCGCAAAGACCGCATCGGTACCGGCCTTGTCGCCCGCCTCCCACGTGAAGATGTGATTGGGGTGGGTACGCTTGCCGTGACCGACCTCGTCCTTGCCGGCAATGTCTTCGCGAATGATCGGCGCGTCGGCAGCCATGGCCTTGTGGGGATCGACGATTGCGGGCAATTCCTCGTAATCGACTTCGACCATGTCGGCGCCGTCCGCCGCGCTGTAGCGATCGCGGGCGATTACCATCGCGACTTCCTGCAACTGGAAGCAGACTTTCTCGCCGGCCAGTACCGCCTGCACATCGCCGCCGAGCGTCGGCATCCAGTCCAATTTGACCGGCTTCAGATCATCGGCGACGAGCACCGCCACGACGCCCGGCACCGCGAGCGCCTTGGTCTTGTCGATTGATTTGATGCGTGCATGCGCGTAGGGACTGCGAACGATCGCGCCGAACAGCATGCCCGGCAGCTTGATGTCATCGACATAGGTGCCCTTGCCGCGGATGAAGCGGGCGTCCTCTTTGCGTAACCTAGACACGCCGACTCCATTGAGCTTGGCCTCGCGTTCCAACGTTTCCTTGGTCGCAGTCATGTCGAAATCTCCCCTAGAGCAAATTAGCTACCGGTGCGAGCCAGCGACATCTTGTTTGCCGCATACTGCACCGCCTTGACGATGTTCTGATAGCCCGTGCAGCGGCACAGGTTGCCCGACATCCAGTACCGAATCTCCTCTTCCGAGGGAGTCGGGTTCTCCTGGAGCAGCCGGTAGGCGCGTGTAATCATTCCCGGCGTGCAGAAACCGCACTGCAGCCCGTGTTCATGCGTAAAACCTTCCTGCAGCGCATGCAGAACCCCGCCTTGTTCGAGCCCCTCGATCGTGAGCATCTGTGCGCCCTGACATTGCACCGTGAGCACGGTGCAGGACTTGACCGACATGCCGTTGATATCGACGGTGCAGGCGCCGCAATGCGAGGTCTCGCAGCCGATATGCGGCCCCGTATGCTGGAGTCGCTCGCGCAGCGTATGAATCAGCAGCTCGCGCGGCTCGACGACCACATCGACATCCGTGCCGTTGAGTTTGAAGGATACTGTTTGTTTCTTGATCATTTCTTGATTCTCCCCAATCGAATCAGTGACCGGCGCGCGAGCGGGCCATGCGCAGCGCCCGTTGCGTCATTTCACCGCTCATCGCGATCTTGTATTCCGCGTCGCCGCGCTGATCGGCGGCCGGATCGCAGATGCTCATTGCGAGGCGCGCGGCCTCCGCGATTGCGGCATCATTGAACGGCTTGCCGCGCAAAGAATCTTCGGCCGCCCGCGCCTTGAGCGCGTGGGCGCCCGCGTTCGTGAGCGCTATCGCGACATCCTGCACGCTCGCGCCATTCATGCGCAGCGTAACGGCGGCGGCCGCCGTTGCAAAATCCCCGATCTTGCGCTTGAGCTTCGTGTAGCTGTAGCCGGTATTCGGCGCGGGTGTAGGGATGCGTATTTCCGTCATGATTTCGTCCGGCCGCAATAGCGTTTCGTAGGTGCCGACGAAAAAGCCATCGGAGGGTACGACGCGCTCGCCCGACGGCCCCTTGAGCACGAAGGCCGCGCCCAGCACGAGCATCAGCGCCGGATGGTCGTTGCCCGGGTCGCCGTGCGCAATATCGCCGCCGATCGTCCCTTTGTAGCGCACCTGCGGGTCGGCAATCAGGCGTGCGCCCTCGACGAGCAATGGGCACTTTTGCTGCAGCAACTTCGACCAGATGATTTCATTCTCGGTGGTCATCGCGCCGATGCGCAGCGTGCCGCCTTCCTCGCGTATGCCTTTGAGATCGCTGATGCCGCCGAGATCGATCAAATGACCGGGCTGGGCAAAGCGCATTTTCATCATCGGCAGCAGACTATGACCGCCCGCGAGCAACTTCGCGTCGTCGCCGAATTGCGCAAGTAGGCCGAGCGCATCGGAAACATTCTTGGGCGCGTGATATTCGAATTCGCGAGGGATCATGGGTCGCTCCTTTCTAAGTTATGCTAGCCGCCGACGCTCTGGTTGCGCTTACCCCTTTAGTCGGCAGTCTCGAGTGCCGCCGGCAATTCGAGCAGCCAGCCGGTGCGCCGTACCAGCGTCTCGACATCCTCGAGTGTGTCCAGGTCGGTAATGAAACGGGCATTGCTGGTTTCGTAGGCGCTCACGAGTTCGGGTTCGCGCTCGATCAAGTGCCGGCAGGCCAGGTTCGTCGCGCTCGAGAGTATCTGCGCCCGCGCAAACTCGTCGAGCAAAATGGGGTTGCCTCGTTGGCCATCGACGACCGGCACCACAATGTGGCCCCCGACGCGCTTCTTGAAGGCCCCGATGAGCTCGGTCAGATCGCCCGCACCGATCAGCGGCTGGTCGGAAGGCACGATGAACACCGCGTCGAAGCTGCCGCTCAGCGCTTCGAGCCCTGCGCGCACCGAGCCCTCCTGGCCTTGCGCGTGAGCCTCATTGTGCGCGAGCGTTACCGAGAAGCTCTGAATTTGCCGCTCGACCGCCGCGCGCGCGTGGCCGGTGACGACGACGACCTCGTCGACCCCCGCACCGCTGAGCGCGACGAGCTGCCGGCTGATCAGCGGGACACCCCGAAGCCGAATCAGCGGCTTCGCGACGCCGCCCATCCGTCGGCCTTCGCCCGCTGCCAAAAGCACGGCGCCAATCCGCAACCTTGGATATAGTCCGCCGCCTTGTTTGAGCAAGCATCCCATAGTCGTGAGTCCCGACATTCCATGTGGTCAGCGCGAGTACGACTGCGCGCGCCCGTCAACCGGACTTGCACAACCCCCCGCAAAAAGTATACGCCCATGTTCCCTGAAACCAACCGCTCGAGCGCGCGCCCAAGCGCGTTTGGAGCGTCGATCACCAGGACGCGGACAAAGGATCGCTCAAGATGCGCTGGATCAGGAATTAGCCTTGGAAACCCGCTTGGCATCGGCCGCAGCGTCCCCGGGATATTATTTCTAGTTATATGCTATAAGCGATTGATTGTAATAATAAATATATGTGTGAATACTTGTCGCGAAAAGCGCTTCCTTGTCGGCCGGCGGCATAGACGCGTCAACTAAAATCTACCGCATGGCCCTGCCGCCCCTGCCTCCGGCGAAGGGCGCCGGCTCGGCGCTCGGGTCGTACATCAATTTAAGGTGGCCGGACGTGAAGCCAGAGGAAGGCATGCTGAATGTGTGGCCCGTAGAGAATCCGTCGATATGAACGTCAACCGCAAATTTATCGGGCGTGGCATGCAAGTCGAAAATATTGTAGCTGTAGCTCGTACCCAGACCGACATTGGCAGGCGTTTGAATAGTTGCATTCCCCTCGAAGTCGCCAGGGCCCAGAAAGCCCGGTGCGGTGAAGTCATTCCAAGGCCCGGAAGTGGTCCCGCTTCCCGGAACGCCCGGAACCTTCACCTCCCCAACTTTCGGCACCTTGACCTTGCCGCCCGGTACGCTGACTCCAAAGCCGGCTGCATAGTAAAGGTAGCGAGCGTATTTGTTGGATTCGACGTCCAGGATTTTTAGGTAGGCACCTTCGGCTTGAGCGACTCCCACGGAGCCCGTGAGATCGGCTGTTTCTTGAATCTGAAATTTTTTATCGACAGGGCCTTGGGTCACTTCGACGTCAAAATATTCGCCCGAATCAAGCTGCACTATCCACCAATGTTTCATAAGCGCGCCTGAAATTTGTCGCCAACGTGATAAGGGGGCGCACGAAATTCGGCAACGCAATTGCGGCCGGAATCCGTCAGTCGGAACTGGTTCCAACCCGCAATCCTGTTTTGATTGTGAAAGCTGTACCAAGATCCGTTGCTTGGGAACCAAGAGACGGCTGCTTCCAGATACCATCGAGGCACGGGGTCCAGCGTAAAGACGAGAACTGCGTCCTCGCCGCCCTTCGTGATTTTGAATTTTGCGATCGGACTGGCCATCGTGCTTACCTCCTGTAATTCACGCAATCGCGAGACCGTGAGAGTTGCGCCGGCAACGACCGATGTGCTTGCTGCATCAAATTATAGGCACGCCCATATGTTAGATGTGCAAGATTCATCAACAACAGCGGCTGCACGGTAGCCGCGGGGAGTAGATTTCGTGCTTATGAATGTTTCTAGATACATATTATAATTAATTGATTATATTAGTTAATTGTTGGCGTGACGACTTGCCACTGAACGATCGGACAACGACTGGGGCGAGTCGGCTTGAGAGCTCCCGTCATTACTGCCGCAGTCCTTCCACTCCGCTACTCCGACGCGGTATTCGCATGCGGCCAGGCGAATAGTTGCGGGAAGGCGAAGGAATTCGTCTGATAAAGAGCGGTGATGAAGAGGTTCGTGGCCGCGGGATCTGCGGTGGGTTCAATTCCGTTGATAGCGAACGGCACCTTGGTCTCGGGGAATCGGAGTATGAACCACGATGACGCTGTGCGCGGAATGCTAAACTTCGTCGAGAGATTGCCGCTCACTCCCTTGCCGGGCATCTCAGCTCTGATCCGCGGGAGTCACCGTCTGTGAGCGATCTGGTCCTGGACGCGCGTCGTTGGCGCTGCGGTGGTTCTTAGAGCTACGAGGAAATCGCGACGTTGTCAGCCACTGCCATCGCCAAGTCGTCGGCACCCTTGCGCGTTGACGCACTGGTCAAGCGCTTCGGCGAGCTGACTGCCCTCGATGGCATAACGCTCGAAGTGCATGGCGGAGAATGTTTGGGACTACTCGGTCCGAACGGAGCCGGCAAGAGCACCTTGATCCGGAGCATTGCGGGCCGCGTCATCCCCGATGCTGGAACGATCTCGGTCTTCGGCGCGCAGGCCGATTCGATGTCGGCGCGCACCGCCCTCGGATGGGTCCCGCAGGAATTGGCGCTCTATCCCAGACTCACGTGTCGCGAGAACCTGCAATCGTTCGGCCGTTATCACGGACTCGGTGGCGTACCGCTAGACCAAGCCATCGCGCGGTGCCTCGGCTGGGCCACTCTCACTGATCGAGCCGGAGAACTCGTCAAGAACTTCTCCGGAGGCATGAAGCGCCGCCTCAACATGGCCGCCGGTCTCATTCATCAGCCCAAGCTGGCTTTGATGGATGAGCCCACCGTCGGCGTCGATCCGCAGTCGCGCAATCATATTTTCGAAATGATCGAGACACTGCGGGGCGAAGGCATGTCGATCATCTACACCACGCACTATATGGAAGAAGCCGAGCGTTTGTGCGACCGGATCGCCATCGTCGATCATGGCAAGATCATCGCGCTCGGTACTCGCGCCGACCTCATACGGAACGCCTTTGGTTCGCGCAGCCAGGTGCTGGCGCGTTTTGCGGGGGAACAGGATCGCATTGCCGACTGGGTCGCTCAGCGCGGTGGGCAGGTGATTGATGGCTCGGCGCAGTTCACGATTGAGCATCCCACTGAGATTGGTGGCCTGCTCGAAGCTTCCGAGAAGGCTGGATTCGACCTGCTCGACGTTTCGCTGCGCAAACCGAATCTAGAATCGGTCTTCCTGCGGCTAACCGGAAGGGAGTTGCGCGATTGATCTCCGCCATCGTCCGCACCGCTATGATTTCACTGCGCCGCGACCGGGGCGCGCTCCTGTTGAGTTTCATTCTGCCGGTTGTTTTCTTCAGCATTTTCGCCGTCATCTTCGGCGGACAACACGACACCACGCCCAAAGTGAAGGTTCTCGTTGTGGATGAAGACCATAGCCGTATCTCGCAGCGCCTCGTCGAGGGCCTCGAGCGCGAGGGTTCACTCGACGTCAAAACGGGACCCGAGCCCGTCAAAGGAGCCGAACAGCCCGAATATACGGCCCCCGCCGCGGAAGCCGCGGTCAAAGCTGGAACCGCGCCGGTTGCCCTGATCATTCCGCACGGCTTCGGCGCAAACCCAATTATATTTGGCCCTGCGGGCGCCAATCGACCCACCATCCAGCTGCTCGAAGACAGCAGCGACGTCATTGCGCCCCAGATGATCGTCGGTCTGCTCCAGAAAGTCGCAATGACCTCGATACCCGACTGGATGGCGGAGCAAGGGTCAAGGTACCTCGATCAATTCGCCGGCGGCCTCACGCGCGAGCAACACGATCGGCTCGACGAGAGTTTCCGCTACCTCCGCGAGCGGCAAGAAAGCGGCGCGGCGGCGCCAGACTCCGGCAACGACGGTATCATCGCCGTCACGGCGCGCGCGGTTGTCGGCGAGAACAAGAACAATCCTATGGTTTCTTTCTACGCTGCTGCCATCGGCGTGATGTTCCTGCTGTTCACGGCGAGCGGCGCGGCCGGCGCGTTACTCGACGAAGTGGAAAGCGGCACGCTCGACCGCGTGCTCAGTTCGCGCGTCACCATGACCACACTGCTTTTGGGCAAGCTCACTTACAACTCTCTGCTTGCCTTCTCGCAACTCGTGGTGATGTTCCTGTGGGGCTGGGCCGTATTCAAACTCGACTTCTGGTCGCATATCCCCGGCTTTGTGGTCATGGGTGTTTGTACGGCTTTCGCAGTGGCCACGTTCGGCTTGCTGCTGGCGAGCGTTTGCCGCACGCGCGCTCAACTGGGCTCGCTCTCCACGCTCGTCATTCTGGTCATGTCGTCGATCGGCGGCAGCATGTTTCCGCGTTTCCTGATGCCGCAGGCGATGCAGAAGGCGGGCCTGCTGACCATCAACGCCTGGGCGATCGACGGATTCACCAAGGTCTTCTGGCGTGACGAGCCGGTCCTTCACCTCTGGCCGCAGGTGCTGGTTCTCATGGGCATTACCATCGTGCTGTTCGCGATCGCCCGCAGGTTGGCCCGCCGCTGGGAATACACCTAGGCCCGAAAAATTCGCGAACCGGCGTGAACCACTGAAACACAAGAGCCCTTGGTTGTAAGAAGGGTTTGCTACGGGGCTTTAGACCTCAGACGATGATCGACGCCCGCTCATGCTCGACCAATCGGGTGCGGGCGAAGCGGGGTCTGCAGCGGCTACGATGAGCGGTATGCCAGAAATCTACGCGGCGATTGGGCAAAGACGAGGGCGAGTCAGCACGAGTGCTCCTCTCATTGAGGCGGTATACCTTCCACTCCGCTACTCCGGCGCGGCATTCGCATGCAGCCAGACGATAAGTTGCGGGAAAACGAAGGAATTCGTCTGATTAAAGGCCAGTGATGAATAGGTACGTGGCCGCGGGATCAGCGCTGAGTCCAATTCCGTTGATGGCGAGAAAGGCAGCCGTCGCAGCAAACGCGGTGCGCGCAACACGCTTGGGGTGCACGCAGTGCTAGTGGAAGCCATAAACTCCCCAACCTAACGCCTGTATCGTAAGTATTGAGTCGCGGCGGTGCCACCTTCACAATTTGTGCTTGTCCCGATATCAGCCGATGTGTTGCTTGCGCGAGGCCGGTTGGGATATTCCCTTCTGAGCGTGTGCTTGGGTATAGGCGTCTTTGACAGTTTTATAGCACCCGCAGGAAGCTGCCACGAGGCCTCCATGGTTGAGAATGGTGATGGTGCCGCGACGGTAGACGATGAGATTGCGTTCCCGCAGACTGCACATTGCAAGCGAAACACGGGGCCGCCGCACCCCCAGCATCAGCGCAAGAAATGCTTGGGTAATGCGAAATTCGTGGGAGCCGGCGCGGTCGCGAGTCATCAACATCCAGCGGGCCATCCGCTGTGTCACCACATGGAAGCGGTTGCACGCCGCCGTCTGCGCGATCTGTATCATCAGCAAGTGGGTGAAAAGGAACACCTCTCTCTTCAACGCGGCGCTCTCGGTGAAAATGCGGCGAAATTCGCTTGTTTGCAGCCGAATTGCCGTGCCTGCGCCTTGTACTATGGCGCGAAAAGGTGAGACTGCGGCACCCAGCGCCGTGGGAACCCCGATCATGCCTTCAGAGCCGATGAGACCGACCTCCGCGGCCTGACCGGCGTCCACGGTCGTCAGCATCGAGACGAAGCAGTCGATGGGAAAGTATACGTACTTAATCTCGGCGTGGGATTCGTAGAGAACATCTCCAAGCGCCAACTTGACCGGTTCGAGGACGAACTGCAGCTTGCGGTAATCTTTGCGGGGCAACGCGCCGAGCAGGCGATTCGCAACTGAGACTTGTTTTGCGCCAGGCATTGAGACTCACCCAACGATAGGTCCATGTAACTCCTTCGGGGGAGCCGTTCTTCGAATTTCGCAAGATCGATCACGGATAGGGTCGAATCGCAACAGTTCAAAGCTGTGATAAGTATAATTTATTATAAGATACAAGCAATTATGTACGATACCGGACAATACAATCACGAATCATGTTCCCTAGCGGACACAGTTTGCCGAGACTGCGTGAATACAAACGCAACAAGCGAGGTGTGAAAGCACCCCGGGATCCTTGGGGCCAACCACTGGACGTCCAAGCAGCAGCCGTTGGCGTCCGGCACGCATGGGCCTCTAGGGGGTCGGGGCTCCTTGGCGTAAACTGCCGGCCACCATGCACAGACTCCTTGCTGCCTCGCTGATCCTCGCGGCCTGCATCGTCCTGCCCACGCCAGGCCATGGTGCCGCGCTGGCCTTCACCCATGTCACGGTTATCGACGTCAGCGGTGGACCCGCGCAACCCGACATGACCGTCGTCACGGATAAGGGATATATCGTCGCGGTCGGCAGCAGCGCCGGGCTCAGGCCGCCCGCCGGCGCAAAGATCATCGCGGCACGGGGCAAGTACCTGATACCGGGACTGTGGGACATGCACGTGCACACCGTGTTCGGCGACTGGCTTCCCCGCAACGAGCGGGTCACGCTGCCGTTGTTCGTCGCCAATGGCGTCACCGGCGTGCGCGACATGGGTGGCGATCTTGCGGTGTTGAAGGAGTGGCGCGCTGCCATCGCGACGGGGCGCCTGCTGGGGCCGCGGATGATCATCGCAGGCCCCATGCTCGATGGCCCGGTACCGCGCTTCCCGAGCTCGGCGCCGGTCGCCACGCCGGCCGACGCGCGGCGCATCGTCGATGAACTTCAGGCGCAGGGCGTCGACTTCATCAAGATCCAGTCGCTCGTCCCGCGGGACGGCTACTTCGCGGCAGCGGACGAGGCGAAGAAGCTCGGCATCCCGTTCGTCGGTCACGTTCCCGATGCGGTTCGCGCGTCCGAGGCGTCCGATTCGGGACAGAAGAGCATCGAACATTTCACCGGCATCTTCGAGGGCGCCTCAACAATCGAGGACCAGCTGATCACCGGCCCGAAGAGCCTCGGCGTCAACGTGAAGACCTTCGATCCGGAGCGCGCGCGCCGGCTGGTCGAGCTGATGGCAAAGAACCAGACCTGGCAGGTGCCGACCCTGGTCTGGGAGCGAGGTCAATGGCTGGTCGACGACATCGACAAGACGCATGATCCCCTGTCGAAATATGCGCCGCACGCCTGGAAGGACCGGACCTGGCCGATGTTCGTCCGGGAGATCATGGAGGGTATGGACACGGATCCGCTGCCGGTGCGCCGGCATTTCGTGCAGATGGAACTCGACATGACGCTGGCGATGTTCCGTGCCGGCGTGCCGTTCATGGCAGGCACCGACACCGCGGCCGGCGTCCACGTGTTTCCGGGCTTCAGCCTGCACGAGGAACTGGCGCTGTTCGTGAAGGCGGGCCTGACGCCGCTGCAGGCGCTGCAGACGGCCACGCTGAACCCGGCGCGTTTCCTCGGCCGTGTCGCGGACATGGGCAGCGTAGCCGACGGCAAGGTCGCTGACCTCGTCCTGCTGGATGCAAACCCGCTCGACGACATCAACAACACCCGGCGGATCCGCGGCGTGCTGCTCGCGGGACGCTACTTCAATCGTGCCGCCCTCGACCGGATGTTGAAGGGGGTCGCGACAGCGGCGGCCGAGCCCTAACCCCGCGCCAAGCAGGCCGCTCACTCCGGGAGCGACATGAATTGGCACGAGACCCTGCCACGCACTGGCGCAGGCCGGATCCCGATAACACGCTGTACCTGCAGCTCTCGAGCGGTCGCGTCATCATCGAGCTTGCACCGCGCGTCGCCCCGCATCACGTCGCGAACATCAAGGCGCTGGTCCGCGCGCACTACTTCGATGGTCTCGGAATCCTGCGGGTCCAGGACGAAACGTCATGCAGTGGGCCGATCCTGACACGCACCGGCCGGTGCCGGTCGCAGTGACGCGGGTGCGCTTCGAGAGCACCTGAGCGCCAGTCGCCGTCGCAAGCGGCTCACAACCGTCGTTCGGCGGCCCGGGCCATTCATTCGGTCTTTTTTGCATTGCAGACGGATGTTAGTATGATTGCAACACCCAGGCGATATGTTGTGTTGTACAAAGGAAGCGCCGTGAAAAAAGTGGACTTAGACCATCACGTCATTTTCGGCGCCGCCTTGGGTCTTGCGGGACTGCTGGGCCAGCAGGCACAGGCTCAACAGGCCACGCACGCCGATACGGGTCAGCTCGAGGAGATCGTCGTCACTGCCGAAAAGCGCGAGGCGACCATCGAGACCACCGCCATCAGCATCACCGCGCTGTCGGGGGCGGATATCCTGGATCGCGGCTTCACGGATCTCGCCTCGCTCATGAAGACGGTTCCGGGCGTATCGATCCGCACGAGCGGTCCCGGGATGACCGAGTTCGAGATGCGCGGCGTCGCCTCGAACGGCGGCAATTCCCCGACGGTCGGCTTCTACTTCGACGAGACGTCGCTCACGGCGCCCGCCGCGACCAATGAGGGCAAGATCGTGATCTCGCCCGACCTCTACGATCTCAACCGCGTCGAGGTGCTGCGCGGCCCGCAGGGCACGCTGTATGGCTCCGGCTCGATGGGCGGGACGATCAAGGTCGTGCCCAATGCCCCGAACCCCGAGGCGTTCGACGCGTCGGCAGAGGTGAAATTAGCCGACACCGATCACGGCGGATTCGATCATGCCGAAAATGGCATGGTGAATCTGCCCTTCTGGGGCGACAAGGCGGCGCTGCGCATCGTCGCCTCCTACAGCTACGATTCGGGCTGGATCGATCGCGTAGTGATCGCGCCGGGGCAGTTCCCGTTGCCGAGCGGGTTGATCAATGGCCCCTATGGTCCCTACTACACCGTACGCGGCAACGTGCTCGCCGCCCCGATTGCAACCGAGTATCACGACGTCAACGACGTCGAGAAGCGCGCCGTACGCCTGAGCGCGGTGTTCAAACCCGTCGACGGACTCACGATCACGCCGAGCTACTTCTACCAGAAGCTGCGCTCCGGCGGGCTGCCCTATATCGACAGTACCCCCGGCACCGACGCCTTCTATCAGCCGTTCGATACGCCCGAGAGGTACAGCGACGAGTTCCGGCTCGCGGCCTTGAGCGTCAAGTATCATACGGACGATTTCGAAATCAGCTCGGCGACGGCCTACTGGTCACGGCACGAGCCGCTCCAGCAGGATACGCAGGAATCCTGGACGACCTATCTCCTGCCTCTGGGCTTAGGGCTCACCGGATACACTGCCGGCAACGGCAACCTCGGTCAGTCCTACGCGTACGAGGACAACAACCAGAATCAGACGACCGAGGAACTGCGGGTCTCCTCGGTCGGCGACACGCGCTTCAAGTGGCTCTTCGGTTACTTCTATTCCGACTTCATATCGCCGTGGGACATTGTGTTCCCGTCGCAGAGCGGCGCCTCGAACCCGGACATCGGGACGAACGACCTGTTCAGCTACTTCACGCCGTTCAAGATCCTGCAGCAGTCATTCTTCGGCGAGATCACCTACAACATCACGGACCCACTATCGGTGACCGTGGGTGCACGGCGCTATCACTACGATTCCGCCGTCTACCTCGATCAGTTCGGCGGACTCGCGGGCGGCACCACCGTGCAGTCGGCCTCCGAGAGCGAACAGGGCGTGACGCCAAAGGTCACGCTGTCGTATCAATTCGACAAGAATCTTCTGGCGTATGCGACGGCGGCGAAGGGCTTCCGTCCCGGCGGCGGCACGGGTCCGGTACCGACCTCGGGAGCCACCTCCTGCGAGGCGCAGCTACAGGTCGAGTACAACTCGCACGGCGCGTTTGTCGCGGGACCCGTCCAGTTCGATTCCGACAGTGTGTGGAGCTACGAGCTCGGCGAGAAATGGCGCTCGTCCGATAACCGCGTGACGGTGAATGCCGCGGCCTTCTTCGAGAACTGGAATGGCGTGCAGCAGACCAATTCGCTGAGCAGTTGCGGATATGTTTACACCGCGAACGCCGGCGATGCCCACGTCTACGGCGGCGAACTCGAGGTGAACGCGGTCGTGGTGCACGATCTGCAGGCTCTGGCCAACGTCTCGTACGCACACTCGACCCTGGTGAGCGCGAGCCTCGTCGATTCCAGCTCCAGTGCAGGCTCCCCGATTCAACAGGTGCCGAAAGTCACCGGGACGCTCGCGCTGTCCTACCAGCACCAGCTCACCGACGAACTCGCCATGACGGCGCGCGCCGAGTCGACCTACACGGGCAGCCGCACGGACGCCACGTTCTACGTCAATACACTGCCCTCCTATGTCCTCACCAATATCCGCGCGGGCGTAGATGGGGGCCGGTGGTCCGCGGTGCTGTTCGTCGACAATGTCGCCGACAAGCGTGCGCTCCTCAATAACGTTACTCAGGATGCGACCAATGTGGCGGACTGGAATCGCATAGCAGTCAACCAGCCGCGCACGGCCGGTATCGACTTGAACGTTCGGTTCAAGTAGAGGAAGCAGCGAGACCAGCGCCGGGGTCGACGATCTCGATATCCGCCGGCTGCAATGCATCGGTCAGTTCCGTCTTCACTGCCTTGAGTCTTGCGCTTGCGCTGCCGGCGCCCGAGCCGGTCCCGGCGGCGCAGCGGTCGAATCCTGCGCCGACGCTCGCCGGGGCTCCCCCGCGCATACGCAAAACGCATGAGACCCGCGAAAAATAGCAGTTCACAACGACCGCCCGTGCCGAGATCATGACTATCATCGCGCCGCAGACGATGGCTCGCGCCACGCCTGCGTGACCTGGTTGCTCTCGACCGATGCGCGGCTTCGTCAGTGTTGAGCAAGCGGCGTCAATTTGTTTAAATGATGTTTCAGCGGCGATGTTCGAATCGCCTTCGAATAAGTAAAGACGGGATGAAATCAAGTGAAAACCCCTCGTGATGTCTCGCGACGATTTTCCATTTCCGAAATTTTCCCCGAAGCCTTCAGCGGAGCAGCCACCCCTGCCGGCGTCCTGATCGCGGCTCTCATGGTCCTCACGACCAGCATTCCCGGCGCCAATCGCGCGCAAGCCGCCGACGCCGCGGATACGCCGGCCACCACCACGAACAGCAACTCCACGACGAAAGACAAGGATGACGATCTGGAAGAGATCGTCGTCACCGGTTCGCTGATTCCGCGAATCAAGCAGGAGACCTCCACGCCCCTCTTGGTGATCACGTCCGAAGACATCCAGAACAAGGGTTTCGCCGACGTCGCGGATGCGTTGCAGCACATGAGTTTCGCGACGGGCAGCATTCAGGGTGGCGGCTTCAGCGGCGGCTTTACGCAGGGCGCGAAGACTTTGAGCTTGTTCGGTCTCTCGGAGAGCTATACGAAGTTTTTGATCGATGGCCGGCCGATCGCCGACTATCCCGCCCTTTACAACGGCACCGACAACTTCGTGAGCATCGAGGGCATCCCGACGGTGCTCGTCGATCACATCGACATTCTACCGGGCGGCCAATCGTCGATTTACGGCTCGGACGCAATAGCCGGCGTCGTCAACATCGTCATGAAGAAGACCCTGGACGGGCCGTCGGCCGACGTGCGTATCGGCGCGACCTCGCATGGCGGCGACAACGAAAAGCGTTTCTCGCTGGCGGATGGCTTCCAGGCCGGCGGCCTCAACGTCGTCGTGGGCGGGCAATATGAAAACGTGACGCCCATTTGGGGCTATCAGCGAGGTCTAACAAGCCAGTACTACGCCGATGGAGCATCGCCGCAGACGGCTGAACGGGATTGGTTGGCAGTCGGCTACTACGGTCAGCCCAACGGCGACTTGTATTATCAGGAGGATCCCGCCGACTGTGCCAATGTCGCGAGTCAGTTCTACGGCACGGTGGCCTTGCGCACGCGGGCGGATCGCGGGCAGTACTGCGGTACCTACAGCGCCGGTTATTACACCATTGCGAACGGCACCGAAGAGACGCAAGGTTATCTGCATCTCGATTACGCGTTCAACGGCGACTGGAAGGCCTTCAGCGACGTCATGCTGGATCATGACGTTACACGGTTCAGCACCGGGACGAATTTTTGGTCGACCGCGGACGACTCGTCGTCGCCTTATACTTACATCGAAGACCCCGCGGTGACGACGACCGACTACATCAACACGCAGCGAATCTTTTCACCCGAGGAGGCCGGCGGCCTCGGCAACACGATCGACAAGAACACGCTCGCCGGCATCAGGGCCACGGTGGGCATCACCGGCACGCTGTGGTCCGACTGGACGCTCGCGGCGGACATGACCTATACGGAAAACAAGCTCACCGAGCGGACGCAACTCGCTTTCGAACAGCCGATCAACAACTTCTTCTCGTCGATCTACGGGCCGAACCAGGGATTCGATCCCAATCTCGGCGCCAACCTCTACAACATCAATTGGTCGCAGTTCTACCAGCCCGTCACGCCGGCGCAGTACAACAGTTTCTCAGGCACCGCAACGTCCTACTCCCGCACCGAGGAGAGTCTGGCCCGGCTCGAGATCCTGAACGCCAAGTTGTTCCCATTGCCAGGCGGCAATGCCGGCCTCGCCGTGGTGCTCGACGGTGGTGACCAGGGGTGGGTCTATGCTCCCGATCCGGCCTACCTCGACGGCGGTACTTATCTCTATACCGCGACTTCCGGATCCGGACATCGCTCGCGTTATTCGGGCACGACGGAAATCAAGCTGCCGATCGTCCAGATGCTGACCGTGGATGCGTCTGGACGCTACGACAACTACAACGTGGCGGGTTCCAATGTCGATAAAGCGACTTACAACATCGGCGTGGAGTTCCGGCCCGTGCGGCAGCTCTTGATCCGCGGCCGCTACGGCACGGCGTTCAAGGCGCCCACGCTTGCGGATGAGTATCAAGGCACGAGCGGCTTTTACACGTCGGTCAACGATTACTACCTCTGCACCAAGGAGGGCTACACGAATGCGACGCTCAGCAACTGCCCCCAAGCCGGTGAGAGCGTGTTCGGCACCACTTCGGGCAATACCCGTCTCAAGCCCATCACGGCCGACGTGTCCGACATCGGCCTTGCCTGGTCACCTACGGACCGATCCGCGTTCACGGTCGACGTGCTGCACTGGAAGATCAGCAACGAGGTCACGGAACAAAACTCCCAGTTGGTCGTGAGCACCGATTCATCGTGCTTGCTGGGCCAGCTCGACGTCACGTCGCCGACTTGTGTCGCCGCCCTCTCTCAGGTGCAGCGCAATTCACAAGGCGAGATCACGAGCATCTCGACGCCGAAAGTGAATCAGGCACTCGAAACGCTCTCTGTCTTGAATGTCGGCCTCGAATACAAGATTCCGACCAATGGCTTCGGTGAATTCGTGCTCGAAGGCCAGTACACCGACATCCTCAAACACACGATGATCATGTATCCGGGTGATCCGACGATCGACCTGCTCACGAACCCGTTCTACAGCACGGAATTCAAGAGCAAGGAGAACATTTCCGTCACGTGGAACTACGCAAAGCTCAGCACTACGCTCTATGTCGAGCACTACGGCCAATCGCCGAACTACGCGGCACAGCAAACGGCGCTCGGCTACGATGTGCCGTTCGGCGGCACGCTCGGTACCTGGACGCTCGTGAGTTTGAGCGCCAAATACAACGTGATTCCGGGTCTTCAGGTTTACGCGAACATCGATAATCTATTCAACACCATGCCCCCGCATGACGACAGCACGCCCGGTACTGTCAATCAGCCCTACAACTCGCTGAACTACAACCCGTACGGCCGAAGTTTCTACGTCGGAGCGAGCTATAAGTTCGGAAAATGAACGAGTCCGCCCTCAGCGGGGCTCACCCACCAGCGCAGCCGACGGCTGAACGCCTCGGCACGTGGCCAAACGCTGGAAACCACCGGGCTCGTGCACGAGTCGCATTTGCGGTTTCTCACTGCAGGAAGCTTACGCATCAACGATCGGGGGCATTTCATGGCGTACGCCTCGCGCGTCATGCGCTCGATCATCATTGACCTTGCCCGCGCACACGGTGCCGAGCGGCATTCGGGGCGGGATGCTGCAAGTCATGCTTGATACGCAAGTCGCCGATGGAGCAAGCACCTCGGAAGAGCGGCTGATTCGCATCAATGAGCCACTCGAAGAACTGAGCCAAACCGAGCCGCGGCTCGTGCAAGTCGTGGAAATGCGCTATTTCGCGGCCTCAACGAGAACGAGATTGCGGAGCTGCTTGGGGTTACGGAGCGCACCGTCGAGCGCGATTGGCGCAAGACGCGCATGCTGCTTGGGGTCGCACTAGGGTAATCCCGCGACGATTCTCTCGATTGTCGCCGGATGACGCGTCGGCCGTCCGCGCGCTTAAACAAAACCAAAATATTCTTGGCAGGCGTGTCCGGTTTCGCCTCGACGATTCGTATTCCCATGTAACCGGTACGGCGATTGCTTTCAGGTGTCGGAAAGCGTGCTCAACCAACCGTACAACTCGAGGTAACGTGTCATGAATAAACCGATGATCCTACTTGCTGCTGCGCTCATCGTCGCGGCTCCGTCCTACGCCGCTCATCAATTTGGCGTGCCTTTTAGGGCTCATGTGGGTCCGAGTATCAGCGGGTTTGTGAACAATCGTGTGATTGACACTCAGATTAGGCGTTCGGCAGGACCGGAGAAGGTAAGCCCGCAATGCGCGTACGGTAAGCATTGTGCCAACACCCAAAATTGATTCGGATGAACGGTGTCGAGACATTTTTCACCTAAATGCCGGGATTGGGTCGTCGATTCCGCGTTCCTCTGTGGGAGCCCACACAATCGTCGAGATATCCGCTCATCCAACCGGCCCGAAACGAGTATGAGATCCGGGGCCTCCCGCAGCTTGGCCGGCTCGAATCTGCTTCATCATCGCGCCTACACGGGCGCACAATTCGCCCTGCTACGGAGAGCACTCTTGGCGAATGCCGACGAGAGGCCGGACACTTCAATCCGGTTATTTCTATCAGCGGCGCCCGCATTAGTTTTCCGCTTCCTTCCCCCGAATCATGGGGATAATGGGTCAATCATCGTTTCATTCATATGAGGTGAGCTAGCGTGATCCAGCATCGGGATTTACTCGGGAAGGCGCTGACCATCTGGCTGGTGATGGCCGGCGCGGCCGTGGCAGCCGATCCACAGATTGCGAAGGACGTTGCGAAGAGGACCGGCAGGTCACCGACAATCGTGGCGGCGTCGAGCAACGATCCGCTGGATTTCTCGGCCTTGTACTCCGGCGAGTTGAATATCTGGTTTTCAACCTCAACGAATGGCACCGAGCGACAACGGGCTATCGTGGATGCCTTCCATCGGGACTTTCCGACGTTTCATATCAACGACCGAGCCATCCCAAAAGGCTCCTTTACCCCGGCTTGGCAAGACGAATCGGACGATGCCAAGCCCGACGTCGCGTTCATCGACAACATCACTGAGCTGAGACCGTTGTTGAAGAAGAATGCCGTCTGGGAGAATTGGGGCAGCGACCGATTCGAATCGAACGGCTGGTGGGTGATTTTCAGACGCAGCCCGCATCTGGAATCGGCCCGCAGCTTTGTGCGCTGGCTGGCAGCCTCTCCGCGTTGGCGCCCCATGGCGATCCAAAATGACGGACTCGCCGTGCAGGACATGAAGACGATCGAATTGAATGCACTAACCGCCGTGGCCGCCCTGAGGGCCGGCAAGCGATATGCTGCAGAGTTGCTGTTTGATCCGGATGGTGCTCGTGCCAACGAGGATCGGACCTACCCCGGCTTGAAAGTGACGTCGGCCAAACCGCTGCAGACGTTCGGCAATTCCCATCTTGCATTCACCCTCATCGAGGTGTCCGGAAGCAGTCAAGAGTTCTATGGGCTGCGATACATGTCGTTCATTTTCCGAAATCACGGCGATGGGTGGCGCATTCTCCAGCTTGATCGCAACACGACAATCGCCCGGGCCGACGCCCTATTTCACGCGTTCGACGAACGCATGACGAGCGATGCGGCACTCCCGTCGCTGCCCGCACCTGTCTTGGCCGAACCGGCCAATAATGCCAAGCTCGCGTTGCCGGTATCGCGCGCACCGCAGCTCGCCTGGACCATGGTGACCGGAGCCAAAGCATCATTCCTGATCGAGATGCAAATGAATGTCGAGCACAGCCAGGCGCCACCGCCGATCGATCCCCGTGATTTAACGGACAGCTACTTGTCTTTTAGCGCGGTTCCGGGCGACCAACCAAGTTATCGGATCGAGGCGCCGTTCCGGGTTAACGCGCAGCCCTACCGACTGCGAATTTGGGCGCTGGACCCATCGGGGCAGACGTCGTTGAGCGAATGGCACGCGATGTATTTCGTCAATACGCCGCCTACCGGCCCGGTCGTCGGCCCTGCCATTGCCCAGTAGACGACCGCTTCAACCGCCGCGCGATTGACCCATCGGCCGGAGTCTCCTCGGTATCGCGGCATGAGAGTCAAACGAGGCGGCGCAGACCCGCAGGGCATCGCGCGCTTCCAACACGACGAAGATTTATCGCCCGCTTTCTCGCACTCAAAGAGGAAGCCTGAGGCCGCGAAGGGCTGCCGTTGATTTCTAAGAGACCGACAAACCCAGCGTGCCCGGCCTCACGTCGGCGCCGGCCACGTTTCCCAACCGGGCTAGCTCCACGCAGACGCTCGAGATCCCTGATGTGACCTTTGCATTGAACCTGGGGTGGGCCGAGAGCCGGGAGGAGCGCGCACGGCTCATCATTTACCAGTCGCTTCACGATTTCCCCATAGAGCCGATTTATCAACCTACCCCGGATGCTCACCGAATCCTCGCGCGCATTGAAGCCGGAGTAACACTGCATGGTCTTTGTAAATCAGAGCATCATCAAGGGACCACCTGGCATCCGGACGGAAATAGGGGCCAAAACGACCGAAGCGGCCGTAACAGAATATTCTTGGCAGCAATTGCGGCGCGGCTATAATTAGGTGATGCAGGCGGCTCCGCCCGGAGGCCATTGAATCCAAAATAGTGGAAGCGATGTACGCCGACGCCAGAATTCCACCGATTATTGACGATCTTTACGCCGGCGTTTTAGATCCGACAGCGTGGCGCAATGCAATGTTGGGAATTGCGGACCTGGTGTCTGGCGCTGCCGTCATGCTCCTGTGTGTGAACCCATCGACCGCAACCATATTGCGAGACGAGTTCTTTCGAGTAGACGCCGAGGAGTACAAAAAATACAGACAATACTGGATCGGTCGAGACATTCGGATTGCCCCAAGCCTGAGCGCGCATGTAGGACAGCCAATCTCCGAATCGAAACTGATGCCCGTTCGATGCGGGACCCACAGTGAGATTTTTAACGATTACCTGGCGCCGAACGACTCACCCTGGTTTCTAGGGTTCCTGCTACACGAGGCGCCCGACAAAGTCGTCAACTTCAGCATCAATAGCTCTCGCTCAATGACGAATTGGAAACCGCATTAGCATTGGTGACGGGGCGTGATATCCAGATGCTTCCGATCAAGATTGACGGCGCGCCTTCGAATCGTGCCTTCGCAATTCCTCACTGTCTTCGAAGCGTCGACTGTCTTGACGAGAAGAGATCGGAGTACGTCAAGTGGACTGGCCTCGATCAACAGCCCGAAAGGACTGGACAATACCGAATGGTAACGAGGCTAACAATTGATCAATCAAAGATTCCTGAAGAGTCGCATGTCTTTAGGCTTCGAGGATGGGCGGTTGTCATGGTTGTATCCCAGGTTGTCAGAGAAGTCATGGAAGGCACGGGGTGTCTGGGCGCAACATTTGAGGATGTCAATTGAATTGCCAGACCGACCGCTAACCATAAAGGTGTAGTAGGCAAAGCGATCCCTTCTCAAATTAGAATCCTTTCCACCTCATCCGCCACCACTTCGCCATCCCGCCGATCATAGTTAGTCAGACGCTCTCTCTATGGCGTCAATTGATCTGACATTCATGGCACTTGGCCTCCTTGGAGTAGAATAGAGGCGTGAAGAGAGCATTGTCTGTTGCGGTCGCGGTCTTCGGGTGCATGCTCGCGGCGGCGCCTTGGGCGGCGCAGGCGCGGGCGGGCGGCGGCGGACACGGCGGCGGCGCTCACGCCGGGGCTGGGCACGCCGCCGGCGCGCATGTCGGGGGCGTGGGTCATGCCTCGGCCGGACGCCCGAGTGGCGGCGGTCATTTTGCCTCGGCGGCTCATTATTCCGGGGGCGCACGTCGGTATGGAGGGGCGGCCCGGGGCTACGGTGGCGCGGCGCGCGGATATGGAGGTTATGCGTCCGCCTATGCGGGGCATGTCGGCGGATCTCGTGGCGCCGACGGAGCCTTCCACTTCCATTCGACGGGCGCTTACTGGGGCGGCGGTTATCGGCGCGGCGGCTGGTGGCCGCGCGCCTACTATGGCGCAGGTTTTGCCTGGTTCTTACCGGTGCTGCCGCTGGCCTATGCCACATACTGGTATGCGGGGATTCCGTATTACTACGCCAATGACCTGTATTACACCTGGAGTCCCGATTACAACGGCTACGTAGCCAGCGATCCCCCGCCCGTCGCGGATCCGAGCGGTGCCGCAGCGGGACCCGACGCGCCCCCCGCGAATGTTGCCCCCAGCGCCTATGCGGGTGCCCCGCAGCCCCCTCAGGACACGGCCACAAATTCGCCGGCGCCCATGAGTTCGCAAGGCAATCGCATGTTCATATACCCGAGCCACGGGCAGAGCGCGGAACATCAACGTACCGACAAGCTCGAGTGCGAGAAGTGGGCGTCCGATGAAGTGGGTCTCGGATCCAACGGACCCGACTACCAGCGGGCCATGGCCTCCTGTCTGGAAGGACGTGGTTACAGCGTCGATTAGCCGCTGCCGGCGGCCGCTGTCGTTTTGCTTTTGATGGCGCCGGGAGCGCTAGGCGATTCTGAACGCGGATGGCCTCTCCGCGGGTTCGTGCTCTGCGATTTCCACTCCGGTGACAGAAGCGGCCGCGGGCCCGATCCAGAGCCAAGCGATGAAAGTCTCGACTTGAGACGCTTCGCCGCAGACAAGTACCTCGACGCGGCCGTCGGCGAGATTGTAGGCGTACCCGGTGACCCCGAGCTCGCGGGCCCGTCGCTGCGCGCTGCCACGGTAGAAGACGCCTTGCACTCGCCCACTCACCCAGCAGATTCTGCATACCATATGGGCGTGCTCCTAGGCGGTCTTCCAGTGCAATTCATGCCGAAAGTCCCGGATTCAGCGCGGCGACGCAAGCAAGATTTCAGCCGATCATAGCTCTTACTTCCACCGTTTCTAGGACGATCCCCGCGTTTAAAGCAACTGCGAGCACAATTTCAATACCCGATATCACAAAGGGCCGCCGATCGTCACGCGTCAACTCAAATTATAGAACCTCTCGTCGGGATAGGTGCATCAAACCTCCGCGAGCATTCATAAAGCACGTCGTGACGCCCGAGTGCCGACTCATTCCGATGAGAAGAGGTTTTGTAGAAACGACGCCGATTCCGCGCAAGAGTACGCAGATGCCGACATGGCCTCGAGAATTATTGAGCCCTCCGAGGCGCAACCTCTTACGAAGCGTCGCCGGGTGGCACTCGCCGGCGTCTTCCACCCCGCATGGGCCATCGACGGCGCCATCGTCCACCCGTGCGAAGTCGTCAAAGAAGCACTTAAGCACAACGCCGCAGCCGTCATACTGGCCCACAAGCACCGGAGCGGCGTCGCAGAACCCAGCCACGCCGACGAACTAATTACCCAGCGCGTCAAAGCTGCGCTGAGTCTCGTCGACATCGGAGTACTCGGTCACGTAATCGTCGCCGGCGGCGACACGAGGAGCTTCGCAGAAAGAGGGCTGCTCTAGGGAGTCTCGTCACCGCTCCAAGAATCGCGGTGCCGGTCTTAGAGTGGACAAATCCATGCCCACGGACAAGCTCTCTTGGCGCGAACGCGCCGCGCCGCGGAAGCGGCGCCCGCCCTTTCGTGCCGAGGCCCGATCCAACGCAATGCTTACCGTCGCAAACCGATTCCCCTTGCCACTCATTATTTTGGATCTGCTGCAGTTCACGTTCGGAACGACTCGGGCGCGGTCTTTTGGTAGGCTGTTAGCATGCGGATAGCGATCGTCTTCGTCCTGGCAGCGCTGGTAGCACACCCGGCGACCTCGTTTGCCGGCGCCCCCGAGGTTTACAAGCGACTGAAGTCGCTCGCCGGCGAGTGGGATGCCGATCTCCCTGGTTTCGGAAAACTGACCAGTAGTGTCCGCGTAGTTTCCAACGGCGCGGCGATCGAAGAAACCATCGGCACGCCGACGGACAATGAACTGTCTGTTTACACGTTAAATGCCGATACCATTCTGTTGACGCATTTCTGCGCGATGACTCCCGACGGCCACCAGGTGCGGCTTCAGACGCCACGACTCGTCGCAGTGCCGGATAAACTCGATTTCGGCTTCGCGAGCGCAACCAACCTGCACAGCAAAGCAGCGGCCCATATGCGGCACGTGATCATGACGATATCCGACCACGATCACTACTCTGAAACATGGACCAAGACCGAGAACGGGAAGGAAACGGTTTTCGAACTCAACTTCGTACGCCGTTAATGCGGCTTCGCTTCATGCCTCTTGTTGACGCCAGCACTTGACTCAGGCGCCCTTTTCCAACGATGCCACAAGTTGAGTCAGGCCATCCAGGGCTTCGCGGGCTGCGGTGCGCTCCAGTTCCGCAATCCTCGATGTGTCTTTCTTCTTGAAACGGTGTCCGGAATCAAACTCGCGGTAACTCAATGCGTTAAAAAACCTGCTGATGTTCCACGTAAGAAACCCCTGTCTCAATACGGGACTACTCCCCCGCCCTCGGCCCAGCATCGTCAAAACCTTTTCCTTGTTTTCCGGTTTGAGCAACCAGTTTCTGGCACGATCCGGATCCTGACTGACAAAAAATAAACTCGCGATCAATTTGTGCGTCGTCGAGCTGAAAACTGTTTCTCGCTGTGCCGATCCGGATAGCCGCTGTTGTTCCGTAAAACCTGAAACGGAACGTCGACGAGCAGGCCAGTTGAGCGACGACGCTGGCAGGTTGTCCTTTGCCTGCCGATTCAAGCATGAGCCTAGCCGCGCGTCCGCGAAAATAGCCTTCGACACGCCGCCGAGTAAACAGCCCGATGCGAAGCCTCGCAGTCCCCTCATCGAGCGCCTCCCCGAGCCGGGCCAGTCGTCTGGGCGACGCGTTCGGCCAGGTAGATCGCAAGATCAAACACAACCATCCCGACGATCGTGATGAGCGCGCCGGGCCCTTGGCTTAGCGCGCCACTCTGGTAGAACGAACCGGCCAGAAACGCTATGACCACTCCGATAATAATAACAATCCAGATCATCTGCGCCCCTCTTTCATCAGTGGCCTGGTTCGGATTGTGTCTTATCCAAGTCTAATGCCCACACGAATGCCACGCCTGTGCTGAATTTGGGTTGAGCGAATTGTGCCAGAGACGTGTGTTTGGCGGCGATTGTCTAAACTTTCGACACTGCGTGGTCATGACACATCTTCGATACGCCGTCCCTCACCGCTTCCCTCTACCTCTTCGGCTTCCTCTTCGTCCAGTCCCGATGCTTATCTTAGTCTGGCCGGGCAGTTCGCACTGTTAGAGATAACTTGCACGGGGTGCCCGTTGTCGAACCGAAGCAGCTAGCCAAGCTCGCGGCGCTCGTAGATCATTATAATTGCGCACACCAAGAGTCACGTCGTTTGCTAGAACGGCGAGACTGCGAGCTTGCCGAGTTGCGTAGGGCACCGGATTCGCAGCCTATCGCCATTCGAACTAACCGATGTAA
>Ga0187862_10000978_pt1 | contig 31191 bp, 24 predicted proteins | sample June2016WEW_10_1_FD_133003 | JGI IMG/M metagenome (GOLD analysis project Ga0187862, IMG submission 133003) | Peatland microbial communities from SPRUCE experiment site at the Marcell Experimental Forest, Minnesota, USA - June2016WEW_10_150 | ecosystem: Environmental > Terrestrial > Soil >...
GAGGTGAACTGCCAGCCGGAGAGATTGATGGTGTTGGTTCCCTTGTTGTAGAGTTCGATATATTGATCATCGTCGTCGCCGCTGATCGGGTCATACATCAACTCGTTGATGACAATATCGCCGATCAAGATCGCGCTGTTGTTAGTGCCCGGCGTATTGGTGGTGAAGGCGTAAAAATCGTTCGCGCCATCCGGCCAGCGCCCGTAGGAAACGCCATCGGCCTGCGCTTGGAACTGCACGGCGTCCAGGACGCGGCTGCCGTCCGGCTTGATGAAATAGAGGGTCTCGCCTTCGCCGTTGAGCGTGAAGCCGAATTGGGATTGGGTGAAGGAAATAAAGCCCGCCGGGCCTATCACGGCGCCCGCCGGAATGACAAATTTATTGGTCGCCGGATCATCGGTTAAAATACAACCGGAAATGTTCACGCTGTTGGTGCTGTGGTTGTAAAGTTCGATGAATTGCGGCACGGCAGGATTTTCCGAATGCGGGAGGATTTCGTTGATAAACACGTTGCGCAGCGGGCTGGGAGTGAAGCCGTCCATTTGTCCGGGCGACCCCCCCACCGTGTCGCTGATGTCCCAGGCGCGCGGATCGCCCTCGCCGTAGGTCGGATTGGCCAGGACGATGGAGTGCCCCGTTCCGTCGGCCGCGACCGGCCAGGGGTAAACATCGGTATAGGGCACGGTGAGCAAAATATTGGTTTGTTCATCCAACAATTCGAGGGTCTCGGAATGTTTGAGGCTGCCGTTGTAGGGGCCAAAGACATTGGAGGTGAGGCCATAGACATTGGCGAGGCCTTGCGGCGAGGCGCACAGGACGAAAAAGGCCCCGCCCGGGATGAGGGTGTTGGCGGGGAAGGTGTAATTCATGTCCGCGCACGTGACAGTATAGCCGCTGATGTCATGGAACCACGGAGTGGTGTTGTATAGTTCGAGAAATTCGGTGTTGTTGCCGTCGGTGCGCGGGGCGGGCTTCCACATGATCTCCGAAATCACAATCCCGGTGTTGCGGCTGGAAGGTCCCAGCGGTTCATGCGGATTGACGGTCGTGGCGACCACCGCGGTGGCGGGGGTGTTTTCATAATCCACAAATTGCACCGTGGTCGGTTGGTTGGTGGAGTCACTGGCGACGGCCAGCCCGAGGTAAATCTGGCTGGGCATGACGATGGTCGCGGCGCCCAGTTGCGTCCAGTTGGAGCCGTCGTAACCGGCAAAGCCGGTGAAGAGGTTGCCCACGCGACTGAGGCGCAGCCAGGAATTGGGATAGTTGACGGGAAAACTACCCGAGGCGACCGCCAGGCCGTTGCTGGTCGCGCGTTGGGCAAAGCAATCGCCGTTCATGCCCGGAGTGGCCAGGGCGGCGGCGAACGTGCTGCCCGGGGCCAGCGCGGCGCGGGCCATCAAGCCGGCTTGGGCCCAGAGATCGGACAGCCCCAAGCCGGCCAGGCAGACGGAGACGTCAAAATTGCCGGTTTGGAGTTGATATTCAAAGTTGAATTGATCGCCGGCGCCGCCGATGCCGCCACCGGCGCTGCTGACGGCCACTCCGTCAGGCGTGAAGGCGGCGGTGGAGGCGATGGCCGGACTGCCGATGTCCAGCGGCACAAAAGGGGAGGCCCAGAAACTGACCCGGGTGTTGGTGGCGATGGTATTGGGCGGGAGCGCCTGATCGCGAACGCCATTGATAAGGAGGGTGTAGTTGCTGCCATAAAGCAACGGCGCCGTGGTGAGGAGGACGGAGGAATTGTCGGCGGCCAGCGAGGCGGCCGTGATGGCAAGGCCATTAGTGAAAAGATAATCAGCCAGGTTGGTGGCGGCGGCGGCCTGGACGGTTTTGGAGAAATCCAGTTCCAGATTCGTTGGGCCGATGTTGAAGGCGCGCAGAACGACCGGCGGATTGGTGTCGAGCGTCACCAAAAGGGCCACCGGCGCGCTGGTGGCCACGCCGAGAATGTTGGAGATGATCACACTGTAGTTGCCGGAAGAGGCCAGGGTGAGGTTGGTGAGCACCAAGGAACTGTTGGTGGCGCCGGGCAAGGCGGCTCCGTTGGTCTGCCATTGATATTGAAAGGGTGACACGCCCATGACCAACTCGGAAAGAACAACCGAAGCGCCGACAAACAAATTGGTGGAGGGGGAGGCCGCGGGGATTGTGGGCTGGGGCGGCCCGCCCACCGCATTAAAGTAGAGATTGAGCACCTGCTCCTGGCTCAACGAGGAATTGAACACGGCCACTTCGTCCATGATCCCGTTGAAGGTCCGTGCGCCATTGCCGCCGTCGTCGGTGTCTCCGCCGATTAACGTGGAGGTGTTGAACGCTTCGGCGGTGCTGGCAACGGCGTTGGTGGCGGACTGGATTCCGTTAGTATTGCAGAGATAGATGATCGCGTTGGCGGGCGAAATCACCAGGGCGACAAAGGACCACTGTTGCAAAGGAGGGACCAGGCCGGAATTCCAACCCCAAGAGTCCGAGTTGTTTTGGTTCCAGGTGTAGCCCAATTGGCCGCTGGTGCCAAAGTTGAAGCCCGAGGCATCTCCGCCCGGGCGGCAAAACACCAAGCCGGCGGCATTGGCGGGGGTGCCGATGGGATAGATCCAGGCGCTGATGGTAACGGTGTTGGTGTTCAAATTGAGGTCGGGAATGGTGACGAATGAATGGGCGACGCCGGAGGTAAATTGCGCGGCGGTGTTGAAGGATTCAAAGCCCGCAAAACCGGAGGCGCCATCCGGCCCCGCCACCCCATTGGCCGAGGCGGCGCCGTAAACGCCGTTGAAGTTTCCGGTCATGTCCACGGCTGTCAAATTTCCGGCGAGAGTGCTGTTGGTCTCGTTGAGGCGCCAATAAGCAACGGGCTTGTCCGGCATCACGGCGCTGGCGAAGGCGGCCTGAGCCAGCACCACCAGGCGGCCGGGGCTGGAGGAAACGGGGCCACCAAGGGAATTGGAGGCCTGGAGGGTGTAGCTTCCCGCAGCAGCCAGTTGGAGATTGGAGAGGGTGAGCCAGGAGTTGGTGGCTCCGGGAATATTTGTCGCCGCGCCGCCGGTGGCCGCCTTCCACTGGAAGGAGATGGGCATGGTACCGTTGAAGGCGGCGGAGAAAGTCATAATGCCGCCCATGTAAGCCAGCGCGGGGTTGGGCGCGATGTCGGAAACCAGGACGGGGGCTCTGGCCGCGGCGAGGTTCAAAGTCACGACGCTGCTAGCGGAGACGCTGACACTGTTGGAAACAACCACTTCGTAGAGATACGCGCCCGGATTCCAGCCGGTGGTGGCCACGCTCAAATTGGCCGCCGCGGCCCCGGGGATGTTGGTGAGGGACCCGCCGCCGCCGCCGTCGGTCCGCCATTGATAGAAGAGGGGGGATTGTCCACCGGCCGCCTCGGTGAAGGTGACCAGAGTTCCGGCGTCCACCGGGTTGTTGGTTGGGGAAATGGAGGGAGAGTTGGCGGCGGCAGCGGTCGGGACGGCCAGACCCAGGTCGAAAACGGCGTCAAAGTCATGACTGGCGCCGAAGGTGATGGCACCGCCGACGACGGGAATCAAACCGATTTCGCCCCCGGCGTAAGGATTTGGGCTGGACACGGCCATGGCTTCCCATCCGGCGCCGGAACTGGTTCGGCCGAAGGAGTAGGCGTAAGTGGCATTGGGGGAGAGCGAAACGGAAAGGCCGGACCACTGCAACCAATCGCCGTCGTTAAACGTGATCGGGCTGCTGGCATAGGTTTGGATCACGGTGGCCGTGCCGCCCGAAACGGAGTAAAAGTGGAGATAATAATCCTGGGAAATGCTGATGTCGTTATAGGAAGAAAGCCCGGCGGTCTTGACGGCCAGGGAGGTGACCTTATATCCGCCCGAAACGGATCCGGTTTTGAAGGTCTGACCCGGCTCGCCAACGCTGGTGTGGTTGACCCCGTTATCAGTGTAGTAATTGAGACCGTCGGGAAAGGTCTGGTTGCCGGCGGTGCTGAACTGGGCGATGTCGTTGGCTCCCGGAGTAGGAGCGGTGGCGCCCAGGTCGGCAAGAGTTTGCGCGCGGATTGTCCCCGCCAAGATCGTGAGAACGCCAACCGCGATGCGCCAAGGGCCGCCAAATGCCAGAAGACGCGAGGGGCGGGGAGCGGTTTTGCGGGTTTCCATGGTGACTAGAGCGGTTTAAGAAAAAGTGTAGCCGAGGATTGATGGGGAATGTGTTCGGCGTGGCGCCGAACACGGCAGGCGAGGGCGCCCGCGCTCCCCAAAAATCCAGACGTTTCAGCGGCTACAGTTTTCATGGAATTGCTCTAATAACCTAGAACACTTTTTTGGGGGTTGCAACCCAAAGCAGGAAATCAGACGTCAGCCAACGGCTTGTTCCGGGCCAACTTTTCGCTCAAGGCGCCTGCAAGATGAGCGACCCGGCATTGGTGGTCGTGAGGAAATAGCCTCCGGCGGCAGGCTGGTTCTGGGGCTGGGGCTGGAGGACGGCTCCGTAAGCCTTGGCGGTGCTTTTGTTGGTGGTTTCAAACGTCAAGGTCAATAGCCCGGACTTGGGATTGATGGAGCCGGCGAAGGTGCGGGCGGGGTTGCCGCCCGACACCACATCCTTGTTGTTGACGGTCACGTTGGTAAAGGTGAAGACAAGCTCCGGGCTGGCGTTGGAGACGAGCAGATCCCCGTTGGTCAAGGAGATGGCAGGCTCTTTGGCGGGAGGATTGGTCCAGGGCGAGCCTTGCAGGGTGAGGATGTTGGTAAAGCCGTTGGGGTAAAGCGCAGGGGCGCGGGAGGGCTTTTTGATCCAGGTCAGTTGGTTGGTGAGCGAGGCGGCTTCCAGATTGGTGAGGTTGATCCAGCCCAGAAGCAGGCCGGTTTTTCCATAAAGGCTGGCATAAATGGGCAGGTCGCCAGTCTGGGAGGCCGGCACCTTCTGGCTGTAGCTGGTTCCGTCGGCCAGCGCGCCGGTGAGGGTGACAGCGCCCAGATGATCTGCAACCAGGGCGTAGCCATCGCCCGGGGGCGAAATTGGGGAAACCTGGCCGGAGGGCGAAAAGAGCAGGGTGTATTGGGCGGAAGGCAGGGTGTTGGAAGCAAAATCGGCGGTGAGATTGGCGGTCCATTGGGTGTTGGAAACGGTGCCGGTAATCCGCGGCGTCGCGGGATCCAGGGTCAGATCCACTTGCAACTGGCCGGCGCGCAAGGCGCTGTGGCCGGCGACGTCGAAGTTGGTGGCCAGGTGGTAACTCTGGCCATCGTTGAAGAGGGTGGCGGTGAACGCGCCGCTGTTCATAAGCTTGAGGTTGTAGAGCATGCCGGAGTTTTCCTCGGCGACCGCGTTGGTGGAATTGGTTGGAAAGAAGAGGCCGTTGTAAGTTCCAGAGGCGGCCCGGAAGAAATTGGAAACCACATTGGCTGTGAGCACGGTGTTGGAATTCATGATGAATTTGAGGGTGGGACTGTTGCTGACCGCCGCCCCGGCGACCCAGTTGCTGAACAGGGAAAATTGGTCGGGCAACGCGGTGATGGAATAACTCTCGCCCAGGTTGAGCATCGCGCCGTTGGCCGGGAGCTTGTCTCCGGTGACAGAGGCTTTGCCGGTGGTCTTGGCGCCGCCGCCACCGACAATCTTCACGGTCAAGGGAGATTGCGCCTCGCGGAAGAAGGTGACTGAAACGACTTTTGAAGTGAGGGAGGAAAAATTCACACTTTCCACGGAGAGGATGTTGGTGCCGGGCAAGGGCGGCAGGGCGATGGACCAGTTGGAGACCGCGCCAGATCCATTGGTGAGCTTGGCGCTGCCGGTGAAGTTTGAGCCGGTGAAAAGGTTGGTGAGCGAAAAGAAGACGTTGGTGACACGGGCCTTGTCGGAGGCGGTTCCACTGAGAAGAGGCGAAGAGGCGCGGGCATTGGGCTTGGGGGAGGTGATGGAAACCGTGGGGGGAACTGTGTCCGGCAGCACGGTCAATTTGGTGTTGGAACTGTTGATCTTGCCGTAGGTGTTGGTAATGAGGACGGAGTAGGCGCCGGCATCGGCGGACTGCAGCGGGCTGATGCGCAGGGTGCTGGTGCTGGAATCGGCGATGTCGCCGCCGTCGCTCAAATTGGTTCCGTTTTTCAACCATTTGTAAACGAGGGTGGCGGCGCCCTTGGCGGTGACGCTGAGGGTCACGGCGGCGCCGTCCAGGGCGCTGAGGGTGGCCGGGGGTTGTTTGGAGATGGAGGGAGGAAGACCGGCCGGCAGGAAGGTGGAACTGGAAAAGCGGAAAATGGTTCCCGAACCGCTGGCCCCGCCTTCCAGGCAAGTGCCGTACAAATCGCCATCGGCGCCCAGCAGCAATGCGGCGGAGGGATTTGCCCCGGCGGTATTGTCGCCATTGGTGTTCAGGGCTGGGAACGAATATAATTTGGTGTAGGCCCCCGCCAATGTCATTTTATAAAGCGTGCCGGTGCCGTTGTTGCCGTCGCCTGACGTGGCGCCGTAAAAATTGCCGTCCGAACCGAGCGTCAGGGTGGCACTGGCGCCGTCGTCACTGGAGGGAAATGAGTAGAGGACGGTGACCCCGCCGGCGGGAGTGACTTCGTAAACAGTGCCGCCCAATTTGGAACCGCCGAAAGTGCTGGCGCCATAAAAATTGCCGTTCGGGCCTTCCACTAAAGCGGTGTTGGGAAGGGAGGGGTCGTTGGTCCTGCCGCTTTGGAAGGAATAGAGCGGGGTCAGACCGCCCGCCGGAGTGAATTGAAAGACGGCGCCGGAACCCACGGTGCCGCCGGCCTGGGTAGTGCCGTAGAAAACGCCGCTGCCCGCCTCCAGAACCAGGGCGTTGGGGATCGCGCCATCGGAGTTGGTGGAATCCTCGTTCAACGCGCTGAAGGAATACAGGTTGGTGAATCCCCCCGCCGGGGTAAGTTGAAAGATCGTCCCAGTGCCGTTAAGCCCCCCGTATTGGGTGACGCCATAAAAATTGCCGTCAGGCCCCTGCGCCAGCGCGCCGATTGGAATGGCCCCGTCGGCGTTCTCGAAATTAGCGTTCATGGGGCTGAAAGTATAAAGGTTTGTGAACGCCCCGGCCGGGGTCACCAGAAAAATCGTCCCGCTAAAATTGGAGCCGCCCCCCTGGGTTGTGCCATAGAAACTTCCATTGGTTCCCAGGGTCAAATCGTTTGGGTAAAAGTCGTACTGGGGAATGCCGTTGGTGTCGGTGATTTCGGGAAAGGAATATAGATTGCTCAGGCTGCCGCGCTCGGAAAGGCTGAAAATGTCCCCGGCGCCGTAGTCCCCGCCCGTGCTGGCGGTTCCATAAAAGTAGCCATTGGTTCCCTGAACCAGTTTGGAGGCAGGGCCGATGCCATCGGGGTTGGTTTCAGGGGGAGCGCCGGTGACTGAGAATTGGCCGGCGGAAAAAGTGTAAAGCAGGGTGACGGCGGCGCCGGATGCGCCCGGCACCGCAAGCCAGCACAGGGACAAGGAGGCCAGGAGCGCGCAGCCCGTGAGGCCGCGATGTTTGACGCGATCAAAAAACAGATGAGCGATTGATTTCACAAAAATAAAACAGGGCTTTGATTATCCTCACAATGCTCCTTTGGCTCAAGACATTGCAAAGCCGATGCGGCCAGGGCCGCAGGGACTGGCTTAACATGAACCGGAGGGCTTGGATTTGCAAGGTTCTTTTGGAGCGCTTTGTTGGCAGGCTTGTCACCCGAACATTTTCACCACGGATTACAGGAGGGTGGTAAAATCTTCGCAAGAATGAGCGACTCTGACGGATTGCAGTGCTGACGCCGCAACCGACGCACCGGGTCTGAATTGAAAATCTGTCATTGAGAATTTGTCATTTGTCATTCAGCAAGACGATTCGGAAAACTTTGCCGAGAATGCGCAATTCTCATGGATAGCACCGCGGAGTGGGAAGCTTTCGCTCCCCTGCCCTGCTCCTCGACAAGTGTGTGGAGGAGATGGGGAAGAGGCGGGGTTCAAAGGAGGCGCAACAGGAGGGTGAAAAGGCCAATGGCGCCAAAGCCCGCGCCGAAGGAGGTGAGAACCAGGGCCTTGTGGTGTTTGAGAATCTCGCCAATGACGGCGTGGGTGGCCAGGAAGAGGAAGCCACCGCCGGCGTGGGCCAGCGCCACAGCCAGCCAAAATTGGGAGACGGATGGCAGGAAGAGCAACCCGACCGCGCCGCCCAGCAAGGTGGTGGATTCGACCGCGATCACCCGGATAAGAATTCCATTGCGGGTCAACCCCGCGCCGAGCAACAACGCCCCCAGCGCCAAACCTTCGGGGACTTTATGCACGCAGACAGCAAGGATGATGGAGAAGTAGGTGATGCGGCTTTGCTGCTCCCGGGGGTTCTGCGCCGACTGGGCGGGGGCCTGGGCGGGGGTCGTGGCCGGGTGGGCGGCCGCCACGGTTTGGTCCTGGGAGGCATGGCCCGCCGCCATGGCCAGGCCGTCCACGGTGCAATGGATCGCCAGGGCGAGCATCATGGCGGAGGCAATCTCGCTGAAGCGGTGGGTGGTGGCCTCATCGAAATGGCTGGCGGCGCAGGCGGGGCAGACATGAAAGATGTATTTGCTGATGACGGCAAAGACGGCGTAACCGGACCCCAGGGCGAGCAACAATTGCCACCATTTCAACTCATCAAGTGTTTCGGGCAGGATGGCGAACGCGGTGACGCCCAGGAGAGTCCCCGCGCCGAGGCTGATGAGGGCGCAGAGGCGCTTGTGGGATGTGCCCAGGGTGGCGCCGAGCGCGCCGCCGCCCACGGCCAGGGCGAAGGCGAGGATCACGAAGCTAAAGGAGTCTTCATTCATGTGTCAAATATATGGATTCAAGGCGCGATGATTTTATCGGCGTCCATGCGGTAAATGCCGGCCAGGCTGCCGTGGTCGAGGATGGCCCCGACGCGCAAGGTTCCGGCCACGAGAATGGGCTGGTCCATGAGGGGTTTGACCCCCTGGCCCGACATTTGCACGGTGATCCATTCATTTATTTTTGGCGGGACGCCGTAACAACACATGGACTGGTTGCGCATGAGCAAAAACTCCACGGCCAGTCCGTTATTCATGGTCACGGGCAGAAGGAATCCTTCAATGGCGGCTTTTTTGCCATCGAGGGATTGCACGTTTTTGGGAATGGGAGTTTGGATCCTGGCGGGGTCATCGGAGAGGAGGGGGAAATCAAACGCGGACAAGGTGTCGAAGGAAATGGATTGGTAGCCGGGGAGATGGAGTTCCCTGGGTTGGATGTTGGTGGTGGCGGCGCCATTGGCCCTGGCCCAATCGGCGGCGGTGCCGGCGGTGCCGGAGGCGGCGCCGAGGTTGTTGAGGTTTCCCGACTGGGAGAGGGTGACCTGAGCCAGCACCATGCGCCGTTGCACGGAGGGGGGTTTGGGATGCCTGCTTTTGGCGGCGGAATCTGCCATGTCCTCCGGCATGGCGGGTGGAGAATTGGAGAAGAGTTCGCCCTGCGGCCTGGCCGCAGGGGGCGCGGGAGCGATGCGCGCGGGGTTGGAGTGTTGGGCGGACAAAAGGCGCCATCCGCCAAGAAGGGCCGCCAGAGCCAAGGCGCCCAGGAGGCAAGCAGTGCCTTTGCGCCGGAGTGGATGGCCCGTCATTTGTTGGCCCTGCCAATGAATTTACCGTCGTCCATCTGGTAAATGCCGACGATGTAGCCGTCCTCGCGCACGGTGCCGACATGCAAGGTGCCTTGGATTTGCACCAATTCGTCCATGATGGTGGGAACCCCGGCTGCGGCCTTGACGGTGACCAATTCGGTGATGGCCGGCGCGATGCCGAAGCAGCAGGAGGACTGGGTTCGCATGATGAGAAACTCGGTGGATTTGTCGCCTTTCTCCCGGAGAGGCATCATGAATCCGGTAATGGTGACCTTTTTCAAGTTAAGGGCCTTGACGTCATCGGGGATTTGTTTGTCGGAGACATCGGCGCCGGGAACCTGATTGGTCAAAGGAGTATCGGAGACGACATAGGTAAACCCAGCCAGCTTGCTGAAATCGGCGATTAGGAAATCGTCTTTCTTGGCTGAAGCGGCGGGAGCGTTGGCACTAGTCTCGGCGGAGGGTGAACCGCCGGCAGGGCCGACCGGGGAAGCCGGTTTTGGCGCCGCCGGCTGGGCGCGAAGTGACGCGGCCAGTGCGCCGGCGACAAAGCAGGGCCAGAAGACTTGGAGAAGGGGGTTATTTTTCGGAGTTTTCATGGGCGGCGTTTCCTTTAGGAAAGTTGAATACTACACTCTTAAAGAGCGTTCCTTCCACATTTATTTCCTGGATGACCGCATCAAAGCGATTGGTGCTCTTGAACCAATCCGCCTGGGCTTGGAACTGGGAGGTGTTGCCGACGGTCTCGCCTGTGGCGGAATTGGAGACGGCCACAAAATGCAAAACCTGTTGCCCGCCAGGCAGTTGGGCGGTCACGTCAAATGCGGGCGGGGCGATGCGGACGAAGTTTTCCATTTCGCCGTCCAAGATGTATGCGTCAAGTTTGCCGGCGGGCGGGTCGGGGACAAATTCGATTTGATAATCTTCGTCGCCAAGAACGACCGGGGTGCCACCGTGGGGCGGGGTGGCAACATGGAGACGCGCCCGAGCATCGGCGGGAGGTGAGGGTTTCTGATCGCCGCAGCCGGCCAAGAAAGGGAGTGCCAAGGCGAACAAACAGGGCAGAAGAGACATCCGAAGAAGGGATGGGATGGGATTGCGCCGGGAGTTCATGAATCGGGACGGTCAGGAGATGGGAGTGAGGTGTTCGGCGACGTCGGTTCGATAGGCTTTCATGGCCGGCACCACCCCGGCAAAAGCGCCGAGGGAGATGAGGGCCGCAGGAGCCCAGAGCATGACGGGATTGAATTGGAAGGGTTCCAAAACGATCCCGGTCTCAGCCCGAATGACAGTGGCGGCGCCGAACATGATGCCCAAATATACCACAAAGGCGACTAACATGCCCAAGGCGGAAATGGCGGCGGCTTCGAGGATGATGGCGCTGAAGATGATGCGGCGCCGGGCGCCCAGGGCGCGGAGAATGGCGATTTCGCGGCGGCGCTCGTTCATGGAATTGTAGATGCTGGCCAGAATGGAGGCGGTGGCCACCAGAGCCACCAGGTAGGAGACCAGGGCGAGGACTTTGTCAAACCAGCCGATTTTGTCGAAGAGCTCGGCAATGGTGGCGGCAATGGGCCAGGCAAAGGTGAGGCGGTTGCCTTGTTTGTTGTAGAGTTGATCGAGGCGGAAGCCAGCCATCGGGCTGCTGGTCCTCAATTTGACAAGGACGGCGCTGACGTCGGTGGCGGCTTTTGGATCGTGGCCCTGCATTTTCTGGATACCTTCCAAGGGAATCCAGATGACGCGATCGCTTGGGGTGTTGGAGGGCTTGAGGACGCCGACGACGGTGAAGATGTCGGCGTGCTGCTGGTTGAGGTCGAAAGCCAGGCCGTGAAAAGGATGGAAAGTGTCGCCAATTTTAAGCCCCATTTTTTGGGCAACGAAACTGCCGACCACCGCTTCCTTGCGAGCGGGGTCGAAGAAATGGCCGCCCGGCTCCAGTTGATAATGTTTTCCAGGGGCGTATTCGACCTGATCGAAAAGTTCGGGGATGGTTCCCACCAGGCGATAGCTGTGATAGTTGTCGCCGACAGCGATGGGGATGGCCAAGGCGACGCTGCGATTGCTTTTGATGTCCAGGTAATCGGCGGCGGCGAGGTTTCCCTGGGAGGCTTCCAAATGAAAGATGGCGTTGAGAACGAGTTGCAACTTGGACCCGCGCGCGCCCAACACGGCGTCAAAGCCACCGTTGACGCCGGTAAAGGTGGCGCGGGACTGCTCTTTGACCGTCCAGACGGACATGAGAAGGCCGCCCGCCAGGGCAATGGAGAGGGCGGTGATGATGGTGGACAGAGCATGCTGGCGCAAGCTGCGAAAAATAATGAGCCAAAGAGTCACAGGCTTATCTCCTCAATGTCGTCCGCCTTGTTGATTTGTGCCAGAGGCTGGACGATGTCGAACTGGCTGAGAACGTCGCGGTCGTGGGTGACGAGGAGGAGGGCAGCGGCGTTTTCGCGGCAGGCCTGGCGGATCAGGGCGAGAGATTCGGTGGCGTTTTTGTGGTCGAGATTGCCCGTGGGTTCGTCGGCGAGCACCAGTTTGGGCTGGTTGGCGAGAGCGCGAGCGACGGCGACGCGTTGTTGCTGGCCGGTGGAGAGCTGACGCGGGTAATGTTTGAGGCGTTGTTCCAGGCCGACGCGGCACAACAAGGACTTGGCGAAATCACGATCCACGCCCGGGCCGAAGGACATGCCCAAAAGAACGTTTTCCAGGCAGGTGTAGCCTTGCAAGAGGTTGAAAGTTTGGAAGATGTAACCGATGGTGGTGGCCCGGAGGCGGTCGCGCGCCGGTTCGCCCAGGGCGGACATTTCCCGCCCGGCCAGGGTGATGGAGCCGGAATCGGGCTTGAGAATCCCGGCGATGAGATGGAGCAAGGTCGTCTTGCCCGAACCGCTTTCCCCGCTGAGGGCCACCTGGGCCTTGTCCTCCATTTTGAACGAGGAGACATCTACGACCGTGTGCCTGTCACCCTCGGGGGTGATGAAGGACTTTTTGAGCTGGCTGATTTGGAGGAGGGGCATGGGGGATCAGGAAATAACGGAGGGTGTTCCGATGTTCTGGTGCCGCGATTCGATTGGCCATTCCGGTCTCATGCGGGCCATTAAAGCATGGGTTCTGAGATTTGTCATTCGAGATTGCGGAGTTGCGGATAATAGGCTGGCCAGAGGTCTGAGCGGCTGTTAGGATTGCCGGATATGATGAACCATAGTCGTTGGAAATGTGTGTTGCAAATTGTGGCGGGCGTTGTGGCGCTGGCGCTGACATGGACGGCGGAGGCGAATGGGGCGCCGGCGGAAACCAACGTGACGCGCGCCACGCTGGACAATGGGTTGCGGGTGATCATCGTGCAGAACCCGCTGGCGCCGGTGGTGACGACGGTGGTCAATTACCTGGTGGGATCGGACGAATGCCCGGAGGGTTTTCCGGGGATGGCCCACGCCTCGGAGCACATGATGTTTCGCGGGAGTCCGGGGTTGTCGGCGGACCAACTGGCGGATGTGACGGCGGGGCTGGGCGGGGACTTCGACGCGGACACGCAGCAGATGCTGACGCAGTATTTTTTCACGGCGCCGGCAGAAGATCTGGAGGTGGCGCTGCGGATCGAGGCGATCCGGATGCGGGAGGTCCTGGACACGGAGGCGTTGTGGGACAAGGAGCGGGGCGCAATCGAGCAGGAGGTGGCCCAGGATTTGTCGAACCCGGAATATGTTTTTTACATGAAGCTGCTGCAAGAGATGTTCCAGGGGACGCCATACGAGCACGACGCGCTGGGCACGCGGCCCTCGTTCGACCAGACGACGGGCGCGATGCTGAAAGAATTTCATCAGACCTGGTATGCGCCCAACAACGCCATCCTGGTGATCTGCGGCGATGTGGAGCCGGCGCTGACGCTGGAGCGGGTGGAGAATATATTCGGGGAGATTGCGGCGCGGCAACTGCCGGCGCGGCCGGAGTTTCGTTTTCGGGAAGTGAAGGCGGAGACGCAGAAGCTGGACACCGATCTGCCGTACGGTTTGGTGGCGTGGACGTTCCGATTTCCCGGATTGGACAACCTGCCGGATTACGCGGCGGCGCAAGTGCTCTCGGACGTGTTGAGCAGCCAGCGGGGCAAGCTGTATGGATTGGTGCCGGCCGGGAAGGCGTTGTTCGCGGAATTCTCCTACGAGGGGCTGCCCAAGGCGGGATTGGGCTATGCGGTGGCGGGGTTTCCGGCGGGAGGGGATGCGACCAATTTGATGGAACAGGTGCGAAGCATTTTGGCGGAGGAACTGAAGGAGGGGGTGGCGGCCGATTTGGTGGAGGCGGCCAAACGGCGGGAAATCGCCAGCGCGGAGTTCGAGAAGAATTCGGTCTCCGGCCTGGCTATGGCGTGGTCGCAAGCGGTGGCGGGAGAGGGCCGGCAATCGCCGGAGGAGGACGTGGAGGCGATCCGGCGGGTGAGGGTGGAGGATGTCAACCGGGTGGCGAAAGCGTATCTAGATTTTGATCACGCCGTCCGGGCGATCCTGACGCCGCAAGATTCCGGCAAGCCGATTTCCTCCAAGAGTTTTGGGGGCAAGGAATCGTTCACGTCCTCGAAGACGACGGGGGCGAAGCTGCCGGCGTGGGCACAGGCGGCGGCGGAAGAAGTAACGGTACCGGCCTCGACTTTAAGCCCGGTGGCGACCCGGCTGCCCAACGGAATCAAGCTGATCGTGCAGCCGGAAAGCATCAGCGACACGGTGAATGTCTTTGGGCGGGTGAAAAGCAACCCGAAGGTGGAAGCGGCGGCCGGGAAGGAGGGGGTGGAGGAGGCGCTGGGGCGGCTTTTTTCCTACGGCACCAAGACGCTGGACCGGCTGGCGTTCCAAAAGGAGCTGGATGACATTGGGGCGTTCGAGTCGGCGGGGACGGATTTTTCGCTGCAAGTGTTGACAGATCAATTTGAGCGGGGGACCGAGTTGCTGGCGGAGAACGAGCTGGCGCCGGCGCTGCCGGAGGAGGATTTCAAGATCATCCAGCCGCAGCTGGCGGCCTCGGTGGCGGGGGAGTTGAAAAGCCCGGACCACAAGGCAGGACGGGCGCTGCGGGCGGCACTGTTTCCGAAGGACGACCCGGCGCAGCGGGAAGCGACGCCGGAGAGCATCAATGCGCTGACGATTCAGGACGTGAGGGATTACTACAAGGCGGTGTTCCGGCCGGACCTGACGACGATCGTGGTGATCGGCAACGTGACGGTGGAAAAGGCGCAGGAAGTGATAGGGAAGTATTTTGGCGGATGGGAGGCGAGCGGCCCGCCGCCCAACACGCTTTTCCCGCCGGCGCCGAGCAACGGCAGCGCGACGGCCGAGGTGCCCGACGCCAGCCGGGTGCAGGACAAAGCCACGCTGGCGGAAACGCTGCAACTGACTCGGGCCAACGCGGATTATTACGCGCTGGAGCTGGGGAACCATGTGCTCGGTGGGGCTTTTTACGCTTCGCGGCTGTACCGCGACCTGCGGGAGAAGAGCGGGCTGGTTTATTTTGTTTCCTCGTCGTTCAACGTGGGACTGACGCGGGGGATTTACCAGGTGGAATACGCGTGCGATCCGCCAAACGTGTCGAAGGCGCGGGCGATCGTGGTGAGCAACTTGAAGCAAATCAGCAGCAAGGAAGTGAGCGCGCATGAGTTGCGGCAGGCGCAGATCCTGCTCCTGCGGGCGATTCCGCTGTCGGAATCGAGCGTGGATGGCGTGGCGGGCGGGTGGCTTTCGCGCTCGGTTCTGGGCCTGCCGCTGGATGAACCGATCCTGGCGGCCAACCGGTACGTGAAGCTGACGGCCGGGGATGTGAAGGCGGCGTTTGCCAAGTGGCTGCGGCCCGGGGATTTGGTGCAGATCACGCAGGGACCGCCGCCGAAATGAGCGGAGGGAGAAGAGACTAGAGAGGTTTCGGAGTGAAATAAACACCGGGCGTAAAAAACGCTTGTGAAAAGCTTCACGATGGGGCATTTTCCGGGCCGGTTTGTCAATGAGATCTCTATTCATCGCGATCGTTTTATTTTTGCTGCCGGCGTGGACGCGCGCGGCGGAGAAGGCGGCGCCGGCCGGCGGAGCGGCGACCGAGCAGGCCAGGATAGAGGGCTTGTCCGCCAATGCCCCGGATATTTTTAACATCGGGCCGTTCCCGGTGACCAGTTCGATGCTGGTGACATGGATCGTGGCGGCAGGGGTCATTATTTTCGCCCGGATCGCCTGTCGGAATGTGAAAGCGGTTCCCGACGGGGCGCAGAATTACTGGGAATGGATGGTGGAAAGCCTTCACGATTTTTTGGAAGGGGTGCTGGGGCCTGAGCTGGTGGAGAAAACGTTTTGGTTTTTTGCCACGATTTTTATCTTCATTTTATTCACCAACTGGTTTGGGCTGCTGCCCGGTGTGGGAACGATCGGATGGGATATGGACACGGCCAACCCGCGCCCGTGGTTGCGGGGCGGGAACGCGGACTTGAACATGACCTCGGCGATGGCGGCGATGTTCATGGTATGCTGGCTGGTTTGGGCGCTGCAGTCCGATGGCGTGTGGGGATTCGCGCTGCACATTTTCGGCCCCAAAGGGGAGAACAGCGGGTTCATCAAGTACATGATGATCGTGGTGTTTTTCCTGGTGGGTTTTCTGGAGTTGCTCTCGATCGCGTTTCGGCCGATTTCGCTGAGCTTCCGTCTTTATGGAAACATATTTGCGGGGGAGAACCTGCTGGACGCGTTGTCCAACACGGTGCAGCATCCGGCGTGGGCCAAGGCGGTGTTCAGCGCGCTGCTGCCGGTACCGTTTTATTTTCTGGAACTGCTGGTGGGGATAGTGCAGGCGCTGGTGTTCATGCTGTTGACGGCCGTGTTCACGGCGCTGATCTGCCAGCACGACGAGGAGCAGGAGAAGGCGGCGCGCACTAGGAATTGACAATTTCGACGGGCTGACCGTGTTCAATCGCGGGGACCGTTGAAGAAACAAAGCAAAGAAAGGCAGAAATATGGTAACGCCTATGTTGGGAGAAATGAGCGGGAGCATCCACGTTGGATTGGCCGGACTGGGTTCGGCCATCGGCGTGGGACTGGTCGGCATGAAGGCATCGGAAGCGGTGGGACGCAATCCCGGCGCATTCGGAAAAGTGATCACCCTGGCCGTGCTCGGCATGGCCTTGTCTGAAGCCATCGTGTTCTACGCGATCTTCCTTCTCCCTCACTGATTGCCGGGCGCGGAGTCCACCGGCTCCGCGCCCGCTCCATCGCGATTTATGAATCAATTGATGATATTTGCCAGCGTCGGAAGCGACCTGGCCCAAACGGGCGAGGAGATCGCGCACAAATTTGCATGGGATTTGCCGCACTTTATCGCGCAGGTGGTGAGTTTCAGCGTGGTGGCGATCCTCCTGCGGATGTTCGCCTACAAACCGATCCTCAAAGTTCTGGCGGATCGCCGCCAGACCATCGCCGAGAGCCTGGCGGAGGCGGGAAAAATCAAAGAGGAGCTCGCCCGCTCGGAAGCCCTGCAGAGAGAGGCGCTGGACAAGGCGAATGAGCAGGCGACCAAGTTGATCGAAGAAGCGCGGGAGGCGGCGGGCCGGGTGCGCGAACAGGAGACGCAAAAGGCCATCGCGCAAGCGGAGCAAATCATCGCCAAGGCGCGGGAGGCGACGGCGCTGGAACGGGACCGGATGCTGGTGGAATTGAAGCGGGACGTGGGCCTGCTGGTGGTGCGAACGACCAGCGCGGTGACCGGAAAAGTGCTGACGGCCGAGGACCAGCAGCGGCTGGCCGAGGAAACCCGGCGGCAGTTGGCGGCCTGAATTCACCCCGGCGCAGATGAAGATTACCAAACAAGCCCGCCATGAGGCCCGCCAACTGTTTCGCAGTTGCCAGGTCAACGGGCTGCTGGAGGACAACCGGGTGCGGGAGGCGGTGCGGCTGGTGATCGAACAGAAGCCGCGCGGCTTTCTGCCTGTCTTGTCGCAGTTCGAGCGGCTGGTGAAGCTGGAGGTGGCGCGGCGCACGGCCCGGATCGAAAGCGCCACGGCGCTGCCGGCCGCGTTCCAGGCGCAGTTGCAGGCGGACCTGGCGCGGACTTATGGGGGGGGGTTGAATTTTATTTTCACGCAAAATCCCGCCCTGCTCGGCGGCGTGCGCATCCAGGTGGGGGGGGATGTTTATGACGGGAGCGTGCAGGCGCGGTTGACCGCGTTGCAGGAAAGTTTTAGCAAGAATTTATGAGCACATCGTTGCAAGAAATTGAGGCCCAAATCTCGGGTGTCAAAACCGGTGTTACCAAACAAAACGTCGGCACGGTGCGGGAAATCGGCGACGGCGTGGCGAAGATCGAGGGTCTCTCCGACGCGATGCTCAACGAGATGCTGGATTTCGGAGACGGCATTGTGGGGCTGGCGCTGAACCTGGAGGAAACAGAAGTCGGGGCGATTATTCTGGGCGACTACACGGCCATCAAGGAGGGGCGCGAGGTGCGCACGACCGGCAATCTTTTGCAGGTTCCCGTCGGCAAGGGCCTGCTGGGCCGGGTGGTCAATTCGCTGGGCTTGCCGATAGACGGCAAAGGGCCGATCGCGGCGGAGACGAATTATCCCGTGGAAAAAATTGCGCCGGGCATCATCCGCCGCAAACCGGTGAGCCAGCCGGTGCAGACGGGGATCATGGCCATTGACGCGATGATTCCCATAGGCCGCGGGCAGCGGGAATTGATCATCGGGGACCGTTCGACGGGCAAGACGACGATTGGGATAGACACGATCATCAGCCAGGCGCGGTTGAATCGCGCGGCGGCTGAGGCCAAGGACACGAGCTACCGTCCGCTTTATTGCATCTACGTGGCGGTGGGCCAGAAGCAATCCAACGTGGCCCGAGTGGTGGCGGTGTTGGAGGAGGCCGGGGCGATGCCGTACACGATCATCATCAGCGCGTGCGCCTCGGATTCGGCCACCAACCAGTATCTGGCCCCCTTCGCCGGGGCGGCGATGGGAGAATGGTTCATGGACAACGGCATGGACGCGCTGATCATTTACGACGATCTATCCAAGCACGCGGTGGCGTATCGCCAGGTATCGCTGGTGCTCAAGCGCCCCTCGGGGCGGGAAGCGTATCCAGGGGACGTTTTCTATTTGCACAGCCGTTTGCTGGAACGGTCGGCGCGCGTGGGGGAGAAATACGGGAACGGCTCGCTGACGGCGCTGCCGATCATCGAAACGCAGGCGGGCGACGTTTCGGCCTATATTCCCACCAACGTGATTTCGATCACCGACGGCCAGATTTACCTGGAAACGGATTTGTTTTATCAGGGGATTCGGCCGGCGATTTCGGTGGGGCTTTCCGTATCGCGGGTCGGCTCGGCCGCGCAGGTCAAGGCGATGAAACAGGTGGCGGGGCGGGTGAAGCTGGACCTGGCGCAATTCCGGGAACTGGCGGCCTTTGCCCAATTCGGCTCGGACCTGGACGCCAAGACGCAGGCGCAACTGGAGCGCGGCAAGCGGATTGTGGAAGTTTTCAAACAGCAGCAATACAATCCCATCGCCATGGAAGCGCAGGTGGCGGTGTTGTGGACGGTGCAAAATTCCCTCATGGACGATGTGGCAGTGGACAAGATCAAGGATTTTCAGGGCAAGCTGAGTGATTATCTGGTGAGCCGCAAGCCGGGTTTGATGGAGAAGATCCGCAACGAGAAGGCGCTGAGCGACGCGCTGGTCGCCGAATTGAAGGCGGCGGCGGGGGAATTCAAACAGACTTACCGATAAACCATGCCCAGCACGCGCGACATCCGGCGGCGGATCAAGTCGGTCAAGAACACCGCCCAGATCACCAAGGCGATGCAAATGGTGGCGGCGTCCAAGATGCGCAAGGCGCAGTTGGCGGCGCTGGCCGGGCGGCCTTATGCGCAACTGATGAACAAGGTGCTGGCGGCCGTGGCGGCGGAGACCCAGGAGGCCCGGCATCCCTTTTTGGAGCAGCGGGAGGGGACGGCCCGCTGCGTGATCCTGGTGAGCACGGACAAGGGATTGTGCGGGGGGCTGAACAGCAATCTGATGCGCGAGGCGGCCAAGTTTGAGGCTGAGGCGGTGTTTGTGGCGGCCGGGCGCAAAGGCTCGCAATACCTGGCGCGCACCAAACGCAAGGTGCTGGCCGAATTCACCTACAAGGACGCGCCGCTGTTCGCGGAGGCCCGGGCGATTTCAAAATTTGCGCAGGGCCTCTTCCTCCAGAGGGAGGTGGACCGGATTGATATAGTGTTCACCAATTTTATCTCCACCCTGGCCCAGAAGCCGCAGGTCCGCCAGCTTTTGCCGGTCGGGGAAGTCGCGCCGGTGCACTCGGGCATGGGCGCGGAAAAGGCGGGGTCGTTGCCGGAGCAGAGGGGCGAATTTCTCTTTGAGCCGGATCAGGAGCACGTGCTGGCGGCGCTGCTGCCGCACAGCCTGAATTTTCAGATTTATCAAATCCTGCTGGAAGCCAAGGCGAGCGAACACAGCGCGCGCATGGTGGCGATGAAAAGCGCCACCGACAACGCCAATCAATTCATCAAGGACCTCACCCTGGAGTACAACAAGCTGCGCCAGGCCAACATCACCAAAGAGCTTCTGGAAATCAGCAGCGCGGCCATGGCGATGGGTTGAACTGCCGCCAGGGTCTCCCGGAAGGGGGGCCAGCCTCAGCCGGCATCCAGGGCATCGTCAACTTTCTCATGGAAAGGGCGGCGCCCTGTGGAGTGAGAAAAAGGAGTGGCAATTCGGGGCAAAGGGTGTATAAGGTATAAAACAAATATGAATGAGAAAGCGCAATTGAATTTGGATGGACGCGTTTACGAGTTGCCGACAACAATCGGGAGCGAAGGAGAGAAGGCCGTGGATATTTCGACGCTGAGGGATATGACGGGATACATCACGCTGGATGACGGCTACGCGAACACCGGGGCGTGCCGGAGCGCGGTGACTTTTATTGACGGAGAGAAGGGGATTTTGCGCTATCGCGGCATCCCGATCGAGGAACTGGCGGTGAAGTCCACGTTCATTGAAACGGCCTATTTGCTGATTTACGGGAAGCTGCCGGCGGGGGGGCAGTTGGCGCGGTTATCGGACTTGTTGACACAACATGAGAATTTGCATGAAGGAATGAAGCATCATTTCGAGGGGTTTCCCCCGTCCGCGCCCCCGATGGCGATGCTCTCGGCCATGATCAATGCCAGCAGTTGTTTTTATCCAGGGTTGATGAACCCGTCGGATGCGCAGCATTTCGATGTGCAGGCGGCGCGGCTGTTGTCCCAGGTGCGGACCATCGCGGCGTTTTCGTACCGGAAGTCGCGGGGGCTGCCGTTTGTGTATCCGAAGCCCAGCTACAAGTACACGGCCAACTTTCTGCACATGATGTTTTCGGACCCGTACGAGAGTTATGAGCTGAAGCCGGAAGTGGTGAAGGCGCTGGATTTGATTTTTCTGCTGCACGCCGACCACGAGCAGAATTGCTCGACCTCCACGGTGCGGATGGTGGCGTCAAGCGAGGCGAATCTGTTCGCCAGCGCGGCGGCGGGGGTTTGCGCGCTGTGGGGGCCCCTGCACGGAGGGGCCAACCAGGCGGTGATCACGATGCTGGAGGAAATCCACAGCGGGGGCGACGATGGGCGGAAATTCATCACGGCGGCAAAGGACAAGCAGAGCGGGAAGCGGCTGATGGGATTCGGGCACCGGGTTTACAAGAATTACGATCCGCGGGCCAAGATCATCAAGGCGGCGTCGGACTTGCTGCTGCACACGCTGCACCGGGAGGATCCGTTGCTGGACATCGCCCGGAAGCTGGAGGAGGCGGCGCTGCATGACTCGTATTTCGTGGAGCGCAAGTTGTATCCCAACGTGGATTTTTACAGCGGGATCATGATGCGGGCGATTGGGATTCCGACGGAGATGTTCACGGTGATGTTTGCCATCGGGCGGATGCCGGGGTGGATCGCCAATTTCAAGGAGCTGATGGACGATCCCCGAAGGCGGATTTGCCGGCCCCGCCAGATTTATACCGGGCCGACGGAAACTCATTACGTTCCGATGGACAAGAGGCGTTAGGCCGGCTCCGGGTTCGAGATGTGAAGTCACGCATTGTCGAATCCATGGGCGATGAGTTCCAAAGGGCGATTATTTCTCGCCCCCCGCCAGAATGGTCTGGAAATGGGGAGGCTGCTCTTCGCGGGCCACGACCGTCACCTCGATTTTTCTAAAGCCGGCGCTTTCGAGCCATTTCTGCAAATCGCTTTCGGCAAAACCGAGCCAGCGGTCGCCGTAAAGTTGGCGGGCCTGCTCGAAGTTGTGGAGCAATAAATCCAGAATCATGATCTGGCCGCGCGGCCGCAAAATGGCGTGGGCGCTGCGGATGGATTGTTCGGGGCTGGCGGCGTGGTGCAAGGCTTGGCTTAAAATGACCACATCCACACTGGCCGGCTCAATGGGGGGATTCTCCAAATCGCCGAGGCGGAATTCCAGGTTCTTGATCTTGTTCTTTTTGGCTTTGCCGGCCCCGAAAGCCACCATCCGCTCGGAGTTGTCCACGGCGATGACGTGGCGGGCCCGGCGGGCCAGCAATTCGCTGAGCAGCCCTTCGCCCGCGCCCAAATCGGCGACGACGATCGGGGGCAGAATGCGCAGCAGCAACTGGCCAAAGGCCTGCCAGGACCGGCCCGGCCCATAGCTGCGATCAAACCGCCCGGCGACCTGGTTGAAATAGAGCTGGGCCTGCTGCGAGCGGCGCAGGAGGACGCGCTTGAGATTGAGCTGGTCGGCCGCCTGGTCGGGCAACTCGCCGGCGCCCCGCACCGCCAAACGGATGAATTCCCCCGCCACGCCCTCCGCCGGGGAGGTGATTTTGTAAAACGTCCGCTTGCCTTCCCGCCGCGATTCCAGCAGGCCCGATTCCTGCAACAACCCCAGGTGGGTCGAAATGCGGGACTGCCCCAGGCGGGTGATCTCCTGCAATTCGTTGACCGACAATTCATGCCGCACCAGCAACGCCATGATGCGCAGCCGCGTGGGGTCGGACAGCGCCCGCAGGGATTTTAAAATGGCCGACATGCAAAAAAAGGTTGACGCATTAGGAAAACATTATATCTTCCTATCAAGATACGTCAATATGTAAACTAATTATGAATTAAAGCATGAACAAGTCCTTTATCTTTTCTTCCGAATCGGTGGGCGAGGGCCATCCTGACAAAGTGTGCGACACCATTTCCGACGCGGTGCTGGACGCCTACCTGGCGGGCGACCCGCGCAGCCGCGTGGCTTGCGAGGCTTACGCCAAAAGCAACATCGTGGTGGTGGGCGGGGAAATCACCAGCAAAGCGGGGGTCCACATCAATGAACTGGTGCGGGAGGCGATTCGCCAGATCGGCTACGTCAACGAGGAGGACGTTTTTCACGCCGACAAGGTCTTCATCACCAATCTGGTCACGCGGCAAAGCCCGGATATCTCCCAGGGCGTTGACGCGCGGGCGGCGGAGGGCAAGGAGACGGCCGAGCAGGGGGCGGGGGACCAGGGATTGATGTTCGGCTACGCCTGCGATGAGACGCCGGAGTTGATGCCCGCGCCCATCATGTTCGCCCACCGGCTGAGCCGCGAACTCAACCGGGTGCGCAAGAGCGGCAAGGTGGCCTGGCTGCGGCCGGACTCCAAAACCCAGGTCTCCGTCAAGTATGAAAACGGGCGGCCGGTGCGGGTCGTCAACGTGGTGGTCTCCACCCAGCACGCCGCCGATGTGAAGCACAAGGAGATCAAGGATTTCATCATCCGGGAAATTGTCCGCAAAGTGCTGCCGGCGGAAATGCTCGACAAAAGCACCCGGTTTCTGATCAACCCGACCGGACGTTTCGTGGTGGGCGGCCCGCAGGGGGACACGGGCCTGACCGGGCGCAAGATTATTGTGGATAGCTATGGCGGCATGGGACGTCACGGCGGGGGCGCCTTCAGCGGCAAGGACCCGTCGAAGGTGGACCGGAGCGCCTCCTACATGGGCCGTTACGTGGCCAAGAACATCGTGGCGTCGGGCCTGGCGACCCGCGCGGAAATCCAATTCGCCTACGCCATCGGTTACCCCGACCCGGTGTCGGTCTGTGTGGACACTTTTGGCACCGGGCAGGTGAGCGACGAGAAAATTGAGGAGGCCGTAAGGGCCGTGTTCAGCTTCAAGCCCGCCGCGATTATCAAGCAGCTCAACCTCCTGCGCCCGATCTACTCCAAGACAACCAACTACGGCCACTTCGGAAAAATTGACGACCTGGCCAGCATCACTTGGGAAAAAACCGACAAGGTTGCCGAACTCAAAAAGGCCGCGAAATAATCCAGCTTAAAAATCTGATGAAACCCATGCCTGCCGTCAAATTATCGTCTGCGCGCCGCGCCCAACAGGCCCGCCCTGCCGCCGCGAAGGGCGGCAACGGCCAACCCGATTTCAAGGTCAAAGACTTGAGCCTGGCCGAATACGGGCGCAAAGCCATTGATATTGCGGAGCACGAAATGCCGGGTCTGATGTCCATCCGGCGCAAATACGCGGCCCGCAAGCCGCTGGCGGGGGTGCGCATCACCGGTTCGCTGCACATGACCATTGAAACGGCCGTGCTGATTGAGAGTTTGGCGGCGCTTGGCGCCTCGGTGCGCTGGGCCAGTTGCAATATATTTTCCACCCAGGACCATGCCGCCGCCGCCATGGCCGCGACGGGTGTGCCGGTCTTCGCCTGGAAGGGCGAGACGCTGGAAGAATACTGGGATTGCACGCTGGAGGCCCTCTCCCATCCCGGCGGATTAGGCCCGGAGTTGATCGTGGACGACGGCGGCGACGCGACGCTGCTGATTCATAAAGGCTACGAATTGGAAAACGGCGACGGGTGGGTCAAGACCGCCAGCGCCTCGCGCGAGGAGGATGTGATCAAGAAGCTGTTGCGACGCGTGCTCCAGGAGCGTCCCGGCTTCTGGCATCGCGTCGCCCAAGACTGGAAAGGCGTGAGCGAAGAAACCACCACCGGCGTCCATCGTCTTTACCAGATGAAGGAGGCGGGAAAACTTCTCGTGCCGGCCATCAACGTCAATGACTCGGTGACCAAATCCAAGTTCGACAATCTTTACGGCTGCCGCGAATCGCTGGCCGACGGCATCAAACGCGCCACGGACGTGATGGTCGCCGGCAAGGTGGCGGTGGTATGCGGTTACGGTGACGTGGGCAAAGGTTCGGCCCATTCCTTGCGCGGTTTTGGCGCGCGGGTCATTGTCACGGAAATTGATCCCATTAACGCTTTGCAGGCGGCCATGGAAGGATTTGAGGTGACCACTGTGGAGGAGACGCTCGGCCGGGCCGATATTTACGTCACCTGCACCGGGAACACCGAGGTCATCACGCTGGCCCACCTGGAAAAGATGAAAGACCAGGCGATCGTCTGCAACATCGGCCATTTCGACAACGAGATTCAAGTGGACCGCCTGACCGCGCGCCCCGGGATCCAGCGTCTCAACATCAAGCCGCAGGTGGACAAGTACACTTTCCCGGACGGCCACAGCATTTATCTGCTGGCGGAAGGGCGGCTGGTCAACCTGGGCTGCGCCACCGGGCATCCCAGCTTTGTGATGTCTAATTCCTTTTCCAACCAGGTGCTCGCCCAACTGGACTTGTGGAGGAACCGGGAATCTTATCAGCCCGCCGTTTATCGTCTCCCCAAGAAGCTCGATGAAGAAGTGGCGCGCCTGCACCTGGAAAAGATCGGCGTCAAACTGACGCGCCTTTCCCGCAAACAAGCCGAGTATTTGGGCGTCTCCCCCGACGGCCCCTACAAGCCGGAACATTACCGTTACTGATCACAACTTGGCGACAAAATCGGGATAAAGCGACTGGGCGCAAGTTGGGCAGATGGAGTGGGAAAACTCCGCCTCGGAATGCCCCGAGATATACGACTCCAGCGCCTGCCAGTTTCCCTTTTCGTCGCGGATTTTTTTGCAGGAGGCGCAAATGGGGAGCAGGCCGTGCAATTGGCGCACTTGGGCCAGCGTTTCCTTCAGCTCGGCGATCATTTTCCTGTGTTCCCTCTCCGCCTCTTTGCGTTCCGTGATGTCGCTGGCCACAATGGCGATGCCAATGACCTGCCCGGTTTGGTCCTTCACTGCGGAAACCGCCGAGGCAACATCCACCGGCGTCCCATCGCGGCGGGTCAGGATGGTTGTTTCAAAATCAGCCACCGGCTCTCCTTTGCGGATGGCTTCCAACATCTGCCGTGTCTCGGCTTGCAATGCCGGCGGGGCCAGCGTCACCAGCGCGCTCCCAATGGCCTCTGGCGCCGGGACACCGTAAAGGGTCTCCGCCCCGGCGTTCCAACTGGTGATCTTGCCGTCCAAATCCGCGCCGATGACGGCTTCGGCCATGGAATCAACGATGGCCGCCAGCCAGGCTGCTTTGCGGAGCAGGCGGTCATGATCGCGTCGAGTTTGCGCCCGGGCAATTTCACGCTCGATGGCGGGCGCCAGGCGCGTGAGCCTGTCTTTCATGATGTAGTCGTGGGCGCCAGCCTTGATGGTTTCCACCGCCACGTCCTCCCCAACCTCGCCTGAGACGACGAGGAACGGAAGGTCCAATTGGCGCCGCGCGAGCAGTTCCATGGCGGGGAAAACGCCAAACGCCGGCAGCCCATAATCGCAGAGCACCACATCCCAGGCCTCCTGGCGCAGCGCCTCCTCCATCCCGGCGGCATCTTGCACGCGCCGGAAGTGGACCTGGTAGCTTTGTTCCAGGGAGCGGACGACCAAAGCCGCGTCCGTTTCCGAGTCTTCCACCAACAAGGCCCGGAGGGCTTTGGTGGCTGGAGGCGCCGATTCTTTGGATTGACTGAGTTCAGGCTCTTGCATGAGCACGCTTGGGCCGCATCACTTGAAATGGCATGACCCATGCCATCCCGGCTTGGACAATCCTCTTGGACAGCGGGTCTTGTCAACGGCGAATTCTCTCCGCCGCCGCGCCGGCGTCAAGCCCGGTCTTTCCTTATTTTTTGCCGGCTTGAAAGAGCCTTCCGACCTTCATTTTTTCTTGAGGCGGACTTCAAAAACCTTGGGCCAGTTCTTGCCGGTGACGAACAAACGATCCCCCGCCGGGTCGTAGGCAATGCCGTTGAGGACATCTGTGTGCTCCGGGTCGCGGTCGGCGAGCGGGAGTAAATTGCTGAAATCAATCATCCCCACAATCTTCCCCGTGAGCGGATCAATGCGCGCGACCCAGTCGGTGTTCCAGATGTTGGCAAAGATCTCGCCTTTGACGTACTCCAATTCGTTCAAGTTGGGCTGGGGATCGCCGCGCCGGGTGACATTGATGGAATGGTCCATGTGGAAGGTCGCCGGATCGAAAAAGCGAAGCACGCTTGTGCCGTCGCTCATGATAAGCCAATGGCCGTCGGTGGTCAGGCCCCAGCCCTCCCCCGCGTAGGAGAATTCCTTCTCCTTGTCAAAGGTTTTGAGGTCATAGACGAACGCTTTTCCCCCCCGCCAGGTGAGTTGATAGAGTTTGCCGTCCAGCAGAGCCAGTCCTTCGGCAAACTGGCCCGGCACGGGAATTCGCCGCAATACTTTGCCGGTGGCCAGATCGGCCTCGCGGAGGCTGGATTGATTGGTCAAGCCGGTGCTTTCCAGCAATTTGCCATCCAGGAAAAGCAAACCCTGGGTGAACGCGCGCGGGTCGTGAGGAAAAGTATTGACAACCGTATACGTATAATTGACAACATCGGCCGGCGGCGCCGGCGCCGCGGCACCGGCCTGCCCCCCTTCGCCGGCGCAGGCCTCAAATCCCCGCCATCCGGCCGCCAGGAGCAGCCCAAGCGCCAGCGCCAGCGTCCGCGGTTTAATCCGCCGAAAATCGCGCATATAAAGGAATCCTCTCATTTTGCCTTCATGCTTTAGGATAAGAACCCCGGCAAAGAGAAGTCGAGCTTCTTGCTGGGGGGGCGGGTCATGCCGGAGAACAGGAATCGGCAAATCGCGCGGCGGCCATGTGGGGATGCGCGCCCGGAACAACGCCATGCAACTATACAGTCGCCAATTCGCTTCCCTGATGCTAGACTCTCCCCGATGCCTGAATCGCTGACCATCAACGAGATTTATTTGAGCCTGCAAGGCGAAAGCACTTTTGCGGGGTGGCCGTGTGTCTTCATCCGCCTGACGGCGTGCAATCTGCGCTGCTCCTATTGTGACAGCGCTTTTGCCTTCACCGAGGGGCGCGAGATGACGCTGGCGGAGATCACGGGCCGCGTGGATGAACTGGCGGAGCCATTTCGCAAAACCGAGACGGGAATGCGACTGCCCTTGATGGAATTGACCGGCGGGGAACCGCTCCTCCAAAAGAACTCGCTGCCTTTGATGAAATCATTGTGCGACGGCGGTTACACGGTCCTTTTGGAAACCAGCGGCGCGCTGGACATCGGCGGGGTGGATCCGCGCGTCCGGCGCATCATGGACTTGAAATGCCCTTCCAGCGGTGAAGTGGAGCGCAATCGCTGGGAGAATTTGGCGCATTTAAAAGGCTCCGACGAAATCAAATTCGTCATCGGGACAGTGGAGGATTATGAATGGGCCAGGCAAAATCTCGCCGCGCACGACCTGGACAAAATCTGTCCCGTCCTTTTTTCGTGGGTGTCGCCGCTGCGGCCGCATCAGCAGGATAAGTCGTTGCGCCTGGTTCCCGCCGGCCAGACGGCGATCACGCGACTGCAACTGGTCCAAAGGCTCATCGCCGACGCGCTGCCGGTGCGCTTCCAACCGCAAATGCAAAAATTCATCTGGCCGCCGGACCAGCGGGGTGTTTGACGTTGACATGACCCGCACGCGAAGAATCCTGGGCCTGCTGCGGGACTACGAATCGCCGAACATCCTGGCCATCGAGCCGGACCTCTCCGCGCCCATGATCTGGGAGAGGGCCAGGGGCGCGCATGTGTGGGACGGGTCCGGCAGGAAATATCTCGACTTGACTGCGGCCTTTGGAGTGGCGGCCGCAGGGCACGCCAATCCGCGGGTGGTGGCGGCGGGGCGGCGGCAGATGGGGTTGCTGCTCCACGCCATGGGCGACGTTTATCCCCACGCCCGCAAGGCGGAACTGGCGCGCGAGCTGAGCCGCATCACCTTTGAACGGTGGAGCGCCAGCCGCCCTAAAAAAGCGCGCCTGACCGGCAAAACCATCTTCACCAATTCCGGTTTTGAAGCGGTGGAAGCGGCGCTGAAAACGGCCGTGCTGGCGACCGGGCGGCATCGGATTGTGACGTTCACCGGCGCGTATCACGGCCTGGGTTACGGGGCGCTCAATGCCACGCACCGGGAACATTTTCGCGGCCCGTTTCGACGGCAGTTGGGCGGATTCAGTTCCGTGGCGCGTTTCCCCAAGAGCGGCGCGGAGCTGGCCGGCCTGGAGCGGCACATCCGCAAACTCTCGGCGGCCCTGCCCTTGGGCGCGGTGTTGGCGGAGCCGATCCAGGCGCGGGGCGGCATCCGCGTTCCGCCCGCCGGGTTTCTGCCGCTGTTGCGGGGGCTGTGCGACGAGTTTGGGGCGCTTTTGATACTTGACGAGATTTACACCGGCTTTGGGCGCACCGGCCAATGGTTCGCCTGCGAGCACAGCGCCACCGTTCCCGACCTGATCTGCCTGGGCAAGGCGCTGACGGGGGGATTTCCGCTCTCGGCCTGCGTGGGCCGCGCCGGCCTGATGGATGCCGCCTGGCCGCGCTCCACGGGCGAAGCCATCCACACGAGCACCTTTCTGGGCCATCCGGTTGGCTGCGCCATGGCGCTGGCGCAAATCAGGGAGATCGCGGAAAAGAACCTCCCGGAACGCAGCGCCGCTCTGGGCGCATTCCTGCTCCAAGAACTTCGCGCGGCGATTGGGGCGTCGAAATACAAGATCGAAATCCGCGGGGCCGGTTTGATGGCAGGGGTGGAAATCCGGAGGCCCGACGGCTCGTTGGCGTCCGCCGCGGCGCTGGGCATTGTCCGCGCAATGTTGCGCGCCGGTTTCATCGTCCTGGCGGAGGGCCAGTCGGCCAACGTGATAAGCTTCACGCCGCCCCTGACCGTCACCCGGTCCCAACTCGCCGCCGCCACGCGGGCCTTGCGAAAGGCCATCGCGGCCTTGCCCGCGACATGAAATTATCCCAGATGCGCGAAATCCTCTCCGAGCGGGATTGGCAACTGTCCAAATCGCTTGGGCAGAGTTTTCTGCACGACCAGAACCAGGTTCGGCGGATCGTGGCCGCCGCGGAAGTGGCGGCGGGGGAGAGGATTCTGGAAATCGGACCGGGACTTGGCCCTTTGACGGAGGCGCTGCTGGCACGGGGCGGGCGGGTGCTTGCCATCGAGAAAGACAAGCGCCTCTTCGATTTCCTGGCGCAAAAATTCGCCGGTGCCAGCCAGTTGCAACTCCTGCATGAGGATGCGCTGCACCACGTCAAAGAGCACCGGGCCTGGGGCGGATGGAAGCTGGTGTCCAACCTGCCCTATTCGGTAGCCTCGCCGATCCTGGTGGAACTGGCGCAGGCGCAAACGCCGCCGGAGCGCATGGTGGCCACCCTGCAAATGGAAGTGGCCCAACGGATCGAGGCCGGGACGGGAAGCGAACATTATGGGATCCTGAGCCTGCTGCTGCAACTGCGCTATCAATCCGGCGGCTGGTTCAGAATACCGGCCTCGTGCTTTTTCCCCGCGCCGGAGGTGGATTCGGCCTGCATCACCCTGCGGCGGCGGCCCGGCCCGTTGCTGCGGCCCGGGCTGGAGGGGTTGTTCACCGCGCTGGTCAAGCGCGGCTTTTCGCAGCGGCGCAAGATGATGCTCAAACTGCTCAAAGAAGATTGGCCGGAAGCCCGGCTGGCCGGGGCCTTCCAAGCTTTGGGCCTCTCGCCGCAAATTCGCGCGGAGGCCGCCAGCCTGCAACAATTCATCGGCCTGGCGGAAAGGCTGGCCGGGGCCTGAAGGAAACATCCCATGAGCGACGAGATGCTGGATATTGTCAACGATAACGACGAAGTGATCGGCCGGCTGCCCCGGCCCCTCGTCCATCGCGACGGGCACAAGCATCGCGCCGTCCACGTCCTGGTGTTCGACGCGCGCGGGCGGATTTTTCTGCAAAAGCGCTCGATGAGCAAGGACACATTCCCCGGGGCGTGGGACTCGTCGGCCTCGGGCCATGTGGAAAGCGGGGAGGATTACGACGCGTGCGCCACGCGGGAGCTGGAGGAAGAATTAGGATTGACAGAATCGGGGCCGCTGGAGGCGCGGGGCAAAATCGCGGCCTGCGCGGAAACCGGGGCGGAGTTTGTGCGGGTTTACCGGTGCCAGGCCCAAGGCCCGTTCACCCTGCAAGCGGCCGAGATCGAGCGCGGCGGCTGGTTCACGCCCGGCGAAGTGAGCGATTGGGTGGGGCGGCAGCCGGGCGACTTTGCGCCCAGTTTCCTCCTGATCTGGAAAAAATGGCTGAGCCAAACATAACTTGCGTTCTGGGGACAAATCGGTACGCTTAAGGAGTTGGGCGGGGTAGCCAAGTGGTAAGGCGCGGCTCTGCAAAAGCTGTATGCGTCGGTTCAATTCCGACCCCCGCCTCCACTCGCCGGCTCC
>Ga0187862_10000979_pt1 | contig 31189 bp, 28 predicted proteins | sample June2016WEW_10_1_FD_133003 | JGI IMG/M metagenome (GOLD analysis project Ga0187862, IMG submission 133003) | Peatland microbial communities from SPRUCE experiment site at the Marcell Experimental Forest, Minnesota, USA - June2016WEW_10_150 | ecosystem: Environmental > Terrestrial > Soil >...
GCTGCAAATCACCTGGAACTGGCGACATGCCTTCTTTCTATGAAGACCGGAAAGCCGGTTAAGATGATCTTCGAAAGGGAGCAGGTCTTTTTGCACAGCCGGGGAAGACACCAGTTCTTCCATACTTTCACCACCGGCGTGAAAAAAGACGGCTCCATCATGGCGCTCGATCATGAATGCTATCTTAACGGCGGCGCCTATGCGAGCTTCGGGATCGCCACGGTCTACTATGCAGGGTCGCTCCTTGGCGGCCCCTACAAATTGCCCAATATGAAGTATGACGGATACCGCATCTTCACTAATCTGCCCGCCTGCGGCGCACAGCGCGGACACGGCGGTGTGGCGGCCCGCGCCGGCTGGGAACAGCAGTTGGACATGATTGCCGAAGAACTGGGCATGGACCCCTTCGAACTTCGCCTGAAGAACATGCTGGTTGCCGGAGACGTCACCTGTAACGATTTCAACACCAGCAGCTTCGGGATGAAGGAATGCATCGAAGCGGTGAGAGACGGTTCCGATTGGAATAACAAAAAGGGGAAACTCCCCAGGGGCAAGGGCATCGGCATGGCATGCGGGTTCTTCGTATCCGGTGCCGGCTATCCCATCTATCGCTCCGATACCTTCCACGGTACGGTAATAGTCAAACTGGCCGAAGACGGCGGATCGGCCCTGGTCCTTACTGCATCTGCCGAAATAGGGCAGGGTTCGGACACCACCATTGCCATGATTGCCGCCGAAGGGTTGGGAATCCCGCTGGAATGGATAAGGATCGAATCGGGAGACACAGATTACGGTGTGGACCTTGGAGCGTATTCAAGCCGCCAGACCCTTATGACCGGCCACGCTGCAAAAGAAGCCGCAGAGCATGCCAAGCGCCAGGTGCTGGAGGTTTTGTCCGAACAACTGAATGTTCCCATCCAGGATATGGACATCAAAAAGGGCCTGGTGGTGTTTAAAAAGGAAAAACCTGATTTTAGCTCCCTCAGGACCCGCTACATCGCGGAACACCGAGGCTGGACGGACAATCCCGGGGCCGGGGACGAGCTTTCCTTCAGGGAAGCATCACGAATCGCCTTTTTGTCTCGGGGAACCATCGTGGGGACAGGCAAATACAAGCCTCAGGCTCTTGGCGGCAAGTACAAGGGGGCAACCGTGGGTACTTCTCCTGCCTACGGGTGTTCGGCCCAGGTGGTGGAACTGAGTGTGGATGAAGAAACCGGCCGGATTACCATCGAAAAGATGATCGATGCCCATGACTGTGGCCTTGCAATAAACCGCACCTCGGTTGAGGCCCAGATGCAGGGCTCGATTTCCATGGGGCTTGGCGAGGCATTATTTGAAGAGGTCAAGTTTGACGCCAGGGGCCGGATCATCAACGCAGACCTGGCCGAATACAAGATCCCATCCGCATTGGATATGCCGCCGGTAGAGGCTATCGTTGTGGAAAGCGATGAGCCCAACGGGCCTTACGGGGCAAAAGAAGTCGGCGAGGGCGCAATTATGCCCACCATACCGGCCATCCTCAATGCAGTCTATGACGCAATCGGGGTAAGGATCTACGAGCTTCCGATGACGCCCGAAAGGATCTACAGCGCAATCAAGGAATACAGGGAAAAGGCAACAGTTTCCGAACGGAAACCGGGATAGGCGCCGGACATGAAGATCACGGCAAGCGGGATGGAGCTCGAAGTCCCTGCCGGAAGCACGGTCGAGACACTCCTGAATATCCTGGGAGAGACCGTTCGACAGGACATGATAGTTGAGCTCAACCGCAGATTTATCCATGTCAGAGACTACTCGACTACCATCGTCAACGAAGGCGACATGGTCGAGATGATCCACCTGAGTTTTGGCGGATAGGTGTTTTCCTTGAACGATTGAGGCTGTTATTCAGTATAGTGAACAATCCAAAAGAAGGCTTATTTTCTTATACTCGACAACTTATCAGCTTTTTTGATGGACTGGAGTATTATTTTTGTTGTCTTTTTGAGCGCCTCGACTATTTTATTCACTACAATGAATTCTAGGGCACTTTTCAAAAATCGTTCCCGGTAGCGAATTTAACATGCAAAAAGGAGAACGTGATTTGACCTCGAGCGGATACAAGGCGCCGGCCGTGCACAAAGCCTTCCAGTTGTTGCGAGCAGTCGCTGAGTCGGAGAACGGGATGCGTCTGGTAGAGCTGGCTGCCCGGGTGGGATGCAGCACGAGCACCACGCATGGCCTGGTTCACGCGCTCTTAAGGGAAAAGGCGCTCATCCAGGGAGACGATCCCCACAAACTCTTTCTCGGCCCCTTGATCGCCGATCTGGCCTTTACCGATTGGAACTATGCAAAGGTAAGTCGGCTGGCCCAGCCCATCATCGATGGGGTCCGCGACCATGTCCAGGCGACGGTGTTTCTCGGGGTCAGGATTCGCACACGCGTGATGATCACGGCAACGGCCGAAGCCACGGAATCCTTCAGGATATCAGCGCCCGCCGGCACAACCATCCCCCTTTTTGCCGGAGCAGCCGGAAAGGTTTTCCTGGCCCAGGAAAGCGCCGAACGGATCGTGGAATTGGCCGGTGAGAGGGGGCTTCCTCAATATACCGCCCACTCCATAGTCGACATGGAAGACTATCTGGCCGAGTTGCATCGGGTCCGCTCCCGGGGGTATGCCATAGACTACGAAGAATATCTTTCGGGAATCCGCGCAGTTGCGGCTGCGCTCCATAATCGGCGCGGTCTGCCTATGGCCATCTGGGTCGTGGGAATCGCAAGGAATATGAGACTGACAAGACTCAGGCAGGTGGCGGATATAACGGTCGCTGCCGCAAAGGACCTGTGCTCCCGGCTGGAAGGCGTTGCGCACGGCAGTTTCGGACAGGCTGCTGCGGCCGGCGGGGGCTCTCTGCACATTCAATCGGAAATGGATGCAGAGCCGGTTCATGCCTTGAAAAACCCCTGAGGGCAAAGTGCAAAAGAGAACACAAAAAGATTTTATCTGATAATTCCAAAGACACGCATGCAGGAGTGGAAATTTGCATGAATGATCAGGGCATCCAGGCAGGCGGTTTCCCATATCCGGTTCTGCCTGCAGCATGGTGCCTGTCAATCGACCGCGTTCAATATCCCGGTCACATGGATCTCGTTGAACGTTTTCCCCCAGCCCGGCGAATCTGCCGTTTCTATTCTGAAGAACTCGCTGTTCGATTCTGCTCTTCTCTTTGATTGTTTTTTCTGTGCCACGGACGAACAAACCGGCCGCGCCGATAATCCGGACGGCTTGATATAAGCCGGGGATCCCAAAACAAGGGCTCCGCTCGGGTCATTTATTCACTCCAGCCATTGGTGGGTGGGAGAGAGCCAATGGGGATGAATCGGGCGAAAAACAGCAAGGGAGTATAAGGAGATGAACCCATGATTTCAGATCAACGTTATTGGAACCCCGTACTGGAAACACTGCCACGGGAAAAGTTGCGGGCGCTGCAGTTGAAGAAGTTCAAATCCATCTTTAGGTGGGCGTACGAAAATTCAAGATTTCACCGGTCCCTGTATGATGAAGCCGGCATCACTCCTTCGGATATCCGGGAATTCAAGGATATCCGCCATGTGCCCAAAGTGGAAAAATCCATGATGAGGTGTATTCAGTGCAAAGATCCCTTTCCATATGGAGACTGTCTTTGCCTTCCTCTGGAGGAAGTCAGCAATTTTCGTCAAACCAGCGGCACCACCGGTCAACCGGTTTATCAGGCCGACTCGATGCAGGACTGGGATTGGTGGGCCGAGAGCTGGGCATTCATTCTTTGGGCGCAGGGGTACAGACCCTCGGATCGAGTCTTCATTCCTTTCGGATACAATATTTTCGTGGCTTTCTGGGCGGGACACTATGCTGCTGAAAAGATCGGATGCGAGGTGGTGCCGGGAGGTGTGCTGGACACGCAGGCCAGGATTTTAAAGATACAGGAACTCAAAGCCACCGCAATGATGGGGACCCCGACCTATATGCTGGGAATGGCAGATACGGCGAAATATAAGGTCGGCATTGACCCCGCGACATTGGGGATCAGGAGAATAACCTGTGCCGGTGAGCCCGGGGCAAGTGTTCCTGCGACTAAAAAGAGAATGGAAGAGGCCTGGAATGCGAAAGTTTTCGACCATGCCGGCGCCACCGAAATCGGCGCATGGTCATACGAATGTCTGGACCAGCCGGGCGGCATGCACGTTAACGATGCATTATTCCTGGTGGAAATCGAAGATATTGAAACCGGAGAAATCATAGACGAACCGGGACGCAGTGGAAAGATGATCATCACTGCGCTGGACCGGATGGCCATGCCGTGTGTCCGGTTCGATTCCAAGGATGTGATCCAATGGGATGCAAACCCGTGTTCCTGCGGACGCACATTTCAACTGATCAAAGGCGGGGTGCTCGGCCGCGTGGACGATATCACCAAGGTGAGGGGCGTCCTCCTGTCTCCGGTCGCCATTGAAGACGTGGTGCGAAGCATAGACGGTCTCGGCGACGAATATGAAGTGGTCGTCGATAAGCGCGGGGAGACCGATACGATCAGCCTCAAGGTGGAACTCCTGCCGGGAAATGAAAACAACATCGAGCGGATTGAAGATCAATTGAGACACCAGCTCAGGCTCAAAACCAATCTGGCCTACTTGATCGAGTTTTACGACCTGGGCAAGTTACCCCGCTATGAAGTGAAAGCCCGACGATTCAAGGACCTGAGAAAAGGACATTAGTCCCCTGTGTCAGTGGAGGAAACAACTCATGACGGTACAACCCGACATTGAAAAACTCGACGAGCAGATACAGCGGCTCAAGCAGGCCGCGCTGGCGCTCAGTGAAATGGGAGATCAATTTCCAGCGGTGAAAAGGAATGCCGCCCGTATACTTGTCAGCGTCAAAATGTTGGAGATCAATGTCTCCGATGTCGTCCGGTTGACAATACCGGAGCATACGGAGACCGCCCCGCCCGTGCGGTGATGGATTGTCATGACAGAAAAGGCGCTGAACCATCATAAGCGACCCCGGACCCAAAGGTGTTAACACTTGGAAGCAACGACGGAGGTTTTCTCATGGGTAAGTCGGAAAAAGCGGCAGCATTGGAAGAAGGGCGGCAACGGGCGGCAAGTTTTGATCCGATAAAGGCGGGTCTTATTGTTTCTGCCTTGATTGCAGCCTTCCTTATTTTTGCAAAACCCATATCCGGCCTTTCTGCGCAAGGAAACGGCATGATAGGAGTAACGCTCCTCGGTCTTTCCTTCTGGATCTTCAGGCCCGCGACTCTTCCCTATTTTGTGGGAGGCGCCATAATCCTTGGCGGGGCACTCTTGCTGAAACTCCCCATGGATGTCGTCACCAAGGGATACACATCCCCGGCTGTATGGGTATTGATCCCTGCACTCTTTTATGGATTCGCTCTGATGAAGACCGGGCTGGGAAAACGAATCGCCTATACTGTCCTCAAAACCTTCAAGCCCAGTTACATGGGCTTAATGATCAGTTGGTTCATTATCGGATTGCTCCTCTCGGCCCTTACGCCATCCATTACGGTGAGACTGGCCATTGTCATGCCCATTGCCATCGGCCTTGTCGAGGCATGTAAGCTGCCGGATAAGTCCAAGGGCGCCGCTTTCATTTGTTTTGTCGCCTTTGCAACCGCCCTGCTCCCCGGCATCGGCTGGCAGACCGGTTCCCTTTGGGGTATCTTCATGATGGGGTTCTATCCTCCCGAGATCAGGGCGATTGTCACACCGGGAATGTGGTTCCAGTACATGGCTTTTCCCTGGTTTCTTATTACTGTTCTATTCCTTGGTCTTCTTTATGTCGCTTTCAAGCCTGCCGAACCGCTTCAGTTGAGTCGCGAGGCCTTCAAGGAACAGTATACGGCCCTGGGCAAAATCACGAGAGATGAAATCGTGTGCGCTGCCATTCTCACGGGCGCCCTTATACTTTTCTCCACGGACAAATGGACGGGGATCAAGACGCCTGAGGCTGCGTTGATGGGTTTCATAGCGCTGATGCTCTTCGGAATCATCAGGATCTCCGACATTGGAACCGGAGTTAACTGGGATATCATCAACTTTTTTGGAGTAGTGGTCGGCCTGTCGGCCATGTTCGGCAAGGCGGGCGTCTCAGACTGGGCCAAGCCGATCATCGAGCCGGGCATCCTCTCCCTGGCTGGTTCACCCCTGGTGCTCCTTCTGGTCCTCACGCTCGTGCTGTGGGCCATTCGCTTTATAGACATTCCGTGGGGGTTTACGACCTTCGCCATCCTTTCTCCCGTGTTCATCCCTCTCCTTCAGAAGTTCGGCCTCAATCCGGTCATGATCAGCGTTGCCTTTATCGCTGCCGGGAATTCCTTCTTTTTAGCCTACCAGCAGCCTTTTATCATGATAAGCGACTCCTTGACCAAATCGAGGGGGTGGACCGGCAATCAGGTTGCAACTGCCGGTGCGCTTTACGCCATTGCCATTATCGTTGGAATCGTCGTCAGCACTTTCTACTGGAAAGCCATGGGCCTTATGCCGTAGATGGTGCAATAAGGGTTTAATTTCCAATCAAGAGGGGGAAGCTGATGGTCTTCCCCCTTTACCCCAACAAAGTTTTTCCGACTTTGGCCGAAGCCCACACATTCCTATCACGCCGGCCACGCAAGCAGAACAGGCCAGACAGGGCCCCCAGGATCTGTGCGTTTGCATCCGGCCGCAAGAATCCGGTTAAAGGCCGGTAAGCGTCACCGATTATTTATAAACAAGGCCGATATAGCGTCTTCCGAGCAAATTGAACTGGCCCGCAGCACCGCTAATGATAGAAACCCGACGGCCGGCATAATTGTAAATGATTTGGAACAACTATTTTGTCGGAGCTTTCGTCATGGCGGAAATGATTCTTGAGCCATTGGCCGCTCGTCTCCATTTTACATTCCCCGATCCAATGGGGATCTCAAAATGGAATGAAATCTTGGCGCATTTTCTGGCAATGCTTGCCAAGCTTTGCCAGGATTCCGATCCCTGCTTGATAGGGCACATAAAAGGATTGGCCCTGCTGAACGGCAACTGTTACATTCGGGCAAGCGTCGTTAGTGCCTCGCTGCCTGCTCAAATTGAAACGAAAGCTTCAGATGAAATTTCTGAGATTACCTTCGTATTGAATATACTGGTTTTTGCGTTATCGAAGCACACACTTTGGGGCATACTGGAAGAGGTGATGCTCAGATCCGGCACAAGCTGGCAACGTAGAGTTTTTATTGAACCAAATATGGTCAAAATCCTGGTCGGTAGTCCTAGCATCCACCGTAGATGCTGAATAGATCTTTTGTTATGGTGCAATGGTTTTAAAAGGTTTGGTGAAACTACTCTGGCCCTGTTTTGATTTGAAAGGCCCTGGGAATGGAAACTATTATCCTGGCATGTAATACGATTCGCGATGAACTCGAAAAGGCAGTGGCGGAAACAGACTGTCCGCATGATATTGTATGGGTCGAATCGGGGTTGCATCTGGTTCCCGATTCGCTGCGAAAACGAATGCAAGAAGAATTAGACAAGATGAAAGGCGTATTCAGAGTGCTTCTGGCGTTCGGCTTCTGTGGCAACGCAGTGGCCGGACTGACGACGGGGGACTATCAATTGGTCATACCCAAAGTGGATGACTGCATTACCCTGCTTTTAGGATCGAAAGAAAGCAGGGAAAACTGTGCTCGTCAAGGTGGAGTCTATTTTCTCACTAAAGGTTGGCTGGAAGGAGAAGTCAACATTTGGAAGGAGTACCAGGCGGTTTTGGAACGGTTCGGTTTGGAGCGAACGGAACGGATCTATCGAATAATGCTCGCTCATTATAAATTCCTGGGTCTGATAGATACTGGTGCTTACGATCTGACAGGGCTTGTCCCCCATGCGCGCGAAATCTCCGCCACTCTCAAGCTGGAACTGCTCATTCTCAAGGGGACCGACCACTATCTCAGGCATCTTCTCTCAGGTCCCTGGGATTATGAATCGTTTGCGGTGATTCCACCTTTCACCACAATTGAGCTGCCTCACCTTGGTCTTTTTGCGAATGCCGTTCCCCGCTCTATCCAAGCTGCTATGTGAGAGGAAAAACATTTTGCCCACGGTGTATTTCGAAAATCGCAAGTTAAAGGTACAGGCCGAGCAGGGGGAAACCCTGCTCTCATGTATTCGACGAAGTGGATTGAGAGTTGAGTCCACTTGCGACGGCCAAGGAATCTGCGGGAAATGCCGAGTCATCGCTCATGGGGAAATGAGCCCGCCTGATGATGCGGAACTCGCGCTTCTTGCAGGCCGATCTGCGGACATCCGCCTCGCATGCAAAGCAAAGGTGTTTGGAGATGTCCACGCTACTATAGATGACACCTGGACCCAACTTCAGACCGCTTTTGGTCCAGCGCTTCGCGAGGTGGCTGTCGACAGTCCCATCAGACGCGTTTGCCTGAATGAGAATGGTCCAGGCACATGCCCTTATGCGGAGACTATTCCTTTTCGAATCAGCGATCCAAGAGTTCTTGCCAAAATTCCCGGGTGGGTTGGAAATAAGAAAGAAGCATTCGGTATTGTACTTGGAGGCGAGCTTCTGGACATCTGCTTCGACCGGCAGCCGATGCTGGGCGCCGCTGTGGATATCGGCACGACGAGCCTTTCGCTCTCTTTGTTCGATCTGGAAAGCGGGGAATTCCTGGGAGGCAGTTCGGCGCTGAATCCCCAGACGGCCTACGGCGGCGACGTGATCACACGGATCGATTACTGTCGGGAAAATCCGGAAGGTGTATCCGTTCTGAGGACCGCGCTGATCGGGCAATTGGGATCTATGCTGGATACGGCGCTGGGCGGAGGCCGAAGCAGGGACCAAGTCCACCTGATGACCGCAGCGGGCAATACCACCATGCTCCACATACTGGCGGGAGTCAGTCCGGTGTCGATCGCCCTGGCTCCTTTCCGCCCCACTTTCCTGAAGCCCATTATTCTGGAAGGAGAACGCTCCGGTCTCCCAATCGCCCCTCAAGGACGCTTCATACTTTTGCCGGGGACCTCGGGCTACGTCGGCGCCGATATTGTCGCAGGCCTTACGGCAATCGATTACCGGTCCTGTACCGGGTACACGCTTTTCATCGATATCGGTACGAACGGTGAAATAGTGCTGATCGAGGGCCCGGATCGATTGCTCGGCACGTCCTGCGCAATGGGGCCGGCCCTGGAAGGGATGAATATTTCGTGCGGTTGCCGAGCCGTGCCAGGTGCCGTGAATTCCGTCACGTTGGGCGAAGACATGCTGCCTCGATTCACTACCATAGGCGATTTGCCGCCAATCGGCATTTGCGGGAGTGGCCTGGTCGATCTTGTCGCGGCGTTGGTTATCTCCGGGGTTATAGAACTCTCCGGAGCGTTCAATTCCAAAGCAGGCAAACACCTGACCGAACAGTTGCACGAGAACCGCTATCATTTGACTGACAACGTCTTTTTAAGCCAGAAGGATATCCGGCAGGTCCAGTTAGCCAAAAGTGCGGCCCTCGCAGGAATTCTTACGCTGTTGAAAGAAGCTGGCCATTCGGTTGCAGATTTGGATCAGATAATCGTGGCTGGATCTTTCGGATACCACTTGAATCCTCAAACTCTTAAATACATCGGATTGCTGCCAGCTGACTACACCGGAAAACTCAACTTTGTGGGAAATTCCTCGCTTTCCGGAGCCTCACTCGCTCTGCTCAACCGGGACGTATTGAAAGAAATGGAACATCTGGCGTCAATGATCCGCGTCCTCGAACTGGGATCCAATCCAGTTTTCAGCCGGGAGTTCATCTCCCAGATGGGTTTCCCAACTACGGTTTTTTGCGATCCCTCATAAGGAGTTTAGCGACGATTGATGAAGGAGCGTCAGGAGTGATCAAGAGTCGGGCGCCTTTTTGGTGATACTTTGACATAACCGCACGCCCCCCATGGCGTCCTTGACCCAGTGATCGGCCTGGACATATTTAGAAACTCGGGCATCGACAGCACCACCGATTATGATTTGAGGTGGTCTTTCCATGTGTTTTATTTCGCTTCTGAGATGGGTTATGGTCTCCCGCATCGAATCATAGGCAGTGGTAAGAAGGCAGGATAGCCCTATCACGTGAGGAGGGATCTCTCGCAGGTATTTTAGAAACTCAGCAGGGTCAACATCCTCTCCTGCATCAATGACGGTAAAGCCGAAACACCGAGCCAGCGATTTGAACATGTTTTTGCCGATATAATGGATGTCCCCATGCACAGTACCAACAAGAATCCTGCCGACGTCATTTCCTTTGATGGGTCCCCGGAGCACGGGTAAAATAAGTTGGCTCACCTGCTCCATGATTTCACCGGCCATAATCAGAGCGGAAATAAAGTACGTCCTGTTTTCGTATAGTTGGCCTATTTGAATCATACCGACTTGGCATTCTTCCACGATTCGAAACGGATCCTCGCCATCCACTAGAAGGCGGCGGACAGTCTCGAGGACGGCGTCTTCGTCGAGATCGGCCACGAGCTTGGAAAGCGGGATCTTACTACCTTTCATTAGCGGTGGTTTTCCTCTGCGTTTTCTCTATCACGGCGTTCCCCAGTGACCCACGGTTGAACTGAAACTGAACCTGTCGCCCCGGCATACAAACCATCCCCAGCTCACTGGCGTATAGTCGAAATCATAGAAAAGATGCTCCAGCACAAAGGCGGGTTTTCCCGGTGCCGATTGCAATAACCGGGCATCAGTATCCGAGAGCACGGACGCAACAATCGAGAGCTTTCCAAATTTAAAATCAGAATGGTTGCCTCTAGAGAAAAGTCCGTAGAGGGAGGCAACTTCCATCTCTGTTTCCACCACCGGGCGGCGCGGATCATAAATGAGATACTCACGGTGGAAAATCCAAGGTTCTCCATTCCTGGAAAGCAGCCTTTCTATATGGATCGTCCTGGTGCCAACCGGCATGGAAAGCTTTGACGAAACTGCCTCATCTGCTTTCACTATCCGCACTTGGAGGATCTTGACCTGCGTTTCGGTTTCACCCGAGAGAAGGGCCTGCAATTGATCCAGGCCGAAGGTGACCGTGGAGAGCTGTAATGGTTTTACGAACGTACCCTTCCCCTGGGCCGTGCTGACCACACCTTGTTCGATCAGGGTATTGATAGCACGGCGAACGGTCATGGGACTTACCTGGTATTCCTTGCACAGTTGCGATTCGGAGGGGAGGCGATCACCTGATCGATATATCCCGCGGGATATAAGCTCTCGCAGAATATTGATCAACTGGATGTAAGCGGGCTCGAATGAGTCGCGGTTTATTTTAGACTGTTCCATATTAGCTGCTGTTTCGATCCGATTTCTATAGCTATCCCGATCCAACATCCGGTTACGGTTCATCTCGCGTGCTCTCTATGCAGAGTCGGAATCGTTGCGCAGGGATGAATCCATCTGAGATTGGTTCCTGTAACTCCGAAAATCTGATGGCGTTATGCTCCCCCTCGAGATGATCACCAGATTGGCTCCCGTTGAGTCCAGACTATAGCCGGAGTGAAACGTTTGTCAAGAAAGTCTTGACAAACTTCCCTATATAATATATCAACATATCCACTCAAACAAGGGCTAAATTCAGTACGTCGCCTTTCGAAGTAAAAGGATAGAAATATGCAAATGAGAAAGGAAAAAGGGAGCACCAGCGCTCAGTCTCAAATGGAAAGTGTATTCTTACCGGTGGGTTGTTCTGGCAATTACTTCGATCTGCTTTATTCTGATGTTGCGCATGCCTTTTCAACCGTGTTGGTGGATCAAGGCTGCGAGTCCGATATCGGGAATCCTGCTTCTGGTTCCGGTTAATCAGGAAAACCAATGAGCATAATTTTAGGAATGAACAATCAGGAGGACGCAAATGCCTTCAGAAGAGACAAGGAAGCTTTTTGAGAAAAGACTGGGCCGTTATCAGGCAGCAATAGCTCTGGAAACTGTGGACCGCATACCCATTGCGACGGGGAGTAACTACTTTGCGGAGGTATACTCGGGCAACACCATGCAACAAACCATCTATGATCCGCAAAAATGGCTGGAAGCCGAAGAGGCCTTTGTTCGCGATTTTCCCGAAATCGACGTTTTGAGGAACAACCGCATCTACGGTCCTCTCTATGATGCGATCAACTGCAAAACCTACAAACTCCCGGGGCGCGACCTGCCTCCCGACGTTCAGTTCCAGTTCGTTGAAGACGAATACATGAAGCCCGAGGACTACGATAGCCTTATTGAGAACCCCACCCGGTTCATGCTCGATACACTCCTGCCGCGAATTCTGGGCGAATTCACGAAACCGGGCTCGCCAAGGTCCCACATCGCTTTTTTGAAAGCCGGCATGGCCCAGATGATGATGGGGCAGGTGATGCGAAACCGTGCAATGGTGCTGGAAGAAAAATATGGCATGCCTCAACCTATGGCCGGTTTCTTCCTGGCCCCATACGATGTCATTGCCGATATCATGCGCGCATTCAACGCCACAATGACGGATATGTTCCGCAGGCCGGCCCAGTTGAAAGCAGCTTGTGACGCTCTCGTGGACGATCTCTGCTATTTCTCACTGTCAATTGCCGATCCGTTTAAACGCTACCCTATATTTGTCCCTACACATAAGCCTATGTTCCTCTCACCTGCCCAATTCGATGAATTCTATTGGCCTTCTTTCAAGAAAGTTTTAGAAATCCTGATCGAAGCTGGCCACACAATCAGGGCTTACCTTGAAGGCGACTGGTCCGCACATTTGCACCGCCTTCTTGAACTGCCCAAGGGAAAAATACTTTTCGATATAGACACACAGGGAGACATATACAAAGCGAAAGAAATCCTTGGAGGTCACTCGTGCATTGCGGGCGGCGTTCAGGATTCGCAGCTTATACTTGGTACTCCCAAACAGGTGCACGAGCATGTAATGAATCTCTGCGAAACGGTTGGCAAGGATGGCGGGTATATTATCTCAGCAGGTTGTAATTTCCCTTATACTACCAAGCCGGAGAATTTCCGGGCAATGATAGATGCGGTTCTCGAGTTCGGCGTTTACGATAGCAGCATTTCCCCAAAGCCGCGTGAGCTTTCGCAGGGCTGCGGGCCCATAGATCGTCTCAAACCACAGCAGCTAGTCACTCCGTGGGAAGTTAAAAAGGCAGAGATCGGCACGATCAAAGGTGATGAGGATCTTATACGCAGAAATTGGGAACAGCTTGAGAAGATGGCCTACGTCTGGATCTGGCAATGGATGCTCTAGGCATCGCGGCCGATTACCAAGTCATTTGAAGTAATCACAGGAGGTTTTGTAAATGAACGAGCTATCCCAAGCGTTGAGGGATTTGGACGAGAATAAGGTGTACGAGTTGGTGGAAAAGGAACTCGCCGCGGGCGGTTCCGCCCTGGACATAATACATTCCTGCAATGAGGGCATGGTCGCAGTCGGGGAACTCTTCTCGAAGTGCGAGTATTTCATAAGCCAGCTAATTTTTTCCGCGGAGATATTAAAAGGCGTCATGAAACGGCTTGATCCTGTGCTGCAGGGAGCTGCCGGCACAGGCCCCGAAGGCAAGGTGGTAATCGGCACCGTTAAGGGTGACATCCATGATATTGGGAAAAATATAGTGGTGACCTTACTGCAGGGTTCCGGATTTAATGTTATCGATCTCGGGGTGGATGTGCCGGCGGAAAAATTCGTGGACACTCTGAAAGAGAGCGGCGCAGGAGTCCTAGGCATGAGCGCACTGCTCAACTTTACTTATCCCGAAATGAAGAATGTAGTCGATGCCGTTACCGCGGCAGGTCTTCGCGACAAAGTGAAGATTATAATCGGCGGGGCACCGGTTAACGAGCAGGTCAGGGAATTTACGGGGGCAGACTTTGCAGCCAAGGACGCCGTTGCAGGTGTGGAAATATGTAAGCGCGTCTATGGGTAAAAACTTGAGAGTGGGGCCGGTGAAACCTAAAAAGCTAAGAGGAACCATTTGATGTTAATTATCGGCGAAAGAATAAACTCAACCCGCAAGAGTATCGATCAGGCGGTAAGGCTGCGGGATAGTAAGGCCATCATCACTGAAGCCCGACGTCAGTTCGAAGCGGGTGCTCACTTCCTTGATGTAAATTGTGGGAGCCTGGATATTACTGAAGAGCCGGAAGCCTTGGAATGGTTGGTAAAGGTAGTCCAGGAGGCCGTTCAAATGCCCTTGTGCATAGACAGTCCGAATGCCGATGCTCTCGGAGCCGGGCTGGCCGTCCACCAGGGCGAGCCGATGATAAATTCGATCAGCGGCGAAAGTGAGCGTTTCAGGAAAGTACTGCCCTTGGTCAGGCAGTACGATGCGCGTGTGGTTGCATTGTGCCTGGACGACCGGGGTATTCCCCAGAACCTGAACAATGCCATCGAAGTCGGTTGCAGGCTGGTCGATTCGCTTCTCCAAGCCGGCATCCCGGCCGAAAGAATTTATCTCGACCCACTTGCCCGTTCCGTCGCAACAAGCCCTCAGGCGGTGCTGGATACACTTGCACTAATGGAGAACCTCCATGAAAAATACTCCGGCCTGCATTTTGTCTCAGGGTTGAGCAACGTATCCTTCGGCCTTCCGGAGCGGCGTCATCTAAACCGCGCATATGTGGTTATGAGCATCGTCAGTGGTCTTGACGCCGTAATCATGGACCCCATCGACGGCCTGATGCAGGCATTGATTGTTGCTGCCGAGGCCTTGGCGAATAAGGACAGGTTCTGTCTCAACTACATCAAGGCCAATAACAGCGGAAAACTTACAATCAACCAGTAACCTGGAGGTTTGGGGAGGGAAATTCCCGGTATCATAACCGATATTGTTTAGCCCCCGGCAGGTTTCTTTCACCGAGACGTTACTTGCTCAGGAACCGCAGAAGCTCATTTTCAACGGCCAGAGTCGCTTGGGTTTCCAGCAACCACGGAAAAGGTACTCTATTATGTTTCAGGATGGCCACTAACTGAAGTTCTCCTTCATGATGGGGTTCTATCCTCCCGAAATCAGGGCGATTGTCACACCGGGAATGTGGTTCCAGTACATGGCTTTTCCCTGGTTTCTTATTACTGTTCTATTCCTTGGTCTTCTTTATATCGCTTTCAAGCCGGCCGAACCGCTTCAGTTGAGTCGCCTTTCTCCCGTGTTCATCCCTCTCCTTCAGAAGTTCGGCCTCAATCCGGTCATGATCAGCGTTGCCTTTATCGCTGCCGGGAATTCCTTCTTCTTGGCCTACCAGCAGCCTTTTATCATGATAAGCGACTCCTTGACCAAATCGAGGGGGTGGACCGGCAGTCAGGTTGCAACTGCCGGCGGGCTTTGCGCCATTGCCATTATCGTTGGAATCGTCGTCCGCACTTTCTACTGGAAAGCCATGGGCCACATGCCCTAGTAATGAGCCAGGAAGGATACCCTATTTTTTGCCGTAATTTTTTGTCCTAAGAAGAGTTCTCTTGATCAAGGCACACAGAGTCGATACAATGAATACATGTATTGTATTGACTGAGGAGAACTCATCATGCCCACTTCGATTCGACTTCCAGACGATATCGAGCGCCGCCTTGATTTTTTAGCGCTCCAGACCGGCCGGACCAAGGCTTTCTATATCCGTGAAATGATCTTGGAGAAGATCGACGATATTGAGGACTATTATCTTGCCGCCGACATCCTGGAGCGTGTTCGCAAGGGCAAAGAGCCCACCTTTACCGCCGGCGAGGTGAGAAAAGATCTTGGCTTGGAAGATTGATTATACGGACAGCGCCAGGCAGCAGCTTCGAAAGCTTGACAAGACGACGGCACGGCGTATTCTCGACTACCTGGATGAGCGTATAGCACCACTGGAGGACCCACGCAGCACAGGGAAGGCACTCACCGGCCCGCTTGGTGCGTTTTGGCGTTATCGCGTCGGAGATTGCCGCATAATTTGCGATATTCAGGACGGTGCATTGCGTGTGTTGGTTGTTCGGATCGGAAAACGCGCAGAAGTGTGCCGTTGAAAAAAGGGCTTGGATAATTGAATGGGCCTTACGCGTGTTCCAAAGAGGATTTTCGGGTCAAATCATAGTGCAAAATGCGCTTCAGCATCCGTTGACGACTTGTGAGGACTGACATGAAGAAGGCCATTATAATCGGAGCATCTTCCGGGATCGGCAGGGAACTGGCCCTAATTCTCTCCGAGGAAGGATACACGGTTGGCCTTGCCGCCAGAAGACTCCATCTTCTGGAAGAATTAAAGAATAGTTTATCCGGCCCCAGCTTTAACAAGGAGATCGATCTCTGCGATCCAACCTCATCGATGAACCTGATCGAGGAACTCATTGCAGAAATGGGAGGGGCTGACCTCATTATTATTGCTGCAGGCGTCGGATCGATTAATCCTGATCTCGATTGGGCGGCAGAGAGGGAAACTATTGATACGAACGTCACCGGGTTTGCGGCAGCGGCAAATGTGGCCTTCCTGCACTTTACACGAATCGGCCGTGGACACCTGGTCGGTATATCCTCGATAGCCGCGATCCGCGGTGGGCGGCAGGCTCCGGCATATAACGCATCGAAAGCGTTTGTTTCCAACTACCTCGAGGGACTCAGAAACAGGGCGGTCAAAGCGGGGGCCCCCATCGCGGTCACCGACATCCAGCCCGGGTTCGTCGATACAAAGATGTTGAAGGTCAAGAGGCCCTTCTGGGTCTCATCGCCCCGGGAAGCCGCCAGGCAGATCCACAGGGCCATCGAGCGAAAGGCAAGACGAGCTTACATCACAAAACGCTGGGTTCTCGTCGCATGGCTGTTCAAGATCTTGCCAGCCTCCCTTTATGCCAGGCTGTAAAAACGAAATGACGCTCCTGCGTTGATGGGCCTGCGAAAAGGAAAGGGTTCCTCATGTGACCATACCAGGCAAGGCATTCAATTCGCCGGGAGGCCATGGTAAGAAACGAGGCGTACCGCATTTCGCAAAAGGGGCCGGCCCCCGGGTCCGGCCCCTTTTGCCCTCACTTACCAGAGCAGGCTTTCGGCTACTTCAGGCAAGCCTCAATTGCTTTAAGGCAAGCGTCGTAGTCGGGTTCAGTCCTGATTTCGCTTACGATCTCGATATGCTTGATCGTGTTTTCTCTGTCGATGACGAAAACGGCCCTCGCCAGTAGACGGAGATCCTTGATCAGTACTCCGTAGGCCAAACCGAAATTTGCGTCCACGTAGTCGGACAAGGTCGTCACATGAGAGACCCCCGCTGCGCCGCACCACCTTTTCTGGGCAAAGGGAAGATCCATGCTGATGGTGAGCACGGCTACATCGTTCCCCAATTTCCCCGCTTCCACGTTGAAGCGGCGCGTTTCGACATCGCAGACGGGAGTGTCCAGAGAGGGCACCGCCGAAATCACCACTACCCTGCCCTTATATGGAGAAAGCCCGGTTTTGGCGAGACTGTTATCCACCACGGTGAAATCCGGGGCTTTATCGCCCACCTTCAATGCGTTTCCCACAAGCGTGAGCGGGTTTCCGGCCATAGTCACGGTTCTTGCCATGATTTTTGTCTCCCTGTAGTTGAGAAATTTTGCAGATCTACGTTTGAACTGTTCAGAAAGTGCTTAAGGAGCTTAGGACCCTGAGTCAAGACCGCACCGGCCGGTTTTCCCGATGCCGTTTCGAAAAGTCGAGGAGGGCGTTGAGAGAGGTTGCCCCACAAATGAACTCACAGAAGAAATCAAGTTACATCGATGGATCCAATAATTCACGAACCGGCGGGACCCCATCGGACCCTTGTTGCCTTTACTCGAGCAGATCAAGCAGTTCCTCATCAGAAACATTCGAAATATCGGTCCCTATCTCCCGGCGAAACTCACGAGGATCGATAACCCTTTCTTTTGGCTCTATTTGGGATCGATCTGCTGTCAGCCCGGATGGAGAGGCCTCGGTGCGAACATCGGGGACGCGCATGGGATCCGTTTTTCCAGTATCTTCCAAAGAATCGCCCACTTTTTCGATGAATAAAGACCTTTTCTCTTCTCCGTCCTGAAAACAGACATATTTCAGCAGGACTATCCGGCTCTCACTAATGTTCAGCAGCACCTTTCGAATACTGTCCGAATACAGAGGAGCAACAAGAAAGACAGGTGGAGCGGGGCCGAGCGCAACTCGTCCGGCATATAGCTTTTGGAGCGCATGCCGATTTTCCTGGTACCAACGCATGCATTTGAGCAAACGCAAATATTCCGTCTCACCGCCCGAAAAATTGATGAAAAACAAGACTGCCTCCCCGTCCCCGTTAGCGGCAACCAGATCGAAATAGCCGAATTCGTCATTTCCGAGAGCGGTATCCAGGAGGACGCCTCCACCGATAACTTCTCCGATCGCTTCGGAGACAAGCTCAGCCAGTTCCCCGGGGTCATCGATGCAGACAGGTCTAAGCAAAGGGCTCATCAGTTTCTCAAAATATTTTCGCAGAGTTTGGTAATGGCCCTGGCGGAGCTTGAAGTCGACGACCCCAAAAGGGCCAATGGCCTTCCCGATTGCATGGAGATTCGTGCTTCCCGGTCCAACGGTACGGTGACAACCCGGAGTTCAATGCCCGCGCGAAGGTGCTTGAAAATGGTTTTCTGCAATTTCGAAACATTCTGCAAGACCGTATCGCCGTCTTCACCCTCGCCGAATACAGCGCCGATGAGGTAGCATTTGCAGCTTGTAGAAAGCCTCTTTATCCAGGAATAAGCCTTTGCCAGGGATTGAGCCCGATCATCGAGGAGGAAGATCGCCCTATGGAAACGAGTGAAAATCTCGTGTGCCGCTATACCACCAGGGCCCGCCGGGCAGTTGATCAAAACCAGGTCTGCTTTTCGAACCTGTTCTTGTGCAAAGATTCGCTCCACGGCTCTTTTGGGTAGGTCCATCTCCATTGGCATGGCAGGCGAAATCAGCGTGATTTCCGGCAACCCGCTAAACCCGATGCTTTGAACTCTGTAATCCGAATGAACCATATTCCCGGCAGCAAAAGCACCCTGCGCAGGGTTCGGATATCCCATGAGACGCCGAATGATGGATCGCCCGAAACCGAAGTCAATTATGGTTACGGTCCGATCATTTTTTGCAATCTCCACGGAAAGGTTGCAGGCGAAAAAGGATTCGACAGCGGGGGACGGAAACATGCAGCAAAATACTGGAAACAGCAATGGAGAACTCGATGGCGATGGGGCGGGATGCGGGACGGTTTCCGCCGAATGTTCGGGTTGGGTGGAAGAAAGGAACAAAGAGGATATTTCTTCCAACCCCCTTGCCGGTCCTTTCCCTTTGTGCATCACCGGATATTTCACTCCATCGCCTGCAGCCATCCAGTGCCCGTTATTCATATTCAAACACGGAATTGGGCCCAACAGGTCCGGGAATTGTCTTGGGGTTGGCAGGGTCCAAGACCCAGTTTCCATCGATTACATACTTGTACTGATACAGTCCGGGCTGAAGAGGGACACTTTTTTGCCATAGTCCGTGTCCGCAAAGATTGAATAGAGGCTCCTTTTCCGGCTTCCAATTGTTAAAATCCCCCGCGAGGTGCACCGCCATGGCGCCGGGAGCGAAGCAGGAAAAGAGAACTCCCTCCTTGATCTTTCGGGGCGATTGGGCATCCAGAGAGGGGACCTCGCATTTTTCAGAGAGGTACTCTCCCCGGATGATTTCATCGCTCAAAGACAGGTAGTCCCGACATCCTGAAGATGCGGGCGAATACTCGGTAATAGGTTTTCCAAATCCAATCGCCTCTTTCAATTTTACGCTCGTTGATATTATCGAAGTGAAGAGATGCTCGTTGAAATTGCGTTTAACCTCACGCAGGATCTCTTCGGAAAGCCTCAGTCTCCGATCGTAGTTAGTAACCAGGGCATTCATTATGAGCGAATGGCCGCATTTCCTGCTCAGCAGGTTTATAGTTTCAAGCAGCTTGCTCAGACCGTGGAGGGAAAAATAGCTTATGTCGATGGGAATAACGACTTCCGAGGCAGCCAGCAAGGCATTGAAAGTAAGCAAGCCGAGATTGGGAGGACAGTCGATAACTACAAAATCGTAGTCATCTCCCAGGCCGGAAAGCGCAGACCGCAGGCGGTATTCCCTTCCTTCCTTTCCTGCAAGCTTTTGCTCCGCCGCGCTGAGAACGATTTCAGAAGGAATGAGATCCAGGTTATGGGAAATGGGCTCAAAGACATGCTCAACCGCAACTCCCCCGTTTTCCGGTGGACAGAGCAGATCGTAGACGCTGGCCTGAAAATCCGACCGGTCCCCAAGAAGTCCGATGGTGCTGTGTCCCTGTGGGTCAAGGTCTACGAGCAATACCCTTTGCTTTTTTAGAGCAAGGCAAGCTGAAAGATTAATTGCAGTGGTAGTCTTCCCACAACCCCCTTTTTGATTGGCAATCGCAACGACACGCATAATCACCTCCTCTGAAGAGATGGGAGAGCTCTTGTGCAGCTCGCCCGACGAAGACCGCAGAGAAATTCTGTCGCTGAGAAAACACGATATGAAGAGATATCACGCTCGAAGCCCTCCTAAATAAGCTGAGGAGAGAAAATATGACAAATGGGAAGTAAAAAGCAGGTAACCATACTCAAAGCTCGATGTCAAAAGATATTTGATTCACTCCTGCTGCTACCCCAATGTATAAAATTCCGCTTGACCTTTACGTTACGTCAGGGTTTATGGTCGGTAGAAAAGGAGACAACCACGATGTCCTTGAAGATTGGAGAACTTGCAAAACGTGCCGGACTGACGGTTCGCGCCTTGCACCACTATGACCACATCGGTCTGTTGTCTCCCTCTTCACGCTCCGATAGCGGCTTCAGGCTTTACAACCAGGCCGATGTGAGCCGTTTGCACAGAATTCAGGCCCTTAAGCAGTTCGGCTGGTCCCTGTCCGAAATCAGAGCGTTCCTGGCAGAGCCCGGTGGTGCAACACTCAGCGAAATCATCACGCAACAGATGAACGTTCTCGACGAACAGGTCCAGCGTGCGCTGACATTGCGAGATCGACTCTTTTGGCTGAGGGAGCGAATTGCAAAAGGGGAAGAAACCGGTCTCACGGATTGGCTGACAATACTAGAGATGATGACGATGTACGAAAAGCATTTGTCAAAGGAAGAATTGAATACTCTTTACTCGAACCGGGCAGCCGGCAACCTGGACGAGGAGTGGAGCCGATTGGTCCCTGTTGTTCGGAATTCAATGGATCGCGGAATTTCCCCTGAAAGCGAGGAAGCTCAGGAGTTGGCGTGGCGGTGGATGCGGTTGCTGAGAGATACCACGGGAAATAACCCCGGCCTTGCAATAAAACTGAAACAACTGCTTCTGGAAGAGCGGAAAGTGCAGCTTTTGAACGGGATCACTCCGGAGATGATCGAGTACATCACCCATTCTTTTGCCAACGCACGGGCTGCCATCCTTGCGAAATATTTGTCCGGCAGCGAGCTTGAGGCAGTGCGAAGTCGTCAGGCGGCACATGTACTTGAATGGCCCTCGCTCGTCGCCGAGGTTCGACAGCAGATGGAGCAGGGAGCTGCACCGGACGATCCGGCGGTTCAAGCTCTGGCACGCCGGTGGGAGTCACTGTTTCGTGAATCCTATTCGGGGGATGACTTGGAGTTGGAAGACAAAATCCGCTCTGCATTCCGGAAGGAGTCCGATCTGCTGGTCAACATCGGCGTGGACGGCCCGTTGATCGTATTCGTGGACAAGGCTATGATACAATTAAAGAGAATCGAAGCCGGCGAGGAAAATCGCCCCGATCCTGCGCCCAAGCCAACTGCTCTGAGAGTCGCAATATATAGGGCGGCCCATCAGTTATTGGATACCCCATTGGTTTTCGAAGACCCGCTAGCTTTGAAAATACTGGGCACAACTGAGGAACGGTCTCTTCGTGGCGATCTATCGCGGCACAATGCCCCTCTGCTCAAGGGACTGCGAACGTCAGTTGCGGTGCGCAGCAGAGTGGCCGAGGACGAGTGGGCCAGGTCGAAGCAACGCGGCGTCCGCCAGTATGTAATTCTGGGAGCGGGATTGGATACGTTTGCCTATCGGAACCGGGATCCGGACGATTGCATCATATTTGAAGTCGACTTTCCGGCGACCCAGCAATGGAAGCGAGATTGCCTGCGCGCCACCGGCATCGAGGAGCCTTCGTCTTTGACCTTCGTGCCCATCGACTTCGATCGCTCCACGCTTGCCGAGGCTCTTGGAAAGGCGCTGTTCAGGCAGGATGAGCCGGCATTTTTTTCGTGGCTGGGTGTGATCATGTACCTGGAAGAAGAATCCATCATGAGCACATTGCGCTTCATCGCATCTCTTGCTCCCGGAAGCGGCGTAGTATTCGACTATGCAGTGCTTCCCTCACTGCTGTCGCCAAGGGAGCGAAAGGCCATGGAGGTTCTATCATGGAGAGCAACCGAAGGCGGCGAGCCCTGGAAGACTTTTTTTGATCCGGCATCCCTCGCCACTATGCTACACTCACTGGGTTTTAGTGAAGTGGAGGACCACGGTCTGAAGCAACTGAATGAACGCTACCTTTCCGGGTGCACGGACGGACTGTCAAAAAGCGGAGTCGCCAGACTGGTCTGTGCCGGAGTCTGATATGAAACGCCGAATAGCCCTCATTATCACCATTGTAGCCTTCGCCGCCGTGGGCATCTATTACTGGATGACCCGCCAGCCGCAGTCGATTGTGCTTACGGGCATCGTGACCACCGACGACGTGCGGGTAAGTTCCCAGATCCAGGGGCGCCTTCAACAACACCTGGCCCGCCAAGGCGACACTGTCGAAAAGGGCCAGTTGCTGGCGGTGATTCAGCCACAGGAATTGCAGGCCGACAGGGGTTACTACGAGAACGCCGAGAAGGAATCGGCCGAGCAGGTGGAACAGGCAAGAGCGAACCTGGAGTTTCTCGAAGACCAGACGCGGGAACAGATCCGTCAGAGCCAAGCCAGTTTGGCCATGGACGAGGCGCAGGTGATCCAAGCCAAGGCCGATCTGGAGTATGCCGAGGTCACTTTGCAGCGGGCCAAAGCCATGCGGATTCAGAACGCCAATTCAGAGCAGGACTACGACCGTGCGCGCACAAACTACGCTGCAGCCAAAGCGCATGTCGAAGCGCTGGGCAAACAGGTGCAGGCGGCGGTGGCCGCGTTGGCGCTGGCGCAGGCCAATGCCAAGCAGGTAGCCGCCCGCAGGGCGGCTCTGGCTGCGAGCAGCAATCACTTTGCCGCCGCCTGCGCCCAGACCGAGAAGGCAGGAGTGCTTCTCGGTTACACTGAGATTCACGCTCCGATCAATGGCATCGTTGACGTGCTGGCAGCACTTCAGGGAGAGGTGGTGACTCCCGGTGAGACCATCGTTACACTGGTCGATCCCGACAATCTCTGGGTCCGAGCCGACGTCGAGGAAAGCTATATCGACCGCATTCACCTCGGCGACGAATTGACCGTGCGCCTCCCCTCCGGCGACACTCGGATTGGAACGGTCTTCTTCCGCGGCGTAGATGCTGACTACGCCACTCAGCGCGATGTCAGCCGCACAAAGCGCGACATCAAAACATTCGAAATTCGCCTCCGCTGCGATAACCATGACCGCAGCCTCGCGCTGGGAATGACGGCCTACGTCACCCTGCCCTTAAGGTGACGACTATGGCATCCGGCGTACCTGCAAACCTGGCGCAGCCCACCTTTGACATCGAGGCCGACGGCCTGACGAAGTACTTCGGTGATTTCTGTGCCGTCGATCACCTCAGCTTCACAGTAAATCACGGCGAAGTCTTCGGCCTGCTCGGTCCCAACGGGGCGGGAAAGTCCACTCTTATCCGAATGCTTACGACGCTTGTCCCGCCGACCTCGGGCCACTCTCGCATCATGGGCTATGATGTCGTTCGCTCGGCCAACGAGGTCCGCCATGCCATCGGAGTAATCCCGCAGGCCATGACCACCGACCTCGACCTCAGCGCTACAGAGAACATGAGCATTTTCGCCAAGCTCTACGGCATCCCGCGCAACAAACGCCGCAAGGTCATCGGGGAGTTGCTGGAGGCGGTGGACCTCGTGCAATGGGCCGACAAACCGGTCAAGATGTTCTCCGGCGGCATGCGGCGTCGCCTGGAAATCGTGCGAGGGTTGGTGCACGAACCGAAGATCTTTTTCCTTGACGAGCCGACCACCGGACTGGACCCCGCTTCCCGGGTTTCCGTGTGGGAGATGCTTACGCGCCTGAAAGAGGAGCACGACCTCACGATCCTCGTCACGACCCATTACATGGACGAGGCGGACAGACTCTGCGATCGCATTGCGATCGTTGATCACGGGAAACTGGTGGCCCTCGATTCGCCGTTGAAGCTCAAGGCGTCGATTCCCGGCAAGAACGTGATCGAGGTGAGCTTCGTTGCGATGCCGGCCGACTGGGCACGTACCCTGGAAACCCTGCCCGATGTCGTCGAGGTCAAGGCGGAGGACCACGTCTTTCGAATCGCCTCCCATAACGGGCCACGCACAACTGTAGCCCTTATGGATGCCGCCCGGCAGTTCGATGTAGCTATTGCCTCCCTTTCCGTGCAGAGTACGACACTCGATGACGTCTTCGTCCACTACACCGGCCGGCAGATGCGCGACGCGCTGCAGGCCCCTGCCGCCAGTAACAGTCCCTTTATGGTCAAACGAGGCTGAGAACTATGGTATATGCTCTTAATCGAATATGGGCGCTCATCGAGCGCGACCTGCGCCGCTTCCGCCGCAGTCCCACTTTGATTGTCGTCTCGATGGTGCTGCCGCTGGTCCAACTCGTGGTCCTCGGTTATGCCTTCGGGGGTAAGATCAAGAACCTGCATGTGGGCGTGGTCGACCAGGATCACCGGGTGCCCGCCGTGCAGTTGAAGGGGATATTCGACGCCGTGGCGGCCAATGCGCAAACGTTTGAGACCACCTCCTACAGCGACGAAGGGCAGGCCGTGCGCGACCTGCGGAGCGGCCGCATCAACGCAGTACTGAACATTCCTCCTGAATTCTCCCGGAAGGTGCTGGCCGGCGCCAACCCGCGCGTCGCTCTGATCGAGGACAACACGGACCAGTTCAGCTCTTCGGCCCTCACTTCAAGCCTTGTCGAAATCCTCAGCGCCTATAACAGTAAGCCGGTGAACCCCCGGCAGAGCGGTGTCGTCACGCTGTCGGTGGTCGAGGTCTACCCCTATGTGCCCTACATCCAGTATCTGCTGCCAGGCACCATAGTGCTGGCTATCTTCGTGTCTGCGATGATAGGAGGTGGCATCATCTTTATCGATGACAAGGCGCGCGGCCTGCACGAGGGTTATCTAGTGACGCCGCTCACCAAGCTGGACTTGATCCTGGGCTTCAATCTCGCCGGAGCAAGCAAGGCAGTCCTGACCGGGCTGGTCCTGGTCACTATCGGCTCGCTCATCGCCGGCATTCCGAACCCGTTCAATCTGCTGCGTCTCGCGCGGATGCTGACACTGGTAGCGCTGACCTCGCTGGCGCTCATCAGCATGATGTTCCTTATCATGGTGAGAGTAAGCGATCCCCTTGTACCCCGCGCCATTTTCGGCGTGCTCAACACCGTCCTGTTTTTCCCCAGCGGAGCGGTCTACCCGACCAATGCTTTTCCGGCCTGGATGAAGGTCATCACCGTGATTGACCCATTCACCTACGCGGTACACGGGTTCAAGTCGCTGGTTCTGAAAAACACAGGTTTGACGGCCATCAGTGGCGACATATTGTTCCTGAGCGTCTTCACAGTGCTCGCCATGGCAGCCGCCACGCTGCTCTTCCGCCGCACGCTCTGAGGCGCCAGACGTTGAACACCGTAGATTCTTCAGACCCGGCACATCGCATGGGGGGCCGGGGGGATTCGTGCTTTTTGGGCCTATGAAAACATAGCTGCGAGTTCGTCCTGCAGGCGGATGTATCCCTCGCCCACATCAGGGATCAACTCGGCCATCACGGCATCAAAGTCATGGGGACATTTACGGGCGCCTTGCACCAGAGGGAAACAAGAGTGCTGTCGATCGGCTTGACGATGAGCGGGGGCCCGATCATCTGCAACCTGCAAGCAACCACCAAAGAAAAAGGGGCTAACCTCATCGGCTAACCCCTCTATTTAACTGGCGGGGTGGAAGGGACTTGAACCCTCGGCCTCCGGCGTGACAGGCCGGCGTTATAACCAACTTAACTACCACCCCTGGTATAGTTTTAAGTTTTTAGTTCTGAGTTTTCAGTCAACTCAAAGCCAACAACTAACTTAGATAGGCGGAACAGGGCTCGAACCTGTGACCCCCGGCTTGTAAGGCCGATGCTCTCCCAGCTGAGCTACCCGCCCAAAATCGCCCCTGCCTTTCTTTGCAAAAGGGCAAATGGCAGGCTCTTCTGCCCTTGCGTCCCAGGAACGTTCATTATCAGTGAAATTAACCGTAAATGTCAAGCGCTTTTGCTCCATTGAAGCCATGCCTGAACATCAGGAGCACCACTCATTCTCCGGAATCCCTGCTTGAACAGGAGTTTTATAGATTACCGGCGCGGGTCAGGCCCATGATCTCGACCTTATTGCGTTGAGCAAAAGAAAGGGGGGCTGTCACAAAAAACCATGCAACAGCCCCCCGGAAACGATTTAAGAACAGGAAGGGTCTCTCCCGGAAGCAAAGGAAAAACCCCTTCACTTAATTATTGACTACGGTGTATCAAATGTGAACTCCCACCAGTCCTTGGACTTTGAGTCACTTGGCGGAGGTGAATCCAGGGCGAGTACTCCGTCTCCCACTGCCTGTACGGCCCAGCGGTAAGTCCCCACAGCCGGGGCGGTGAATGTTAATGACGAATTCTGCCAGTTAAAGCCACTTGTAGTTGACACAGGGACAATGGTAGGGGCTGACCATGTTTTTAGGCCGGTTTTCGTCTCGATATAAACGTTATAACCATTGGGCGCGCCGTTAACGACAGCAGGGCGCGAATCCCATGCCAAGGTTTGTATACGGTCAGGGGTAAGGAGGACTTGGCCGTTAGGGGGAGTGATTAGTGTCGGCGTTTTCAGAGTCTTGGTGGTATGATATTGGAAAAAGGCCGGTTTGCTGACATTACTATTCGAGATACCCGATCCGGCAATGGCCTGTACCGTCCACTTGTAGAAACCATCAGCGGCAAGTTGGGTATCTGTAAGCTCCACCGATAACTGCGCAGGAAGTATCCCAGTACCAGTAAAGGCCCCCACGGGCGAGTAGGTGCCCTCGTCCCCTGACGGGCTGAACTCGAGGGTTACCGTGTAAGTCACTACTAGATCAACCGGAGACCAGGCCAAGGTCGTATTCCTGGGGAGGTTGGTCAATACTGTCTTGTTGCCAGGCGTCAACAGCTCCGGAGTCGCCAGCTTCACTTTGGTCGCTGCCAGACCGGCCGTCGCCCCAGCAAGAACAAAAACAAATAAAATACTGAGAACTACGCATATCGTGCTTTTTCTCATTGAATATCCTTTCGAAGAACAAGGTTGAATGTTTCCCATCCCATTACAGCAACAGAATTTGAAAATCTGCGATCATCAGAAAAAGCGTCGTGTCACCCCCTTTCGCAATCTATGTTACCGGAATCCTATTACGGATTGGGACTTATTGACCGGGGTAGCGCATCAAGTTGCGTGCTATGCATCCAAACCGCATTCGAGATCGGATTCTGCTTGAAAATAATTCTTAAACAATCTCAAGACCCAAGGCCGCAAAGCCATACAATATCCAGATCGAACATGCAAGTGATATTTCAATAAGACTGATTCTTGCATTTTCAGGACACACCTCCACCTGCTGGTGCTGATGGGTTCAGGCTGCTGGAACGCGATAGTTACGGGCCAGTGGAAAAGCCGACGCAATATGGATGCACCACTTCCCGGCATGGTAGACCACCCTCACCCCAATATTGACGAACCGCCGGATGATCCAGTCTACAGAGGGCCTCAACTTTTTACCCCGGAATGCGGCATCCCTGATTATGTGAAGGATATTGCAGGCAAGACATACTATGAGGAGCCTGACTTGATTGGCCGCAAACTTCACGCTCAGCGAGGTTCGTCTTGTCCACATCTGAGGGCGTCAGGCAAGTCAGGTTGTCCGGGAACGTTATCGTTTACAGGTGTGATCCGGCCGGAACGCACCGGAACTTGGGAAGGCCGTCAAATCCGTTAGACGGCCCGTAGCAAACGAAGCCAACGTTTGAAGCACAACTTGAGCCGGGAGGAGTCGTAAGGCTCCCCCGGCTATTTCTCATAAAGCGGAGTGTAAAGACAGGCTTGGGTCAGTGCGTGCGAATTTCGTCTGCGGCCGGTTCCTTTGGCAGGATGACCGGAGCGGCTGCTTCGGGCTCTTTGAACAGCTCCCGCGCTTCCTCGGGCGCCAGCGCATGCTTCAGCACGTCGTCCATGTGCCTCAGCAGCTCGATATTTATCTCCTGGAGAATCTTTGCGGGAATCTCCTTGAGGTCCTTGGCGTTTTCCTCCGGAATCAGCACGGTCTTGATGAGGGCCCGGTGCGCGGCAAGGATTTTTTCCTTCAGACCGCCGATGGGCAGGACACGGCCCCTTAAAGTGATCTCGCCCGTCATGGCGACGTCGCTTCTCACGGGGATTCTGCTGAGAGCGGACACAATCGAGGTGGCCATCGTAATGCCGGCGGACGGGCCGTCTTTTGGGATGGCCCCTTCGGGGACATGAACGTGGATATCCAGGTTCTGGTGGAATTCGGGGTCGAGTCCGAGCTGTTTTGCGCGCGACCTGACATAGCTCAGAGCCGCCTGCGCGGACTCCTGCATGACTTCACCAAGTTTTCCGGTGATCGTCACCTTGCCCTTGCCGGGCATGATCGCGGTTTCGATCCCGAGAATGTCGCCTCCGAATTCGGTCCAGGCAAGCCCCATCGCAAGGCCTATCTCGTCTTTTTCCTCGGCGCGTCCGTAATGGAATTTCGGAATCCCGAGAAATTCCTGGATATGGTTTTCGGTAAGCTCCACCCGGGTTTCAGAACCATTGCGCACAACTTCCTTGGCCACCTTGCGGCACACTGCGCCAATCTCGCGCTCAAGGTTGCGCACTCCGGCTTCCTTGGTATAATGGCGGATTATGTAGAACAAAATTTCATCGCTGAAGGCGATATTGTCCTCACTTATTCCGTTTGCCTTCGACTGCTTCTTGAGCAGGAAGTTCCTGGCGATGTTTAGCTTTTCGAATTCAGTGTAGCCTGCAAGCTGGATAACTTCCATTCTGTCGCGAAGCGGCGGGGGAATGGAGTGCAGGGTATTGGCCGTCGTGATGAAAAAGACCTCCGAGAGATCATAGTCCAGGTCGAGATAATGGTCGTTGAAGGCAAAATTTTGCTCTGGATCGAGCACTTCGAGCAGCGCCGCTGAAGGATCGCCCCGGAAATCCATGCTCATCTTGTCGACTTCATCGAGGCAGAACACCGGATTATTGCTCTTGATCTTCTTGAGGCACTGGATGATCTTACCCGGCAGCGCGCCGATGTAGGTTCGCCTGTGGCCGCGGATTTCAGCCTCATCGCGCACACCGCCAAGCGAGAGGCGGATAAAGTTGCGGTTCATAGACCTTGCAATCGAGCGAGCGAGAGAAGTTTTGCCGACACCCGGAGGCCCGACAAAGCAAAGGATGGGGCCTTTGATCTTCTTGACGAGCGCCTGGACTGCGAGGTACTCGATGATGCGCTCCTTCGGTTTCTCCAGGCCGTAATGGTCTTCGTCCAGTATCCGGGCGGCTTCGTCTATATCTATCTTGTCCCTGGTCTTTTCATACCAGGGAAGCGAAAGTATCCAGTCGATGTAGTTGCGCACCACCGTCGCCTCGGCGCTCATCGGCGACATCAGCTTGAGTTTCTTGAACTCGGCGCGGACCTTGGCAGCCGCTTCCTGGGAAAGCCTCTTTTTCTTTATACGTTTTTCAAGGTCTTCGAGTTCGGACTTGAAATCGTCCTTTTCACCCATCTCCTTTTGTATGGCGCGCATCTGCTCGTTGAGGTAGTACTCGCGCTGGGTCTTTTCCATCTGCTTTTTGACCCGGCCCTTGATGCGCTCCTCTGTCTCAATGATCTCGATTTCCGACCTGATGTGCCCGAAGAGCTTCTCCATCCGCTGCACAACGTTCAGGGTCTCGAGCAGCTTCTGCTTGGTATCCAGCTTGAAAGGCATGTAGGATGAAACAGTATCGGCAAGCCGGGAAGCATTATCAACCCCGGCAACCGTGTCCAGGATTTCCTGGGTGATCTTCTTGTTGTGCTTCGAATAAATCTCAAAGGAGGACCTCACCCCACGCATGAGAGCTTCGATCTCGACGGATTCTTCCTCCGTTTCCTCGAGTGCTTCGAGTTGAGCCACAAAATGATCGGGATGAGGAACAAAGCTCATTATCCTGGCCCGGTAATCGCCTTCGACCAGTACCTTGACAGTGCCGTCAGGCAGTCGAAGTATCTGCAGAATGTTTGCGACCGTGCCTATGCGGTAGATGTCGCCTTCGCCGGGTGTGTCGGTTTTGGCCTTTGTCTGTGCTGCGAGAAAAATTTTCTTGTCGGACCCCATGGCCTTCTCAAGGGCGTTCACCGACTTGTCACGCCCCACGAAAAGGGGGACCACCATCGAGGGAAATACTACGATATCCCTGAGCGGCAGAAGAGGCATCGTGAAAATATTGTTCTGCTGACCGTCTTTTGTGCGAGTTAGTTTGAACATTTTACCAGTCACTTCCTGCTGTGTTGCAATTTTCCGAATGAGCCGCCATGCGCTGATGTCTCATCCAGTGTTTAAGCTGTCCCGACGCGAGAGGGCAATCGGAAGACTCTTGTATCCGGGCAGCCGATGAGCCCCTTTTACTTCGGGCAAGCCAATCCCATCTAAAAAGATCAGGCTGATTCCTGGTCCTGGCCCCGGTAGACGAGCAAGGGCTGGGCGTTCTTGGAGAGCACCTCCTCGTTTATGATGCACTCCTGGATCTCGGGGTGGGACGGCAGATCGTACATGATGTCCAGCATGATGTTTTCCATGATGGACCTAAGACCACGGGCGCCGGACTTACGCCTTATGGCCTCCTTGGAGATCGACCTCAAGACCCCGTCGTTGAAGCGCAGCCGCACGTTTTCCAGCTCGAACAGTTTCTTATACTGCTTGACCA
>Ga0187862_10000983_pt1 | contig 31153 bp, 23 predicted proteins | sample June2016WEW_10_1_FD_133003 | JGI IMG/M metagenome (GOLD analysis project Ga0187862, IMG submission 133003) | Peatland microbial communities from SPRUCE experiment site at the Marcell Experimental Forest, Minnesota, USA - June2016WEW_10_150 | ecosystem: Environmental > Terrestrial > Soil >...
GCCAGATGTTGCGACCCATGTCGATCCCGTGCGCCCCCTCGTCGATCGCATGCCGAGCGAGCTCCAGCGCCGCCCGGTCGCTGTCGAGCTTGGGTCCACCCGCGACGACCAACGGCACGGGACACCCTTCGACGACCTTCGAGAAGTTCTCGCAGTAGTAGGTCTTCACGATGTGCGCCCCGAGCTCGGCCGAGACCCGGCACGCGAGGGCCAGGTAGCGGGCATCCCGCTTCTCCAGCTCCTTGCCCACCGCCGTGATCGCCATGACCGGCATCCCCGCGCTCTCGCCTTCGTTGACGAGGTCGCCGAGGTGGACGAGCGACTCGTGCTCGTGCGGCGCGCCCACGAAGACGCTGAGGGCGATCGCGCAGGCGTTCAGCCGGAGGGCCTCCGTCATCGAGGTCGTGATCGCCTCGTGGGAGAGGTCGTCCTGGAGGACCGTGACGCCCCCCGAGACCCGGAGCACGATCGGGGTGGTGGCGGTGGGAGGCACGGTCCGCCGCAGGATCCCCCGCGTCAGGGCGAGGGCGTCGGCGTGCGGGAGGAGCGGCGCGATGGTCGCGCGGGCGTCCTCCAGGTGGTGCGTCGGGCCCATGAAGTAGCCGTGGTCGACGGCCAGCATGACCGTGTTCCCGCTCGTCGGGGAGAACATCCGTCCGATCCGGTTCGCGAGTCCCCAGTCCATGTCCTGACCTCGGGGCGTGCGATGGGTGGGGCGCTTCTTATGGGTTGCCCCGGCCGCGAGGGGGATCCGGCTCGGCGGCGGGATGGACCTCGGCTCCCCGGACCGCGACCGGCACGCGCCGGTCCTCCTTCACGCGGTTGAGCACCACCTGGGTGTTCGACCGCTCCACGTACGGGTCCTGCAGCATGTGCTTGACGAAGCGGTCGAGGTCCCTCCGGTCCCGGAACCTTCCGATGAGGAGCGCGTCGTTGTCCCCCGTGACGTCGTAGATCGCGTAGGCGTGCGGGTCGCGCGCGAGACGCTCCTCGACCTCCCGGAGTTTCCCCTTCGAGATCCAGATCCCGATCACCGCCCAGAGGTCCCACCCGAGCTGCTCGTCGTCGAGCAGCGGGATGTACCCGCGGATCACGCCCTGCTCCTCGAGCCGACCGATCCGGGCGCTCACGGTCGTCGGGGAGATCTTGAGGCGGTGGGCGAGCTCCCGGTGGCTGCGACGTGCGTCGATGTTCAGCTCCACGAGAAGGTCGCGGTCGAGCTCGTCGAGCGTGGACGTTCGGCGCATACTTCCGGATAAAACACGTCAAAGATAATGCTTCGGTGTTTCAAACTGGATGTTTGACCGCTTCCGGCACCCAACGGTTGATGTACCGGATTCGATACGTTCCCCGCCGAGGCTCCATGTCCCCTTCGAAGAAGGACTCCGGTGCGAACGACGGCGCGGCGATCCTGGCGAAGCTGAAGGCCGACAAGGTCCGTTGGGTGGAGCTGTTCTACACCGACGTGTTCGGCGGGTACAACCAGGTGGACGTCCCGCTCCACACCCTGGAGCCCGACTCGTTCGTTACCGGGGTTCCGAAGCTGGACGGCTCGTCCGTCCGTGGATTCCGGGAGATCTTCGAGTCCGACATGCTCCTGGTCCCGGACCCTCGCACCCTCGCGACCGTCCCCTGGAACCCCGAGGCGGGCGGCACGGTCCGGTTCATCTGCGATGTCCGGATCGGCGGTACGTACACGCCCTACGCGCACGACCCCCGGGGGGTCGCACGGAAGGTGGAGCAGGTTCTCGCCAGCGCGGGTTACGACAACTCGTACTGGGGACCCGAGGTCGAGTACTTCGTCTTCGACTCGATCGAGCTGATTCCCTCCGCCCAGGGCGTGCGGGACCCCTGGGCCGGCGCGGGCTACCTCCTCCACCAGTCCGAGGCCCCGTGGGAATCCGGACCCCAGGTCTCCACCATCCGGTTCAAGGAGGGGTACCACCGCACCCCACCCTACGATTCGATGGTCGGCTTCCGGGCGGAGGTCTCGAACATCCTCGCCGACAATTTCCACGTCCGCATGGACGCCCACCACCACGAAGTCGCGACCAGCGGCCAGGCGGAGATCAACATCCACTACGACGAGCTGGTCCCGACCGCGGACCACGTCCAGGACATCCGGTACGTGATCAAGAACGTGGCCCAGCGCCACGGCAAGGTCGGGTGCTTCATGCCCAAGCCCATCTACGGGGACAACGCCATCGGCATGCACACCAACCAGTCCATCTGGTCGAAGGGGAAGAACGCCTTCTTCGACGCGAACGACAAGTACGCGGAGATCAGCCAGACCTGCCGGTACTACGTCGGGGGCCTGATGGCCCATTCCCGGGCGCTGTGCGCGATCACGAACCCGGTCACGAACTCGTACCGACGGCTCGTGCCCGGCTACGAGGCTCCCGTCTTCATCGCCTGGAGCCGGGCGAACCGCTCGGCGAGCATCCGGGTCCCGTTCTACCTCAAGGGGCGGCCGGAGGTCAAGCGGCTCGAGTACCGGACGCCCGACCCCGCGGCCAACATCTACCTCACCGAGGCCGCGCTCGCCCTCGCCGGCCTCGACGGGATCAAGCGCAAGATGGAACCCCCACCCCCGGTCGACCAGGACATCTACAAGCTCACCCCCGCCCAGCGCAAGACCCTCGACATCCGCGAGCTGCCGGGGTCGCTGGGCGAGTCGCTCGACTGCCTCGAGTCGGACCGGGACTTCCTCAAGCCCGCGTTCGCCGACTCGCTGCTCGACACGTACATCGAGCTCAAGCGAAAGGAGCAGCTGGAGCTGAACCTGCGTCCGCACCCCTACGAGTTCTATCGGTACTTCGACGTCTAGTCCAGTATAGCCCCGCGTCGCGTCCGGGCGCTCCGCCATGACCGAGGCCCGGCGCTTCACCGGCGGGCGGGTGTTCACGGGCCGGCGCTTCGTCGAGGCGCTGCTGGTCGAGAACGGGCGTGTGACGGTCGCCGGCACGGAGGCGGAGGTCGCTCGGGCGAGCCCGACGGGGTGCTCGGCCGAGCCGCTCGCGGGGCGCCTGGTCGTGCCCGGGCTCATCGACGCCCATCTCCACGTGGCCGAGGTCGTGCGCGCGGAACACGGGCTCCCGCTGGAAGGACTACACTCGCGGGAGGAGATCGGGGAGCGGCTCCGGCAATGGGCCGAATCCCACCCGACCGGCCCGATCGTCGGCCGGGGCTGGAGCGCGGACGGCTTCTCGGACGGTCAGGAGCCAACCCGCACGGACATCGAGTCGGCCGTGGCGGACCGACCGGTCGTGCTGTACCACATCAGCGGGCACATGGCGGTCGTGAACGGGGTGGTCCTCGACGCGGTGGGGTTCACCGCCCGGAGCCCGGACCCTCCCCACGGCCGACTCGGACGGGGCCGGGACGGAACGCCGGACGGTCGCCTCTACGAGCGGGCGCTCCATCCGGTCGGCCGGTTCTCGAGCGGAGCCTACCCGCCCGACCCCGTGGCGATCGGCCGGACGCTCCGCTCGTGGGCCGCGTTGGGGATCACGAGCGTGGGCACGCTCAACACCGACCCCGAGGAGCTCGAGGCGCTGGCCTCGCTCGTGGGCTCCGGCGATCTGGCCGTACGCGTCCGGGCGTACCTGCGGTACTCGAGGTTCGCGGAGGTGGATGTGCGACGTCCGATCGACTCCCCCGAGGGAGGTCTCCTCTCGATCCGGGGCACCAAGTCGTTCGCGGACGGGGCGTTCGGTCCCCGGACGGCGTGGCTTTCGGAGCCGTACGCCGACCGTCCGGAGAGCTCGGGCGACTCCACGATCGGAGCGGCGGAGCTCGCCGAGGTGATCGAGCGAACGGTGGAGGTCGGGCTCGTGCCGGCGGTCCACGCGATCGGCGACCGGGCACTCGGGAGCGTGCTGGACTCCCTGGACGGCGCGCCGCACAGCCCCGCTCCACCCCGCATCGAGCATGCCGCCCTGGTCCCGCCGGAGCTCTATTCGCGGCTCGGCCGGGTTCGGCCGGTGCTGGTGGTCCAGCCGGGATTCGTCTGGAGCGATGCGTGGCTCGGCGCCCGCCTCGGGCCCGAGCGGGCCCGATTCGCCTACCCGTTCCGCACGCTCATCGAGCGCGGTCATCTGCTGCTCGGCTCGAGCGACGCCCCGTTCGACCCCGTCGATCCGTGGAGGGGGTTGGCCGCGGCGGTCCACCGGACCGATCCGAGCGGTCGTTCGGCGAACTCGGACCCGGGAGAGGCGCTCTCCCCGGAGCAGGCCGTCCAGCTCTACACCTCCAACGCAAGTGGTGGTCTCGGGGAGGCGGACCTCGGAACACTCGAGGCGGGGGCGCGCGCCGACCTGGTGGTCCTGGACGCCCCGGACCTCGGTCGGGCGATCGCCCGAGGCCGTTCGGTGGTCGCCTCGACGTGGCTCGCCGGCGAGACGACCTACGAGCGCGGGCGTCCGGCAAGGGAAACCGTCTAACCCCCCTCTCGCCTCGACGGCCCATGGCCGCACCGTCCGGAGTTCCTCCGATGAAGGAGTTCTCTCCCTCGATGCGGACCGACCTCATGGTCGCCGACTGGCGGGCTGCGCTCGACCCCGAGCTCTCGGTCGAGGAGAAGGAGCGCCAGCTCTACGGCGCCGTCTGGGACGCCTACATCGAAGGCGACTACGGCATGGGCCTCTGGCTCTGGCACGAGTGCGACCGCCTCACCAACAACCTGAACGGGAACGTTCGCGAGGTGACCCGCATCCTCGGTCCGGGGCACTACTTCGGCTTCTCCCACCGACGCGCGGTCGCGGCGGCCGTCCCGGTGGAACGGATCTACCGCCCCCGCAAGGGCGACATGAGCACCCCCCGGACCGACGCCTTCGTCCTGCCCCACTACCAGGTCCTCTGCGTCTACCTCGTGAGGGCCGAGGCCGGGGACACGAAGGCGAAGGCCCTGCTCGAGATCTCCCTGGGGGAGCTCGAGGACCTCCGGCGGAACGATGCCTTCCTCAAGCATTTCGAGACGTTTCGCGACCTCGTCAACCGGACGAAAGCGGCCGCCTCGGCTCCGGCGCCCGCCGCGGTGGCACGACCGGAACCGACCCCTGCGCCGAAGGCCCGACGGGCCCGCACGACGAAGTAGGCGGGGGGGCCGAACCCTCCTATAGGGGCTCCGGCTCGGGCGAGTGGGGCAGGCGATGCGGGCGGTAGTGCTGGGCGGCGGAGGTCTCACGGGGCAGTGTTCGGTCCGGGACCTTGCGACGTCCGGAAAGTTCGAAGAGGTCGTCGCGGCGGACCTCGACCTCGCCCTCGCCGAGCGGGCGGCGCACGCGGCGGGTCCTCGCGCCCATGCGACTCGGCTCGATGTACGGGATCATGAGGCCCTCGTTCGACTCCTGGAGGGGGCCGCGGTCTGCGTGAACGCCGTCCAGTACGGGTTCAACCTGACAGTGATGGAGGCCTCCCTGGCGGCGAAGGTCCCCTACCTCGACTTCGGCGGCCTATTCCACATGACCCGGCGCCAGCTCGCGCTCGACGAGCGGTTCCGCGCGGCGGGGCTGCTCGCGATCCCGGGGTTCGGCCAGGTGCCGGGGATCTCGAACGTGCTCGCGATGGAAGCGTGCGAGGACCTCGAGCGGGTCGACTCGCTCATCCTCCGGGACGGTTGGAGGGACCTCACCGAGAACGGCCCCGAGATCTCGTTCACCTGGTCTCCCAGCACCTTCCTTGACGAGATGGTGATGCCGGCGGTCGTGTTCGAGCAGGGCGCCTACCACGACCATCCGGCGATGAGCGGGGCGGAGGAGTACGAGTTCCTCCCGCCCGTGGGCCGCACCCGGTTGTACCGCACCCTCCACTCCGAACCGGCGACGCTCCCCGAAAGCCTCCGGGACAAAGGGATCCAGCACTGCGAGTGGAAGGAAGGGGGACCCGGCATCGAGGTCCTCCGGACGATGGCGCTCCTGGGACTCGGGTCGGACCAGCCCCTCGAGGTCCGCGGGCAGTCGGTCACGCCTCGCGACTTCGTCCTCGCGCTCCTGAAGCGGGAGAAGCTGCTCGGCGCCCCGGAGGGGGTCGTGGTCAACGACTGGGAGGTCCTGGACATCGAGGTCCGAGGCACACGGAACGGCCAGCCGGTGGTCCGGCACGCCGTCGCCCGGTTCCCCCCGCGACCGGACTGGCACCTCACCGCGACCGAGTACGCGGTCGGGGTGGCCGGTGCGATCGGGGCGGAGCTGATCGCGTCGGGGCAGGTAACCGCCCGCGGGGTCGTCCCGCCCGAGCGGTGCATCCCGGCAGGCCCGCTCCGCGTGGCGCTGAAGGCGCGCGGGATCGAGACCGCGATCCACCCTCCGGAACCCCCGCTGGCCCCTGCGCGAACGAGCTGAAAACCGCCTCCAAGTGGCTATTTTGGCCGTTTTTCGGTTGTTTGGGGCGAAACTAATGGCTATTTTGACGGTAATACAACGGCGCAGTACTAGTTGAGTTTCGTTGCCGATTGTACTATATTAAATCCCAACGAGATTCACCTCGCAAGCCATCTATATATAGCGACCACCGGCTCGTTGGGCCGCCTCTGATGCATTATTTATGGTGGACAAGGAACCCGCCCCGCCCAGCAGCCTCCCCGAGCGGGAGCTCCTCCCGGGAGCCCCGACCCGGCCGGACGGACTGACGCCCCGGCGCGCCAGCGGCGACGCCGAGGTCCACCCCCCTCCCTCTGGGCCCGACTCTGGCGTGGAACCCTCCAAGGAGAAGAAGGAGGCCAAAGAGGTCAAGGAGGCCAAAGAGGCGAAGGACGTCAAGGAGGCGAAGGACGCCAAAGAGGCCAAAGAGGCCGCCGCCGACGCCCCGGCAACGGCCGAGGTCGAGCCCCTCCCGATCTCGATCGCGCGCCTCGTCCCGAAGCTCAAGAAGAGCGCCAAGCTCTTCGCGGAAGGGAAGAAGCACATCCCCAACTCCTCCAGCTCGCTGATCCGGGTCGCCTCGTACGACCCGTGCCCCCCGTTCATCGCCGCGGGCAAGGGGCCCCGCATCTGGGACGAGGACGGCAACGAGTACCTCGACTTCAACCTCGGCTACGGATGCCTCATCAACGGTCACGCGCCCCGCGAGCAGGTCAAGGCGATCCAGGAGCGGGCCGAGCTCGGGCTGCACTTCGCGGCCCCGACCGCGCTCGAGATCGACCTCGCGGTCATGTTCCAAAAGATGGTGCCGACGGCGGAGAAGGTCGCGTTCTGTTCGAACGGCTCCGACGCGACGATGAACGCGATCCGGATCGCCCGGGCCGTCACGGGCAAGGACGCGATCCTGAAGTTCGAGGGCCACTACCACGGCCAGCACGATTACGCGCTGATCAGCGCGGAGGCGCCGCCGATCGTCGCGGGCCTGGACGAGTTCCCCCGCCCCCTGCCGAACTCCGCCGGGATCCCGCCCGGGGTCACCGACTACGTGATGGTCGCCCAGTACAACTCCCTCCTCTCGTTCGAGCGGATGGTCAAGCGCTACCGCGACCGGCTCGCCTGCGTCATCCTGGAGCCGATCATGGCCAACTCCGGGATCATCCCCCCCGTCCAGGACTACCTGAAGCGCCTCATCGAGATCGCGCACGAGAACGATTTGCTCGTCATCTTCGACGAGGTGTTCACGGGGTTCCGAGTCGCGCCGGGCGGGGCGCAGGCCCTCTACGGGGTCGAGCCGGACATCTCCTGCTGGGCGAAGGCGCTCGGCGGCGGCGTGACGATCTCGGCCGTCTCCGGGAAGAGCGAATACATGGACCTGATCGCTCCTGGGCGGATCTCCTTCGGCGGCACGTACTTCGCGAACAACATCTCCCTCGCCGGGGCGCTCGCGAACCTGAAGATCCTCCACCGCGGCGGCGAAGACCTGTACGCGCGCTTTGCCCGCATGACGACCCGGCTGGAACACGGTCTCGAGGAGGCGGCCCACGACACCAAGGTCAACGTCCTTGTCCAGTCGGTGAACGGGATGCTGCAGTTCTTCTTCACGCGGCGGAAGAAGATCCAGAACTACCGGGAGTCGCTCCAGATCGACTGGAACCTCTACCTCCGGCACCACCAGCTGCTGCTGGACAAGGGGATCTACATCCACCCCGACAACTACGAGCGGCTCACCTTCTCGAGCGCCCACACGGACAAGGACATCGAGAAGTTCATTTCCATCGCCCACGAGACGTTCGCGGAGCTGAAGACGCTCCCGCGCGACTACCTCGCGTAGCGAGGGGTCGTTTGGGCGCCGTTTTGGCCCGACCCGGGGATTAATAGCCATCAGCCCATGGCCGGGCCGATGGCGGCGTCGGCAGGATTGCCGACCCCCTAACTGGAGGTTAGGTTGGGCCGGAGTCCGAGCGACCTGATCGTCTTCGTCGGTAAGCGCCTCGTCCAGCTCATCCCTGTCCTCTTCGGGGTCATCGTCCTCACCTTTTTCTTTACCCATCTCGACGCGGGGAACATCTGCAACGCGTGGTACCCCCATGCCGGTGCCGCGACCATCCGGAACTGCGAGGCCACGGCGAACCAGCCCATCCTGACGCAATTCGTCACGTACTTCGTAAACCTCCTCCAGGGCAACTGGGGCGCCTCGCAGTCCGGGGTGCTGGTCTACCCCTACATCGCGGCGGCGGTCCCGGCGACCCTCGAGCTGGTCCTGGCCGCCCTGTTCCTCATGATCTTCATCGGGATCCCGCTCGGGGTCGTTGCGGCCCGATACAGCGGCCGACTCGGGGACCATCTGGTCCGCATCTTCTACCTCAGCGGGTGGGCGACCCCGACGTACCTCGGCGCAGTGATTGCCGCCGTGTTCCTCGGTCCGTATCTGGGGTTGCCGAACCACGGGGAGTACTCGACCCTCATCCCGCCGTTCCACCAGTACACCCACATGTCCGTGCTCGACGCGATGATCGCGGGCAACCTCCCCTACACCATCGACGCGCTCTCCCACCTCATACTGCCCGCGACCGTTCTCGCGTTCATCAACATGGGAATCGCGACCCGAATGACCCGGGCCTCGATGCTCGAGGTCCTCCCGCTCGATTACGTCCGGTCGGCCCGGATGAAGGGCCTCACCGAGTTCTGGGTGCTCTACAAGCACGCGCTGCGCAACGCGCTCATCACAACGACCACCGTGCTCGGGGTGACCGCGGGAGGCCTGCTTTCCGGCACGGTCGTCATCGAGGAAGTCTTTGACTGGCCCGGCATCGGGCAGTACGCCTACACCGCGATCGGCGGGGGCGGCACGGTCCCGAACTACGCGGGGGCGGTCGCGGTCGTGATCGTCTTCGCCGTCGCCGTGGTCGTGGCGAACCTGATCGCCGACATCCTCTACGGAGTGCTCGACCCCCGCGTGGACTGGAGGTAGGACGAAGTGGCACCGCCCGAGCGACGATCTCCCTCGCGCATCGGCGAGTCCCTGGGCACCTTCTGGAGGGTGCTTCGGGCGAACCCCCTCTCCTTCCTCGGCTTCCTCATGGTCGCCATCATCTGCCTCACCGCCCTGGTCATCGTCGTCGCTCCCCACCTCCTCGTCCCGTACGGCCCCCAGACGAATACCGGAGCCTACTCCCAGGCCCCCTCCGGGAAGCACCTGTTCGGCACCGACGCCAACGGCTTCGACATCTACTCCAACGTCATGCTCGCGCTGCCGCTCGACCTCGGCATCGGCATTGCGATCGCCGGGGCCGCTCTCATCTCCGGGGGCGCGCTCGGCCTGGTGGCGGGATTCTACGACCGGCCCGGCTCGGTCGGAGCGGCAGTCTCGGTGACGATCATGCGGATCACCGACATATTCCTCTCCTTCCCGAGCCTCATTCTCGCCCTCGCCATCACCCGCGCCCTTGGGATCGGCGTCTGGGAGACCGTGCTCGCCATTGGGCTCACCTGGTGGCCCTTCTACGTGCGTCTCGTCCGGGGGGAGGTCCTCGCGATCAAGAACCTCCCGTACGTAACGGCCGCCCGGGCCGCGGGGGTCCGGGAGAACCGGATCCTGCTCCGCCACGTCGTGCGCAACCTGCTCGAGCCGATCGTCGTGTACTTCACGCTCGACATCGGGACGGTGCTCGTCACCTACTCCACGATCGGGTTCATCGGCGTGGCCAGCAAGTATCCGGGCCCGCAACCGGAGTGGGGCGCGATGCTCGCCTTCTACCAAAGCGCGGGCTCGATCAACACCTACCCTTGGGAGGTCTTCGCGCCGGGACTCGCGATCTTCATCACCGTTCTGGCCTTCAGCTTGCTCGGCGACGGTCTCCGGGACATCCTCGACCCCCGGACCCGCCGCGCGTTCGTCCGGAGCACCGCCAGCCATGACCCGCCCGCCGAGGCCTCCACCCTCGGCCCGGGCAGCGAGGCACCCACCGCCGCCACCAGCGCGGTCCCTCTCGAAGCGGGGGCGATCTCGTGACCGAACCGATCCTCCGGGTCCAGAACCTCTCGATCACCTACACGGTCGGCGCCGGGGTCTTCCAGGCCGTCTCGGACGTCTCCCTCGACATCTATCCCCGGCGGGTCGTCGGGATCGTCGGGGAGACTGGCTGCGGAAAGAGCACGCTCGCCCAGGCCATTCCTCGGCTCATGCCCGAGCCGCCGGCGTCCATCGGCTCGGGGCAGATCTTCTTCCGGGGGACGGACCTCGTGAAGGTCCCGAAAAGCAAGATGCCGATGGTGCGGGGCACGGGGATCGGGATGATCTTCCAGGAACCCCTCAACTCGCTCAACCCGGCCTACCGGGTCTTCGACCAGATCGTGGAGGCGATCCAGATCCGCCACTTCCGGGAGATGGGGCTCGTGAAGTCGTTCCAAGGGGGCGAGGTCCCGTTCGACTATTCGAAGCGCCCGACGACGACCGTCTCGAGCGCGCTCACCCGGTCGGTACTCCCCGACGGCGTGGTGGAGGAGAAGGTCAAGGACCGGATCCGCACGCGCTCGGACTACCGGAAGGAGGTCCTCGAGTACCTCCGCCTCGTCCGGATCAACGACCCCGAGACGATCATCGACCTCTTCCCGCACGAGCTTTCGGGGGGAATGCGCCAGCGCATCATGATCGCGATGGCGCTCAGCGAGAAGCCCCAGCTCCTCATCGCGGACGAGCCGACCAGCGCGCTGGATGTGACGATCCAGGCCCAGGTACTGACGCTCATGAAGGACCTCATCGACGAGGTCGACGCGGCGATCCTGTTCATCAGCCACGACCTCGGCGTCATCGCCGAGACCGCGGACGAGGTCGGCGTGATGTATGCGGGCCGGATCATCGAGTATGGCCCCGTGGACGAGGTGTTCCGCTCGCCCCGGCACCCCTACACGAAGATGCTGCTCGCGGCCGCCCCGCGGATCTACAAGTCGGACGGCTCCCTCCGCTCCATCCCGGGCAACGTGCCCAACCTCTCGCGCCCACCTCCGGGCTGCCGTTTCCATCCGCGGTGCCCGATCGCGCGCCCCGTCTGCAAGGTCGACCCGCCTCCGCTCGCCCCGGTGACCTCGTCCGGACCCGACACCCGGGCGGGCGCCCACCGAAGCGCGTGCTACTTCCCGGAGGAGGTGCCCGGACTCCCGTGACCGATGCGCCCCCCCTTCTCGAGGCGGTTGACGTCCAGAAGCTGTTCCCGCTCACCCGTTCTCTTGGGGCGGTCGTCACCCGGAAGGCCGTTCGGTCGGTCCATGCCGTCGACGGGGTCTCGATCTCGGTAGGTCCGGGGGAGACGCTCGGACTCATTGGTGAGTCCGGCTCGGGCAAGACGACGCTCGGTTGGCTCATCTCCCGCATCCACGAACCGAGCGGCGGCCAGATCCGGTTCGAAGGAAAGGACGTAACCCACCTCGCGGGCGAGGAGCTCCGCCTCTGGCGCCGAAACGTCCAGGTCGTCTTTCAGGACCCGGTCGGCTCGCTCGACCCCCGCCTGCGGGTCTGGCAGATCGTGGGCGAGCCGATTCGGGCGCAGGCGGAGATGAACCGCTGGTCCGCCCGTAGGGAGCGGAAGAGGGTCCGAGCCCGGTACCGGGCGGCGCTCGCGAGCGCCCGTCGCGAGAACCGGGCGCGCCGGCGCCGACGCCCGCCCGAGCCCCCCGTCGCCGTTCCCGCCCCGCCCCCGCTCCCCCCGATCCCGCGCCGCCTAACCGTGGCCGCGGTTCGGAAGCAGGTCGTGGCGATGTTGCCCTCGGTAGGGCTCCCGGCCGACTGCCTCGACCAGTACCCCCACGAATTCTCCGGTGGGGGCCGTCAACGGATATCGCTCGCCCGGGCGCTGATCGTCCAACCGAACCTGATCGTCCTCGACGAGCCGACCAGCGCGCTCGACGTCGCGGTCCAGGCCCAGATCCTGAACCGGCTCGTCGAGCTCCAACGGGAGCGGGGGATCGCCTACCTCCTCATCACCCACAACGTGGCCGCGGTGCGGTTTGCCGCCGACCGGGTGGCGGTGATGTATCTCGGCCAGGTCGTCGAGTACGGGAAGGTTCGGGAAGTGCTGGAGCGGCCCGTCCACCCCTACACGAAGGCGCTGCTAGCCGCCGTCCCCCAGCCCGACCCCGGGCGGCGCAAGAAGCGCTACCGTATCGAGGGCGACATCCCGTCACTCATCGACCCGAAGCCCGGGTGCCGCTTTGCTCCCCGGTGCCCGTTCGTCCAGGACGCCTGTCGCACCGCGGACCCCCCGCTCGTTCCCCACCCCGGGGTGGGGGGCCGGGTCGTGGCGTGCATCCGTGCGGAAGAGGTCGCCGACATCCCGCCCGAGTCGTTCCTCGTCGCCGCCGACGCACCGACCGCTCCGCCGGGAACGGTGGCGTCGACGGTCCCCGGGTAGCCCGCCCGTCAGGCCAGCCACTGGGTATTGAAGCCGATCGCGAACGGCTCGGCGCTCGCCATGGGGTTCTGAACGAACCCGCGGAGGTTCGAGGAGTAGACCGCGAAGGAGGTCGGGACGACCAGCCAGATCTCGGAGTAGTTTCCGTACATGATGTTGGTCATGTTCGTGTAGTAGGCCGTGAGGTTGGCGGGGAGGTTGCTGCTCGCCGCGGCGAAGGTGTCGGCGTCCACGGTCGAGTTCGCGAACCCGGCCATGCACATGTTGGCGCTGCCGAGCGAGTAGGCGTCGTTCTGGGTCCAGTCGTCGGGCGAGATGTAGTCCGACGTGTAGAACTCCTGGCCCATGTAGAACGGTCCGCCGTTCGCGCTGGTCGCGGAGACGCACTGGCCGTTGGTGTCGAGACCCTGTTCCTCGTAGAGCGCGTCCAGGCCCACACCGACCGGATTGATGGTGATTCCGATCGCTTTGAGGTCCGCCTCGAGGAACTGGGCGGTCTCAACCCAGTCGTTCCCCGTGTTGAGGTACATGTAGTTGATCGTGGTCCCGGCGCAGGCGTTGTTCGCGCAGGGAGAATTCGCGATCTCCTGCTGGGCCAACGCCAGGTCGTACGAGTAGTACGGTTCGTCGGCGGTCACGTTGTTGTTGTACGGGTAGGCGGGCGGAACGGGACCGACCCACTGCTGGGCGTACCCCCCGAACGCCTGTTGGATGATCTGCGGGTAGTTGATCGCGTGGGTGATCGCCTCCCGGACGGAGAGGTTGTTGAACGGGTAGACGCTCGAATTGAGGTAGATCCACCACGAGCCGCTGGTCGCCCCGTAGATCGTCGGGAGGGCCTGAACGACGACGTTCGAGTGGCCCATCAACTGCGCGATCGTGGAGGGACCGATGTAGGCGAATGACGCCTCCTGAACCGCCCCGCTGGTGAGGTCGTTGGTCGTAATGTCGATCGCGTCCTGGAAAATGACGTCGACCGTGGTGTTCGCCGGCGGGAGGTTGATGTTCCAGGGCCCGGCTTTGGCGGCCGCTGCACCCCAGTAGTGCGGGTTGGGGGAGAGCGTGTAGCCCCCTCCGCCCACCCCGTTGTAGTTCTGCAGGAGGTACGGGCCGGTCCCCATCGTGTTGGAGGCGAGGTAGGAGTTGACCTGCCCTACCTGGACCCCGCCGTTGGCGTCGACCCACGTGGGGTCGACGGCGTAGGAGTTAGGGGCCGAGATGGACGCGAGCAGGTAGGTGTAGTTGCTGTCCAAATACCCGTAGCCGAGGTTCAGCGCGATCGTCAGATTGTTGATCACCTGGAACGACTGGTTGACCACCTCCATCTGGGAGATTTCGGAGGCGGTGGGATTGTCGAAATTCCAGCTGTTGAGGTCGGCGACAAGGGTCGCGTTGGCCGCCTGCACACTGGCGTTGCTCGAAAAGTAGGACAGGGGGTCGGTGGTGCTGAAGTTGGTCGAGTAGAAGTTCTGCGCGAGGATGAACTGTGGGCCCTGGATGAGTAGGAGGCTCCGGTAGAGGCTGTACCACTGGACGTAGGCGTTGTAGGGATCACCGTTGGAGAACGTCACCCCCGGCCGGAGCTCGAAGGTGTAGGATTCGAACCCGGTGGCGGGGTCGTAGCCGACGGTCCAGCTCTGGGCGAGGACCCCCGAGAAGTTCGTCGAGCTCGAGCCGTTATAATTCACGAGCCCCTGATAGACCTGTTGGACGGCGGCCCAGCCGGGCGTGGAGAACGTGACGGCCGGGTCGAGCGAATCCGGAATCTCGGCCTGGTCGACGCAGATGGTCCCCGTCTCGCTCGGCCCGCAACTTGCGATGGCCGGGGAGGTGCGCAGGACGAAGTAGGTCCCGATGCCCGCCACGACCAAGATCACGACGATGACGATGACTATGATGTTCCGTCGCCTCGGATCCATGCGAAAATCGCCCCCCGGAGAGCTGAGCCCGCCGATTCCCCCTCTCCTTCTTAAGGTGTGCTAGGGCGGCACATGGCCCCTCCGGAAGGCTCCCACGGGGGGTCGGGCGGGCACGTCTTGGGACCCCGACCCCTCCCCGAGGGCCTTGGCCCCCCATCGGACGCGTCGCGGCGCGGGGGGGTCAGTCGCCCGACCCCCCGGTCCCTCAGAGTCCGGGTCAGGCGATGTAGACCGCGACCGAGTGGTCCTTCGCGCTCACGTGCGCGATCCGGACCTTCGAGACGTCGTTCAGGTAGACCCCGAGGGAGTATGCCCGGGCGTAGACGTAGTCGATCGTGATCCGTGACGCATCGTTGACGTGGATCCCGGTGGAGTGGTCCCGGGCCGAGGCCTGGATGACCTTCACCCCGTAGGCCGCGTCGACGAAGACCCCGGTCGAGTACTCCGAGGCGGAGACGTGGTTGAGTACCGTCGTGCGCGACAGGCTGATGTTCGCGCCCGTCGCGTTGTCGGTCGCGGTAAGGTAGTTCACGGTCACCCCGTTCGTCCCCGTCAGGTAGTAGTACGGGTCGTTGTCGGCCCCAGCGCCGTAGTCGTCACCGGTCACGACGCCCCGGGCCCCGTCCGACGCACTGATCCAGGAGTCGGTGCCGCCGGAGCTGCTGAGGGCGTTGACCCCGACACTGAAGTTGCCGGTGACCGCCACGTACTCCGCGAGGGTGTGCGTCGACCCGATGTCGGTAACGCCGGTCGCGCCGGTCGTCACGGCCACGTCCCCCACCGTTGTGGAGGTCGAGTCCCCGACGAAGACGCCGGACCCGCCGTACAACGAGGTGACGTACCACGCCTGCGCGTAGGAATCCTCCCAGAGGTTCACCTGGAGGCCGTAGCCGTCGGCGGCCACGATCTGGTTGGTCACGAGGTCGTTCGCGCCGTCAAAGATGTTGATCCCGGAGGTGAAGTAGAGGAGCGAGGACGTGTTCGCCGGTGCCGGGGTCAGAAGTCCCGTGGACGCTCCGTTCGGGGCGTAGTCGATGAGGTAGTAGTTGCCCGTCGGCGAGTCGGACCCCTGGTAGGTGTTGTTGACGTCGATCGCGTTGCTGACGTCCTGCGCCATGAAGACGACGAACGTCGGGTAGCCGTAGTCGTTCACGTGGTTGAACGAGAGGTTCATGTTCACCACCAACCCGTTGAAGTCGTAGGGCGGGGCCGCCGACCCCGTCACGACCTTGGCGAGCCACGAGGCCTGCGCGTTCGAGAAGGCGTAGAGCGGGGCGTTCAGCGTCCCAGGTGCGTGCTTCAGGTCCAGGTGGTAGTGGGTCGTCGACCCGGTGATCGCGCTCCCGTTCTTCTCCGCGTAGCCGGCCGCGAACGCCTGGACGTAGTACTGGGTCGTCCAGGGCGCTCCGAGCGGCGGCAGGTAGGTGCTGAACGTCCCGGCGCTCGTCGTGGGCAGCCAGCTCAGGTTGGCGCGCTCGCCGGTCCCCCAGGGGTCGAGCACCGGAGGCGTGTTGCTGACGAAGACGAACCCGTACGACGGCGTGATCGAGCCCGCGATGTGGATGTCGCCGGACCTGACCGACGCCCACGGGGCCGCGTTCCAGAGTCCGTAGAGCATCGCCGGTCCCTGGTTGATCTCGAGCACGTGGCTCGGGGTCCAGTAGTCCGCGATCCCGGTCGAGGTCTCTCCCGTGTCGCCGCCCCAGTTGTAGGCGGAGGGGACGCTCGCAAACCCGCCGGAAGTCGCGTTCGAGTACTCGAGCTGGATGCTGCCCTGGAGGGAGCGGAACACCGAGTTGTCGCCGCCGATGTTGCCGACCAAAACCATTTCGGCGTCCCGGAAGAGGCCCGCGGGAGCGCCGGCGAACCCGTCGACCGAAAAGCCCGGTGTGTGGTGGGGCTTGGTTCCCGAAGGGTTGTTGAAGACGACCGTGTCGCTGACGCCGGTGTAGACTTTCCCGATGCCGGCCTCGACGATCCGGTAGCCGTAGGAGACCTGGGTTTCGTGGTGGGAGTTGATGGTCGCGTTGTTGTAGAGCTGGAGCGTGACGGGGTAGGCGGCCGCGCTCACCGGGATGGTGGCGCCGACACACTGGAACACGCCACCGTAGTTGTAGAGGATGACGTTCACGCCGGCGGAGTTGTTGTTGCATCCCGACGCAATCGTCCCGGGGGCGATGTAGAAGGGGTCCTGCGTCGCCGACGTGAGGTTGAAGGTGTCGTCGACGAAGTGGATGCCGGTGTCGTTCCAGTCGACCACGTTCTGCGTCCAGAAGAATCCCTGGTCGGAGCCGGGGATCGAGATGTTCTCGGCGACCGTGTTGAGCTGAATCCCGAACTCGTAGAAGTTACCGACATATCCGTCGTGGGCGCCGCCGGGTTCAATGACACCGGTCGAGGCCGGGTCCGTGACGTTGGGTGGGGTCTGGAACGTGACCTGTCCGAGGAAGTGGGAGGTGTTGTAGGAGTACGTCGTCGCACCCAGGCCGTAGTCGGCGAGGCCGAGCGGGGCGGGCTCGGCCACGTAGAACGGGTTCACGTGCGACGCGACGGATGTGAGGGGGTCCTTGAGGAGAGCGAGGTTCGGAAGCGAGGTCAGTGGCCGAAACGTCGGGCCTTGACCCGCGAGGGAACGAATCCACGGAACCTGGCTAAGGCGAGCCGGAATGCCGGAGAGCACGGAGTGGGTGGCGGTCGTGCCCGTGACATCTGCCCCGAGGCCGGGCGGTAGGGCTGCGGGGGCGCCGGGGTTGACCGGTGCGTTGCCCGGCGATCGAGCAGCGGCCGAAGCGAGCAACGTCGCTCCCGGCAGGACCATCAGCGCGGCGACAACCAAGACGATCGGCAAGACCCAAAGGGCTCTCGAGCGGGGCTCCGTGGCCACCATGGGAAGGGCACTGGCCCCTCTCGTATAACACCGTCGATTATTCTTGCCCCGCGACCGGCGAGTCGGCGCGGCTACGGCACGTTGAGGGTGCCGAGGTGCGCAGGAACGGCCCTCCCGTGAGGGTCGAGGCCCTGGGCTGGAACCGATCGGTGAAATGGGGCGAAACCGCTCCGGCAGTGAACCCCGTTGCCGGAACCGGTGAAGCTCCTAGCCCTTTCGTCGGGGGCGGGTCCGGCGTTTCGCCGGTGCGCGCTTCGGGGTGGGTGCCCGGGACTTGAGGGTCGCCACGACCATCGGGCCCGGTGCCTCCATCAGCCAGAAGATGTTCCCGTCGGGGTCGGCGAACTTGGCGCTCTTCCCCCACTTTTCCTGGTGCGGGGGCTCCGGGAACTCGACCTCGCCCTTCCACAGCCGGGCCGCGAGGGAGTCGAGGTCGTCGGTGATGAAGAGGATCCCGGTGTTCCCGGGTTCGAGCGGGGCAAACCCCTCGCAGAGGTGGAGGACGAACCGGTCGCCCGGCGGGGCGACCATCATCGCATGCCCGGCTCCTCCTCCGATGGTGTAGGTGGCGAAGCCGAAGTTCCTCTCCCACCACTTCGCGGACTCCTTCGCGTTCGAGACGACCACGGCCACATCGGCGAGTGCGAGCATCGAATGCCCGAAGCCGCTCCCCCTCATGGGGTGCTCGGTGGGGAGCGGCCCGTCGTCCGGCACGGGCTCGACTGGACCTTGGTCGTCCCCCGAGGAGGGTGGGAGCGCGTCGTGCCCCGCGCTCAGGGATGGCAGCCGCTCACCGCGTAATCGTCCCCGTTGAACTCGGCGTAGCCGAAGTCCTCGTAGAGGTCCGACTCGGTGACCGTGACGTGGTTGACCGGGTCGTAGAAGACGACGACGCCGGTGTTCGGGTTGTCCGAGAGGATGACCGACGGACCGAGGAGCTGGTGGAGGGAGGAGAGCGTGCTGGCCGGGATGGTCGGGTTGTCGCGGGAGCAGTTCGTCAGGACCACGCCGCCGCCTCCGCCCCCACCACCGGAACCGGAGCCCCCGCCGGTCCCCGGAGGCGTGACCCCGAGAGGCTGGGGGTGGACATTGGGCGAGAGACCGCCGGCAGCCAACAGGACCACGAGCACGAAGAAGACGGCGGCGACCCGGTAGGCGACGGGCCAGCGGGTCGGGGGCTCGGAGCGGTTTCGTCTAGCCTTGGGCCGGGAGTGGCGGGCCGCGGGGCGCGGGACCCGGAGCGCCACGGCCACCCGGAGGAGTCCAACGGTCGAGTTGACGACGAGCAGCGCCACGAGGACACCCAACGACGGGACCACGAGCGGGAGTACGGCGGCGCCGACCCCGATCCCCGCTCCGTAGAGTGCCAGCAACGCCGGGTCCGACGGCGCTGTCCGCGGCTCGGTGACCATGAACAGGCCGAAGAAGAGGGTGGTCGGGTCGATGACGGCAAGGACGAGGACATTCGAGTCGACCGATGCGCTCACCAGGAGATGGACCGCGGCGACTACCAGGCCGTAAGCGACGAAGAAGCCCAGGGGGGCTCGCCAGCTTCGGGGAGACCGGATCAGAAGGACGGCTGCGGAGCCGAGCATGAGAACCTCGCCCAGAGGTCCGACGGCGACCCACCACGCTGGAGCGAGTCCGAAGAGGATCCCGCCCAGCACGACTCCGCTCGCCGCGGGGTTCAGGAGGGGGTGGCCCCGGTACCGGAGGGCGTGGCGGATTGCGATAGCGGCGAACGTCACCGCGCCGGCGAGCACCAGGGGAACCACGGGGGGAAGCAAGAGCGCGAGGAACAGTCCCGTTGCGAGGGCGGCGTCCGGAAAGCGGGGCTTGGGGAAGCGGGCCGCCTGGAACGCCAAGTCGGAGAGCACGGCGACCAGAGGGAGGACGACCAAGGAGAACTCCCCGAGTCCGTGGAGGAAGTTGATTCCGTATCCCCCGAGGACGAGCAGGGAGATCCAGACGAGGCGGGCGGGGGGCAGCACGCGCGGCCAGGCGTGTCGGGTCCGTCCCCGGGAGCCCGCGACCGACGATGCGTCGACCGTCACGGAGGTAGGAGAAGGGCCGGCGCCTGGCTTAACCTCTCACTTGGGGCCCTGCCGCCGTCGGCCACCCCCCCGCGCCGCTAGGTGGCGTACTGAGTGTTGAACGAGAAGGCGAACGGCTCGGCGCTCGCCATGGCGTCCTTGATGACACCGTGGAGGAGGCTCGAGTACACAGCGAATGACTTCGGTACCTCCAGCGAGATGTCCCCGTAATTCTCGTACATCATGCCAGTCATGTTGGCGTAGAGCAGGGTCAGGTTGGCCGAAATGAGGGTGCTGACCGCCGTCAGGACGCCCTAGTCCAAGGTCGTGTTAGCGTAGCTGGACATGCGCATGTTCGCGGTGACATTCCGCCACTTCGGGTCCATTAGCGGTACTTCGTGCCTCCTTCCGCCATGAGGCCCCCTCGATATGGTTCTGAAAAGCCGAGTTCGGCGTTCTGGGCCTCCGGTACCATCTTCTAGGGGTTCGCCCTCGGTCTGCCGAGGGGACCATGGCGGCACGTTCGATGCTGATCGCGGGCGAGTGGGTCGCGGCGACGAGCGGGGAAACGACCCCGGTCCGGAGCCCGTTCGACGGCGCCGACCTAGGGACCGTCCCCAAGGGGAACCGCGAGGACGCGCGGAGGGCGATCGACGCGGCGCGGGAGGCGTTCGACCGCGGTCCCTGGCCGAAACTGCCGCCCCGGGCCCGCGGGGAGGTCTATCTCAAAGCGGCCGCGCTCCTCCAGGAGCGGCTCGGAGCGATCGCAGAGCTCGAGAGCCGCAACCAGGGCAAAACCATCAAGCAGGCCGCCGATGCGGACCTGCCCTTCTCGGTCGACAACCTGATCTTTTATGCCGGCGCCGGCCGCACGCTGGACGCCCGGAGCCCGGGCGAGTTCACCGGCGACGGGACGACGTTCTTCCGCCGCGAGCCGGTCGGCGTGGTCGCTTCCATCACGCCGTGGAACTACCCGATCATGATGGCCGTCTGGAAGCTCGGACCGGCGCTCATCACCGGGAACACGGTGGTCCTGAAGCCGGCCAGCTGGACGCCCCTCACGAGCCTGGAGCTCGGAAAGGTCTTCGCGGACGCTGGCCTCCCCAAGGGTGCGCTCAACGTCGTGACTGGCCCGGGCGCGGAGGTGGGGGATGAGCTTTCCCGGAACCCCAAGGTCGACCTGGTGTCGCTTACAGGGGACACCGCGACCGGCCGCACGATCATGGCCGCCGCGAGCGGGACCGTCAAGCGGGTCCAGCTCGAGCTGGGCGGAAAGGCGCCGTTCATCGTCTTCGAGGACGCCGACCTTGCCGCGGCGGTCGAGGGCGCGGTCGTGGCCGGGTTCGTGAACGGAGGCCAGGACTGCACCGCCGCGACCCGCCTCATTTTGCACAAGAACGTCCGGGCGAAGTTCCTGAAGCACCTCGTCGAGCGCGTGGGGACCATCCGCCTCGGCGACCCACTCTCCCGCTCGACCGACTTGGGTCCGCTGGTCCACCCGACGCACCAGAAGCGGGTGCTGGGCTTCATTGAGAAGGGGAAGGAGGAGGGGGCCAAGCTGGTCACCGGCGGCACGGATGCCCAGGCCCAGCACCCGCACGGCGCCTTCGTGACCCCGACGATCTTCGACGAGGTCGCTCCCGACATGGCGATCGCCCAGAAGGAGATCTTCGGTCCGGTGCTGGACGTCATCGAGTTCTCGACGTTCGATGAGGCGGTCGAGATCGCCAACGGCGTCGAGTACGGCCTGGCCGGCAGCCTCTGGACGACGGACGTCCGGACCGCCATCCGCGCGGCGAATGCGCTCCGGTTCGGGGACGTCTGGGTGAACGACCACCTCCCACTGGGTTCCGAAACCCCCCACGGCGGGTTCAAGCAGTCCGGGTTCGGCAAGGACCTCGGCGCGGATTCGCTGAACGATTTCACCGTCCTCAAGACGATCTACATCGACCTCACGGGTCAGGCGCGCAAGGGCTGGCATTACACCGTCTACGGCGACCCGGCCTAGGGGGGACATGATCGCAGGAATCCCCGAGGGCGGCAAGGGCTCCCTCTTCATCGGGGGGGAGTGGCGGCGGCCGGGCAGCGGAAAGTACCGCCCCGTGGTCGACCCCTCGACCGGGCGTTCGATCGGGGAGGCACCCGTCGCGACGGTCGACGAGGCCCGGGCCGCGATCGATGCCGCGGCGTCGGTCGAGGAGTCCTGGGGCAGTCATCCGGGACACGACCGGGCGCGCATCCTTCGTGCCGCGGCCGAACGGATCCGTGCGGACCGGGATACACTGGCGCTCCTCATCGCGCATGAGGTGGGCAAGCCCATCAAGGATGCCCGTGTCGAGGCGACGCGGGCGGCCGGGGTCTTCCAGCTCGCAGCGGAGGAGATCCGCCACTTGGGCGGCGAGAGCTACCCGGCGGATGCCTACGAATACCCCGCCGGGAACGAGGACCGGTTCCTGTTCAGCGTGCGGGACCCGATCGGGGTGGTCGTGGCGATCGGCCCGTTCAACTTCCCGCTCAACCTGCTCTGCCACAAGGTCGCTCCCGCCCTCGCGGCGGGGAACCCCGTGGTGGCGAAACCGCCCAGTGCGGCGCCGTTCACCGCGCTCCGACTCGCCGAGCACCTCGCGGCGGCCGGCCTGCCGGCCGGTGCCCTCAATGTGGTGGTCGGTCCCGGAGGGAGCGTCGGGGATGCCCTCGTCGAGCATCCCCGGACCCGCCTCATCACGTTCACCGGCTCCACCGAGGTCGGCAAGGGGATCGCGGAGAAGGCCGGTCGCCACGCGAAGCGGGTCATCCTCGAGATGGGCGGCATGGACCCGTTCGTGGTGTTGGACGATGCTCCCCTCGCCTCGACAGTCGAAGCCGCCGCCCGCGGGGTGTTCAGCTACTCCGGCCAGGTCTGCACCGCGTCGAAACGGTTCCTGGTCGCCGATGGCGTGGCGGACCGGTTCGCCGCGGCGCTCGCGGAACGGGCCCGTGCGCTGCGCGTCGGGCCCGCGGACGACGAGACGACCGAGGTCGGCCCACTGATCGACTCCGGCGCGGTCGACCGGATGGAGAGCTTGGTCGAGGACGCCCGGGGCCGCTCCGCGAAGGTCCTCGCGGGCGGGGCTCGGCCGAAGGACCAGGGCGAGGGCACCTACTACCTGCCGACGGTCCTCGACGCTGTGCCCGAGGAGGCCCGGGTCGTCCACGAGGAACCGTTCGGGCCGCTCGCGCCCATCCTCCGCTTCCACTCGATCGACGACGCGGTCCGCATCGCGAACAGCACGCCGTACGGTCTCCAGGCGGCCGTGTACACCAAGGACCTCGCCAAGGGATTCGCGCTGGCCAAGCGGATCCGCGCGGGCGGCGTGCACCTGAACGACCCGACGAACCTTCGGTGGGACGCCCTCCCGTTCGGCGGGATCAAGGAGAGCGGGCTCGGACGCGAGGGGCTGCGCTACGCGATGGAAGAGATGACCGAGGTCAAGCTGATCTCGGTGAACTACGGGAACGCGTAAGCCGGACTAACGGTCGCCCGTCTCGCCGTCGGCGCCCGGGTGGGGTCCGGGCGGCGGGGGCGGTCCGGGGAGGCCAAGCTCCGGTCCGGCGGACGGGTGCCACTCGGGCACGGAGGAGGGGACCTTCATGCGGTGGCCCGCCGGAACCCCGGCGGGGCCGTCGAGCGACTCGATCGCGTCCTCGAACGCGACGAGTCCCCGCTCGAGCAGTGCGTCCTCGATCACGAGGGGCGCCATGAAGCGGAGTACCTGGTCCCAGGCCCCGCACGTGTGCATGAGGACGCCGCGGGCGAAGAGGGCCGAGCGCATCGCCTTCGCCCGGTCGCCCCAGGCGCGGCGGGTGGCCCGGTCCTGGACGAACTCGACCCCGACCATGAACCCCTTGCCACGAACGTCCCCGATCGACGGGTGCCGTACGGCGATCTCCCGGAACCGGTCCATGAGCGCGACCCCGCGATGGGTGGTCTTCGCGAGAAGGTCCCCCTCCCGAAGGACCTTCAGCACTTCGGTCCCCACGGCGAGGGCGAGCGGGTTCCCCCGGTAGGTGCCCAGATGGAATCCGCGCGGGAGTTCCTTCACGAGGTCGGCGCGGTACGCGACGACGGAGAGCGGGATTCCCCCGCCGACGGTCTTGGCCATGCAGAGGATATCGGGAGTCACCCCGGAATGGTCGACTCCCCACATCCGCCCCGTTCGGCCGAGGCCGGTCTGGACCTCGTCCGCGATGAGAAGTATCCCATGCCGGTCGCAGAATTCGCGCAGCGAGGGAAGGAAATCGTCCGGCGGGACGACGTAACCGCCCTCCCCCAGTATCGGCTCGACGAGGACCGCCGACAGACTGTCGACGCCCGAGTACGGGTCGTTGACGAGGTGCTCGAGGTAGGCGATGGTCCCCGCGGCCCCCTGGTCCGCCCCGAGGACCGGGCGGTACGGGTCGGGGAACGGGACCCGGACGACGGCCCCCCCGACGAACGGGCTGTTGACGTGGTAGCGCCGGCCGCTCGTGAGCCGCACGGCGCCCCCGTGGACACCGTGGTAGGCCCCAGAGAAGGTCAGCGTGCCGTGGCGTTGCTGGGCGTAGTCGGCCAGTTGGACCGCGGTCTCGATCGCGTCCCCGCCGGTGACGGTGAAGAAGATGCGGGCGTTGTTGCGAAGGGTCCCCGGGAGCGAGGCTTCCAGCTCCTTCAGGAAGCGGACCCGCGCCTCGGTGGGAAGTTCGAGGGCGTGCCAGACCTCCCGGCTCTGGGTCTCCAGGGCGGCGGTGAGCCGGGGGTGGCGGTGCCCCAGGTTGAGGACCGAGATCCCCGCGACCCAGTCGATGAACCGGTTCCCGTCGACGTCCTCAATGGTCGCTCCGCGGGCGGAGCGGACCGCGATGGGGAAGTAGTGGGAGTAGGCGACCGCATCGGTCTCCCAGCGACCCTGCTCGGCGAGCAGCTCGCGGGATCGGGGCCCCGGCGGCGGGTGCAGGATCCGGGGGGCGTCCGGGTAGCTGCCCGTCCCTTCCGGCTCGGTCATAGGTTCCCCGACGTGTTACCGCCCGAGGTGATATCACTCCTCGGTCGGCCACCGGACGGGTTATGGACCCCCGCCGATTCGGTTTCGAAGGGCACCCGTGGCCGATCCCGACCGGTACTTCGACGTCCACCTGCACCTCTCCCGCTGGTGGCCAGACCTCCCCCGAACTGGATACACGCGGGACCTCGACTACACCGTCCCGGGTCTCCTCGCGGAGATGGACCAGAACTCGATCGACTCCGGTCTCGCACTGCCGGTCTATGAAGGCCCCAGCGCGGAGGATTCGCTGCGGGAGTCCGTCGCGAACGCCCACGCGAGTGGGGGCCGGCTCCGGCCGGTGGCGACGGTCGACCCGACCCGAGGACGCGACCTGGTGAAGTCGGTCGTCCGGACCTGGGATGCGGTCGCTGACCTGGCCGCAGTCAAGCTGTTCCCCGGCTACCAGGCTTTCTACCCGCACGACCCGGTGCTTGCGCCGGTCTACGAGTACGCCGCCCGTCACCACCTTCCCGTGATGGTCCATCAGGGCGACACCCTCTCGCCCGATGGGCGGATCAAGTTCGCCCGCCCGATCGAGATGGACGAGGTCGCGGTGCAGTACCGCGACGTTCGGTTCGTCCTGTGCCACCTCGGAAACCCGTGGGTCGAGGAGGCGGCGGAGGTCGTGTACAAGAACTCGAACGTTTACACGGATACGTCGGGGTTGTTGGCCCATCCCCAGACGCCCCACTTCGACCGCATGGTCACCCGCGCCCGGCAGGTCCTCCAGGCCGTGGTCGATACGATCGGCTCGACGGAGCGGATCCTCTACGGGTCGGATTGGCCTCTCGAGTCCCTCGGCACCGCGGTCTCCCTCGTGGACGGCCTGGACCTGCCGCCAAGCGAGCGGGCGGCGATGCTCGGGGGGAACGCCCGCCGTCTGTTCGGTGACGGTCGCTCCGGCGCCGGGAGGGCGATCCCCCCGTGACCGAACCGGACCCGCCGCCCCGCCCGCTGGACGGCGAGGCGATCCGTTCGATCGTGCAGGAGACGAATTACGTCACGTGGCGGCGCCAGGCGGGCTGGAAGCCGCTCGTGGTGACCCGCTCCAAGGACTCGACGTTCTGGGACGACCGCGGGAACGCCTACCTCGACCTCTCCTCCCAGCTGATGGCGACGAACCTCGGCCACTCCAATCCGGCGGTGGTCGCCGCCATCGCCGCGCAGGCGGCCCAGCTGGCCTACGCCGCTCCGGGGTTCGCCACCGAGGCCCGGGCCCGATTGAGCTTCGAGCTGCTCGAGGTCCTTCCTTCGGGCCTTTCCCGCTTCTTCTTCAGCACCTCGGGGACCGAGGCGAACGAAGCCGCCTTGAAGATCGCCCGCGTGGCGACCGGCCGCACCAAGATCCTGTCGCGGTACCGGTCCTACCACGGGGCGACGGCCGCCTCGATCTCGGTCACGGGGGACCCCCGCCGCCGTCCGATCGAACGCCTCCAGAAGGTCCCGGGAACGGTCTTCGCACCGGACTGCTACTGCTACCGGTGTCCCTTCGGTCTGACCTATCCGGACTGCGGCGTCGCCTGCGCCGAGTACGTCGACTACCAGCTCGAACGGGAGGGGGACGTGGCGGCGATGATCGTGGAGCCCGTGGTCGGGACGAACGGCGTCCTCGTGCCGGTCCCCGAGTATCTGCCGATGATCCGGAAGATCACGAAGAAGCATGAGGTGCTGCTGATCGCGGACGAGGTGATGACCGGTTGGGGCCGCGTGGGTGAGTGGTTCGGCGTGGACCACTGGGACGTGGTCCCGGACATCCTTACGACCGCGAAGGGGATCACCGGCGCGCACATCCCGCTCGGTCTCACCGCCACCACCGCCCGTCTCCACGATGTCTTCGCCGAGACCTACTTCCCCCACGGACACACCTACGAGGCCCACCCGCTCACCCTCGCCCCGGCGGTCGCGGCGATCGGGGAGTACCGTCGCCTGGACCTCATCACGAAATCCCGCACGGACGGAGAGTACCTCCTGGCGCGGCTCCGCGAGATCCAGGAACGACACGCGTCCGTGGGGGAAGTGCGTGGACTCGGCCTCTTCGCGGCCGTCGAACTCGTCCGGGACCCGAAGTCCCGGACTCCGTTCAACACGGAGGACGACAAGCTGGCCGGACGTCCGCTCGTCGCCGAGAAGGTCGCGGCGGCGATGATGAAGGAGGGGGTCTTCTGCGTCGCATGGATCTCCCACCTCGTGGTCGCGCCGCCGCTGATCATCACCCGGGAGGAGCTCGACCACGGACTCGACGTTCTGGACCGGGCCCTGCTCGTGTCCGATGCGGAGATGCCGAGCCCGGCAACAACCTCGGCGCACTAGAACCAGCGCGTGGTCACGACCTTCTTGCGCGTGTAGAACTCGACCGCGTCCCGGCCCGTGGCGTGAAGGTCGCCGAAGAACGAACCCTTCCACCCGGCGAACGGGAAGTACGCGGCCGGAGCCGGGACGCCGATGTTCACACCCAGCATCCCGGCCTCGATTTCGTGGACAAACTGTCGGGCGGCCCCGCCATCGCGAGTGAAGATCGCGGCCGCGTTCCCAAAGCGCGACCGGTTCGCGATCCGGATCGCCTCGCCGAGGGAGGGGGCGCGGACGACGCAGAGCACCGGGCCGAAGATCTCCTCCTGCGCGATCGCCATCTCCGGCTGCACGCGGTCGAACAGGACAGGGGCGACGTAGAAGCCGTCCGACCCCGCGGGGGTCGACCCCCGGGCGGCGACGACGGCCCCCCCGGCCTCCCCCTCCTGGATCCATCGGTGCACCCGGTCTCGGTGGTCCGCGCGGATGACGGGCCCGACGTCGGTATCCGCTGCCGAGCTTGGACCGACCGAGAGCGACCGCACCGCCGCGGCGAGGCGCTCCACCAGCCGGTCGGCACCGGGCTCGACCGCGAGGACGACACTGCCCGCGAGGCACCGCTCTCCCGATTGGCCGAAGGCGCTGGAGATGATCGCCGGGACGGAGTGGTCGAGGTCCGCATCCGGCATGACGAGCAGGTGATTCTTCGCCCCGGCCAGGGCCTGCACCCGCTTTCCATGGGCTGCCGCCGTAGTGTAGACGTGGCGGGCCGTGGGCGCCGACCCGACGAACGACACTGCATCGACCCCGGGGTGTGTGAGCAGCGCATTGACGGCGGCTGAATCCCCGTGGACCAGGTTGAACGTGCCGGGAGGGAATCCCGCCTCCGAGACGAGCCGGGCGAGGAGCACGGCGGACAGGGGAACGCGTTCCGACGGCTTTAGGACGAAGCAGTTGCCGCAGACGAGGGCGAGCGGCGCCATCCAAAGCGGGATCATCACCGGGAAGTTGAACGGGGTGATCCCGACGACGACGCCCACCGGCTGGCGTAGGAGGGTCGTATCGACCCCGTGCGAGACGTCCTCGAGAAAGTATCCCTGGGTCGTCGTGGGGGCGGAAGCAGCGAACTCGGTCGCCTCGATTCCCCGCCGGACGGACCCCCGGGCCTCGTCGAGCGTCTTCCCGTTCTCCCGGGAGACCGTCCGGGCCAGGTCGTCGGCGTGGGTCTCGAGCAGGGCCCGGAGTGCGAGGACCCGACGCGCCCGCTCCGCGACGGGCACTTCTCGCCACGCGGGGAATGCCGCCCGGGCCGCGCGGATTGCGGCGTCGACGTCGGCCGCCTCCGAGCGGGGTACGCGGGCCAGCAGGGTGCCATCCGAGGGGTCCGGCACGTCTAGCCGACCCGACGCCAACGCCGGGACCCACCGGCCGGCCACGAAGTTCTCGAGCTCGACCGTACCGCCCACGGGCTCCTCCAGCCTCGGGAGGCGGGCGGGTTCTTGACCCTCTCGGGGCGCCCCACTCCGATCCCCCACTCCCCCGGGCGCCTTCTTGTAACCCCTCCTCCTCGGGAGGGTGCCGGCGGAAGTCGCTCTCCGCCGTTGGAGATGGGATCGTGGACCCCCGGTTCAAAGCTGCCTACGAGGAATACCAGCGCCGCACCCCCCGTTCGAAGGAACTCTGGGAGCGGGCCCGCCGCTGGAGCCCTCTCGGTGTGCACTCCAACTACCGCTTCCTCGACCCGTACCCCTTCTACGTCCATCGGGCGAAGGGTGTCCACCTCTGGGATGCGGACGACAACGAATTCCTCGACTTCAACATGGGATTCGGCTCACTCCAGAGCGGGCACGCCCATCCGAAACTCGTGGAGGCGCTGAGCCGCCAGATCGAGAATGGAAGCGTCTACGGCTACGAATGGGACCAGACCCCGGACGTCGCCGAACGGATCTGCCGGCGTTACGGTATGGCCCAGGTCCGGTTCAGCACGACCGGCCTCGAAGCGACCCATCACTCCATCCGTTTCGCCCGGGCGTTCACGAAGAAGCGCTACGTGCTCAAGTTCGAGGGGTCGTACCACGGCTCTCACGACACCCTGTTGGTCGGGGTGAAGCCCCGACCGGAAGTCGCGGGCCCACCGGAACACCCCCGCTCGGCCCCGGCCTCGCCGGGGATCCTCTCCGAGGTCACCGAACGCACGCTGATCGCACCGTTCAACGACCTCGCGGCGACCGAGAAGATCGCCCGCGAGCACGCCGACGACCTCGCCGCCATCATCGCCGAGCCGATCCCGATGAACATGGGATTCGTGCTCCCGGAGGAGGGGTTCTTCCCTGGACTCCGCGCACTGTGCGACCAGCTCGGGAGCCTCCTCATCTTCGACGAGATCAAGACCGGAGCGAAGTATCCTCACGGAGGAGCGGGGCGGGTCGGAGTACAGCCCGACCTGATCACCCTTGGCAAGTCGATCGCCTGCGGCGTCCCGATGTCGGCGATCGCCGCGCGGTCGGGCATCCTGGACGAGGTCGGTCCCCGCAAGGTCGCCCACGCCGGGACCTACAACTCCAACCCACTGGCGATGGCCGCCTGCATCGCGTCGCTCGACCACATCCTCACGGACGAAGCGTTGGCGGACTCCGCCCGCCTCAACACCCGGCTCGCGAAGGGGTACGCGAAAGTGTTCGACGAGGCCGGTGTCACGGCCCACGTCTCGGCCGACGGGGTCTCGGGCACGGTGGTCTTCGCCGACCACCCGGTCCGGAACTGGCGAGAGTTCCTAACCGTGGACGGCGACCGTTCGATGCTCTACTACTACCTCTGTCTCAACAAGGGCCTCATCCCGTCGGGCACCGGGCCGGACGAGCAGTGGACCATCTCGGTCCAGCACACGGACCAGGACGTCGACCGCCACCTCGCCATCCTGCGCTCGGTCGCGGAAGGACTCGCCGGCGTCCCGCAGGCGGGGGAGATCGAGGAATCCGTCTAGCTCCGCCACCGGGCCGGATGGGGGCACTCGGCCTCCGCAGCTACCCCATAGATTACGGAACCCTATGGAGCCGAGAGACGGGTACGGCGGGATGCGTACCCCACGTTCCTAACGCTTATGCCACGCGAGGCGCCGAAGGACCCGATGAAGCGGAGCTCGCCGAACGCCTCCTTGAGCTTGATCGTCTTGGTGGTTGCCCTTCTCGCCGGGGTGACCCTTGCCGCCCCGTCGCTGGCGGCCCCGCCCACCTCGTCGCCGTCTCATAGTGCGATGACCGGAGCAGCAACCCGAGCAAGCGTGCCACCGGCAAGGATCGGTTCGGCCGTGGAGGCTGCGCAATTCAATGTGACCTTTGACGCCACCGGATTGCCCGACGACACTCTTTGGCAGGTGGCGACGATCACGCCCGCGACCGGTTATGTTGTGGTCACGAGCACCATGGGAGGGAATATCTCCCAGTCTTGGAGCAACGGTACGTACACGTTTACGGCGTCCGCGAACATCGCCAACTACACCTCCGACCGGATCAACGCCACCTTCACCGTGTCCGGCGCCCCGCTCCCGGTCACCATACATTTCTTGCCCGCCTTCGCGGTCCGATTCACTGAGACCGGCATTTCAAATCTTACCTCGTGGACCGTCGCCATTCGTGGCAACGGAAGTTCCCCGAACTTGACATGGGCCGGTCCGAACATCTCCATATTCGTTCCCGTCGGGCCGTTCAACTACACGATATCCGCCGAGGGGTATGAGGCGAGCCCGGCGAACGGCTCGGCCAATGTCGCCGGGGCGATCCGCATCCCCGTGACCTTCAGCGCGGCCCTCCCTCCGGTCGGGTACATTACTGGAGACGTCGACGTCGGTACGGCGTCTCTCTACATCAACGGGATCCGAGACGTCATCCAGGTGGGGGGCGGATTCTCGTTTGCGCTCGAGCCAGGCCTGTATTCGGTCATCGTGACCGCGACCGGGTACGCGACCAACTACACCGAGGTCGATCTGGCCAGCAATGAGACCATCATCCTCGACATCAACCTGATTGGTGACCCGAGCCCGGTCACCCCGAATGTAGCCGTTCCGGGAATCGACAGCACGGGTTGGATCATCATCGGCCTCCTCGCTGTCGCGGCAGCGGCGCTCGGGGTAACGACCGCGGTGTTCGCCGGCCGGGCTCGAAGGCCCCCGCCCACCACACCTTGGACCCACCCGCTCGCCC
>Ga0187862_10000993_pt1 | contig 31033 bp, 17 predicted proteins | sample June2016WEW_10_1_FD_133003 | JGI IMG/M metagenome (GOLD analysis project Ga0187862, IMG submission 133003) | Peatland microbial communities from SPRUCE experiment site at the Marcell Experimental Forest, Minnesota, USA - June2016WEW_10_150 | ecosystem: Environmental > Terrestrial > Soil >...
CTAAGCCGGGCATCTACACGATCACGCCCGCTCTCGCGCTCGGTAAAGGCGAATACGCGCTGTACCTCGCACGCGGCGAGGGGATGCAGGAATACGTTTACGACTTTTCCGTTAGCTCCCCGTTACCGAGTCGTCAAGCTGATAAGGTTGAGACAGTATCAGCAGTCCAGTCCCCACTCACGACTGCGCCTGCGGGAGTGACTGCATCGGTACCTAAGACTGGCAATAGAGGAGGAAGTTTGCGCGATGCGGGGACAAACGCAAGCAACCCTTCGCATTCGACGGATGAAGCGACTGCTGAAATATCATCGGACCCTTTGGGAGCGGATATCGAAATCGACGGCAACTTCGTCGGCAACACCCCGTCTTCGATGGGTATAGTAGCCGGGGAACATACTCTGAGGATATCGAAGAACGGTTACAAAAAATGGGAGCGTACTCTTATAAGCTCAACTGGTAAAATTAAGATTGCAGCGGTGTTGGAGCCGATACCCGTTGACGCCGGTGGGACCGCGCACACATCTGCCGAGGTCGCCGCGACCTCAACCATCCGCGATCCTGCCCCGCCCGCTAATTCGTCAGAGGGTATGGCAGAGGAAGCTCGAATCGGAATTTGGCTTACCGGTAATCCGACAGTCAAACACGACGGAATTGAGATTTCCGGTGTGCAGCCAGGGGGACCCGCAGACAAAATTGACATTAAGCCCGGTGATGTAATCATCGCTATCGACGGACACTATCTCTACACCATCGACGATCTCCGCGCGGTACTTCTACGGCACGAGCGAGGGGCGCGACTGGCAATACGCTATCGACACGACCGACTTACCTACGACAATTATCTTGCCCTTACCTCTAAAGACGCGGCTCCCCGCAGATAATTCCTGTGGATTCGGTCGGTGCGCCGAAGTGGAAAACATCCTCTTTATGGATTGCCTCCTCAGTGAGCCACTTGTCACCGCTATCCTCCGAATGGGTGACATTTGTGCTTTGGACGTGAAACTGATAGGGAATTCAGGTCTTCTTCTGTGCCTTCCGCCATTTTGCCCAGCGTGCTTTCTGAGCTGCGACAATCCTTTTACGGGCGGCCGCTGACATCTCGCGTCCTTTGCGGACACTGATTGAAACCTTGTGCCCCTTGATCTTTGCCCACCGCGTCCGTTGAGCGGCCGCAATTCTCTTGCGTCCCGCAGCCGAAATGATTCGCCTTTTGCGAGTTGTAACAGCAGCTTTCGATTGGCCCCCCCGCATGTAGACGTTCCCGAAGGCTACCAGGGCGGTTGTTATGCGGTGCAATTCATCCTCAAGTCGCGTGCGTTCCTTCTGGAGTTGGCTGACTACAGACTGCATCAGTGTTTTTGGCATGAAGCAATCCTATCACTGGCAAATTGGATCCAGACGGTTTCAGCGGAAGGTCCTGGTCAACTGACGTTAAGCAAAACAAAACGCCCCAGGCTCAAAGAGTCATGGGACGTCAGTCGAGCAGCCCTCCCCCGAAGCCTGCTCAGTTACGAAGCTTAGCTTGTGTACCGGAGCTCGGGAATGGCACTCACGTGGGGGAGCCGCTCGCGATTGGCTCCCACACTCATTGACCTTTAAGTCAGTGGAAGCGTAAATGCCCGATTGAGCATGGCGGGAGGATACTACTTGCACCCATTTTGAAAAAATCGCCAATGTATTTGAGGTTGCACTATAAAGGCCATATTCACATAAAAACTGCGCTTTCCTGCTTTCCAGCGTGCGCTCTCGACAAGGAAATCTTCCGCAGATGTGAAGGCGGTTCAACGCTCAAAGTTTTGCCGCTGTTTCAGACCCGGGCGACGTAGGGAGATGATAGGGTATGCCGCCAGCTCAACTCATGTTGTTGGACTCCCGGCTGGTGAAGAAATGGGGCAGTTTTCAGACGGGCTTCGGGCCACTCTCCGGGATAGCCGAGTTCACGGCTAAGTGACCGGCAAGTCACAAGAGACAAGAGGGACTCGATGCTCTGGCTAATTTTGGTTTGCCGACAACCAACCAGGATCCGTGTTGATACGGCGAATGACCTGCGAAGCAGATCCGCTGCACAACAAAAAGGCTATGTCGCGAATCGTTGTGAGACCACTGGTTGCCAACTCCACCGTCTGCCGGAGACCAGATCAGTCAAAATACCGGTCTGCTAGATAGCGTGTGTATGCCATGTGCTCCTGACCCACATCCTGAATCTTCCCAAAAAGAGATTGATAGGTGAGGTCGCGGAACGTGAACTCCCCGGCGGTGGCCTTTCGAAAGAGATCGATCTCGTTCCGGAGTTGCGCTGAATCTGCCGTTGGTACAGCGCCAATGCGCACTTCAAACCACAGGTACAGGAGAGTGAACCGCTTACCTTTTCTGCTTGCTAGATTGAGGCCGATAGCGTCTTTGATGAGCTGTGGCACGTCAAGATATTCGAATAACGGACATAGTGGGGTTGACTTCCATCGCAAGCGAATAGTTTCGGCCAGCTTCTTAGTCTCTGTGAGACCCAGCCAGATAGAAGACGAGGCGGGTTTGAAGTAAGTCTCACTGAATGGCTCGCGATCCGGGAAATTGGATCGACGATACGGCTCGGCGAACTTCGCCTCGACCGCGGTGAGCACCTGTGCGTCTCGCAAACTGGGACCGTCGATCAGGGCAGCGTCGGGCCGAGCTGGCTTCTTGCCCTCGAAGATTTCAAACGCGGGTTCAAAGCTTAGCTGCGTAACCGAGTCCGGGATGGCACAACACTTTGCAATGGTCGCTGCACGGCCTTTCGACCGCCAGTAATCAAACACATTGCAAACGAGTGCTGCCGATGACATCACTGAAAAGAGTTTCGATTTGAGTTCTTTACCGTCCGCCGCCTCGTATTCGGCTCTGGTCGTGGGATGCAGTGGTGCAAACAGGTTCGCTTCTAGAGTCGAGACATGAGAAAGAGCATCGAGCGATAGCCTTTTCTTTTTTGCCCACGCGTGTTGTTTCTTGAAGATTCTGTAATAGCTGTCTGTATGGTTCGAACGCCCCATTGACCTATAATGCGACCATGCCATCCATTAAGCCTAGCGTCATCAGAGAGATGCGCAAGCTCACCGGCGAATTCTGGCAGGAAACAGGCAAGGAGAGCTACGATCCGGAACAGCCAGCAACTCTGCTTTACATGGCGAAAGGCGACCTGCCGAAGATGGCTGGCGCATCGTTGATTGAGCGGCTGTATGACGTTGCGAAGGACATGTGGAGCACAACAAACGGCAAGCAGCCCAGGAGCGGGTCTCAGAAGAACTGGAGGTTTACTCTTGTGCCGGATTTCGACGAAGAACTCAATGACAGAATCGAGACGCAGGTCGAAAAGAGGATTGCCCAAATAGCTGAGGCCGGAAAGCTCCTGGCGACGCGTGAATGGGCGAATCAGATCCCCGTGGCATCCGGACTACTTAACAAAGACTCAGACAAGAGTGCTCATGTCGATCTGGGCCATCAGGTTAGAACTGATGCATACGAAATGACAGAATTGAAGATGCTCGAAAGGAGTGGCCACGCCCTCTCGGCTGCGATGCAAGCCACGCGCTACGCTTCCCTGTACCTTTTTTCGAGGCTGCACCGAAAAGAACTCGGCTATTTGATCCGCGGGAATCGCTGGCTCGACGCTGGATACATTGGAGTTCGCGTCCTTGCTCCCGTTGACTACTACTCGACAATACCGGACCTCCGTCGCGTGCTCTTGTGGTTGGAGGGGTGGTTGACGGATGGTTACATGGGATTCATCGACAGCCACCGGATGTCCGGCCTAACCATGGATTTTCGTTTCACAGCGTTCCCCCGTGGGTTCCAGTGGCCTTGTGACGACGCCTCCCTGGCCAGTTCAGTCCTTGGGACGCAAAAAGCGGCAGAGATGCTCGCATGAACACAAGACATATGCAGTGGCGATGGCGGCTCCTCGGTCGATGATTCAAATATCACGAAACCACCAATCTCGACTATTGAATGATGGCCAAATTCTGGAGACGCCTGTTGCGTGGCCGCGCTCGACCGCTCGACCGCAGCGGCCCTGGACGAATTCCGGCCACAATGAATAAGCCCTGGTGTCTTCATCCTGGAAATAAGAATCTGTCCTCGCGCGTGAATGGCCATTGCTGAGGCGCATGGCCACGACACCCTCCAGTAGCCGTACGGCATCCCGTTTGAGCGACCCCGTCCAGAGCAGAGTCGCCAGGTGACTAAAGTAGCCGAAAGTAAAACTTACAACTCCAGGTTGGTTTGCCGGCAGAATGCGGGCGCTACAAAAAAGTCAACAGAGCCAGATAGCTTCTAGTCAGCGCTGATAGGTGCCCATGAGTTCAGCCTTAGCCAGTATGTGACCTTGCATGGCCTGCTCCACCTCCTGCTTGCTGACGCCCGGCTTCAATGTGAAGCTCTGCGTTCCGGAAGGCGGGGCTGTCCATGTAAGCGCGGGAGAAACATCGGTGCCGTCGCAGGTGAACTTGGTGGGAATCTTCCCACCATTTGAAAAACTTGGGCTGGAGATCGCGAATGTCACGGGGCGTGCTCCTTGTAGGTGACCAACCGGCGCGCCAGAGTTGCGAGGATCGCAGGCCAAAGACTGGGTGCTCAGCAAGCAGAGAACCGGCAAAATCGCCACTGCCAGCCAAGCGTTCCGCAAAAAGAGGCGTGTCATAAATAATGTGCTTAGAGGATTGTACAGGGCGAGATCCATTCGCTCGGAGGCCATCCAGCAGACATAGCAGTGTTCCTGGTTGCTCAAATGATGTACTACGACAAGAGCAGTTTGTCGCTGTTCGTTAGGATGCGAGGCGAAGAGGCACAGGATCACACTTCACATCTCGCGTCACTACCATAGGGCCTCCGCGACTCCAGGTATTCAGCTCTATGACAACAGTCCTGCCGGTCTCGTTGCCAGGCCTGAGTTTGCGGGAAAGCAACCCGCCAAAATGTGCATCGTGTGTGGATACAAGAAACTGTCGGCGGTCTTTAGTTCGTCTGAAAAGATCCACCAACCCGAGCAGATTGATGTCGTCAAGACTCTGTAGAGGATCATCCAAAATGGCGATAGGCAATGGAGGCTTCGGGATACCGATGTTGAGGGCGAGAAACACTGAGACAGCGAGCGCGTTCACTTGGGAACTGGACAGGATGGAAGCGGGAAGCTCACACTTCTTGTCCGCGATCGGATCGCTAACGATAGTGGATAGCTGGCCTTTACCTCTGAAAACTTGCGAAAAGAATGAGACCAATCGAAAAGCTGGGTGGGGGTCGATCCTTGCCCAAATGGTTTGAAGCAAAGGATTGATTTCGCGGAGTCGCTCTTCTACAACGGCTGATGCTGCCTCTCGCAAGGCCTCGATCACGTTCTGCGCCAAGTCGCCCGTCCGATTTCGAGCAGTAATGCTTTTTTCGCGGGCAGCAATATCAGACCGAAGGGCGTTGGCTTCGCGGCGGAGTTCATCAATAGCAGCCATCGCGGAGGATTGCGCCAAACGCAACGCGAGGGACTCTCCGATTTGCTGGAACTCACCCAGGTGCTTCATCAATGTCTCGGATTCTGCGACTGCGCGTGCCAATGCAATCTCGCGATCATCTTCAGCCCCGACGCCTAGTTCACTTAACCGCTTGATGACCGTCTGCTGGGTCATCTGCCGTTCGTTGACTGCTTGCTCTGCCGATCTCAAAGCAAGCTCAGCTGCGGAGACTTCTTTCTCCTTCGCAGTCAAGGCACTGAGAAATTCGTTAAGCTTGTCGGGTGACGAGATGGTCTGCGTGTCGCTACTTCCGCCCTTCGCAAGGGTCTCCAATCGTTGCCGCGTGGTCTCTTTGTCATATGTCTGAGTACAAACCGGGCAGCGGTCCGTAAGCTGTTTTAGCGCAAGGACAGCCAAGGCTTTTAATTGCTCGCTTTTCTCCTTCAATTCGGCCTGATGACGCCGCAACTCTGCCAACCGTGCCTGTTCTTCAGTTGTGACACGTTTTAGTTCTTCTACGTCCCTGCGTAGTTTCGTTACGTTGTCGCGGAGAGGCTGAAGCTCCGGCATCGGCCGGTCATTGAAGCTTCGAGTTTCGGCCTGCAGAGCGGCGAGGGTCTGGAGTCTGCGCTCTGTTAAGCGGCGTCGAGCATCAAGTTCTTTGATCGCGTTACTAATCGCGGATGGAGCCTCGCGCGATGCCGACTCGACCTGGGCAACTTTGACGGCAAGTTGGGCTAAATTCTGCCACCACTGTCCCCAAGCCTCGGATGTTATTGCGGGTAATGCTTGAGAGGAACGCTCGGTTGATTCCGACAGACGCGCCTCAATTATCGCTAGTCGTTCCCGAACTGGTCGGAGTTCATCTTGACGTTGATTGGTGACAGTTGACCACGCTTTCTTCGAGCGCTCAAGACTGTCCTGTAGCTCCGTGACCCGGCCTGCGCCTACCAGCTCACTGACAGCAGCGAAGCGTTCCTGGGGCGATGCAGCATCTATGAACTGGCGAATCATGTCCTGTTGAAGGTAGATACTGCGGGTTAGAACGGAGGCCAGTGCTTCACTGGGATCAGAAGCAGCCGCTGCATCTGACCAGATAAGGTCAATCAATTTCCCTTCAGCCGAGGGACCCTGGTATGACCCATCGGATGTCTCAAAAGTGATTCGCCGCTCTTTCCCATCAAAGCTGCGGGTCACTGCGAAAAGATCGCCATTCGGGCCATCTTTGAAGCGTAGCGCAACCCTGGCCTGGCCCGTTTCTGAATAAATCGAGACGAGACTTGAGTCGTCATTTTTTAGCCGGGGAATCCGTCCGCTGAGAGCCCAGAGAATTCCGTCGAACAGGGAGGTTTTCCCATGACCATTTGCTCCGATCACGACAACGGCATCAGCATCGAGATCGAACTCTTGACGATGTGCAAATCCGCGAAATCCGCTCAGTTCTATGGATTGAAGTCTCATTGTTCACCCCACTGTTGGTGGAGGCGCTCCAACAACGGCGATTGTTCTCGGAATGCGTCAACAAGGACACGTGTAACACCCTCAGAAATCTTCTGTTCGGCAAGGAGTCGCGGGAGCAGGTCGAGTGCGGATTCTTGGCCTAGGTTCGCTCGTTCTTGAGGAAGTGGGAGAAGCGGACGCAGGACTCGTTCCACGTCTGTGGGGCTCTTTAGATCATCAGCAGTGGCAACGAGTTTGCGCAATCGCGTGGTGTTGTACCGAACCTCGTCGATTGCGGTGCTCTCGGACGGAGCAATACCAGGGGACAAAAGCACTAAATATCCATCCCAGGATTTTGCTTCTTCCTTGCCAACATGGCGGGAGATCACCTCGACAAGCGAAGCCTGCAAATCAGTCCATGTTCGGAGAAGTTCAGCACATGTGTCAAATACGACGACGCCAACGACACCATATTCATCCTCGAAAAGGCGAGATGTTGGCGTATCCCAGTCCCGAAATCTGCCCGTAATCTGGTGATACCCGCCCACCGTTAGCGTTTGGGATGCTGCTGCGATTAGATCGGTCGACGTGAACCCGAGTGAAGAATCGTTCATGGCACCACCTGATGGATGAGATCGTAATTATCGCGGAGTTCGCAAATATGAAGCAACGGAAGGGACGTCGGACCTCTTAGAATGTCTTGCTTGGGCACGTCGCCCTGAATGATGTCTTTCGGTGGTGTGGGAGGAGTGGTCCAGGAAGCCGACGTTCCGCCCACTAAGACTGCCGGACAGTTACGGTGCTGCGACCGGCGGGATTGTACAGCTGCCTCTACTGCTTGTCTTCCGCGATGCCCACAACCTGAAGCTATGATGAATGATGCCGCAACTCGACCGTCACGGCGGAACTCGACAGAACCATCGTCAAGGATGGCAGCTTCGGCTCCGGAGACACGGGCCATCGTTGCAAGCGCCAGAAGAAGGTCAGCCAGCAAGCCGGGAGTGCTGGCCTCAAACGGGCGGTATGGCTTGTCATGCAGCAGCCAGTCTGCACGGAGTTTCCCGAATTCCACTATTCCTAGTGTTTGCAAAGCATTCAAAAGACTCGTGATGTTTTCATTGGTTAACCCATCCTCTTTAATCTTCCGTGTAGCGGCTTGCTCGAGTTGAGCAATCTGTTCTTTCGACAGGCGCTGGGACAACGCATCCATCAACTGTCCCCATCCACATTGTATGTACACAGATGGATCGAGTGACAACGCTTTGAAGAACTTGGAGTCGCCCATGTTACCTGGATCTGCCTGATAGAGCTTTGTCGTTCCGGGTAGAGCATTGCGCAAGAGTTTGGTGCTTTCGATCAGTACCGCTACTGGCGTGCCGAGCCCCGCGAATACGACGACGGGTGCCGCCAGTACCTTGGTTGCGATAATTAGCTCCCAGTGCCCTTTCCACTCAACATTGAGAGCGGAAGTGCGCAGAACCCACAACTCTGGGTCGGCTGAATTAGCATTCCGGTGAAGGTAATATACATTTATGGTCTTCTGGTGCGGTAGATCTTCTGGACGCTCAACAACTCCAACAATTTTGTCTGCCCCAAGCGCGCTGAGTGCGGTCGATAGGGCGAGATCATAGTTGAGCGTCACCACAGAGGATATGGCACCTTCACACAGCAACGCCGCTGCTATCCAATACCCCTGATTCGGCGTTGCAAGCTTTAAACCATACTGGTCACGCAATCGCTCTACCACATCGCGCTGCGAGTTCCGTTTGCTGAATACCGCATCGGCAAGAACTGAAAGATCACCAGGGTTCGAGCAATCACCGTTTTGGAGCACTCCGTCGGCGACGAGGCGGCGATGAATCTCGTTCGAGCAAATACTCGACACCGGAATGTTGGTCGGTGCCTCAACAGAGCACCCAGCACCCAGTACTAAAGCGAGCTTGCCCCCACCCGGTGAGGAAACAGCCTGCAACAATTCTGGGGGCAGAGCCATCAGCACTCCTTCGAGGTTCCTCCGATGCTCTTTTCACCGGTACGCATTGGTGTTCCCAGACATGCTACGTTTGGCGGATGGACGTTGCAAGGCGTAGGGGACTTGCGTGTGTATACCTATCGACGGTGCAAAAGACCACGTGCATTTCATCGTTATTTGATCAGCTGTTCAATCATGTTGTTAAACCACACCGCGTTCAGATGAAGGCTGTCGTACGAGCCGGAATTAATACCGACTAAATAAGAGCGATAGAGGCCGTCCTGTAGCACGCCTCCAAACCCCATGTATGCCCTTGCAGGCTGCGTCACGACCGGACTGCCACTCGTACCGGGGTGCAGAATGGCGTCCGCGAGGAAGAACGGATTGTCGTTGAACGGAACAGGAAAGACACTTGCGACGCTTCCCTGGCGAACAATCGGTAGATTGAATTTTTCGTCATAAAACCCTTCAGGATAGCCGACGATTAAGAGTGGGTCACCGACTCCTAAGACGACATCCGGAGGAATGAAATTCGTGGGATTTAAGGACGCGAAATAGAACCGGCGGCGCACATCAGAGGCATCAAGCTCAATGGCGACGACGTCCGTATCTGAACTGATCTCCCGCCACGCGGGGTTCCCGGACGGATAGAGGTCGATTTCGAAGGACTCCGACAGCTTTAGATCCTTGCGGTCGACGTGAAGTCGGAGCCTTAACTTATCAGGGAAGAAAAGTGCCGCTTCGTCCTTAACAACATGTCGGTTGGTTATCAGAAACAATCGGCTCTCGTCAGCGTTTGCAAAGAAGAAACCCGTGGCCGTCCCGCCTCTCGTTGCAGCGGTAAACATCTCAATTCTAGCGGTTACTAACGCGACGTTATTGAAGCCCTCATTAAGGAGCGAAGCTTGTGGACTGGACATATGCCCTCATTCACAACATGATCGATAGCGATTCTCTCACAAGTGTGTTCCTGAACCCTCGGTTGACGGGTTGACGTGAAGATGGTTCTGAGGAGAAGCAGCGCCAGTGTCACTTGACAACTTGACATAAAGTCCATGCCTTCAGATGTCCCGCTATAGAGGCAAGTTGCCCCCTTCAGGCGATTTAGCGGGTGCCCAGGCTAGGTCTACGCCTGGTACATGGCCGGGAAATGTCCGCACCTCTTATTGCGGCTGTTTGCTTCTTCCATAGCCACCATGGCAGCTCGACGGACTCGGTCAGTTTGTGCACATTTCCCCGGGGACCCCGGCCCGCGTGAGATCATCATTCCCCATAACCCGGGCGTGCTGTGATGGACTCGGTCCGTCCTCTGGTGCAAGGAATATGGCACTCCCTTCCGCGCCACGAGCAGCGGAGATTCCTTCGTCACGTCCGGCCCTACTGGGATGTGCATCGCCACCGCGTCTCTCCGGGGTGAGCGTCTATCGCGAAGCGGAGCGAGAATTCGCTGTGGGCGACCGCATTCAGTTCACCGCGCCCGACAAATCGCTCGGCGGCCAATCGGGACCTCGCCACCATCGAGGCGATCCATCCCGATGGCCGGCTCTTTGCACGCCTCGACAACAACCGTCAGATCGAATTCAATGCCCAGCGACCACCGTCATTTCGACCACGGCGCTATGCTGTCACCAGTCACAGCTCCCAGGGCCTTACCGCTGAACGCGTCCTCGTTAACGGGGATACCAGCGTCCACCCCGACCTCCTCAACTCCCGCTTCGCCTACGTCTCCATCTCCCGGGCCAGCCACCAGGCCACGCTCTTCACCGACAACATTGCAAAGCTCGGGCCCCAGCTGGGAGCCGATGTCTCGAAGACTTCTGCATTGGACGTCAGCCACTCCTCGTTCATCGGACTAGGTTGTGGGATGGCTCGCTGAAAGAGAGAGGACACGACGGGGTATTGATATGTCAACAGACCACGATTCCAAATGGCTTCTTTTTCCTCGATTCGGCTCACCGACTACTAGAAAAAGCCCATGAATACGTGCGGCTCGACTGCCCGACAGTAAGTCGGTCTAGTCTCGACGGCATGGGATTCATGAAAGGCAAATGATCGCACAATGCGGTCCCGCAGCCGCCGTCCATTGGCCCGGAGGCTTGCAGCTAGATACTGATTACGTCGCTTTTCTCACCTGTGTTATCAGGGGCGATTCCTTGAACGCATACATAAGGTGGACGGAACTCATCGCGCGCGTCAGCCCGACGTAAAACAGCCGGCCGGCCTCCTCGACCTCCTCCGCCGTGCGGGCGTAGCTGCTCGGGATGGCTCCCTCCTCCATGCCGATCATGATGACGGCCTGAAACTCCAGCCCTTTCGAACTGTGCAGTGTCATCAGATTAATCTGATCGGGGCTTCTGCCTTGGTTGCCAAACGTTTCGACGGTATACTCCGCGAGTTTTCCACCGGGCTTGCTAGCCTCGAGCAGCTCTTCAAAAATCTCCTGCTCGTCGCCCAGGCCCGGCTCCTCTTCCAGGATTTCGTTGATGGCAGCCTTGCCGGCAGCCGAGAGCCAGTTCCGCAACGCAAGCGTGCCATCGCGATGCGCAAACAGGAAGGAGATCAGCTTCGCACGCGCCGCGAGAATATCGGATTCCCGCGTCATCGAACGGCGCAGCCCGCGCCAGACTTTAAGAATATCGCCCAGGGTAACCGCGCCGGATTTCCAGCCGCCGGAGCACCACCGGGCGCAGTCCGTTAGCCATTCTGTCAGCCGCGAGCGTTTGACTGCCGAGCCATTATCAAGGCGGAAATAGCTGTAGCCAAGCTGGTCGGCGGCCGCCGCGGCCGAGTTTCCCTCAATGTAACTCCGGTACAGGACAGCGATGTCGCCGGGTTTCCAGTTTTCGTTTTGACCCAGCAGCGCCGGAACCATGTCTGCGAGTGCATAATCCGCCTGGCCCCGCACATCCCGTTCAAGCTGGTAAAACAAAATTGTCCCCTGGCGGCCGTCGTGTGATTTGAACTCCGATGGATCGGGCAAGAGCATTTTCGATCCGGCAATAATCTGATCCGCGCACCGATAGTTCAATTTCAAGCGGATCGCTTGCACATTCGAAAGCGCAGCCAGCCCCTTGAGCAGCTGCGGCTGGGCGCCCGTGAAGCCGTAGATCGACTGGTCAGGGTCCCCCACCGCGATGATTCTGACGCCCGCCTTATTCATGAGCGCCAGCACCATTCGGTGCAGCGGCAAGCCGAGATCCTGATACTCGTCGATCACGATGACCGGATATTTCGCCTGGACGCATCGGCGCACCCAGTCGTGTTCTTCTATCAGCCGGAGGCCGGTAAGAATGAGGCCGTCGAAGTCGATCAAGCCGTTGTCGAGCAAAAGGGTCTGGTAGGCTTCGACCACAGCCGTTTCACGGCGGTTCCACGTTTTCCATTCCTTGCTCTCCTGGTCGACGATCGTGCGTCTGAGCTTGTCGCACTCCGTACGGAACCATTTCGGCGCAGGGCTACCGAGGATTTCAAGATGCGCTTGTTCGAAGAGCTTCCGCGATTGTGCCGGCGAGGCGACGACCAGTGGATCGGGGACAGGCAGACCGGCCAGTCTCGCATAAGGCAATACCAGCTCGGTCAGGCAGAACGAGTGAACGGTCGCCAGCCGGAGCCGGCCGTCGTCCGCGACGCTGAGCTTTCTCAACCGGGCAAGCAACTCGCCGACGCACGCGTTGCTATAGGTGATACAAGCCAGGCGCTGAGGCGCCCGTATTTCCTCGGCCAGCAATCGCGCCAGCTTGATGGTGATCGTTTTGGTTTTTCCGGCGCCGGGCCCTGCGAGCACGACGCAGTTGCCGCCCGATTCGTACGCCTCCCACTGTTCCTTATTGCCGCGAAGCGCCTTCGCTGCCTCTGCGTATGCGAATTCGCTCATGCCAGTTTCGCCTTCAGGTAGTCGAGTGCGGACTTGATGTAAGGAGGGCATACATCGATATCCTGTGCCAGGAAAAGCGATGCCAGGCGTTGCGCCACGCGGCCCTTGCCGAGGGATTCGATATCCTTCAGAAAACTTTTCGGGTCAAGCGTTTTCGGGTCTTTCGCAAACTTATCGAAGCGCTCGTGCATTTTCTTGTTGTCCGTCAATCCCTTGATGGCTTCCGCGAACTCATCCTCGGTCCCCTCGTTGAACAGATCGATCTCGAAGGTGTATTCATTCAGGAAGATCCCATTGTCTTCAGCCTTTTCCAGCACGTCATCAAACGAAAGCTTTTCCCACTCTTTGTCGTCAATGAGCCGCTGCAAAATCTGATTGACGACTCGATTTTTTCCATAGGACTTTCCGATCTCGGCATCCGGGTTGGCATCCTCTTGGCTAACCGGCTGTCCCTTGGGATCGTAGTCGGTCAACACGACGAACGGGATGTCCAAGCCCGCCGGCCCCAGCAGCTGAACATAGGGGCCGAAGTTGGTGCCCGCGATTGAACAGACGCTTATGCCCAGGGCATCAAAATCCATCGCCGGATCATAGAGCATCGCAAGGGTCGGAAGCAGGAAGCGCTCGGCGTCTCCTTCCACCAGGATCACGCCTTTGGAAAAAAACAGCTCCCCGCGCGTTACGTCGATATAGCGCTCAAGATCTTCGCGCTCGCCCTTTTTCAGCTTCACGCCGCGGAGGGACTTGCCGATCGTATGGGTTTCTCCGGGAACGGCGCGCAGCAGCACGACGTTCGACAACGGCGCCACACTTGCGACGTTGGGTGAATGGGTTGTGAGCAGAATACTGCGCACTTCCGGCGATTCCTCGCCTTCATCACGGGCACGCAGGTAGTTGCGATAAATCAGACGCTGCAAGTGTGGATGCAGGTGCGCTTCCGGCTCCTCAATGGCTAGGAACGTGTGCTGACGCTCGCCCTCTTCGACGAGATATTGGTGTTCCAGTTCTTTCAGCGCCAGGTAGAGCACGTTTGCGGAGCCAAGGCTCGCTTCGGCGATTCCGCGCTTTCCGCCATCGATCATCAACTGCAGGGCGCGCAAAAGCCGCTCCGGATCAGTCGGCGCGAATCCCAACGCCGTCTCGACGGCATGTTTGTCACCCACCATCGACGTCAACTGTTGGTTAACCTCGGAGACCACAGCGTCGAGCTCGGTCAGAGCCGCCATTTTGGAGGTTGTCTTGTGAACCTCATTGGCGATCTTTTTCAATTCGTCGGGATCGATCGTGCGCGCCGCGCGATCCAGCAACGGGCGTAATGGCGAGCGCGCCCACCGGGCAAGATCCGACTCTGCGTCACGCAGGGCCGGGAACAGGTCCATCGGCATCCATCGACGGAGGTCATAGCCGACATTGTTGTCGGGCCGATTGCCGCCGAAGATCACGAATTCATAGTCGGCTTCGCTTCTGGCCGCCTCCTCACGTCCTGGGATCGGCCGGAAAAGATAGGTGATCCGCGCCACCATCGGGTCAGGCTCCACAAGGTGATCGGCAAGCACCGCCAGCAGGTTTTCGCTCTTCTCGAAGTCGCGAAATTCCAGCGACACTTCGATCTCATCATCCTTCTTGAGCGGCCGTTCCAATCCATCCCAAAAATCTTCGAAACGCAGACGCCGCGCGGAATCCGGCAGAGAGGGATCGAGGATGAGACGCAAGGCGAACAGCAGGTTCGTCTTGCCGACCTTGTTCTCACCGAGAACCACAGCATGCTCTCCCAGCTTTACATCCAGAGACTTGAAGTTGCGGAAGTTTTTGATAATGATTCTGCTCAGCCGCATTGTGTTTACGCCATCTCTTTCCTACCACATCGTTCGTGCTCTGGGCTTCTGCTCCCGAGACATCGTCTGACGGAGCGGGCGGCATCACCCACCGAGTCACGGTGAACGCGATATATCCGCAGCTTTTCAGATGCTGAGTAGAGCAGAGGAGCCAAGGTCCAAGACTTGAGCCCCAAGATTGTTCCCCAACTCTGCTAAGCGCCTGTGATGAGTGAAAAAGAGTACCTGTGTGCTTTTGGCTAGCTCGCCAATGGCCCGAAGCGCTGCTTCCGCTCGTGCATCATCGCTATTAATGAGAATGTCATCGAAGATCACCGGACAGGTACCTACTGCTTCCACGTGATGCTCGATGGCGGCTAGCCGGAGTGCAAGGTACAATTGATCTCTCGTCCCGTCGCTCAACCCATCGATCTGCACCCGGTCTCTACTTCTTCGAACTGCAACTACGACCGGTTCGTCGTCATCATCCCCGAATCCGGTAGTCAAACCGGAGTACTCTCCGATTGTTAGTGAAGAAAACAATTGACTCGCTCGATTCAACACAGGTCCTTGGTGTTTTTCACGATACGAGTCGATGGCTCGCTGGAGAACTTCTGAAGCCAGCCTCAGCCTAAGGTATTGCGAGACTGCCACACGAACCTTTGCCAGGGCATCTTCGGCCATTTGAGCTTGGGCCGCTGACTCATCGGTATTTTCAAGCCGCTCAAATTCCTGCAGGAGCTGGCCATACTCGCTGCCAGCCTTGAAAAGTTCGTCTTGAACGGCCCGCTGGCGAGCATCCTTTGACTGGATTTCCGACTGCAGCGAGTCCACTTCGTATCCGGAAGCCTCTTCCTCGATCAACTTGAGATCGGGGACCGCGTTGCGCTCAATCAAGCCTACTGCGATACGGTCGTATTCTGTTCTCTTCTGCTCTCTCTGCTCAGCGGCGGTGATCGTCCCATCAAGTTCGCTATCGTCGCTACAGCTTGCAAGTTCCCTCAATCTCTGCAACGCAACGCCAGCCAGGTTAGCTTTGCTTGCCCAGTTCGAAATACTTGCCTGGTCCTTAATGTTCTGAGCTTCAAGGGTTTCCCTCTCAGTCTGCGCCCTGCCGACCTCCGCGAGTCGAACGTGCAACTCCGTAACCGCTTCCACAATGGATAATGAATCAAGCGAGGCGTCAACGGCGGCGATGATTTTATTGGCGCGGGTCTCAAACAAGTCGATATTGTCGCCGATTCGTTTTATCCGATGCTGCAAACGGTCCGCATCCTTGAGTTGATCGAAAACCTTCTCGAGGAGAACAAGCGCCTCTCCTACGGTCTCAGGGGTGCTGCCCTCAGGTAACAGCAAACCAGTGATGATGGGGTCCCATCGCCTGGACCAGTCTGAAAATGCGCGCATGCTTTCCACCAGCTTTGCTTCGCGCTTTTCGACGGAGAGTGAGAGCAGCCGTTTGCGAATATCCTCGCTCACACTCCTCTGGTCCTGGATTGATCTCGCTATCCCCTCGGCAAATCGGGTCACGACGGAGAGCGACTCGCATTCTCCGGGGACAGGACGGCCTAATTCTGCAAGACTGTCGCACAGATGCTTGACCGCGTTGAAAACACGCTGCTGCCATACACCGAGTTCAGCTTTCTTTTCGCGACATACATCGAACCGGTCGAGGATAGACTGCCGTCGTTGCATCCATTCTTTCGTCTCCTGCGGTGCGAGTGGTTTTGAAGCGAGCACGGGCCATTCACTTTCCCAACGCGCACTTAGTTCGCGCTCCTCGCCGTCGAGTGTATCGATTTGGCGTTCGGTCTCTTCCTTCTCAATCTGCGCCGAGTCAAGCTCCTTCACAAGGCGATCGTGAATGACGACCTCCTTTGCATTCGCGAACCTTAGGTCAGCAACTTCATCCGCGCGGCGAACGTATTCTGGAAATGCTAGCTCCAGACGTTCCACATCATTCGATTTTTCTTGAGCCTCTTCGCCGGATAGAGTCTTGTCGAAGGCCGACGCCCGAATTAAATGCCAGAGCTGGTCGCGGCGTGCACGGATCTTACTCAGTTCATTTTCGCCGGCTCTCGCAACTTCTTCAATGAGGCTGTCGAGTTCTACTTTCCTTTCTTGAATCTCCGTAGCAATTTCCGAGAGTCGCGTCCTTCGCTCCCGGCGGGCCGTCACGATCGCGTTCGATTGGGCGGTATAGTCATCGATCATCGTCCACAGCGGCATCTGCGCGACTTCAAGCTCCTGAATGGTGCCCGACCAACCACGTAATGTCTTAAGATCGCGGTTCGCAGCAGCAGTCAGCCGCTCGATCTCCACGTTCAACCGGGAGATCGCTTCGTCGGTGTCGCCAAGCGATTTCGCCTGCTCTATCGCGGCAATCAGCATCCCCGGATCGGGTGGATCAGGGTGCAAAGCCAGGTCTTGTTGAAGGCGTTCCTGTTCCTCCTTCCCGGTTCGCGCATCCTCTTGGGCTTGAGCTAATGCGGTACTGAGTCGCGCATGCTCTGTGATGAGTGCAAAGATCCCTGACCGTTGGGAATAGGTGATTCGCAGCGTCTCAGCGTCAGTGATGGGGCGTTGGTGCCAAAACGCCTTCCATTCGCCTTCGGCGAGTTCAATCGCCTCCTCTCGTTCTGCAATTCGCTTTGGCCGGTCGCTCACACTCCGGACGTAGTCGCTGGTTGCCGCATGCAATTCCTCAATCTCGTCAGCGTGAGTCTTCAACAGACTGCCGAGGGGAAGTGCATTGATGCGCTCATTCCGTTCAGCGATATGTCCGGCTAGCAATTGCATTTGGCTGGTCGCACTCGCTAGTGCAGCAGATGCATCATCGCGCTGTTTTCGAGCGTCGATTGGCAGTGTCGGAATGGATTCAAGGGGCAATATCCCGGAGCGTAGCTCCTGGAGGCGTGCAATATCAGGTTTATTGCTTGCAATTCGGTGCAGTCGTACAAGTTCCCGCTGGAGGCCTTCTGATTCCGCTTTCAGCGTTTCGTGTCTTAGTTTTGCTGCTTCTAGATCTGCCTGCTTCTGTTTTACAACTGCGGCGGAAATGGACAATCTCCGAGACTCGGATCTGGCCTCCTTGTACTCGTCAATTGCAGAACCTATGACACGAGTGCGGGATTTTGACGAGAATAATTCCCGTGCTTCTTTATCGAGCGACTGCAAAAGACTTCTTAGTTCGAGAAATCCGGCTGCCTGAAATAGCACGCTTCCAATTTCACCCTTGCCTCGCAAGAGTTCCTCACCGCCTTGGCGAAGGCGCTCGTGATTTAGGCCGAAGAATTGCTCAAACCGTTCTCGATCCAACTCGCGAAGAAAGGGCGTGAGCGCATCTTCCTGGATCTGCGCATCGTCGAGACCTAGAAGGGTACCTGTTGTGCCCTTGCGGCGTCGGAAGGAGAGCTTCGTACGCCCCTCGGAAATGGTCGCACCTACGCGAAGCTCTGACGGCTTGCAGCTATGCACATCAGGTGTTCTGGGCGGTACGCCGAACAAGAGTGAAGAAATACTTCTCAGCAAAGTCGACTTGCCGGCCTCGTTATCGCCGTAAATTACGTAATAGTCTGGCTGTCGCTGCGGGAACTGTATGTCTCGCTGCTTGAAATGTCCAAAGCGAACTAGATCGATCTGATCAATTCTCATAGAGCTTCCACCTGTGCCAACCGAGAAAGCAGCAATGCTTCCGCTTCATCGAGTGCGGTGCAAAGTGTGGCGGTGTCCAACTTCACTCCCTCTAGCCCGGCCGCGCTTTCGATCGGCAGCTTGCGCTGTAACTCGACCACGGACTCCCATTTAGAAACGGACTCTGGATCTTGGCGAAGCTCGGCCACGGCTCGCATGATTTCCCCAATCGGATCTTCGCGCTTGAGCAAGGCTTCCCGGTCGAAGCAAGGGGAAGTCGCGAGTTCTATCCGCTCTATCCAGAGCGAGCCATTCCCGCACTCGTTCGCAACACTTATCGATTCATTCCGCACCTGCTCAGGATCTCGATTCAACTCAGCATGCGCATACGTCGCGCCCACGATCCGGAGACGCAAGGCACTCACTCGATCTTTACCTTTTGCAACCAATGCTCCCAATACCGTCCGAAGGTTCTCATAGACGTCATCCCCGGTCAGACACGCAGATACATCGATGTCGACATGAATCCAGGGCACTACCGATGTAGAGATTGGAACGATAGATACGGTGCCGACGTCTGAAACCGTCACAAGCTCGCAGCTTTTCTCCCCTGGTTCTTTTCCGTGCCGACCCTGGATGTTGCCGGGAAATACGATGTAGGGGTCGGTGCAAAGGATCTGCCGATTGTGCACGTGGCCGAGAGCCCAATACTGGTAGCCCTTGTTCTTTAGCGTCTCTAGGGAGCACGGCGCGTAGTTTGCGTGTTCGGAGATCCCCGAAAGATTAGTGTGGAGTACGCCGATATTGAAAAGCCCTTGAACTGGCGAAGGGTAGTTTGACGCGAGATCATCGATGATCTCCGGTGTCGCGAAACTTTGGCCGTGGATTGCTACACGTAGTTCCTCATCAGTGAAAGTCTGAGGCTCGTTGGCCCGAAAGATATGAACGTTTTTAGGGGGACGAAGCTGCTTAATCAGTTTACTGGCGGCATCGTGATTCCCGTGAAGTAGGTAGACTCCAATACCAGCATCGTTGAGGCGAGCCATCTGCTTATTGAAGAATAGTGCTGACTCGAAGCTTTTCAGACCTGTGTCATAAAGGTCGCCTGCAATGACAAGAAAATCCACTTTCTCAGACACGGCAGCGTCGAGGACCTTCTCAAACGCGCGACGTGTGGCATTGCGAATCTCATCGACTGGGGCGCCCGGGTAATGGGCCAGACCCTGAAGGGGTGTGTCTAAATGAATGTCCGCGCAGTGGATGAACTTCATTTTTTGGCGCTCCATTTCTTCTCAGTGGCGCTTCAAGAGCACATCTATCTAGATTTCTTCGTACGCCGGCAGTAGGCCCACAGCTACGCGATACGCGTGAGCCTTCCAATCACTTAAAGCACAATTCACGCACTATAGCATACTATATATATAGCGTAACAATTTTATATTTTCTTTACTTTCAGCTCTATAGCCAACTCCAGGCGTCGCGCGACGCATAGCATATGCTATATATACAGACAGATTTTCATTATGGAATCCGACCAGATCAAAACAATCAGAAGTCAGTTGGGAATGTCACAGCAGGCATTTGCTGCCGCTCTCGGGGTTTCCTTCGCGACGGTGAACCGGTGGGAAAACGGCAAAGCAAAGCCCCAGAGGGACCGAATCGAGAGGATTAAGGCCCTGATGTATGAGACCGACGAGCTGGCACTCTCGGCGCCGCAAATCCCTTTGTTGCCCGTTCGGCTAGATTTTGAGGGCGACGCTGATGCGGTGAAGCTCGCGGTAGATGCCTACCGGCTCCAAAACGGCCATCTCTATAACAAGGCGTTTGGTCTCGAACTCTCGCGGGTGGTTCCTTTGCCTCATCAACGGATCGCGGTTTACGAGCAGATGCTGCCCCAGAATCCTCTTCGTTTCCTTCTCGCTGACGACGCTGGCGCTGGCAAGACGATCATGACGGGGCTCTACATTCGCGAGATGATCAACCGCGGACGTTTGAAGAGGGCTCTGATTTGCGCGCCGGCAGGACTCACGTGGAACTGGCGGAGAGAGCTCCACCATTTTTTCGATCTCGAGTTCACCATTTTGCGTGGGGCTGATTTCGTAAAGGGGGATCTGCTCACAGAACACGGGCCTGGTCTCTACATCATCAGCGTAGATACCGCCGCCACGGACGCGGTCCGAGAACGTCTGATTTCCAGTTCTCTCCCCAGATTCGACCTGATTGCGTTCGACGAAGCCCACAAGCTGTCTTGGGCAGACCAGAACCGATCTGATACCAAGACACGTAGGTACCGGCTTGCGGAGTCGCTTAGCCAACGGTGCACTCACCTACTGTTGCTAACGGCGACTCCACATATGGGGAAATCCTTCCCCTATTACGCTCTCTGGCGCCTGCTAGACAGTAAGGTTCTTTCGACTGAAGATGCCTTGAAGTCTCTTCCTGCGGAGAAGAGGACTAAATACTTTATTCGACGGCTGAAGGAGGAGATGGTTGATTACAACGGCCAGCCGATCTATAAACCTCGCCTCTGCCAGACAATTACATTCCGATTGTCTTCTGCGGAACAACATTTCTATGACGCCGCGACGGACTACTTAAAATGGAGCTACGAGACCAATCGGACGGCCAACAAGAGCGCCGCGGCTATGGTCGTTGCAGTCCTTCAGCGTCGGCTAGCAAGTTCCACCTATGCCATGCTCGAGTCTTTGAAGCGCCGACGTCAGCGAGTCAGCGATAGCGTACCTGTTTCTGACGTAGTGCCTCTTTCTGTGGATCGAATCGTGTCCTATTTCGACACGAGCACAGCAGACGAGAACGAGTCTGAGGGTGAGGGGTACGAAACGGAAGAGAACGTGGAGAACCAGGCTCTTGCGTTGGCGCATCCATCGAATGCTGTGCAGCGCCGAAAGGAACTGGAGTATATCGACCTGGTCATGTCGTTGGGTGAGCAGGTCCGCGAACTCCAGCAGGAGACCAAGTTCCTAAAGCTAAGGGAACTTATCGAGTCGGCGGAGTTTCGCAATCAGCAACTGTTGATTTTCACCGAGCATCGAGACACGCTGGAGTACCTCCGCCAGCGGTTCGAAGCGCTCGGATACACTGGGCAACTCGCATACATCCACGGTGGCATGGATGTTGAAGAACGCGAGCGCCAGCGAATCTTCTTCATGCCGGCGGAGTTCAGGCGCGAGCAAGGAATCAAGAATCCAGACGGACCTGCTGCGCGGGTCATGCTGGCCACAGATGCCGCCGGCGAGGGCATCAATCTCCAGTTTGCTTGGCTGATGGTGAATTTCGATATTCCGTGGAACCCTGCACGACTCGAACAACGTATGGGGCGGCTTCACAGGTTTGGGCAACGCCACTCCGAGGTTCGGATCTTCAACATCGTAGCCGAGGGGACCCGGGAGGGCGACGTCCTGTTGACGCTACTAAGCAAACTCGACGAAGCACGAAAGGACCTTTGCAGCGACAAGGTATTCGACGTGATAGGTCAACAACTCGAAGAAGTGTCGCTACGAGACCTTCTTCGTGAAGCATTGTTTGAGACCGCACCCTATTCCGCCCAAAAGAAATTTGATTCCCTCTTCGCGACGCAGCGCCTCCGCGTGGCTGTGGAAGAGCAACGAAAAAGCGCATCTACCTACGGTGATGTCGCTAAGAGGCTCGGCCAACTCAACACCGAGATTGAAGTTGAACGGTTCAACAGACTCTTGCCGGCATTTATCCAGAATTTCGTCGACAAAGCGGCACCTCGGCTCGGCATTCAGATAGAGGGTGACGTGACAGAGGCTGCACGTTTTGCGGCTTTCGGTCCCGAAGGCGCCTGGCTGAGGAACCTTGGGCCCCGGTTCCCGAACGGATTGCCCGAATTTCTTACCATCCGCAGGAATGCAGTTATTCCGGGCGTCGACCGCAACCGAATCTGCTTCTTGCGGCCGGGAGACATTATCTTTGACGCTATCTGCGATCAAGCGATTCGGCACTCCCAGACGGATGCGCAACGAGGTGTTGTCTTTTGCGACCCAGCAGCGGACCGCCCCTACTTTTTCGGTGTCTACGTTTGTCAGCTTGGAGAGCCAAAAGTCGCCGAGGAACAGCATACCAAAGCGAGCATGTTCGATCGTCGTTTGATCGGAATCCGATGGGACGAAAATGGGGAGTTTGTAATTGGTGCGGCGAATCACCTCTTGGCTCTCCAGCCCGCTCCCAGGTCCTTGCTTTGGAAAGCGGGCAACTTGCTGCTCAATCCAGAAGAGAGTGCCAGCCGCGCGGACTCGTACGCGAGGATGCTGGCCGAGACAACCTATCTTCAGCAACTTCGGACTGCCATGCGTGCGCAATCCGAAGGGTTGCTCGATGACCTACTCCGCGGATTCGATTTCCGAGGGAGTGAGATTGCAGAGAGGCGTAGCGAACTCGCCCGACGGCTTCGCCAGGGCGACGATAGCGTTGCGGAAGAATTGGAGGGGGTAAAGAAACAGCAAACCGCGCTTGAAACCGAGAAAGCGGAAGCTCTTCTTTACGAACAGCGGCGCCCCGAACTGGTCGACATTGTCAAACTCGAACGCATCGCATTAGCGATCGTAGTACCTGATCCTACGCCGGAGGCGCGGGAAGCCTATAACAAGGATATCGAGTCGATCGCCATGAGGATCGCCCGTAACTTTGAGATCGATCATTACCAATCCAGGGTGTTCGACGTATCGGCTCCACATCTTGCCCGCGGTTATGACCTCGAAAGCCATCGTGCAAACGGTGAAAAGATTGTCATCGAAGTCAAGGGTCGGGCGGGTCGTGGGCAGATCGAATTGACCGACAATGAATGGCCCACCGCTGCTAATGTTCGCGAGAAATACTGGCTCTATGTCGTAGTGGACTGTTCGACGGATCCCAAACTTTTTCGAGTACGAGACCCCATCCGTTTGGCATTTAAGACGCGGCAGTCCTTCAGACTCAATATTGGAGACGTAGTGAAGGAAGCGGAACCACTATGAGTAGAACTGCAAGTTTGGCTCGAACATTGGTAGTTTCAGAGGAGGCAACATGAAGAATATGAGTGACAAGCCCCGGCTCATTGAGGTTGCCTTTCCGCTGAAGCAAGCATCCCTTGCCAGCGTACACGAGAAGAACGTACGCCATGGGCACATCTCGACGTTGCACATCTGGCCGGCCAGGCGGCCATTAGCCGCATGCCGGGCGGCACTGTTAGCAACTCTCCTACCGGACCCCGGTGATCCGGGGAAGAGAAAAGCACTCCTAGCCAAGATTGGCGGACAGGTAGTCACGAGGGCTGTCGAGGAGACCGACGACGAAGGCAACACAGTAATTGAGGACAAGGAGGTTGTGGAGGGTGGAGTCTTGGCGTGGGGTCAGGAGGACGAACAGTCTTTGGACGACCTTCGCAGAGAGATCCTTGAATTCCAGACTGGAGATGTGCCGGCTGTCCTTGACCCGTTTGCTGGTGGAGGCGGAATTCCGCTAGAAGCGATGCGGCTTGGCTGCAAGGTGACAGCATCCGATTTAAATCCTGTCGCATGGTTCATTTTGAAATGCACGCTTGAATATCCGCAACAGTTTGCGGACAAAAAATGGCCTCTCCCAAACTTCGTTCGACGCTGGCCTGATTTCATTGAGGATTTCATTGCAGGCAAGGTCAAAAAGAGAAAAGGAAACAAGAAGGTCCATTTCTCCGACCCTCAGCAATTGGTATTGATGGAACTCCCGGATGCTGACCTTGCGTGGCAGATCAGGGCATGGGGCCGATGGGTCCTGGAGCGAGCAAAGGCGGACTTAGCTCCACGTTATCCGGTAATTAATGGCGAGCCGACCATAGCATATTTGTCGGCCCGCACTGCAAGGGACAAGGTCACTGCAGGTCGCATTCCCCTGCTGAAATCTTTCTGGATGTGCAGGAAAATGGGGCAACGCGTCGCTCTTTTGCCGGTTCCTACACAGGACAAGTCGGGGGTGAACTTTGTTTTGCTTCGCGACGCAGACCTTGATGAGCCCCAGCGCGTCATCTCAGATAATCCTCACTTGAAGTTGTGGGACGTCAGTGCGGAAAACCTGTTGGACTTCTTGAGAGCTGGCACAATGAATCGAGCCGGTGTCTGGAGCCCTCTGAGTGGGCGACCGGGAATGATTTCTCTCACGATGGAGGACCTTCGCCGTCAAGGTCAGCAGGGCCTGTTAGGTGCCCAGATGACCGTTGTTGTAGTTGAGGCGACGAAACCAGGCGCAAAGAAAACAATCAAGTATTACAGGCTACCAACGAGATCGGAGCTTGATGCGTCGGACGTACAAACGGAGGAACTCGAGTCTGTTTTCGCCAGTCTGCCTAACGGTATTCCGAACGAACCTCTGCCACCAGTAGGCACTTTGGGCTTTCGTATCCCACTCTACGGATTTCGGAAATGGCGTGACGTTTTCACATCTCGACAACTGTTGGCTTTGGGAGTTTTTGTGAGGCACACTCGCCAAGCTATCGAGTTGGTTCGCCGCGAAACGCCTTTTGTTGCGGAAGTAGTGGGAGCGTATCTGGGTATTCTGTTCGGTCGGTTCGTGAACTACATGAGCAATCTATGCATCTGGGATCCTGCCGCAGGCGAGGTAAAACAGACATTTAGTCGTTATGCTCTCCCGATGAATTGGGATTTTGCAGAGGCAAACCCACTGTCGGAATCAGACCGGTACTATGCTGGAGGCATGGAAGTGGCCGCAAAGGCCATAGCGTCGCTGTTAACTGCGACCAAAATGAACGTACAACATCCAGACGTGCGCCGTTGCAGCAGCGTCACTTCGAGCTTCACGCAACAGCAAATCATTTTCACGGACCCACCCTATTACGACGCGATTCCATACTCGGATCTAATGGATTTCTTCTTCATTTGGCAAAAACGACTAGTTGGCGACCTGAATGAGCTCTATCGCGAGGCGTACAGTACGGACTCGGGACCCAAATGGGATGTCGAAGCCAATGATGGCGAACTAATTCAAGACGAATCGCGGTTTTCTGGAGACACAACGAAGGCAAAGCAGGTATATGAAAACGGCATGGCTCGCTCCTTCCAGCGCTGCTACGAGTCGTTGAGCGACCACGGCCGCTTTGTGATTGTATTTGCGAACAAAGACGTTGAAGCGTGGGAAACGCTTGTGAGCGCCATAATTCGCGCAGGCTTTCTCGTCGTTGCGAGTTGGCCGATCCAAACTGAGATGCCAGGGGGATTCAGGAACTTCAATCGGGCATCTCTATCGTCCTCAATCTGGATCGTCTGCAAGAAAAGATCAAAGACCGCTTCCGCCGGGTGGCAGGAGACCGTACTCGAGCAGATGAAGAAGACTCTTTTTGATCCACGTGACGCGTTGGGTGGCCTTAATATTCTCCAGTATTACTTCGACCTAGGGATTAGTGGGCCCGATTTCATCTGGGCTGCATTAGGGCCTGCACTCGAGGCCTTCAGCGCTCATCCATTCGTCAAGAAGACCGAAGGTGGAATTCTGACGGTTACTGAGTTCTTGCGCGATGTCCGCCGGCTCGTTCTGCAATTCTGTTTAGGGGAATTGCCTGGCTTCCGGGATTTTCAGCAGGAAACTCAAGGCCGAGGAGAAAGTCTCGAAATGGATCCCGTAACCCAGTATTACCTTCTTCATCGCGCGTATTTCGGACTCGGTCTGACCCCTGCGGGAGCTTGCATACTATACGCAAATGCCTGTGGGAAGAAGGAAACTGAACTCAAGGTTGTTTGGAACATCCTAGAGCAGGGCGGAAAACAAAAGAAAGGTCGGCCACCCAAGGACGAAGATGACTCCGACGACCCATCCAACGCAACAACGGAAGGTAAGGGAAATGAATATCGTCTGCTTGGCTGGCAGGAACGGACTCTTAGAGAAGGGCTAGGCGAAACCAAGGCCGGCGAACCGGCCCCTTTAATAGACAAGCTTCATCGCTTAATGTATCTCTTCCAGCAGAACAGGGCGGTCGAAGTTCAAGAGCTATTCGACTCTTGGGGGCTTTCTAACGAGCGGGCCTTCAAGCCGTTGCTGCAGGCGGTTCGCGAATTGGCCGTTCGCGACAAGCAAGAGTCTGAGCGAAGGTTGGTAGAGGCTCTCGCTACGCAGCTTCGGATGAATAAGAAAACAATCATAGTGGCCAATGAAATGAAAGAAGTTGCCCTCTTTGAACAAATCGACGAAGCGGATAATCTGCAAGTGAACTGAGGGCGTGACGAAAGGAAACTCATCATCGTGAACAAACAATCAGTCATCCAGCCGTGGAAAACAACGTGCGATCTGCGACCAGAGATCCGCGATCGGAAGCTGACGGCCAGTGACTTTGCGGTAGACCTTTACAAAGTAATCCACGGCTGGCCTGGTGACATGCCGTTCTACTGCGACCCTCTGCAATTTTTCGGCACGACTTACGCCACTCAGAATCTTCGTCAGTTCTGTAAGGTGGTCTTGCGCCGTCTGGCAAAACTTCCTGGTGGAGAATCGGTCATCAACGTTGCCCAAACGTTCGGCGGTGGCAAGTCCCATACCCTCACCACACTCTACTACCTCACGACCCTCGGCTCGAAACTGCCGAAGCAGGACACAGCGGTCACGACCATCCTCAACGAGGCGCAAGTAACCGATCCGCCTTCCGCTCGCGTTGCTGCTGTGTCTTTTGACAAGGTGGATTGGGTCAAGGGCTGCGAGGCCGTCTCTCCGACCGGAGAAAAACGCAACTTCCGGATGCCCTGGAATCTCATTGCCTGGCAGCTTCTCGGGCAGAAAGGGCTCGACATTCTCGCTAGGGATGAGGCCAAGCCAGACTTCGACACGCCGCCAGCTGACACGCTGTGGGCCCAGATCCTAAGTGAAGTTGAGACCTCAACAGGTTCCGGTGCCCTCATCCTGATCGACGAGTTTCTGATGTGGGCACATGACGCGGCTTCCCCGGATCCTTCGGGGCAGCGGCAAGACCGAGGTCCAATCTGGTACGAGCGATTCAAGAATTTATTTCAGAGGCTTTCTCAAGCCGTCGAATCTTCCAGTCAATCCTGTCTGGTAGTGTCACTTCTCGCGACCGATCCGCAGAAGAACGATGAAGTCGGAAAAGCTGTTCTGAATGCCTGCAACAATGGCCTCAACCGTCAGGCTTCGCTTCAGTCTCCTGTAGAGAAGGATGATCTTGCAGAACTCTTACGCAGGCGTCTGTTCGCGAAATTCCCGGAGAATCCCACCGATCGTGAAAAACACATCGTTGGTTTCTGGCCTCGGATGAAGGCCGTAGACGGTGTTCGGGCGAAGCAACCGGACTCAATGGAGCGGCTTAAGATCGCGTATCCATTTCATCCCGATCTCCTTGACCGCTTCTTTGGAAAGTGGACAGATTTGGACCAGTTTCAACGAACGCGCGGCGTTCTGCAAACCTTCGCAATGGCGTTGCGCGACGCAGAGAAATGGGATGAGTCTCCTCTGATCGGGCCGCAGGTATTGCTGGATGCACCCGGAAAGGATGGCCTCAGCGAAGCCCTACTCAAGCTCGCTGAGGCGGCCAAAGACTCTGACAGAGAGAGGAATCCCCAGTGGCCCAGCAATCTCAAGACCGAATTGCCTCGCGCCGCCGAATCACAGAAGACTGACGCCACTACTCTTACCGGCCGTGAAATTGAAGCAGCATGCGTGGCTGCGTTCGTGTTCTCGCAACCTGTCGGCGAGCAGGCTGAGCTCTCGGACCTTCGTTGGCTGCTCGCCTCCACTTGCGAGATGCCCGCTGTTCTCAACAATGGCTTGTTGTCTTGGTACAAAACCTCCTGGTATTTAGAGGAGTGCGATGCAACCGAGGCAGGGACGGGAGTCCCGAAATACTGGAGGCTCGGGCCGAAACCAAATCTAAATCAGCTACATGACTCGTACAAGAAGCGTGCGCTGAAGCACGCGAAGAGCCGTTTCGACAATCTCGCCGAGACAAAATGTGGACCCCTTTACGAAGGCGCTGTCGAAGAAGGGATCAAACCGCATAAGCTGCCAGATGCGCCCGCCGATGTGGATGATGATGGACAGTTCCGTCTGGTCATTCTCGGCGCGGACTACGCAGGAGTGGTTGGAGATCCACCGCTACCGAAGGCCCAAGAATTCCTTCGAACCCACTCCTCCCCTGCCGATGTGCGCACCTACCAAAATATCGTGCTGGTCGCCACACCTAGTGTTACCGGACTTCACCAAGCCGAGCAGCAGATTGCAGAATGGATCGCATGGGAGGAAATTAAAGGATCCACTCAATTCAAGGAACTGGACAGCTTCCAGCAGGAAACGGTTCGTAAGAAGGAAAAGGACTCCCTCAAGGAAGCACAAACCGCAGTCAAGAACGCCTACGAACTTGTGTTGTACCTAGATAAAGACGGTTCCATCCAAACAAAGAAAATAACCCTTGGGGCGCAGTCCCTTTTCTCGACGCTCCTTCAGGAATCATCTCTCCGGCTCTTCCGCGAGAAGATTGATGCGGAAGCGATCATGCCGAATGGTCTGTATCCCGTTTGGCCGTCATCCGATTCTCACATTCGAGTGAGCGATCTTTACCAACAGTTCGGTCGTGACCAGCGTTTGCCCAAGCTCCTTAGCGTTAAGACAGTCCTGAATACGATCGAGGACGCTGTGCGCCGCGGCGTATTGGCAGTTCGCTGCCCTCGTTCTGACGGGTCAGAACAATGGTTTTGGCGTTCCGGTATTGACGTTGCCGATTGGGGAAAGAATGCCGAGGCATGGCTCCCGGCTCAAGCGACTCTCAACTCTCTGAGCTCCGCAGCCGTCCTGCCTGACTCACTGACCGGTCTGTGGCCGAAGAGCGACGGCGGCGTCAAGCTCTCGGATTTTTATTCTTGGTTCGATGGCAACCACCTTTACGAGGAAGAGACGCAGCCGGGATATCCCGCCGAGTCGCGCCCGATACCGAAGATTGACTACAACATCGTGAAAAAAGCGGTTTCCAAGGCGATTCAGGATGGAGGAATCTGGCTGGTCTATGGCAACGACAGCGTCCTGCACGAGGCGCCTACAGCAATCCAATTGGATCCTGACGCGACCTTATTTCGGCCGCCAGCGCCGTTGGCTGCCATGGATCTTCTCCCATCTGCTCTGACTGATGCTTGGACGAAGGAAAGTGAGCCGAAGACAAACGTGTCCTCCCTGTACACAGACTTGAAAGTGAAGCGCGGAAGGCCTTGGCCGCCTAAGCTCTTCCTGGACAGCCTAAACGCCGCACTTGGGCAGGGCTTTATCCATCGCGCTAGTGGAACCGGTGCAGTCAGTTCCTTGCAACACGATGGCGGAATCGGGCTGATCATTCGCAATGAGACGCCCAAGGCTCCAGATCCGGCCCAAACGGTGGCCGGACGGCGGGGTTCAAGCTTAGCTGTACTGACCATTGCAGAAATCCAGGATCTTGCCGACCAAGTACATGCTTTGACGAAGCCGCTCGCTGGTCTGGAACCTCAAATGGAGGTGCGGATTACCGTCAAGTCAAAAGTCGATGGAGATCTGTCAGCAGCAAATACGATACTGAATAAAATCAAGCCTGGCTGGAAGCTTTGAGGACTTCTGTGCGAATTGGCATAGGCAACATCGGCAGACTCGGTTCCTGACCGCCATCTACCGCATTCTTGAATTTCCGATCCCGTTTGTAGCTACGCAACTTTCCCCACTGCGCCCTCTTTTGGGTGGACGCCGCTTGGCCGCAGCTCGGACGGGCGTTTCGGACTGCGCCGGCCTCGCGCCAAACCATAAATCAAGGGGCGGTTTGTCACTTATCGCGCTCTTACTCACTCCCTGCCACCTGCCCTCGACTGGACGACTGGCCGCTAGTTTACGGGTCAAACTTCATAACATCTTTCATAACAACTACGCCTAAAATCGCCCATTTTTGCCTACTATGGAAATCGAGAAGCCGCTGAAATAAAAGACGTTTAGCTGATTGCGGAGCAATCAGTAGGTTGAAGGTTCAATTACGGTGGCTGTCTGGCTGTCACGCCGACCGGGATCGCTCTGAACGAAGTCCTGCTCGAAGATTGAGCGCTGGCTTCCAAACATCGTTTCTTCCTTTCTTCCAAGGATTTTTCAGAGTATCGCTGGCGTTAGAGTGTGTCGTAGTTTGTGTCGTAACCCGACCATCCCTGCCCGTGTCGGAATAGTTTGCTCGATGTCGCTCCGGTACACGTGGGGGCAGGGAACAGCGGTAAACCCGCATGAACACTGCCCCTTAGTATCATTCGGACTTCTTCAATGTCGCGTCGTCTCGGACGGGTTCGAGATTTGACACGGTAGAGGTCTGGGGTTCGAGTCCCCACGTGCCTACCATTCTTTTCTCCAGTGTTTATGCGGGCGCCACGGATATTCTCTGTTCGCAAACGGAAAGGGGTTAGTTGGAACGAAGCTGGGACCCCACAGGGAGTCTACTCAACCTTTGCCTTTTTGGACGAGTTCCACGGGCATGTGGCTCAGCTTGGCATAAATCCGGCTCCGTCGCAGCAGAGGCCACCAATCGTAAAGATAGATCTGCATGGGTCGCCACATGGCGACCCATCCCGCTATCGTAAGGCTCTCCCGCACAATGGCAGCCCAAGTACCCCCCGAATGACCTAACAACATCTTGCTTAGAAGTAGACAGGCAGCCAAGAAAAGAAGTCCGATGAAAAGACTCGTGCGGCCCTGCCTCATGAGCCGCTTGAACTCCAAGTCAGTAATTTGTGCACGGTGAACAAAGTGGTTGTGGACAGCCGTCCGAATCAATTCTTTGGGGTCTTCGGAGGGCCACTGCTCCAAGTAGATGCGCAATTTGAGCGGAGCC
>Ga0187862_10000994_pt1 | contig 31009 bp, 23 predicted proteins | sample June2016WEW_10_1_FD_133003 | JGI IMG/M metagenome (GOLD analysis project Ga0187862, IMG submission 133003) | Peatland microbial communities from SPRUCE experiment site at the Marcell Experimental Forest, Minnesota, USA - June2016WEW_10_150 | ecosystem: Environmental > Terrestrial > Soil >...
CGGATCGAAGCCATCGGCAATGACAATCGCTTGACCGTGAAAATGGATGACGGAAGAACTGTCAATTTCGACCCCGCTCGGATGCGGCACTTCGATCACGGCTATGCTGTCACCAGCCACAGTTCCCAGGGTTTGACCGAAGACCGCGTCCTCGTGAATATGGACACCAATACCTTCTCCGAACTCCTCAACCCCCGCTTTGCCTACGTCTCCGTCTCCCGCGCGTCCCAGGACGCCCACATTTACACCAATGATGCCGCCACCCTTGCCCAGCGCCTCAGCACCGATGTGAGCAAAACCTCCGCCCTCAATTTTCACGAGGCACCCGCTGCACATTCACAATCCCAAACTCCGAAGGAGCACACCATGCAGCAGCACAATGAATTGCAGCCGGAACAACAATCTCCGCTCACACCCGAACAAGCCGAGCGCAACCGCCAGTACGGCCCCATCGAAACAGCTCTTCCGACAGAAGCCCATGGCTACAAGTGGCAACGCGAAACCGACGGCATCCACAGCTACCAACATCCTGAAACCCACCGCTGGTTACACATCGGCAGCCAAGGCCAGTTCTTTGACCGGCACACGCAGCCCATCACACGCGAAAATGCGCTTGAACAAGCGGGCCACTCGCTCACGCAGTCCGTCGGGGAAAACGCACAGTCTCCTACCGGCAGCGGACTCAACCTCAACGGCCACGGAATTAGTCTCTAAACGTCGCCGAGAGCAGACATGGAAAAGCCGCTCAGTATTAATAGCCAGAATCGGATCGATCAAAGTAAATCGGGAGGAAAACTGATGAACTGCATACCTGTTCTACTGATGCCCCCTCTCTCGAACGGTGAAAGAAAATCGGAAGAGCTATTGATTTTAGGCCAACGCCCGCAAAGGATCCGTCGCCGCGTACGCGCCCAAGGCGGCTTAGCTCAACTCCCTGTAAAGAGTGAAGCTTGATTGATTTTTCAAGGCCGAGGTTTTCGGCGACATCGGCTGCAACTCGGCCTGCTCATAACGCGCGTCACCCACATTTGGGTGATTGGACTTAAGTAACCCAAATATGGGTGACCGGTTGAAAGTTACCCATATTTGGGTGACAATGGTCTTGGCCCCGTCCACACGGGACATCAGACTGACGCGGGCGTCGAGGAGGCGCATGTGACCGTCGAAACACAACGCTACATTGCTGTGATCGGGGATATGGTCAGATCGCGCGACCTGCCAAGGTCGGAGCGCGCGCTGGTCCAGCAACAGTTTGACGAACTCATCAGAAACTTAAACAAGGAATACCGTAAGAACATTGTGTCCAAATTTGTCATCACCCTTGGTGATGAGTTTCAGGGGTTGCTGAACACGGCCACGTTGATTCCCGATCTAACGTGGCGTCTTGAAGAAGACTTTCCCGAAAGAGAACTCCGGGTTGGCATCGGTTTGGGGCAGCTAGACACGCCAATTCAGAAATTCGCCATCAACATTGACGGGCCAGCTCTTCACAATGCCCGAGCCGCCATCGAGATAGCCAAGAAATCCAACGCCCTCGGAGGGGTTTTTAACGGTTTCGGCCGGCTTGATGAAGTTCTGAATGGCCTCACTAGACTGCTGTGGTTTCATCGCTCGCACTGGACGCTTTCCCAACGAAAGATTGCCAATCTCCTCCGGAAGGGAATGTCGCAATCCGAGGTGGCAGAGAAGTTGAAAATCAAACGTCAGGTAGTTTCCAAACAGGTTTCCGCGTCAGGTTGGTCACAGTACTTCGGCGCTGAAAGCGCATGGCGTATTATTCTCCAAAACTACGCAGATAGTCTGATCGGTGCGAACCATGACATCCCCTAGACTCATTAGCCCGGAGTTCCTGATGTGGTGTGAATCTTTGGTGCTGTGGAGCCTTGTGTCATACGGGATCACAGCGGATCCACTGAAAGGAGAGTCTGCGAAGTTCCGATGGAAGCTGTGGATGTGGTCGCTGAGTTTCCGAGCGGGACTTGTTGGAGTGTTGTCGTATGCAATGGCTCGGTCGGTCCTCTTTTCCTCTTTCTTACTTGTAATTACCATCGCACAACCGCTGCTCCGTTATCGACTGCGCATGCGGTGGCTTGCAGAATTCGAATGCCTGTGGATGTCTGCTTCGATGGCCATCAGTCTGATTCTCATCCGCCACCTCCATCTGTCATCAAAGTGGGTACCCGCGGTACTGACTCTCGCCCAGACGGCGGCCATTTGCATCGTGGCCAGCACTCTACTTCTCGTCGTTCGGGGAGGGACTTATATCGTTCGAGGAGTTTTGAAGAAAGCTGGCACTCTACCTTCTACAACGCAGTACGCATTCACTGCGGCAGAAATTCCGCCCACAACGAGTCCAGCTCCAGCTCTGACCCCGCCCCCGCCCCCCGCATCCTTACCAGCACCATCAGCAGCAGCAGCACCGGCGGCACCGGCGGCGGCACCGGCACCGGCAGGATCACAGTCGGCATTGGCAACATCAATTTCAACATCGCCCCTTCGACAAGAAGCAGTCCCCGGTTCGGCAGTCACTCCAAGGGGCTCGCAAGGAGATGTTGATATTGAGGAATTGAATCGTGGACGCTTGATAGGCAACCTTGAGCGAATCGTCCTCACTATGGTAGTTGCAGCAGGGAGTTATGCAGCCCTCGCATTTCTTGTTGCCGCAAAAGGACTGGTTCGGTCTGAAGAATTCGAGAAAAGTCGAGACTTCACGGAGTATTTCCTAATCGGTTCACTTTCGAGTGTCCTTGTTGCGCTTTGTGCGGGCTTGGCTCTTAGGTACGCATTGCTGACACTATGGCCTGAATTGCTGGTGTTGCAAATGCAGCAATGAGCCCCCGAAGAATGAGAACGATTGATCTATGGTAAATGAGCTGTACATACATCCTGGCAGCGACCCCGAAACAAGACAACGTTAACAAACCGGGGACACGGGACTTTCCCCGTTTCGCTCGGAAAGAAAATGGGAGATGTCCCGTCTTTCCCGATTTCCCTTCAAGCCAAAGCCGGGCTTGAGTGGCCACCCGACCGCGCTTAAGTTTTCTTTTTCGTTGCGGGCGGTGGAATGTTTACGGGGAACACCCAGTTCCTATAGTCGGAATTCTTATGGCGATACAGGCGAATGAGTTTTTGTAGACTCGTCGCATACCCATAGGCAACGATGAACGGATGTATGACGACTTCGCTTTCGACTTTCGCAACCCAGTAGCCAACGTCATGGATGTCAGCAACAAGAAAAAGTTTGCGATCCAGCGCGCTGCCAACAAGCGCGAGCCACGAAAGGAACATGTCCAATGATGTTCTGTAAATCTGCACCCGTGGATCATCGTCCATGTCGCTAATCTGAAGGAACGGACTGACGGCGGCAGCGTAAAGCGTGCGATCATGATCGATGACCTTTGTTCCATCTGGCAGGTATGCACGTAAACTTTCTGGCACGATTAGCTTGCCACCTTGCCAGTCCAGGCATCTACCTGCAAAGACCAGCTCGGGATTATTGTTGAAATCCTTCATGTAGGTGTTGGCAAGTTCGGCCCTCTTCCAGCACACGGCCTTCCTTGCGTTGAATAGTGCGACACCGCCGCCCACAAGGGCCACGGATGCTCCCACATAGGCAATCGCCGTCGCAGCGTCAGTGGGCATTTGCATCCAAATTTACCAGATTTTCGATGGGCGGCCCGCTCAAGCCGGTTTTGGCTTGAGTAGGGCAGTTCCACAGCGGGACAGAAGGTCAGCTAGCCATAATTTCCTTCCGTGCATAGCGTTCGATTCGGAATCTATGACCGCACGAATGCCAGCAGCGGACGGATGTCATGATCGTCGGCGGCATGCAGTGCGGCGATATAGCGCTGGCGCACGGTCCCGACATCCTGCAGATTCGCGCTTCCCCACGAAAACCGCTCACCTCCGAGCCTCATTACCAGAAGATCTGGCATGAGGCGGGCGTGGCGGCCGTTGCCGTTCGGGAAGGAATGAATCAGCACCAGCCGGTGATGGAAGCGCACCGCGATCTCGTCGGGCGGATATGCTAATCGGAGGGTGCAATAATCGTAAAGATTACGATCTCAGAATGGTGACTGATCCTGTGGACAGAGCCGAAGAATTCATCCAACTATTTAATCAAGTTGAAACTTTTCTATCGCTTCTAGTGGGGCCCAAGAAGCCTCTACCTTTCGTGCAATTGGTCGATGCTGCTTCTATCCACAGCGCCGCGGTACGCGCGAACAACGGCCACCTAAAACAATTCGCGAAGCTTCGGAACGCCATTGTTCATGATACGGAATACCCTCCACATATAATCGCCGTGCCTTCACAGGAAGCACTCCTGAGGTTCAAGGGCATCGCGCAAGAAGTCCTGGAACCCAGCCCCTTAATACCAACCTTCGCAACTCAAGTGCACTGTTTTACCCACAATGACAGCTTGTCCGGAGTCCTCAGGTTCATGAGAAAACATGACTTTTCTCAGGTGATCGTCAGGGGCGAGGATCGACGATTGAGTATCCTCACCGTCGAAGGTATTACAAAGTGGCTCGCCGACGAGGTGGACAGCATCGAGAATTTAGCCAGCAAGGCGACTGTCAACAACGTCCTCCCTCTTGAACCTCTGGGAGGCTTCGTGATTATGGGTCCCAAGAAGACCATCTTTGATGCAGTCGATGCGTTCTCGAATGCCGTCCACATCAAAGCCACTCGGCTTTACGCAATTGCTATCACGAAGGACGGCAGTGACAGCGAAGACCCAATCGGATTTGTGACCCCATGGGATCTCGTGCATAACCCTCGCCTTAGGCAGGAACCGTAAATTTGAAGATGACAACAGGTCGGGTGGAGTTTGAAAAGCCAATGATGCTTTACGTGCCCTCACCGCTTCGGCATTTTGCGTCGCCTGTCCCAGTGTTTAAAGCCCATCACCTTCTTGATATGCAACTCGTAAACTCGCCCGCGACGGTCCACCGTAACCCTTCGGACAAGTACGGTAACTTCCGGAACGGGCGGATTCATTCCGTTGATTAGGCGCAGCTCAAACGGCGATGTGATGCCCTTGAGACGTTTGGTCCAATAGGGCTTAATCTCGCGGTACTCAATCGTCTTTGTGCCCTCAATAATCTCAGCGAGCCACTGCCGCTTGATGGTAGTTGTGATCCGATCCTTCTCAACTCGCATGATTAGACACCAGGTTCTCGATCTTGGCTGCCTGCCCTTTAATATCGTTGCTCGCAGCATTGGCACTTGGGTAGATGTCCACGGTTGTTTCGAGGCACGGGCGGAGATCTAGATCGTTGGCACCGATGTTCAACCAATCATCTGGCCTCTGGTAGATGTCAAACCCCCTACCAATTTTGACAGTCCATCCGGTACTAAGGCGGATTTCCCGATCGTGCAAGTGAGGATTGACCTGAACCTCAAGCTGAACGTCGTATTGCTTCAGACTTTCAGAAACGATAGCTAGTTTTGTCATGCCCTCTTTTCGTTCGGCATCGTCGTCAAAATTAGTGATCAGACAAATGCGTTTGGGCTTTCCCAGTCTGACTGCCGTCTCACAGAATCGAAGGAAATTAACAATCTGGTGATAAACACGAATATACGGATCCTCCACCGTGATTTCTTCACATCCTGGCAGATAATCCTTGAAGATCGTTTCGTACGAATACCCCGTTGCTCCATAATGAATGCGATAATGCCGCTCTCTCGGGATCGATCGATCCTCCGACAATGACGACGTGATCACCGAGGCACTTGGTACTTCTGCAACCTTAGGCGCCGGGACGGCGATAATCGTTCGTTGGGACGAAATTGCCGCCCTTACTGGTCTCTGGGTAGGCTCAGCCGTTTTTGACTCCGGACAGTAGACCACAACCTCATCGCCCGCTCCATTAACGAAAGACAAGTCGATATTTGCAAACTCGTCGTCGGGTTTTCGCTTGTTTAACTGTTCTTTGACCCGCCGCCGTCCTTCGATTGCATATCGAAGGTATTCCTCGATTTCTTCCGGATTGGGCTCCCCGCCGGGATGCAGCATCTTCAAGAAGGCGCAAACAGTCTTCAGCACCGCGGTCTGATCCCGCTGGTCATAGCCCTTTCCCAACTTGCAAACTGATTTTGCGTAAGCAAATCTATTTGTGTTCCGCGATAGGTAGTGGAAGGCTTCGGCCAGATACTCAATGATCAGGCCATAGCTTCTCGCCAGGTTCTCATCACGGTTCTTGGGAATTTCCCATCCGGGAACGTACGTGTGAAACCGATCAAGGATGGCAAGGTCAAACACAGGATGAAGGGGCTTGAACAAGTCGTGTTCGTACGAATTAACAATCGATTCAACCGAATCGTCAACGTTGCCTACAAACGCCAGGCTAGCATTGGCGGTCACCGTTGAGCCGCCACGATTGAAATTTCCATTGGCCATGTACTGTTTCATGACTTGGAAAGTCTCTTTATCGCGCACGGTAACGCCCTCCCCTACTTCATCGAACGCGACTACGTCCCAGTAGCCGATAACACCAACCTGCTTCCGCTGGGCGTTCCAAAAGAGCGTTGCAGCCGATGTTGGTGCCCCCAGTAGCGTTGCGTAAGGCGAAAACTCGCTAAAGGTGTAGGACTTCCCGTTACCACGAGGCCCGAGCTCGATGAAATTGTAGTTCGATTCCACGAGAGGAAACAGACGGGCCAGGTAATGAAACTTAAGGCGTTTCGACATCCAGCTCGGCTCTAGCCCGAAAGAGCGAATCAAAACATCGATCCACTCGTCTCGACTGAACTGCTTGCGACCTTCAACAAAAGCGCCGAAATCGAATTTCGAGAGTTGAATCGGCCTTAGCTCCTCTATATAGAAGGCATAATCATCGTCGTCGACCTCGTTGTGGGCAACCGTACATTCGGCCCAGATTCCGCCTTCGAAGATACGGTCGTTTTCACTCTGATAGTAGCGCTCGTTTATCGCGATACGCGATGAGTTGAAGTTCTCCATCCTGGCCCAGGGACGTTTCTCTTTCTCGAAATAGCGAACATGGATTTTGTCAATGAATGTGTGTTTGCCTTTTTGCTGCACAATCATCTGTGCTTTATTGCTCTCGTCCGGGCGAACGTAATTCTTCTGAATAGTTTCGAGAACGGCAGCCAGCCCTTGCTGAATCTCACGAGGGTCATCACTTGCGCAATACCTCGCCAGCAGGAACTCCAGAACGAACGAAGGCACGTTCGTCCCTTTCTTCACTTGAAGAAGCAGGTCTTTCCGGACCACCTTCCCCGTGAATACCTCATTCAGTTTCTTGTCCAGAGCATCGTTTGTCATTGGAGATATGCCGTTTTCAGTGTCAATTCAGCAATGATGGCCTGTGTCGTTGGATCAAAAGCCCGAATCGTGAACGTGCCGGAGAATTCATCCTCCATACGTAGGCCTACTGATATTGCTTGACCCGGACGTATCCGGACCCCCTGTGTCGCAGGATTCACCGTTTGACCGGAACCGACCGATCCTACGACTTTCCCCTTTGAATCGATTCCTTCTATCGCAACTTCGATTTCGTAATCTTCGTCGAACATGCTTAAACTCGGCCAAGATAAATCGAGCACCGGGCGCCGCGATGTTATTTTATCGGTCTTGCCTTGCCGATAGCTGATCTGAAGAGATGGCAAAGCCTGTCTCTTCGTCTGGGGCTTCAGGTCCAGTGTCAGGCAAGGGAGTACGCATTCCTGTGGAGAAAGACCTTCGTGATAATACAAATGCCCGCGTCTGTAGGGCACAAGAGTCCGTGGCACCGCATAGTCGCTAAAGTCACCACGTATTCCAACCTGTTCGCGCTTAAAAACGACACTCGCCCCGTCTGATGATCCCTGGCCGAGCAAGCAGCGCGATTTTTCGACCAGCCAGTTACCAGGTGGTTTTGGAGCGAGGTTTCCAGCTTCTTGCTCATGAAGAAGGACAAACCCATGGTCCGTAGCGATGATCGCCTTTTGGAAGCCGGCTGTTTCGACCTTCCCGATACCCCGGATTATGAGACGGACCAAATGCGGAATGATCTGGAGCACCTGATGCGGCGTATCGTGCGCGATTGTGTCAATGTCTCTGGTTCGCACGACTAGAAGGCGAGTGTCAATCTTGGGTTTCTTCTGGCGCACAAGATCGTCAAGGTCGATATCGGCGCAGAAATCACCTTTCTTGCTTTTCAGATAGGCAAAGCGGGCGGCCGGTGTGGTCGCGGGTACGCCTCCAAGGGTCGTGACTAGGCTACCATCCTTCGCGGCAAGTGATAGCTCGGTCTCTGCTTCTGGCATGAGGCTGGCCATTCCAACCTCGGTATATGTCGGAAGTTGGGCACAGACGGTGGACAGACGAACGGTGTGCTTGTCCGAGAGCTGCTTTTCCAGTTCAACTGCCAATTCATAGCGAAGCGAATCCACAAGGAAATACGCCACGCGCTGGCCTGCCTCCAGCGCGGGGCCAACATGACGATCGAAAACCTGGCTGTTTCTCAGCAAATGCGCTCCGCTGGCTGGCCAGCCCTCGTTCTGCACGTGACGCATAAACTCGGCCTGCAAGGCGCTGGCAACCTTCAGGTACTGAGCCCTAGCCGCTGACACCAAGCGTTCACGTCCGTCATGGTCTTCGTGACATTCGCCAACAGACTGTTCCATTTCCCGATACCGCCGATCAATATCCCGCCATGACGACGCGTAACCTTGCACCGCGGCCTCAAGATTGTCAAAGGCGGGTTGAGGACGATTCGATGTAACTTCAAGTAGTTCCAATGCTCGTTCTGCAACTGTCCATTCTTCGAGGCGGCTCTCGTTCGCGAGCCAAATCGACTGCTGGCGACGTTTCCAAATCTCCCTTGCCTGATCTGATTTTCCCGAAAGTAGTGTCTCTACGAACTCGCCCAGGTGATGCCTCTCTTCGAAAGCAAACGTGTCACGTTGACCGAGGTTACGCATTTCCCGCGTACGCTCTGGGAGGGCTAGGGCTTTTTCAACTTCGGATGCGTGGCTGACGTAATTGTCCTTGTGATCCTCATGTTTGCGGAGTTCGTCACAGACATCAAACACTAGCGACTGGGCGTGCGCCTCAGCACGAGGTACAGCTGATAGCGAGTTTGGCAAGTTGCCGTTTGCGTCGAACGCAAACTCACTGAAGAGCAATAGTTGCCACAGTTCGTCGGCTATCGATTGTCGCGTCTGACCCTTAGTTTTGAGCTTGTGACCAAGGCTTCGGAGAATAAACTCCCTCGCTTCGGTGGTCCATGCCATATCACCCTTCAGCGCAGCATCTTGTGCTGAGTTAGGAGACAGTAGGCCAACGACAATTTCCTTCGTAGAACTGACGCCCAGGAGCGTCTTGAGGGTTGGCCAAGAGCCGCCCTTGTCCAGAGCATCGACCGTATCAAAGCTCGGATCCCCTGCAGCGAAAAGGCGGTTTATCTCGGCAACATGGTCGGGCTTGGCTTTTCGGCACAGAGCGGCGAAGGCGTCGCCGTCTCCATCTGGAAATCGGGCGCCCAAGCGCGAAAACACGCTAAAAGGGTCACGCTGAAGATCTTCGTCGGATTCAGGATGAGAGGCCGGGATCCATATGACTAGCTGATGAATCTTTCCATCACCGAGATCGCGCAGAGCCGTGATCGCAGCCTCGCGCTGCTCGATAACAGACTGGCTAATATCGATTACCTTGCAGGAGGCGGATGCCATGCCGCTGGCGATCTCACGATATTTGCGGGATGGATCATAGATCACTAGGCAACCGGCTTCGGCAGCCCGCTTTGCAAATACCTCCTTTTTGATGTAGTCCCGGATCGTCACTCAGTTTGCACTCTCATTAATAAGGGTCCCCTGCTTCGCGCGACTCTTCTTTGCCTTCGGCTTTGCTTGCTCCACCTCGCAAAGATCCTCCAGGTTGTGCGCGATGGCAATAGAGCGGTCACTCTTACATTTCTCTTTTATGCGGTCTGGCCAGATTGAGAAGGCCAGGTGTGCCCAATCGTAATCGCCAGCCTGCAGCTTCCCCCAGCACGATTTCAAGTCTCTTTGCCATTTCGACAGACGGAAGAGTTTCCACATAGGAGAAGCTGTAACTAACACCCCGTCGTTCAGATTCGGAACGTAAGGAAGTTTTATGATCCTCTCGATCTCCAGCTGCATATCCCTGAGCTCATCCTGCAACTCCACGAGTTCGTCGATGCGTGATTGCGAGCCGGCCGAACCACGAAGCATCTGAATCTCTCCTGAAACATTCCTGAGTTTCGGCACAAGGAAATCCGCTATGCATTGATGCAATGTCTGTGCCGTCAGCCGAGGATAATACAACCATAATGTGTAGCGGCCGGAAGGAGTGGAAAGCGGCAAGTACAAAGGTGCCTGCCGGCGACTCTTTGAGTAGCGGCTTAAGTGATCAGCAAAGAAGCCGCTCGGCTTTCTAAAATAATCACGTAGAGCGCTGAAGCCAAGCATTTCGCAGCTCTCGTGCTCGATGCCCTCGGTCCGCCCCTTAAAGACGATCTCTGCCACCCGACGCACGCGATCGACGATGTCGAGCCCATGCCCCGCTTCTTCCACGAGAATGCCATCCCACAGTACATCGAGAGGATAATGCCAATGACCGGACGATTCTAGTTGCCGAAATTCCGACTCCGTCAACGGCAGATTATCTTCATTCTGCAACTGGCCCAAGGAACATATCGGCAAAGGGGCAAAGACGTTCCGCGATTGCTCCTCCGTTGGCGGCGCTGTTGCCACCCTCAGATCCCATCGTCCATAGACACATCCGAGACAGTAGGCAATGAGCGAACTTGCCACTGCGCGGGTATCACAATCATTATCGGCCTCCCCGTTAGGACCGTCCGTCTCAGATTCATCTTCTGCTGCCTCCGAAGCAGGCCCTGTAATTCCTCCTAGCACGTTTGAGTCTTGCTCATCGATGCTCAGGTCACCGTCGCTCAGGTCGTAAAGCTCAAGACTGACCGAATCGATTTGGCTTTGTATCTCTTCAATCGCGCGGTGGGTCTCTTGCATCCTCGCACTCCAAAGCTGAAAAGATTCGCTCAGGCTGATCACGCCAGACTGAAGCCCAACCGGAACAATGAACTCCCGAGATGTCTCATCAGCTGTGGCACTCACACGCTTCAGTTGCCATGCGCGCTGAGCCAGGTCAGCCAATACCTGCCACGAATCTGCTCGTCGTCTTGGCAGAACCGTTCGTTGAATCGCCCCCACTTCGTACGATCCAAACGATACTTGGAGTCCAACCATTAAACGAAACACCCGACTTCGCGTCAGAGCGAGAAGAGCCAATAAGTCACGTTCGCTAGACGCAAAAAGCGTTGGCCCCTTGTGCGAGAAGATCATTCCGGCCGGCGCGACCCGAGTATTGAAGCCCGCCTGTGTTCTGAGAGGCCAGCTAATGCCCGCCTTGAAAAAATATTCCAAACCATTAGGGCGTTCAGTCGGACGACCTCTCCGTCCGATGAAGCCACGAAACGTGTGTCGTTTTTCGTCCCAGTCGATGACGAGGTGGTAATCAAAATAGAATGCTGAGGCGGAACCACCCTTGTTCAGCCACACCCACCTCTTTTCTCGGCCGATATTCGTGCTGGGAACCTCCCAGGCTAGTCGCACATATCGGGTGTCGTCGCCGGTGCTTGGCCCGATGCGAACCTCCCGCCCATTCGATTCAACCGGTTCCAAGGTAACGAAAAGCTGACGAACTCTGTCAGAGATCCAATAGGCGAACGGGGATCCAGGCACATCTTTGAATTTACTAGGCGAAACAGCACCCACCAGAACGCCTGCAGAACCTTTCGCCAGCGCTTGGACTGATGATTCCAAAGCACTGCCCTTGTCGCTCTCCTTAAGTAGGCGAAACCAAATCAGCTCGGAACTCATGGCATTGGTGCCTCTAGAACATAAGCTGCGGTTTCAACCATAGCCGAATCTAGAACACCATAACCGAGGTCCGCTAGCGCAACAGGACGAGCCTCCTCCAGTAACACTTCCTCACGCCACCTTTGGAAAGACGTGAGAAAGAATCCGGATCGAGACGTTATGGCTCCGAGTCGGCCTCCCGCCGCGAGGCGCGCAATCCCTTCTTCAACGAAAGCCGCGTATACGTCGTTCTTGGTTCTCGGGAACATCGCAGAGAGGTAGTCTTTTGCGTCCTTCGCCGATTCACCAAAGGGAGGGTTCATTACGACCACGTCGTAGCGCCTACGGCAGAGATCAATGAAGGCAAATCCACCGACGGTGTCATCAACAAACATCCTGTGGGAGTATCGGTCTTCGAACTTCTCTGAATATGAATGCAGTGCTTCGTAGACTCGTTGCTCGATCGTGTCCCAAAATTGCTCTTCGCTGATCCCGGTTCGATCAAACCGGAATGCGCCCTGAGTGGGTTTGGCTACACCCGGAAATAACGCCTCCTGCTCCGCCACTGGTGCTTCCTGCCACTGTCGCTTTGCCTCCTTCACCAGCACGGAGATTTCTTCCTCTATCTTGAGGAGCGACCCCGCATCTCCTGCCAACTGCATTCTGATGAAGATCTCCTTTACAACTTGACCGACCAGAGGCGGATCGAGGGTTCCGGCGAATTGTTCAAGAAGCTTGGCGTCTCCTGGCATGGGCTCAGCGCAGACAATTTGGCTCCGGTCGATACGAGGATGCTCGACTGACGAAACCTGCCGTGTGCCCCATGCTCGCTGTGCGCGCAACCACAAGGACAAACCGGCGATCTGGACTGCCCGAGGGTCTATATCGATACCATGGATGTTATTCTCAACGATGAGTTTTGGGATATCACGTACAAAAGCATCCCTCGACGAATACACGTCGCGGAGTGCGTTAGACGCAGCACCAGGAATGGAACCCAGCTCGGACAGATCCCAAGCTTCCTCGTAAATCACTTCGAAAAGATCAAACGCATAGAGGCCAAAATGCATAGAACCGCATGCCGGATCAAGCAAGCGCAGAGTCCGGGGATCTTTTAACTCCCGGTGCACGATATACGATGGCGGCCGACGAGCCACTTCGCCGCTTAACTCAGTCTCTCCTCGATCCGGAATGGTTTCGCCCGATTTCAAAAATACGTCATTCGATTGATGTACAAGATAGCGACAACGCTCCTTGAGGGACGTTTTTCCCTTTGTCATCTCGTACCAAATGCGTCCGAGCGTATTGTCAACGAGGAATTCGACCACGTATCGAGGAGTAAAGAATTGGTTTCGAACGGCGAGCTCTCGACTATTCCGAGGAGTAGGAGACTGCTCTCGCATTCGCTTCCTTTCGGCTTCGTCGTTGTAGTACTGGTAAATCCAGCCGATTGTCTCGTCTTCTGCCCACAACGGTTCAATTTCTGGAGCATTAAGGAGCCGAAATAGCTCAAGCATTGCGTTTTCACGTGGAAAGAGAAGGCCTTCGGGTGCTCGGCGATCGAAGAGTGATCCGAGATCGACCGCAAGCTCTTCGAATAGACAGAATAAGTATCGACGATAGCGATGATACGTGTCGCCGAGACCACTACCTGCCACCTGGCTATAAACTTGAAATCCCTTCGACTGATATCCCCGACCTACTGACTCCAAAATGAATTCACGGTTCTCTGCCATTCGTAGAGCCGCCAGACGATTGAGAACGGTGAATGCCTGCTCGCGTGTGAGCCGATCAACAGCCGATGCTGCCGGATCCTTCTCATCGGCTGAAGAGGCCTTGAGATATTCCACCCGGTCACGTAACAGTTCCGCTAATGTCCTCTGCTCCTCGTCCAAATCGTTGAGGTCCGCAAGCGGTGTGACTTCACCAGACGGAGCAATCCCGTATACGCTCCGGAGTTGGTGAGCAAACTCCGTCGCGATCAACTCCCGAGCGACTGTTACGAGTCGAGCCAGCCGATTCCGTGTTTGCGTATCAAACGGCATCTAGAAAAACATCCCTCCAATTTGCAGCCTACGGGTTCGACCTCTCCTTAAAATGGATTCGTACTCGCTGACGAGCCGCGAGCCGCGGACGGAACCCCTGCAACTGCCCAACGACAGTATCGAGTTGCTCAACTTTGTCGAACAACGAGGGGACGGCCACGTCTGCTTCGAATATCTCCGTCGGTGTGTCCGGTTCGGGGACTTCCTCGCCCGGTTCCGGAGGCTTCTCACGGTCCTTTCGTCGTTGAGCAGCCTTAGTCGAAAGCTGTGTCTCCAATTCTCGGAGCCTGTGGTTCAGGTCATACTCGTGAGCAAGCAGCTGGCGGAGTCCGCTTAGCGTTTCCGGTGCGTCGTGCTTGAGTTTATCCGCCTCTGCAATAAACCAGGCGCGATCATCCGGCAGGAGATCGGCCCAATCCGGCGCCTGTTGCCACTGGCTCACGCCCCGATCACACACTTGGCTCTGCTGCTTCGCCAAATCTCCCACAGCGCCAGAAATTAGCTTCTGCAGCTCATGGCTGCAGGATTGCAACTTCGGAGACTCTTCATAGAAGCTCTCCTTTGCAAGGGTGTCATTGACCTGTCCAAGCAGTTCAGAGCATTTTGACTTGAGCTCGCCCGGAATACCGGAATCCGGAAGCTGGCGAATCTCTGTGTTGAGCTCCTGCAGTGTGCTCACGACCTGCTTAAGACCATTGCCGAACGCTTTCTTTATTTTGAGAGCCCACTTGAGGGAATCGAACAACGGGCTGTCCTGTCCGCCAAGGCGACGCACGGCATCTGATCCATCCCCACGTACGACCTCTGCCAAGTCACTTGACAGATCGTCGGCACGAGTCGAGCCGGAGAGATGAAGATTAGCTAACTCAACACCGAGCGCACTGTAGTCCTGCTGAAAGCCGGGAAAACATTTCTTTGCAGAGATCGCGATTTCCGGTTCCAGTGGAAGAACATTCTCTCCGGTCAATTCGCGAAGCCGGTCACTCGCACGGGCCAGCGCCTCAGGATCGGGACGTTCCTGACGCAGGGATATTCCGATCGCGCTAAATGCCTTGTTCGAACTCATGGCCCCGAGTGTGTCATCATTCTTGACGAGATGGTCCTGGCCGGCGATTCGGAGCTTTATCTCGCCTCCAACGAACAAAGCTGCTAGCAGATAGCGGACTGCGTCCTTCGACCAACCAAACGGAGGCTCGTTGAAATGCTCTAGCAACCGGCGTCCCTCAACCTGACCAGTCTGCATCAGGTAGTCCTTGATCGAGACCAGCGCTTTGTGATCACTCTTTATCGACGCTTTGCCGCCTGCCCTCGTAATGAGTTGAAGAGGATCCTCGTTGACCGTCGCCCGATCGAGGGGAGTCTTCAAGAACTTTTCCGCCAAGGCACTGTCCGCCTGGAGCGGTGCTTCGCCGTATTTGTCGAATACTCTGGCTGCGGCAATACCCAAGAAAATCTTCGCCGATTCGGTCAGTTCACTATCGAGTTCAGATACAGGACGATCTTCCGCTTGCGCAACGAAAGATCCCCCCTGCAGGGCCCCCTTTACCTTCTTTTCCAATTCTCCGGCTGTACGCTGGAGACGTTCATCGACAATGCGAACGAAGTCCTGAGTTTCTGGGTCGCTTGCGTTTCTGTGGGCATCGACGAACTTACGACAGCGGACCAGGGTTACGGCCAAGTTGTCGATCTCCGGGTCGGTTCGTCCGAGGAGGAAAATCGAAGTCTTCTCTCGACTCGCACGGGAGTCGTTTATGCGCTCTTTCTTGGTCTGATCATAGTTGGAAGGGCTCGCTAATTCGACATGGATCTGAATCGGTTCCTTTTCTCCCTCCAACGCTACGGACTGGCCGCCTCCGATCATGACCCGAAGCCCGGCCGTAACCGGACGTACGCTGTTCAGGCGGGCGGACGGCAATGGCCTGAAAAGAGCCCTGAGGGTACCGTTCACCTCAGCCCTGACATCAAGATTTCGATACTCGATCTGATCGAACTCATTCTGTAGGGTAATAGCGGCTTGAGTCAGGAATCGGAGACTCCCGTTCTTCTCTCCTAGAGGAATCAAGCTATCTTTTAGCAATTCGTCAACAGCGCGGTTGACAGTCTCGACTAGCGAGGCCGAGGTCACCGATGGTTGTAGGAGGGCAGCAATATTGTGAGCGGTTACTGGCAGGTTCTCCAGGATCTGCAGTACCGCAATAGACTTTGCGACATCGTGGAAGGTCTTCTGTTCTGGGTGCCGCTCGATCACCCGCTGAACACCCTCGACAATATAACCATAGCTACTCTGAATGTCTCTGCGTAGAGAGTCGTAGAAAGTGACGGTATTGGCCAGTGTCCCGACTTCGGCATCGGCAAGAACGCTCTCGCCCCCGGCTCGCCCTCCGCCGTCTACCAGAACATCCTGAAGAACTTTGATTGCCGACCGGAGTCCAAGCCCTCCTGTCTTCCGTGCCAGACGACCGAGCAGTTGCAAGAGGATTTCGAAATGCGCTGGCAAGAAAGGATAAAGGTCGATGAACGTCCGACGATCAAGTGCCGCCTCATACACCCCTGCATCCTTCAACTGGGTCGCCGTTCGCAGCGACGCACCGAGATCCTCGTACATCTTGCCAAGTCTTTGCTCCCCAACCGCTGACTTTGTAAGGAGGCGCTTATGGCATATTTCTTTTATGTCGCTCGCTTCTAGGTGGATCTGAATCGGGAAACGATCCTTCAGCTTAAACAGAGTCGAAGCGTTAATCATTGCTGACGGGTTGTCTTCCGTGAGCGTCTGCTGAGCAGTTGCGAAAAGCCAGACTTGACCTCCACCGACTTGCTTCAGATTCTTCGCAAGGCCGTCAAGGTTAAGAATCAAGTTCGGCTTGGCCGAAACGTATTGCCCTACTTCATCGACGACGAAGATTATGTTTTTCTTCCCGGATTTTCGCCGGATCAGTTCGATCATCTCGGTTGTTCGATTTATTTCGGACTTGCTGACATTGAGAATAATGCTCTGAAAATCCTCCGCTCTTGGAAAAAGTCGGGGGTAGAACTCGGCAGCCAGGCGCGCGGCAACTGGATTTGCAACCAGTGGTTGGTTGTGAACCTCGTTCCATGGCGTGCCATCCAGTTCTGTCTGGACGCGTTTTTGAAACTCTGTCAACTTCTCGTCTTTCTCTAGCATCCTTTCGAGTTCAGCAACCTTCAAATCTTCCGAGTACCCGGCCCATTGCAGCACCTTTAGGTACAACACCGTGGAGATGTCCTCCATCGACGCGCCGGCAAGCATTTCGCTGGCAAGATCCAGAAATACAACCACAGGGTCATAGGTCGTCGACACCTGGTTAAACAGCGCCCGAACCGGTGCTGTCCGAAGCTGGTTCTGTAGCAACTGAAGAAATCCATCACTGCCGACCTTCATCGCACGGTCGACTGCAAAACCGAGGTACTTGGTAAAGGAGCTTTTTCCCGAACCGTAAAACCCTGACACCCAGACGCCGATCTCGTTCCCTCCACCGCCTTGAAGGGCCGTCTGCATTAGTTTTAGAAGGCGCTCAAAGTTGTCTTCAATGTTGTCAGTGACGATGTACTCCGAGATTTCCGCGCGAAGCTGCGCATCGCTTCGCCGTTGATACGTGATTACCTTTTCAATCGGACGATTGAGCGCTCGATTCGAATCGAAGAGATCACGTATTTGGAGCGAGTCTTTTATGGGAGGCTTCATTGATCACCCTATGTGTTCGGACCGATAGTTGGGGTCCGGCGGATAAAACTCCAAGAACCTGAGGCTGGTTTTTCCTTCGCGCTTACCAGGATATAGGACCACGACTGGACATCGAATACGCCCCTGAAGACGTGATTCGATGGTATTAATCCTCAGATAAGGGTGTAGGGCCTCCAGATCCGTCATCAGAAGCAGCCCATTCGTCCGCGACTCCGCCGACTCCAGCCTCGATTCGATGAAGTCCTGTAGTTCTTGCCCCTCGACCAAAGCCGCCGAGAGCGTCTTGTTAATCTCGCGAAAATCCACTACGCCCCGCTGCTCCTCAATTTGGGAAAGAATCTCCCCTTCACTTTTTAGCCACAACTTGCGCATTTTGTTCTTGCGAAGAACCGATTCGACGGCTTCGGCCATAGAGAGAGCGACGACGCTCCAACCGTCATTTGCGAGTTTTGCCATCCATGCCTTGGTCTGTCGTTTGACTTCCAGGAGGTCAGCCACAGGAAATACGAGATAGAAGATCGGCTCTGTTCCGGTTGAATCCATCGCGCGCCCTCGGCCTAACCGATGACGTAGCTCATCGAACTTGTCTTTGAGTGACTGCACGAATGCATTCCTCCATCGAAAAGTATTTCCACGATATGTGAACTAGATCAGTCGTAGCTTGCACGAGCAGATGCCCTTCGTGAGACAAGACTTTCATCTGGCCGATAACTTCGACGGGTTCGAGGCCGAACAAGCGCCAATCGCTATGCCTCGTCACAGAGGCGTCACTTAAGCCGGCGAAATGCAAATCGTAGGCAAGATAGAGAGCTGCGTTGGGCCGCATTGTGAATCGCGTTATCGTCCGATCTGTCCTAGGAGAACCACTAGTCAGACCGAAATCTGAGCAACACCCTATCAAGTAGCCCGACACTCTTCGGATCGTCGTCTCACTCCACCTCTTTTGCATTTTGCCGTTATCCAACGCTCGGCGAACAAATGCCTCCGCCTCAGCCCTGCTCAAAGTGCGGGAGTTGGCCGAATAGCAAGGCCAGTAGACATCGGTGACGAAGTCCGCGAATATTGACTGCGCGCGGGCAGCATAGAGAAAAAAGAGCTGTTTGAGGTCTTCCACATTGGCCCCGGATTCGAGCAACTGCTTCAGACAGCAAGCAGATCGTCCCGCATCGCTCAGAAACCTTGGAGCGAACATTTCGGCAACAATGTTTCGCGCCCGACGAGCCGTTGCTCTTGAGAACGTGCCTGCCGCCACAGCTTTCTCTGCCAGCCTTGCGGCGCTGTCCCCTGGCTGCCATAGCCGCAGAAGATCTAGCGTCTCGTGAACCATCCCAAGACCGGCCTGCAGCTGCGTCGTGTACGCACTAGCGTTTGACATTAGGTGTTGGAGCGAAATAAGGGAAGCACTGAAAACTCTTCGTGAAGGCAGAGAGATAGTGAGCAGCTAGCTCAGAAACCGACATAGGGGTAAGGATCTTCTCGGGTACGCCAATCTGCACCGGACCTTCCGGCGCTGCGAGAAGCGATTTCGAAAGACATGAAAGCTCCTCAAGTGCCGACTCTCTCGACAATCCAGCTTCCATCGCGTCGTAGTCGATTTCAGCAATACAGGCTTCCAGTTGATCTTCGATATCAACTGGTAATCTGAATAAATGAAACACCCCCACTCGCCCAATCCGTTTGTCATGCACCAGGCGAGCTGCCTCAGTCGTCGAGCGCAAAGCAGCACAATGGAAGGTGCGCGGAAATGTAGCCTGCAGAAACCGAGTACCGGTGGCATCCAGAAACCGACAATCCCACCAACCGCCCTGGGGCTTTTCCCCAAGAAAACCGACGAACAGGCGCAGGCTGATCAGCTGTTGAATTGGTTTACCGGCAGCGCTCATAGGGTCACATGGATTGTACGGGTCATCGTCTCCAGCAGACAATAACTCCGGTTCTGCATTGGAATTGACGACAATGAACTCCCCCGCTACTTGGCTGCACAACACTTCAATGCCGCGGTTGTCTCGCGGAGGCAATCGACCTGTTTCTGAACACCCTCTGCCATTTTCGCGACTTCGTCGAGCACCTTACCACTATTACTCTTTATCGTTTCAGTCCACTTCTTGATCTCGCACAGGCGCCTGGCTTCGCGCTCCAACTCCAATATGGCCTTGTCTAGCCTCTCGAAGTCTGCAGTTTCCTCGGTACGTGCCTTCGCTTGACGCACGCTCAGCGCTCTGGCGACCATCAGCGCTGCTTTGAAGTTGACGTCGGATTGAAGATCCTCGCCGTCCCAGATGAGGAAAATGTCATTCCCATGCCTTAAGAGGGTTTCCTGGCCAAATGGCGCGGTTGTCCGAGAGAATACAAACAGTCCGATAGCTGCCTCTCGATTCTTGCGAGCGGTCTGGATCTCCACGCAGGCTTTGGCCAAGTCGTAACTGGAGTCCTCCTTGGCTTCGATAACGATCTTTTCTCCGGATGCAGCGGTGTCTTCGCCGAGCGTTATGACTGCGTCCCCCATCTTGCAGTTCCTCATCGCACCCACCTTACTCCCTGTGTGGTTTGGGACATCGCCCATTTTTTGGGCTTCCCGTTGAACAAATTCCCAAACGAGATCTTCGAAGTCTCTGCCGTGTACCGTGGAGCGGGCTGCTTCCTCGCGTTTCGCCCTGATTTCGGCGAGGCTAGCTTTTACTTCGGATTGAAACGAATTGGCTTGCTGCTCGTGCCGACTCAGCACATCCAGCAATTCCCGTTTGAGTCGCGATAGCGCCGACTGCTCCTTGTCGAGAGTGAGATTGTTATCGATCGCCTCAGTAGCTCTACCCATGAATTCGGTCATCCGACTCAGGGCGGAATGCTCATTGTCGAGGGAGAACTCCTGCGTGATTGTCTGTTGTGCCGCCTCCACTTTTCTCACCAGGCGACTCAAGGCAGAGTCCTCCTCGTCCAGAGAAAATTCTTTCACGACCTCCTCAACCTTGTCGGTTAACGCTTCCTGAAGGTTGCTGTTATTACCTGCGAGTTCGACGACAAGTCGACTAATGGCGCTCTGCTTATCATCCAGCGAGAACTGTGACAGTATTTTCTCACGCTCGCCTCTCAGAACTTCACCCACCGATGATCGCAATGTCGCTACCAGTCCATCAGCCTCCGCGGGATCCAAAATCTTCATCAGTGGACTGTTGTCGCCGATGAGAGCGGTGAGTGTCTTGACCATCTCGGAGTCATCCGACCCGATCTGGCGTCGTAAGACTTGCTCAAGCTCACCGTCCTGCTTGATGAGGCGTTCGACGCGCTCTTGGAACTTTCCGCTGGCGGGGTCGAAATAGTCGCGCAGACAGCTCGTAAGGCTCTCATTTGTCAGACTTCGATTTGCCTCAAGTGCCTGTTTCAAATCACATAGAAGTCGATCCCCCTCGCGCCTCACAGCATCAGCGTCGATCTGGCCACGAGCGTGCCGCAGCGAAAGTAAGCCAATTCTCAAGGCACACAGGGCATATTCCTCCCGCTCCGCCCCTTGGTATAGCGCAAGTTCTGCGATGGAGTCGGAATCGGTAACGACGAGCTCGATGCGGACCAAACGTGGTGCTTCACCCACTGAAACGGGCGGCATTTTTGGCACTTCCGTTAAGGTCTGCAATGCTAGGCTAGTCATTTGTTCCTCCTGAGGATTCTCGCTGTCGCTGTTGGGTTTTCGTTTCAATCTGCCCTTTGGTAAAAGCAGGAACCCTGCCAAAGCTCGAATCTGCCATCTGACAATTCGCAGAACAGCCGTCGCGTTGAAAACAAAGACATTGAGAAACGCCGGTCTCAGACCTTGAATCAGCCGGGCCGGTCTCGCCGGCAGAATGCTGCCGACGGCAGGCGACGGTCTTCCGAGGTTTGCTGCGACCGCTCCGATATCGCGGTACTTCGAGGTGTAGAATTCGGGTTTCCCGCAGTCAGAGACACGAAGTTCCAATAACCATAAGGAGGCGTATCAGCCCGATGCCATTGCAAAGCGGGATTGACTTGCCTCCGGCTTCACGGTATTGAGAGAGCTAAAACCTTATGCCTGGTAATGGTCCCGTTCTGGTGTCCTGGTGTGCCAAGAATAATGATCCCTATGAACGGGGTCGCGATGGTAAATATCAGCTTATAGATGGCAAGCCCCAGGCCGGTCCGACGCTGACGCTGATGTTTGACCCGGAGTCGCAATACGCCAACACGATCGAAGATGTCGTGCTCCTTTACAACGAGCCGCCACACGCGAAAGAGAATGGTGCAAGTCTTGTAGTCCGCCAAACAATCGAAGCAATCCAAGGCAAGAATAGGAATATCCGTTGTGAGCGGCACAAGTTCACCACGCTAGATCCAACAGATCATCGCGCGATCTTTGATTTTCTCAAGAAAGAGATTCCCGAAATCCGGCAAAAATATCAGGGCCGTGAACTCGTCATACACCTCAGCCCTGGCACACCCTCGATGCAAACGATATGGGTTCTGATGGGGGAATGCGGCTTCATCGAGCCGCCTTTTGAATTGGTTAAGTCTTATAGGGCCAGCGAGCGTGCCGGGCGTCGGGCGGTGGTGCCAGTCACGATCGGCATAGAGACCTTCTACAAGGCGTATCGAGAATCCAAACCCTCTAAACTCTCCTCTGAAACAGAGGTTATCGTCTGGGATCCGCGTCGATTCCAATCGCCTAAATTGATCGCGCTCTACTCTGAAGCTCGACGTTTTGCACAACTTCGCGTTCCCGTATTAATCGTGGGGGAACGCGGTACAGGCAAGACAACCCTAGCAAACTGGATGCGCGCAAACAGCCAATTCCGGAAGCCCGAGATAAACCGTAATTGGGCATCGGTACCGTGTGGCCAATACAGTCCTGAAACGATGCGGTCCGAACTCTTTGGATATGTGAAGGGAGCATTCACGGGAGCCGAAAAGGACCACGAAGGTCTTTTAAAGACTGCCGACGGGGATACCCTCTTCCTCGATGAGATTGGCGACATAACTCGAGACCTGCAGCGGCTGCTGATTCGCGCTCTGGAGGAAGGGAGCTATTACCCACTCGGGTCCACGAAGCTGGAGAAAAGTGTCTTTCGATTAATCACTGCTTCCAATCTTGGACTGCCAGAACTCAAAAAGCGGTTGGACCCAGACTTCTACGATCGAATTCGGACGCTTCAGCTGCGGGTACCGGCGCTGAGAGAACTGCCTGAGGACCTGCCGTGGTTGTGGACTTCAACCTTCGAGGCAGCGTTGCAGCGGTCTGGTTTGCCTACGGGGAGCGTCGAGCTAGAGCAGAGGTACCATGACAATATTGTTGAGTGTCTAGAGCGCCATCCTCTCGATGGCAATCTGCGCGATCTGCTTCGCGTGGCCAATCGCCTGATTGCCGCGTTGTACGGCAGCGATCAGCGCTTCCCGACTGAAGATGCCATCGAGTATGCAGTCCAAGCACTCGAATCATCTTCGCCAACCGATAGCTCAGCCCGAGAAGTCGCAATTGCTTTCTATGATGGGCGATCTCTCGATCATGTGCTGAAACCGGGATTTCGGTTGCCCACCAAGATGGTCGAGGAACGTTTCCGGGCGTTCATGGCTAATGAGTTGCGCCGTATTGCTCGCCAACGCGGGGTTGAGGTCGAAGAATTGTGCGATGTGAGTAGTCGCACTTTGCGCGATTGGGCCTCGCAGGGGGAATCTGCCGAGCCGCGGAAGAAATCCGCCAAACATTCCTAGTCAGTTCTCAGTCTGATCCTACAGAAGCTATTCATAGCAATACATTTATGTCGCTTCCTTCGTGCCGGCGTTTCAGCGGCATTCCACTTGCCTCTTAGGCCGAGTGTTCGCCGAAGTCGAGGAGGCAAAGACAATGAGGGAACAGGTTATCAAGCTTGCTGATCTGGTTCTGACGAATCACGCGCTCGCACGCATGTATGCTCGTAGGTTCTCAGAAGGAGCTGTCCAGGCCGCTTTGCAACATGGGCGTGAAGTACACGGCAGAGGTGCCGTGATCTTCGCCATCGGACGAAAGGAGGTCATGCACGCTCGGACATCGGGCATCGACCTCACCGGCTACGAGGGTATTCACGTTGTCTGCAGCCGCGAAGGAACGATAATGACCGTATATCGGAATCGTGATCTTCGCGATCTCAGGCCGCGCAAGAGAAGCAGAAGCTACCGTTATCGTCTCACAATACAACAGAAGGAGACCTAGATTAGGTTTGTGAACGTACTGTCGTTCCTGCTCCTGTGAGGGGTATTATGTGATCCTCTACTTTGTATCAATAGTCGTAAGATGCTATGACACAACAGGATATGAACGATCTGCTCCGCTTGGCAACCATCGACCTAGCGCGATTTCTTGGCTCCACCATGCCCCAGCTGTCTCCAGATTGGTGGCAGAAAAATGTGGTGGAGAGATTGAGTTTCTCACAGCAGCGGACCGTGCAGGAACGCCGCATCCACTCGCTCCAACAGCTCGATTTTGCGGCGCTTCTCAGAGTTGTCGATCAGAACTGGTACGAGCTGTCTAGCGCTCTTAATCTTCCGCGCGAAGGACGCAATTGGGTTAAGGAACTTCAGCACGTGCGAAATAAGTGGGCTCATCTCTCCGCCGAGGCCATACCGCCAGGAGAATTGTACCGAGATGCCGACACTCTCGGACGCCTCCTGCTAGCCTTGGGCTCACCCTCAACATCCATGCATGCAGTTGAGTCCAGAAAGGATGCTGCTCTAGAAGCCATGGCCGCCACCAGAAGAAATCCAACAGAAGAAAATATCGGGCAACCCCACGCTCGTAACGCGCAAACGACAAGTACCGATTCTCCCGTTGGGCAAAATCCGGCGACCCCTCCTTCAATCTTCAAGGCTGGAGATCTCGTAGCACTGCGGTCTGAGCCAAAAGTGTTGCTACCGGTTATCGAGGTGATTCCCGGAGGCGCGGAGAACCGATACCGGGTATTCCAAAATAATGGAACGCCTACGTACTACGAAAGCCAATTACAAGCCGCACCTCTTATCGTGGCTGACGATAAGATTTTGGGCGTGCGTGAATTGCACGCCCATCTTACAAGTCTGCAAATCCTCGCACCATCGACCGCTAACCTCTTCTCCCTTCGATCCGGCCGCGTGAAATTTGTGCCTTATCAATACCGACCGGTGTTGAAACTCATCCGTGCTGATAGGCCTCGATTGCTCATTGCTGACGAAGTCGGTGTCGGTAAGACTATCGAAGCAGGACTGATCATTCGGGAACTACAGGCTCGCATGGACATCACGTCCGTGCTCGTGATTTGCCCGAAGGCTCTAGTTGCAGAACGCAAGTGGTTCGCTGAAATGAAACGGTTCGATGAACACTTTTCGGCTTTAGACGGGCCGATGTTAAGGCACTGCCTACAGGAGACACATCTCGAAGGAGAATGGCCCGCACAATACTCGAAAGCCATCGTTCCATTTTCCTTATTTGACTCAGATCTCATCTTCGGCCGCGACAACCACGGCAGAACAAAGGGCGAGGGGTTGCTCGCTCTCGATCCCCCTCCGCGATTTGATCTGGTAATTGTCGATGAAGCTCACCACATTCGCAATGCTGAAACCTTCGTGCACCAGGGTGTGCGTTACTTCTGCGATAACGCCCAGGCGGTCCTGCTCCTAACTGCTACGCCGGTACAACTTGGCAGCGATGATCTTTTCACTCTCCTCAATGTCCTACGACCGGACTTGATAATCGATCACGCCAGCTTCGAGCAGATGGCCGAACCAAATCCGTACATCAATGAAGCCATAGGCCATAGTCGAAAAGCGGGGGCGGGCTGGCAGCAAGCTGCACGCGCATGTCTAGAGAAGATGACCGAGACCGAATTCGGTCGATTGTTTATTCGCGAAACACCAGCGTTCCAGGAAACATACGATCGTCTTCTCGAATCCGATCTCGGAGATTCAGATCGACTCAGAATCACACGAACCCTCGAAGAGCTGTACACCTTCAGTCCGTTTATAAACCGTACTCGACGTCGCGATATCGGGGAATTTACTACCCGTAAACCTGAGACGATCTCAATCGACTTCACGGACCATCAAAAACGCCTACACGATGGTCTGCTCGACGTGATCGCACGGATCTTGATCCGCTGCCACGGCCAGCAGAACGTGAAATTCATGATGACGACTATCCGGCGACAAGCTGCAAGTTGCCTCTATGGGCTTGCACCGCTGCTTTCAGACATACTCAGCGGCAAGCTAGATCGCCTGGAACTGATGGAGGTCAGCGACAGTGACCAAGAGATCGACCCATCCTTTACGGAAAACATCAGGGCTGATGTGGAAGCACTGCTTGAACAAGCCCGCAACTTGGATCCCCATGATCCAAAGATAGAAGCATTCATCAGAGTCCTGCTCGACAAGAACAAGCGGCCAAACAACAAAGCGCTCGTCTTCAGCACCTTCCGCCACACTCTGGCTTACCTTTATGCTCACGCCCGACGTGCCGGTATGCGGGTAGGATTGATTCATGGCGACGTGGTCGACGCCGAGCGCGCAAGCCTTCGATCTCGTTTCGCACTTCCTGCCCAAGATCCAGACGCCCTCGATGTATTGCTCTCGTCCGAAGTTGGTTGCGAGGGATTGGACTTCCAGTTCTGCGATTTCCTTGTCAACTACGACCTCCCATGGAATCCAATGCGCATCGAGCAGCGTATTGGACGCATCGATCGCTATGGTCAGAAAAGCGAAGCGGTTGCGATCATTAATTTTGTAACACCGGGCACCGTTGACGCTGATATCTATGAGCGGTGCCTTTGGCGCATCGGTGTATTTCAACACGCGGTAGGTGGGAGCGAAGAGATTCTGGGAACGATCACCCGACAAATCCATGATATCGCTGAGACCTTTAGCCTGAACGCTGAAGAACGAGCTCAACAACTCCAGCAGTTGGCTGACAATGAGATTCGGATAATTCGCGAAGAGGAAGAACTAGAGTCAAGAGAGTCTGAACTCTTTGGTCTTAACATCCCCGGTCACTCATGGCGCGATGATGTGAAAGCGGCTGAGACTTTCTGGCTATCTTCCTCTGCAATAGAACACGCTGTAACCGTCTATCTAACAGGACGCCTTGCCGGCGATCTTGAGTACCTCTTGGGAGAGAAGCCTCTTAAGACATTAAGGCTCAATCAGGACGCTCGACATCTACTGCTCGAAGACTACAGGAAACTTCCACGGTCAATCGAACCGATCTCACGCCAATGGGACAAGTGGCTTAAGGGCGACGAGCCGACGCTATCCATTACGTTCGAGCAAGAGAGTGCTGCAGATAACGCTAAAGCAGTTCACCTCTCGGTCGTGCACCCTTTGGTTCGCCAGGCAGCCCGTTTCCTTGAAATTACTAAACCCAAGTTCTTCAGGCTAGCGGCGACCAGTACCGACGATTGCGTCGGGGTGCACCATTTCGCCATCTATCGCTGGACCAAACACGGAATCAAGACCGACGACTTGCTGATTGCTGTCGCCGACGACGAGAGGCTGGAAAAATCCCTCTTTGACCTGCTCAGAACAGCCGGGGATTCGGAATCCGCACCACTTCCGAACAACGATGAGCGGAACGCCCTCGACGCACGTCATCACAGCAAATGGACCGAGGCTCAGGCAAATCACATCGGCGAAAATCGACAACTTGTTGAAAATCGCATTCACAGCCTTACCGTTAGCCATCGCGCTCGGTGCAAGGCCATCGAAGACCAGATGACCCGAACAACAAACGACAAGATTCGGATCATGAAACAAAGTGAACTTGCACGGGCCAATACTGACTTTGATCGTCGGATGTCTGAACTGCAACAGGCTGCCAACACCGGCGACATCCGAACGACCCCCGTGGTGTTTGGGACGATTTCGATCACACCGGACACACACAAATGACATTCCTAGAAGGGGTTCGCGCGAAGCGCAAGAAGCTAGCTGATGTCCTTTCCGATGAAGAATATTCTGGCATTCGTAGCATAGTGGAAGAGCTGTACCCGGATCGAGCGCATTTTATTTACGAGCTTCTTCAAAACGCCGAGGATGCCGGGGCGACCGAGGCAAGTTTCAGATTACGATCAGACCGCCTCGCATTGGAGCATGATGGGCGCGCATTCAGCGAAAGTGATGTTTTGGGGATTACCAACATCGGTAAAGGTGCCAAGAACGATCAGGGAGACAAGATTGGCCGCTTCGGCGTCGGCTTCAAGGCGGTGTTTGCCTACTCTGAAACACCGTATATTTGGTCGCCGACATTTTCTTTCAGAATTAGTGATCTGGTGTTGCCAGATGCAGTTGATCCAAAACACGAGCTCGGGAACAAGACCCGATTTGAGTTTCCGTTCAATAACCCAAAGAAGAACGCTGACATTGCATATGCCGAGATCGAACAGGGTCTGAACGAGTTGGCCGAAACAACACTGCTCTTTCTTCCCCATCTGACTTCGATTACTTGGCAAATAGACCAGAAGGATTCTGGAGCAGTGCGGCGAGTCCACCATTCTCAGGACCACTTTGAGGTGCTAAAACAACTCGACGGAAAGACCGCAGGCAGTTTTCATTTCCTGAAATTCGATAAACCTGTGGACTGCCTTCCCAAGCAGAGAGTCGCCGTAGCATTTGCACTCGACTTCCTCCCCAACGTCCAGCAATACGACCACAAGAAACCATTGGCGAAACAGGTTAGGATCGTTCCCGTCCCGGGGAAAGTAGCTGTTTACTTTCCTGCTGATAAGGAAACATCGGGACTGCGTTTTCATGTACACGCGCCCTTTGTACCCGAACTCAGCCGAGCCAGCATCAAGGAAACTGTAGCCAATCAACCACTTTTTCAGCAGCTTGCCACACTGACAGCTTCGTCGCTACATAGAATCTGTGATCTAGGCTTGCTTTCTGGGGATTTTCTTGCAGTTCTACCCAACCCTCAGGACGCCGTCCTTCCTCGGTATGAAGCGATCCGTACTGCCATCGTCGAGGAGATGAACTCTCAGCCGCTTACGCCCACCCATACCAAGTCTCATGCGCCAGCCAGTTGCCTGCTCCAGGCCCGTGCATCCCTTAAGGATCTTCTATTGAAAGAGGATCTCGAATTTCTAGTCGACAACGAAGAAGAGCCGCAATGGGCGATTGGTGCAACACAAAAGAACAGCAATATTGATCGCTTCCTTGATGGGTTGGCGATTAGCGAATGGGATACGGACAAATTCGTGGAACTCCTGGCCAAAAGAGCCTCCGAGAAAACCCGTTATGTGCCTTCGCCGCCTCACTACGCAAAGGACCCTGATCCAGAATTTATGAAGTGGCTCTCAGGAAAGCCCTTGGACTGGCATCAAGGTTTGTATGCTCTTCTATTCGAGCATCTTTCGAACGCTGGCTGGAGAAAATCGCAGCTTTTGGAAGGTCTCAAATTGCTGCGGATTATTCGCCGCAGCGATGGTACTTACGGCACTGCCAAGAACTCGTTCTTCCCCAGCGAGGATACTGATAATGACGAAGTGCTGCCGCGCGTCGACCGAGCCGTTTACACGTCAGGAAAAAGCAAGACCCAACAGCAGAACGCCAGGACTTTTCTTGAAGAAGTCGGGATCCGCGAGGTTGGCGAGTCAGAGCAAGTCGAGGCTCTTTTAGAACAACGGTACACGAATACGGACTTCAAGCCCCTAAAGCAAGACTTGAAGCGTTTTATCGCCTTGGTGGACAAAGATCCCAGCAGTGCCAGCCTTTTCACAAACTATTTCATTTTTGAACTCAACGATGGAAAGTGGGGTATGCCGAAGCAAGTGTTCCTCGATGAACCCTTTAAAGAAACAGGTTTGAATTCTTATTACCAGATTCTTGAGAAACCCTCGCGATTTGCACTTGCTGATCGATATAGAGACGGTCAAATTGCGATCACCAGACTCGTGAAATTTGCAGAAGCGGTTGGTGTACAAACTGGACTGGAGATTGCCACCGTAAGCGTCTCGGACAACCCTAACTCGGAATATCTTTATTCGGTGGGCGGTTATCGACAGTCGTCCCGCATTGATCAAGATTATGTCATCCCTGCCCTTGATAAATGCTTTGCAAATCCGTCGGTGGTGATCGCAGAACTTGTCTGGCGAACGATGTCTTCGCTTCCGAAATCTGTCAACTACTTGCAGGCAACATTCCAAAGGAACGCTAGTTCCGGTTCTCATCACGCCGATTCACAACTCGTCCATCAGCTGCGAGAATCTCGATGGATTCCTCAGGGCGAAGGGATATTCGTTCTTCCCGATGAAGCGTCCCGAGACTTGCTTCCCGATGGCTTTGCGTTCGATCCCGGTTGGGCATGGCTCAAGGCAATTCACTTCGGTGTATCGGTCCTTAAGAAATCCGAGGAGCACCGCCAGAAGCAAGACGTTGCCAAGGAGCTCGGCTTTACCGACAGCGAGAGTCTCGAACGAGCCCAACGGTTTGTTGCCCTACCGGCAGAAGAACAGGAGCGCATTCTTGCCGATCAAGAGCGGAAGGCTGCAGAAGAACTGCCAGAGCATGAACCCTCCCATCCAGAGCGTCGCGCCGAGCGAGTCGGCGGACAGGCCGCAGCTGCGCCAGAGCGGCGTACCGAGGAGCGCACTCGGTCCGTCTCCATCGGTGTGGAAGCAGTTAAGCAAGAAGCGGCACAATACCTTCTTGGCCAGTACACCAAGCCCGACGGCGAAATGATCTGCCAAATCTGCAAAGGATCTCTACCTTTCAGACTCGATGACGGCACCGCGTATTTCGAAAAAGTTGAGTTCTTAGTGGACCTAAAAAAACGACACTACCAGAATTATTTGGCGCTTTGTCCAAACCACGGTGCAATGTTCCAGCACGCCAATGGCTCTTCTGTCTCGATTCGATCCTTGTTTCTTGAAATGATAAACAACGAGCTGAATGTCGTCCTTGCACAAAGGGACATGCGCATCTATTTCACAAAGGTTCACATCGCCGATTTGAAAGCGGTTATTCAAGCCGAGAATCTCGGACAGTCACAGACCGATGCACACACCGATTCGGGCCAGTAAGCCTGCCACAACTTGCCTGATGCGCTCGGACCCGTACTCCCTAATTCAACTCGCGCAAGAACCATCAACTCACCGCTCTCTGGATTGAATCTCAAACGGAATGCTGCGCTGTCTTTTTTCACTCCTGCCGTTTCCGGGTGTACGCCGCTTGGCCGCGGCTCGAACGGCGTTTCGGACTGCGCCGGTTTCGCGCCAAACTAACCCCAACCCCGTTTGGCACTCACCGCGCTTTCACTCACGCCCTGCCACCCTCCTTCGGCCTCCGTTCAGTCCCTTTCACCGTTCCGCCTTGTTTCTTCCCGCTGCCGCTCAAGTGAAGAAAGAAACAAGCCGGAAACGGCAGAAAGGGAAAAAACATGAAATTAGAAGAAGTCAACACACGCACCAAAGAG
>Ga0187862_10000996_pt1 | contig 30996 bp, 22 predicted proteins | sample June2016WEW_10_1_FD_133003 | JGI IMG/M metagenome (GOLD analysis project Ga0187862, IMG submission 133003) | Peatland microbial communities from SPRUCE experiment site at the Marcell Experimental Forest, Minnesota, USA - June2016WEW_10_150 | ecosystem: Environmental > Terrestrial > Soil >...
GATGGGAGACGATGTCGAGATTCTCATTGTCTCCAAATCAACTTCCGCAGTGATCGAGGCCGACCCTGGCCAGCTCGACCAGATCGTGGTCAACCTCGCGGTGAACGCGCGCGACGCTATGCCTCGTGGCGGCAAATTTATTCTCGAAACCCGCGCCGAGAAATTTGACGACGACTTCGCCGAGCAGCATCAAAAGATGGCGGCAGGAAAATACGTCTTGCTCGCCGTCAGCGATACCGGCAGCGGCATGGACGAAGCTACCGTGTCGCGCATCTTCGAGCCCTTCTTCACTACCAAAGAAACGGGCAAAGGAACTGGTTTGGGCCTTGCCACCGTCTATGGCATCGTCAAGCAGAGTGCCGGACACATCCTGGTTTACAGTGAGCCCGGACACGGAACGACGTTTAAGATTTATCTCCCCAGCGCGGATCACAAAATCGGCCTGAAATCCAAGCCCGAAGTCGAGACGGTCGCTCCGAAGCGGCAAGGGACGACGATTCTGCTCGTAGAAGACGACGAAACCATGCGTAGCCTGACTCGCCAGCTCCTCCAGGAACACGGCTACACCGTGATCGAGGCGGACGACGGGAAGTCTGCCCTCGAATGGGTCGAGTCTCATCCCGGTCCAGTTGATTTGTTGTTGACCGACGTTGTCATGCGACGCATGAGCGGTCCTGAACTGGTAGAGCGCCTGAACGCTTCTCACCCCAACCTGAAAGTCGTATTCATGTCGGGTTACACCGGGGAACTGATTGCGGAACGGGAAGTGTTGAAGCGCGGCATCACGCTGCTCGAAAAGCCTTTTAGCCGATCCGCTCTGTTGAATACCATTCATACAACCTTGGGGTGAAATTTGCTGATTCCGAGCTACACCAGCGGAACCTCGACCATCCTCCATGGTCACGTAACCAAACAACCGGTGATGGAGATCACACATCGCTGTGTGAAACCACCCACTTTGAGCCATAAATCCATTGGGCCCCGCCTGCAGCCGTATCTCAAAACAACAATTCAACCCACTTATTTTCTATCACTTAGAAGACTTTCACAGTAGTCTTCCCGCGCCCGTGAAGAGTGGCGAGGCGCTTGCCAAACTACCTGTGAGCGGAGGCGTTAAAAATGGCCACACAAGTCGTAAACAATGTCCAGAAAATTGCGCCAGCAGACAAATCTTTTTGTGATTTTCCCCCAATCGTTGCCGAAGCCTTGGAGCAAGAGGCACTCACCACCACCTACCCCACCGGAGCGGTCTTATTCGCCGAAGGACAGGCTCCGCGAGGAGTGTTCATCGTGCGTCGAGGCCGGGTAAAGCTATCCATCTGCAGCAGCGACGGCAGGACGCTCATCCTGCGAATTGCCGATCCCGGTTGCCTTTTGGGCGTTGCCTCGGTAGTTTCGGGACGCAAATATGAAGCTACGGCCGAGACCCAGGAACCCTCCGAGATCAGCTTCCTGCGACACACCGATTTGCTGCGCCTCATGCGCCTGCACGGCGAATTTGCCCTGTGGGTGACGCAGCACATCAGCCATGATTACGCCTCCACCTGCCGCGAAATCCGCGACCTTATCCTCTCCGACTCGGCCAGCGAAAAACTGGCTCGCCTGCTGGTGGGATGGCTCGATCAGAACACTGCCGCCAGAAATCCCAGCCAGATGAAGCTGGCTCTGACCCACGAAGAGATCGGGCAGATGATCGGCTCGTCACGAGAAACGGTGAGCCGCCTGTTCGCGGGCTTCAAGAAACAGCATCTCATCCAGCAAAGCGGCTCGACTCTGGTGATCTCCGACCGCGATGGCTTGGCATCTCTGATCACAGCCTAGAGGCACAAGGACATTGGGCAAACCGCTCATAGGGGCCGGGCATCCTCCACCGGCCCCGTTTCCTTTTGGGAGCATGTTTCGTCGATCCCTCGCTGATGGGGATGCCATCATTGCACGTACAATGTTTCACGTGAAACACTTTGTACTGGTGTATTTGCACGTATGATTGTGTATGTACGTACCATTGCCTTTAGCCGCCGAGGGGGTTATTTGTGTCAAGTGAATAATCATCCTCTGAAGTTATTACTGCGTGTTTACCACTACCCCCTCCCCCCGATCTGCTGGAATCAAAGGGTTACAGGGAGTCTTCCCGCCAAAATCTAGAGCGCCAAGGACTTATTTTAAAAATATTCCGGAATAAAGACTTAGCTCGATTTATCGCTCTTTTCTCTCAAAATCCATAGATTCGGCCGGTTTTTGGCGCCCTGCCGGTGCCTCAAATTTCTTCAAGTATGTTTACCAAAGGACAACTAGCAAATGGAACTGGTGCAGCTTCGAGGGCCGTCCTGGGACGGGCACACCTCGGCTCTGCACAACAGGTCGATCTCGATTCTCGACGATGGACGGTTAGGGGTCTGTGATGGCGCTCACTGGGCGTTTGTGATGAAAAGAAGGGCGGACGTCAGAGGGGCGGCCACGTAAGGCGGTTCGATGTGTCGGCTGTTCGGCAGGCCACTTCTCGAAAAGCGCGAGAAGTGGCGCACCCCCGGTTGTTACGGGGACGACATTAAGCCGCCGCTGTGCTGTTTCGCCGGCCAAATGTGGGCCACCCGCCAATTAGCGAATGGAGCTGGTGCGGCTTCGAGGGCCGTCCTGGGACGGGCACACCTCGGACCTGCACAACAGGTCGATCTCGATTTTCGCCGGTGGATGGTTAGAGGTCTGTGATCGCGCTCACTGGGCGTTTGTGATGAAAAAAAGTCAAAGGCCAAGGCCCCGCCCAAGCGAAGCTTGGACGGGCCACCCGCCGTTATCTCATCAGCCAAGACGTCAGCGAAGTCGGGATTTGGTAGAATCCGTGCCATCGAGGGAGAACTACATGAGCCGCGCCATCAAAGTCCTGCTTTTCATGGCAATGTTGCTTACAATTACCCCGGTCGCGTTTTGTGATCAAGCGGATGACTACAACAGCCACGGCACTGCGAAGCTCGAGAAGCGTGACTGGGACGGTGCCATAGCGGACTTCACCAAAGCGATCGAACTCAAGCCGGATTTTGCGGAGGCCTTCAACAATCGCGGCTATGCCAGGGCGTTCAAGGGCTCCATGAGCTTTGTGGTCAGGCGAGACGAAAGTGACCTAAACGCGGCCATTGCGGACCTCACCAGCGCTATCAAACTCAAACCCGACTACGCAGAGGCCTACAGGAATCGCGGCGTCGCGAAGGGTTTCAAAAAGGACTATGGCGGCGCCATAGCGGACTTCACCGAAGCCATCCGTCTCAAACCGGATTTTAAACTGGCCTACATCGGTCGAGGAGCTTCGGAGATATGGTCAGGCGATTTCGACGTCGCCATAGCGGACTTCACGAAAATTATCCAACTCAACCCGGACGATGCATTTGCCTACCACAGGCGCGGCGAAGCAAAGGAGGCCAAAGGCGACCTGGACGGGGCAAACGCGGACTACGCAAAGGCCCTCCAAATCAAACCGGACTATGAGGAGGTCTCTGGCTTCCGCGCTCCGGGTTCTATTTTAACGGATACCCCCAGGCACCCCCGTTCTCCTGCGGCCACCGTCGTAAAGAATTACTTAGTTGCAACTGGCGCAGCTAAGAGGTCAGGATGGAGCCTTTCTGTCGGAGACACAATTATCGTCACCGAGACAGCCGATACCGCAGCGGGTAAAGCCACCATCGTGGTGCGGGTGGCATTTAAAGGAGGAAGTGGGCTCGGCGTTCAAATGAGCAACGGAGCTAAGGCAATGTTCGGGGCAACAGTCGGGCCAGCGTCCCCATTGACGATGTATGGCGTCGCAGTGTATCCGAGTAATGGTTCTACGTACTTGACGGTGTCGCAAACGTTTTTCTTAGTCGCGGAAAACGGGGCTTGGAAAATATCCGGAATGGCACCGCCAAGACTCGCAGATCCGGCAGACACACCACTCTCGCCACTCTAGAGACGGCTGAGTCACTTTAACGGGGGGGTATAACAGTTCTAACTTGCGCAATCTGAATCCCCGATCTTTCATCACAAACGCCCAGTGAGCACCATCACAGACCTCTAACCGTCCGTCGGCGACAATGGAGATCGACCTGTTGTGTGAGGTTGAGGTGTGCCCGTCCCCAGGGCGGCCCTTGAAGCTGTGCGCCCTCAGCGGCTAAAGCCGTCGGAATTCGACGTTTGGATCGCAGCGGTAAACCGCTGCGCCACCCAAAATCAAGGGCAATACCTTATCGCGGGCGGGGTCAAAATCAGAGTCAAGATCAGAGTCAAAGGCAGCGGACGGAGTGTCCGCTCCACACGGGTCTCGGGGAGAATGCCTTGACGCATCACTGGGAGTATCGGACGAGTAGGGGTCCTTCGACTCCGTAGCTGCTTCGCTTCGCGAAGCGGCTACTCCGCTCAGGATGACAAGTTATCTGCGCCATGGTTCATCACAAACGCCCAGTGAGCGCCATCACAGGCCTCTAACCGTCCGTCGGCGACAATGGAGATCGACCTGTTGTGTGAGGTTGAGGTGTGCCCGTCCCCAGGACGGACACCCGACAGTCGTTGCTTGGCAAACTGCAGATCCCTCACTTCGTTCGGGATGACAAACTTGGGTGGTGGGCGGTGGAATCCCACCCCTTCGACTCCGCTCAGGGCAGGCTCTAACGTCGAAAAACACGACGTTAGAATGGGCACCCGGCAGTCGTTGCTTGGCAAACTGCGGATCCCTCACTTCGTTCGGGATGACAAACTTGGGGTGGTGGGCGGCGGAATCCCACCCCTCCGACTCCGCTCAGGGCAGGCTCTAACGTCGAAAAACACGACGTTAGAATGGGCACCCGCACCCGCGGCTAAGAGTCGGAGTCAAAATCAAAGTCAGAGGCAGCGGACAGGAGTGTCCGCTCCACACAACCCTCGGTTTGTTCTTCACTGGCGGTTTGTCAGTGGGAAGCGTCTTCGCTTCCCTGCTCATCCGCGTAGTCTTCAGGATTACTGGGTAGCTCGACCAGATGCGCGCGCTCCAGGGCGCGGAAATATTCCGGGCGGGAATGGCGGTAATGGTCGGCGGGAATTTTTCCGTTTAGCCATGCGGTATCCATGGGATAGACCATGGGATCGAAGATCACCAGATAGAAGTGCCAGATGAGGATGGAGAAAGTGGCCAGCAGCGCCTCATACCAGTGCACGGCCGTGGCCGCGTCCGTCACCCATTTCGGAAAATGGCTCAAGGTAAAATTGTTGAACCACAGCAGGAAACCGGATAGGGCCATGACGAAGGTTCCCCACATAAAGGCCCAGTATTCCATCTTCTCCGCATAGTTGAATTTCGCGAACTTCGGTTCCTCTTTGGTGAGGCCGAGGTTGTAGCGGAAGACGTGGATCATGTCCCAGGCGTCTTTGATGGTCGGGATCATGGCCCAGATGAAAGTGCGATCGCGCTTCTTCATTGCCAGATGGATGAAGTGGTAGAAGGTCGCCATGAGCATGACTACAGCCGCGACTCGGTGCAATCCGCCGCGCACGCCGAACTGCGACTCCCAATTGATCAGCGGCTTCGACCACCAGATTTCCGGATACTTCAAGGCAAATCCGGTGAACACCAGCGTCGGGAAACTCACCATGATGCCCCAGTGCGCGACGCGGAACCACAAGTTCATCCGCAACACCATTTCGCCGGATTCCCGGCGCGGACTGCGCCGAATCAGCTTGTGCAGCCAGTCCAGCAGGTTGTGGAACAGCATGAAGCCCAGTGTCGCCGGGATGAGCACCCAGTACGTCCAGCGAATCCACTTGACCACCGGGTGATTGGGGCCCGCGTTGGTCTGCACATGTACGGGACCGATGGTGAATTTATCGTCGACCACGCCCTGGTGACATGCCCCGCAGGTTTTCGGCAGGTTCTTGGCATTGACGGTCGAGCGCGGATCGCTGGAACGAAGAATGGAGTGCACGCCATGGCACGAAGCGCAATTCGCCGCTCTCACTTTCCCCTCTTGCAGCGCGAGGCCGTGATAGCTGCCGGCATAGGATGGCAGGCGATCGGCCGGCAAATCATAGCGCAGGGCAAGGCGAGGATCGCCATGGCAACGTCCGCAGGTCTGGGCGGAAACATTCTCGGCGTTCAAAGGTGAGCCTGGGCTCTTCGGGTCCATGATCAGGTGCTCGCCGTGGCAGTCGATGCAGACGGGGGCATCCCGCACACCGGCCTTGACCGCTACTCCGTGGACACTCTCGTTGAACTCGCGGGCGATTTCCTTGTGGCATTGCGCGCAGGTTTCCGGCACTTTCCAACGATTGACCTTGGAGCGCTCATCGGTGGCGGGATAGATGTCATGACTGCCGTGACAACTGGAACAGGTTGCCGCATCCTTGCCGAGCGCAACCGCGCGCCCGTGCACGCTCTGTTTGTAGGAATCGACCGGATGCACCACTGGAATGTTGTGCCGCGACAAGAACCCCGCATCGCTGTGACATTTTGCGCAAGTATTCGCCATGTTCTTGCGCGCAATGGTCGAGTCCGCTTCGCTGGAGGCTTTCACAGCGTGAATGGGACCGTGGCAGGATACGCATTTGGGGGCGTCTTTGTCTCCATTTTTCGCGGCTTGGCCGTGAATGCTGGAAGCGAGGTCCTTCACTTCGTCGGCATGACACTCCGCACACTTTTCGGGAATCAGCTTTTCCGCGGTGGTGAGTTCGTGCACGCTGCCATGACACGAAGCGCACGCGGATTCGCCGAGCATGGAGTGGGCGCTGGCGGGGAAAGTCTTGGCCTCGTCCACATGGCAGGTGGCGCATTGGACTTTGGCGATTTTGGCGGGATGGGGAAACTCTTTGATGGAAGTGTGGCAGTCCTTGCAGCCGAGAACCGCGTGGGAACTGGCTTCATGTTTGGCGGGATCGATGGAAATGTCTCTTCCGGCGGCGGACTTCATTCCCGCTTCACCGTGGCACGCCAGACACTCCTGGTCGGCGGCGGCCGCAGCCGCGGCCAGAGGCAGAGTCAAAATCAAAGCCAGGTAAATCAAAGCAAAACGAGTCGCGCGCATTTCCACCCTTCTCTGCAATTCAACCGCAAGTCGGCCCTGGCAGGCTGCGGGAAACATATTCTCCGCGCCGCTGTGTCACCGCAGCGGCTAAAGCCGACTCTGAAACCAATCCAGTGATCGCAGCGGTAAACCGCTGCGCCACCCAAAACCAAGTGCAACACCGACTTTTTCCGCTGCTAACGGTACGCGAACAACATCGCGTAGATGATCCACAAGACAATGAAGAATCCCACCGTCAGCGCTGTCCAGGCGAAGGCTCGAATCGTCCGGATGACGATTGGTTGATACGCCTCCTCCATTTTTTCATCCAGTTGCCCGGCGGCTACCAGCGCTTCATATTCTCTGGGCTTGTCTCTTTCCAATTCTTCGAGCGGCATGCGGCCGGTGAATACCGTGATGTCCATGGGAAACTTTTCCGGCCGCAGGTGGGTATTGAAGAAGTGCACGGTAAAGATGAAGCCCGTGGCCAGAAGCGCTTCATCGCTGTGGATGATCGTCGCTACGTTGAGGAACGACCCGGGTATAAAGCGGGTGAAGAACACCGGGAACCACAGCGTGAGGCCGGTGGAACCGATTACGGCGATTCCCCAAAACACGGCGAAGTAGTCGAACTTTTCCCAGTACGTCCAGCGGCCATAGGCAGGCCGCTCGCCGCGGCCTATAAACCACTTCAGCGTGCCCACCAACTCCGTCAGGTCCCTGCGATTCGGCATCATGCTGCCGGGTCCCAGGATCAGCGAGAACCACGAACTGTGTTCCCTTTTCTTCAATTTGTACAGGTCCACGAGATGGGTAACGAAGACTCCGAACATGATGACGGCGGCACTGCGGTGGATGTAGCCGGCATTCTCGAATCCCCCGAGCAGATGGGAAATGACGGCCGCCCATTTCGTGTAGGAGAACTTCAGGGTCAGGCCGGTGAGCGCCAGGCACATGAAACTCACGATCATGCAGATGTGGAGAGTCCGCTGCAGGCGGGAGAAGCGGACGAACTGGCGTTTCGGAACTGGGAGGGCAGGCGAAGGGGGCCTGCTGGCGGACGGTTTCTCCAAAACCGGGTCGCTAGGCATCGGTGCCCCCCTTGTCTTTGTCTTTGTTTATGGGTTTTTCAAGCTCCGCGGCGAATTTCGCTTCGGCGGCGCGCAACTCCTGGCGCATCTGGAAAGCTCGGGGCAGCCAGAGGAGTGTATGAGCGCCACCGACCACGAATGTCACCAGAAGCAGCGCGGTCATACCCCAGAAGGTGTAGAACAAGAACGGATACTTTTTGGGGTCGTGGTGCGTGGCGTGCGTCAGGTATCCGGCGAAACGGCGGGTCGCGCCGGCATGACACTTTCCGCAGGTGGCCGCGACGTTTGCCCGGCTCAGGTGCGAGCGCGGATCGGTCACCGCCAGCACATCGTGCGCTCCGTGGCAGTCATAGCACTTTGCCGCTTTTGTGTATCCAAGCTTCGAGACCTTGCCGTGATAGGTGTCAAAGTAGGTCTCGGCGATCTTCTCGTGGCAGCGTCCGCAGGTAGTCATCACGGTCAGCCGAAAACTGCTCTCATCGGTGCGGTGGATGGCATGAGCGGTGTGGCAATCATTGCAAACCGGAAGTGGCTTGCTATACCCGCTCACTCGCTTGGCATGGATGCTGTTCTCGAATTGCTCCTCGATGCCGTGGTGGCACCGGCCGCAGGTGTCGGGCACGTTGTTGGCGTTGACACTCGACGCCGGATCGGTCCGGGGAAGAATCTGGTGAGCGGTGTGGCAACTGGTGCAAGTCGCCGTCACCGTCAGCCCATTCTTTAATAATGTCCCGTGAATGCTCTCCGTGTAGTTCGTGATGATTTCGTGCTGCATTCCCGTGTAGCGCACGGCGGCCTTCTGGCCCTCGCGGTGACAGCGCGCGCAAAGTCCGGGAACGTTGGTCGGGAAACTCGCCGACTGCGGGTCCTGTTTGCCAAGGATTCCATGCGTGCCATGGCATTCCTTGCAGGTTGGAGCATTCGGATCATTCTTGCCGTTAAGTTGTCCGTGGATGCTGGCCACATACTGCTTGCCAATTTCATCGTGGCAAGAGGTGCAGTCGACGCCATGGGTGATGGTCTCGCAAGGCCGCACATGGGACGCGTTCACTTCTGAATGGCATTGGCTACAGGCAATTTTGTTGTGACGTGAGTGGCTGACCTCGCCCACGCTGACGTACATAGATTTCCCGTCGCTCGCCCGACGCAGTTTCTCGTTTGCGTGGCAACGCATGCAGTCCGCGTTGGCCATACCCAGCTCATAGAAGACGTTCCTGATCTTGTGCGGCTGATGGCAGTCGGGGCAGGCGGGTAGAACGTTGGCCTGCTTTTCCCAGAGCTCTCCACGAATGGTCTTGCGGTGGACCACCTCGATTTGCGAGTGGCATTTGGTGCAGGTAGCGGCAATGTTCTTGCGATTGATCGAGGATGCGGGGTCGGTGTGGGGCAAGATCAGGTGCGGGGTGTGGCATGTGGCGCAGTTTGGCGCCACCGACAGCCCCTTCTTCAGCAAAGCTTCTCCGTGGATGCTCTCGGAGTAGTTCTCAAGAATGTTGTCCTGGGCAATCTGGCGATTGCGCGAAACCGGAGTTCCTTCGCGATGGCACTGTCCGCAAACCAAGGGCACTTTGAGCGGCGCTACGGCTGAGTGCGGGTCCTTCACCGGAACGATGTCGTGGTTCCCGTGACAAGTCACGCAACGTGGCGCCAGCGCGTCGCCGCGCGCAATCGCCTTCCCGTGGAGCGAGCGGGCATGCTGCTCCTGCTCGGTGGTGTGGCAGGTGCCGCACTTTACCGGCGCGGGGGTTTCGTGGGGAAAATCTTTTCCTTCGAGGTCGGCGTGGCAGCCGGTGCAACCGAAGCTGGCATGTACGGAGGTCCCAAACTTCTTCGCGTCCACGTACAGCGAGACCGTTTTGCCGGCTCGCGTCGTGGTCATGGTCTTATCGCCGTGGCAGGCTAGACATTCTGCCCCAGGCTGGTCGGCGGCGCGCGCGCGGTGTTGCGAATACGCGAGGAAGACCATCGCAGCGAGGACGGTCGCGACGATAATTCTCAGACTTGCACGCCACTTGCTTCGCGCAACTTTGGTTTCAACCATGGCAAACTCTCGAGCTCGTTTCATCAATGCCTTGCAGCTCGGAAGGCAAGTCCCTCAGGGGCTAAAGCCCGCGTTCTTCTCGCCCTCAGGCGGCACGGCTGAAGCCGTGCCCTACCCAAAACCGATTCCTGAAACCAGCTTCCGACAACGCTTACTTCATGCCCAGATCCGTAAGCACTTTCGGGTTTTCCTCCTGAACCGCCAGCAGGTTGTGGCACGCACTGCAGTCATTGGTGATGGTCTGGCCATCGGCACTGGTGTGACTGCCGTCATGGCAGCGGAAACAACCCGGCGAATCGTTGTGTCCAAGATTATTGGGGTGAACGCCCCAGGTCACACGCATGTCGGGGAAGATGTTGCGCAGGTAGATATTCGCCACTTCCTGGCCAGCTTGCTCCACCAACGTGCGCCGCGTTTGATAGATCTGCGGGTAATTGGTGCGATAGAAATTGTTGAGTTCTTCTTTGATGCGCTGTTGCGCCACGTCGCGCGCGGAGTAATTCACCTTCAGAACTTCGATCGCCTTTTTGCGTATGTAGGGAAGGTCGGGGCTGATATGTCCATTCGCCATCTGCTTGTCCACCGCATTTTCGGGCAAGTCGAAGGCATGGGTGGGCCGGTTATGGCAATCGACACAATCCATCACGCGATGCTCGCCCTGGTCCAATTGCTGTTTGGTTGCCTTGGCATCGCTGGAAATGAATTCGGTGGTCTTTCCGTTTTCGTCGGTGTAATAGACGGCGGGGATGGTCTGCCGCTCGATGTCGGTCGAAATGTAACGGATTTTTTCGTTGTCGGCGAGGTGGTGGCCGTGGATGCCGACCGATCCCTGCCAGTTGCGTCCGCCGACTTTCAGCAGCAACACGTCGGTCTGCGGCGTGTTTTTTTCGTCATCCTTGTAGGTAGTGTTCACCAGGAACTTGTCACCGGTGAAGCGCTGCGGCCAGTGACACTGCTCACAGGTCTCGCGCGCTGGACGAAGGTACTTTACCGGCGAAGGAACCGGGCGCGAATAGGTGTGGAAGGTTACCGCGAAGACCTGGCGCAGGCCGGAAAGCTTGGAGCGCACAAACCATCCCGCGCCGGGCCCGATGTGGCACTCGACACAGTCCACACGCGAGTGCGGAGAATTCTGATAGGCCGTGTACTCGGGGTCCATCACGGTGTGGCATGTTTTGCCGCAGAAAGTGGTCGAATCCATGTACTGGACGCCGCGGTACGATGCGGTCCCCACAATGAGGAGATTGAGCACGGTCGCCACGGTCACGTACTCCAAGGTGCGCCGCACCACTGGCAAGCCCAGGTCGATAGCGGGAAAAACCGCCGGCAGTTCCCCGCTCTGGCGCAGACTTCTTCGCTTGAGCCAGATGCCGAGTGGAATCAGCACCAGGCCGAGTACAAAAATGCCTGGGAGAATCAGAAAGACCAGAAGGCCAATATAGGGATGCGGCGGCCCCGGCAAGAAGACTTCATAGAACCAGAATGCGATAGTGGTGAGCGCCGTGCTCGTGGTGATCACGGCGCCCATCAGAGTGATGAAATTCTGGCCCAGGAAGTAAATGGGCTCAGCCCATTCTCGGATGCGTTCTTGCAGAGTCATGTGAAACCGCTGCTCTCCTTAATTTCTAGTGCAACGTTGCTGAGACACACTCCAACCTTTGCCGCGCGGAGGATCGGCCGCGCTCGACAATCAACCTGACCTTGATGCAGGGCCGGGCGGAGCTATTTACTTCAACGTACGGATGTAAGCCACCAGTCCCTTAATTTCTTCCGGCTTCAGCTTATCCCCGTATTTGGGCATCTTGGGGGCCTTGCCGTCGGTGATGACTGCCGTGATGGCCGCGTCCGTCTGCTTCTGAAAGTCAGCACTTGTGAAGTCGTGGCCGGCTGCTTTCTTTCCGTCAGCACCATGACACATGGCGCATTTTGATTTGTAGAGCGCCCCGGCGTCTTGTGCATGCGCCGATAGGGGAAGGCTGAGAACAACTGCCAATGCTGTTGCAAGGGTAAACACTGGGACGTCAATTCTCTTCATCTTCTAGCTCCGTTCTAGTTTTTTAGTTTCCAATACTGTTGCAATATTGAACTATTTGCTGGCGGTGGTCCGTGACCCACATCACACGTGCTTGTAACACCAATGTTTGCCGAAGAATAGACGAAAGAAGGGCACGCATGGGTCAACTTCTTCTGGCTGGTCTTAATTGCATGATCAGCGATTAATGATCAGCGATTAATGATCAGCGATTAATGATCACGGCTAACGAGCGCCCTCGCTCACCTCGCGTTTTCCTCGGGGGAGGGCGAGAGCCTGAAGATCCCGGGCGGTATTCGGCTTGCTCTCGCAGCAGCCAACGACGGCTGCTGCGGTGAGCGTCGTGACAGTCCACGCATTGTCCTTTCACAACGGGCGAGTGCTTCTGCAATTCCGAGGATGTCTGGTGGCAAGCAAAGCAGATCTGTTCCTTCGGCATTGCGAGATTCAGCGTGGTCATATCGCCTTGGGTCTTTGCCAGATGGCAGACGATGCATGGCATCGCCATGGCCGAATGCACCGATTTGCCACGGGTCTTATCAGCGTGGCAAGAGGAACAATCAGCATCCTTGGCGAGAATGCCCGGGTGTTCGCCGCCGGACGCTTGCTTCGCCCCTGCCGGTAGCAGCAGGAGCAAACCGATGAGCACGCCCGGAATGCACTTCATCTTGCTCACCGCATTTCCCCGGTTGATTCAAAGCGGACTCCTCCAGCTGAGGCTCCGGAGGCCAGAAATTCGCGGATCTTTCCACGATTCGCGCCCGAAGCCTTCGCGGCCTGCGTGAAGACTTGCATCGCCTCGGATAATGACGTGCCTTCTGGAAGGCGGAAAATCCATGGGATGTTCGCTGACGTCAGCATCTTGTCCGAAGAAATCGCGATTACGGGAACGAAGGCCTTCACGCCGATCTGTTCCGCGAGATGGCTGGAGTCGCGGTCCAGCGCGATGACGCCGAGCGCTTCGTCCTGATATACCGCTTGCACGAGCGCGGTCGAAGCCTTGCCCCAAGGGCCCTCGGTCGGGATGCCGATCAGGGTGAAGTGCCGCCCGGAGTCGGCCAGATCCTTCATCAGCTTGGTGATTTCAGAATCATGAACCGCCTGGTCAGCATTCGGCCCGAACACTGCAATCTTGAGTTCGTGCGCATTGATTTCCGGCGTTGCCGGGCCGGCGTACTGCACCCCCCCTTCACCCACTCGCGCGTACGGCGCTTCCATGGTGATGCGGCGGTACTCGACGGCGCCGTGATGCACGCTCGCCAGGAACAATGGGCTGATGTTCTTGCAATTGGGATCAAACACCATTTCGCCGGTAACGCCCTGATAGTTTTCAATTCCGGTGAGCGCATCGCGAATACGGCCGCGGTTTAATCCGGCGCGGCAGATGGACTGCAGCAGAATTTGCATGGCGTCGTAAGCGAGCGCGGAGAAATGATCCGGCTTTTCGTGGTAACCGGCTTCGAACCGGTTGTTGAAGTCGAGCCACTTCTGGTTGCGCTGGGTTGGATCGTAGGGGAAAACCGCCTCAAATCCTTCCGCGGCTGGTCCGGCGAGGCGCACCAGTTCGTCGCCGATGGTGCGATGGCTGCCGAACACGCGCTGCTTCATCCCGAGCTCTTGCATCTGCTGCAGGATTGCGGCAGCGGGAGCGATATCGGTCCAAAGCACGATCGCGTCGGCCCGCGAATCCTGGATGACTGCGAGCTGGCGCCGATAGTCGGTGTCGCCCGGCATGAACTTCTGCTCGATCACAACCGGATGCCCGAGACGGCGGGAAGCATCGCGGAACTTGATTACGCCGAACCGTCCGTAGCGGTCGTTAATGCGTAAAATCGCAACCCGCTTGAGACCGAGTTCCGTATTGATGTGCCGCGCCAGCGTGTAGCCCTGCACGCGGTCGTCCTGCATATCGGTGAAGTACCAGGGAATAATCGTCTCGGGAATGGTTGGATCGGTGGACGCGCTGTTCACAAGCGGCGTTTCGGCCTTCAGCGTAACGCGCAAAGCGATGTGCGTGGTGTCGCCGCTGATGGACCCGAACATGGCCCAGACCTTTTCGTCATAGACCATCTTCACCACTTCATTGCTGGAAGCTCCCCAGGTGGCGGAGTCATTGTGCAGCATCAGCTTGAATGGTTTGCCGCAGTACCCACCCGCTGCGTTGGCTTCATCGATGGCGAGCTGCGCGCCATGCAGCATGCGATTGCCGCGCGCCTGTTCGGGATGGTCATAGAGCGGGCCGAGGAAGCCGATGCGAATCTCGCTGAGGTCGTTGAGATCCGGATCGGGAACATCGCGAGCCGAGCCGTTGTATTCGACGAGATCAGTGTAATGCTCATAATAAGGAGTGGCAAATTTGGAATAGGGACGCAGGTCGTCCGGCGCTCCAGCGTAGGGTTTAAGGGTGCGGGACGCGGGACGGCCGGGCGGATTCGTGCCGCACGAGCACGGGCTCGAGTTCTGCGCTGCCGCTGCGCATGCCAGCAGTGCAACCACCATAATTATGAGTGAGCGACGCATACTCGACTACTCCTGTGGCGTTTCCCGCCTGAACATGGCAATCGCCTCAATCTCAATGAGAAGGTCGGGGCGGCAGAGAATGGCTTGAATGCCGGTCGATGCCGGTAGCGGATTCAACCCTTGCTCGTTGTAGAAAGCTGTGCGCTCTTCGTTGAACTCCTTGTAATCGCGCTCAATGTCGCGCAGGTAGCAGGTGGTACGGACGATGTCTTTCCAGGTGGCTCCTTCGGCAGCGAGCAGGTTGGTGATGTTATCGAAGGTGCGCCGGGTCTGAGCGCGCAGGTCGCCCACATGCACGGTTCGTCCCTGCTCATCGATGCTGGCCGTCCCGGAGATGAGAAGGAGGATGAACTGTCCGAGATCAATGCGCATCCCGCGCGAGAATGCGCTGCCGTAGTCATAGGCTTCGTTCAGCGTATTCAAATTAGTGATGGCCCGCTTCTGCACCGGTGAGGTGGTCACCTCGTTCAGTAATTCTGCAACCGTCATGATCGCTCCTTAATGTTTGCTGACTGATGATTACTGACTTTTTGCACGTCTTACTTCTGCCGTATACCGTGACTTAAGCCTTTGGCGGTGGCGACCCAAAGGTCGTCGCCTTGAAAATCCACGCCCAGGATGTAGTTGTGTGCGGGCGCGGAATCCACCTCGACCTTCGTCGTGTTGCCATCGGCGTCACGCACCAGCATCTCAGGCTTGCCATTGTCGAGCGCCGGGCGATAGACGGCCCAATTTGTGCCATCGTAGTAGGCGAGACCTTTGTCGGTGGAGAACCAGGCGCGCTGGCCGTCCACTCCTTTGATCTGGTTAAGAAAATTGCTGGGCAGGCCGCTGTCTTTGGTCAGGAAGTTGTGCCAGTTACGCCCGTCGTACCGGCTGGCGCCGAAGTAAGTGGCGACCCAAACAATCTTGTCGATGTAACTGACGGACGTTGTAATCTCGTGGATGAGACCCTGATCCTTGAAGAGCACGAGCTGAGTCTCGCCATCGGGATCGTTGTAGTCTTTCCAGTGCTGGGTTGCGATGTCGTATTCCAGCAGTCCGCCTCCCCACACCGCGTAATAGACCTTGTCTTCGCCGGGACTGACGGCGTAAGTCCAAATCTCATACATGGGAGTGTTGCGCTCGTTGAAGATGCTCCATTGCGAAGTGCGCGTGTTGAGGCGGCTCGCGCCCGCGGCAGTTGCGGCCCAGACGAAATCTCCCCCCACGCCGACACCGTACACGATGTCGTTGGCTAGGCCGGAGTTGAGCTGCGTGAAGGTGTCGATACGTCCGGCGGAGATACGACTCAGGCCGCCCATGGTTCCAGCCCAGATGTCACCAGTGCTTTTGTCGAGCGCGAGTGAAAGCACGGCGCGATGTCCAAGTCCATCTGCCGGGCGAAGAACTTTCCACTTTCCGTTCTCATAAAGCCCCAGGCCATTTTCCGTGCCCGCCCATACGCGATTACCGTCCACCAAAACGCAGAAAACGTGGTTGTCCGGCAGACCGTTCGTGGTGGTGAAGTTCTCCCAGCGAAACCTCGGCATGTCGGGTGGCGCGACAGGCGGCGCGGCGAACAAAGGGACAGCAACGGCGATGATGGCGATGAGGAAGCAGATCTGTTTTCTCATAAAGTCTTCACGTATTCGATGAGGTCGTTCAATTGGTCTTTGGTGAGATCGTTGGTGACGCCGTGCGTGTCTTTTGGATTGAACACCGTCCAGATTTCTTCCAGCGACCGTGCCGAGCCATCATGCAGATACGGCGCCGAGTAGGCGACGTCGGGCAGGTGCGGTGTATCGATGAGAGGCGAGCGGTCGGTTGCTTTGCCGCTGCCTACATCCTCGGAGTGGTTGTTGGTGTACTTAGGCCCGCTGTGGCACGTGGCACAGCGGTTGCTTTCGGGGATCGGCCGGCCATCCTTATATTTGATTCTTTCGAAGATCGCTTTGCCGCGTTCCTGTGCGGGCGTTAGTTCGCCGTCCGGCGCCCGATATCGGTTGGGCCGCACCGGAATCGCCAGGACAAACGTGACGAGATCGGTTAGCTCTTTGCTGTTGTAGCTCTGGGACCGGTAAAAGTATTTTTCGGTGCGGGGACCGCATTCGGTGGGGAGATCGGGATTGCCGCCATTCCATTTGTAGGGCTGGGTGCCTAGCAAATCTTCGATGGAACGGTTGGCAACAATGTCAACGCCGAATCCATCCGGCTCCAGGTCCCATTGCAGGCCGTCAAAGGTCGCGTCGAGATGACAATTGGCGCAACTGAATTGTCCCTGAAAGGCGAAGCGGGCGCTGTTGAAAATCTGTTCGCCACGCCGCATTGGGGTAATTTCTCTGGGACCACCTAGGTCGTAAGACGCGACGACCTTCGCAGCGTTCGTATCAACCACGGCGATCTTGTCGTCCATGCGCGTGGCCACGTAGAGTCGCTTGCCATCTGGAGAGAGTACGATGCCGCGAGGATTGCGGCCCACCGGAATTCTGGCAGTCACATAGTTCGCTGACGCAGAGAGATCGTTGGCAACCGAAGGCGTGGCGCGAACAAACTTCAACAGCGCAGGGACGTTGACGACGGTAATGTTGTCGGATCCAGCGGCGCTCACGAAGACTTTGGACTTGTCGGGGGCAATCGCCACGCCGAAGGGGACGGCAAAATAACGCTCTAGCTCGTCGAGCGGTACCTGGACGACGCCTCCGACGTCCTGGCCAAAGAAGACGAGCGAATCGGTGAAAGCCCAGCCGTGCTCCACGTGCGCCAGGGGAATCAGGTTCTTGGGTCGAAGTTGGGCGGCGACTCCGAGCTTGCCGTCAGCGGAGATGGCGAGATGGAAAACGCCCGCGACGTTGTGCAGCGACTCGCGATCAATGACTCGGCGCGTGGCCGTGTCGATGACCGTGATCTCCGATTCCGGCGGCGTGCGGTGGGCGCCGATCTTCGGATAGATATGCGTGCAGTAGACGCGGGTCCCGTCGCCGGAAAGAGCCAGATAGCTGGCGCCTCGGCCAGCGGCGAGCCGCTTGATCTCTTTTCCGCTGCGGAGATCAATTACGGAAATGGCATCGCTCAGCCGGTCGGCGACATATAGCGTTTCGCCTTGCCGGTCAGAAACAACGCTGATGGGCTCAAATCCAGTCGCCAAGGTCCGAATTGTTTCAAGCTTCGCCGCGTCGATGACCGAAATCGTATCGGTCCAGGAGTTGGCTACATAAATCTGTTTGCCGTCGGCTGAGAGACTCAATCCCCGGGGCACGTGACCGACCGCGATCCGCTTCACCAGCTTTCCAGTCTGCGTATCCACCACGCGAAGTTCATCGCTCTTTTCGCAGACGACATAGAGGCGACGACCGTCAGGCGAAATGGCTAACTCGCCAGGCGAGAGATACTGAGATTCCTGGCTCGCTGATTTGAAGGTCGCTGGTTTGACGCCGGCGGATGCTATCGTCGCGAGTACAAACAAAATCGGAATATGGAGCCGCCGGATCATTTCGGCTCCTCCACTTGCAGTACCCGGTCGGCAGCCAGATTCTCCAGCATTTGTTCGCGACCGCTGGGCCAGTGGATCGTGAGCTTCTCGACGCGAGCAGCGGCGCCGAGTCCGAAATGCAGTCTCCCGTCATCCTGCGAGAGATAACCGGATCCTGCCACTCGCTCCGCCATCTGCTTGCGGCCGCCCGCAAGCACTTCCACGCGCGCGCCGATGCCATCGCGATTGCTTTTCGTTCCTTTGAGCGCGACCGTTAGCCAGTGATTGTGGTTCTGTGTAACGTTGCGCAGCAACGTGCCTTTTGCGCCCAGATTCACTACATATGCATCCACTTTGCCGTCGTTGTCGTAGTCGGCAAAGCAGGCGCCGCGGGCTACCGTCTTCACATCGAGCACCGGGCCGGCTCCGCGCGAAACGTCGGCGAAATTGCCATTCCCCAAGCCGCGGTAAAGCGAGTGCTCTTCCGGAACCAAATGAACCAATCCGCCGTGGAAGACAAGAATGTCGAGCCAGCCATCGTTGTCGAAGTCGTAAACCCCGCTGCCCCAACTCGCATATTGTCCCGTCGCCGCGGAGATACCCGATCGCGCGCTGATGTCTTCGAATCCCTGCTTGCCGGTGTTGCGCATCAGGCGGTCGTACCTTGAGTCGGTGACCCAGAGGTCAAGCAGGCCGTCGCCATCGATATCGGCAAACACGGGCCCCATGGACGACGTCATTTCGCCGTTCTGTCCGTAAGCCACGCCCAGATCGCCGGCAACCTCTTCGAAGGTGCCGTCGTGCTTGTTGCGAAACAGGAAATTTTCGGTCCTGTCGTTGGAAACATAAATGTCAGGCCAGCCGTCGCCGTCAAAATCCGCAGCGGTCACGCCCATGGTGCGGCCCTTGTAGGCGCCGATGCCCGACGCATCCGTCACATCCGTGAACGTGCCGTTGCAATTGTTGTGATAGAGGCGGTTGGTGGTGGCTCCGTAATCGAGCGGTCCGGGATAGTTGTCGGCAGGATAGAAGGCGCGATACTTGGGATCGAACTTCACGTAACGGCCGACGAAAAGATCGACGCAGCCGTCGCGATCGTAGTCCAGCCACGCCGAACTGATCGACCATCCATCTACGTTGATGCCCGCCTTCGCGGTGACATCCGTGAATGTGCCGTCGCCGTTATTGTGGTAGAGGATGGCGCGTCCATAGCCGGTTACAAACAGATCGACGAAGCCGTCGTTGTCGTAATCGGCGGCGATGGCCGCCATTCCATAGATGTTGGCGGCGACGCCGGCCTGTTCGGTTACGTCCGTGAAAGTGCCATCGCCATTGTTTCGGTAAAGATGATTATGAGGAGCAACTTCCGGAGCCTTCTTCAGCGGATACGGATGGATATCGCCATCGAGTGGCTTGCCGCTGACCACGTAAAGATCCATCAGACCATCATTGTTGTAGTCGAACCAGACGCATCCGCCCCCGGTGCTTTCGAGTAATGACCCGAGGTTCTGCGCACCGAAGCTGTGCGTGAACTGAATGCCGGAAGATGCGGTCGCGTCTTCGAAGCGAATCGGGCTCGGCGGCGGCGCGGACGGCGCGGTTTGCGCCAGTGCCGCTGCGGAAAGGAAGAGTGCGAGCGCGAACCAACGCATTAGTGTCCTCCTGCGGACTGAGGTTGATTGCCCGCCGTCATATCCGCCGCAACGGTCGAGCGGAGCAGGACTGCGGGAACGGCGTTTTCTGGCGCGGTCTCCGGTCCGGCGTGGCAGCCGACACAGATTCTCTGCTCACCGGCGCGCAGCCAGAACCATCCCGCTTCCCTCTTCAATGTGTTTCCCGTCTTGTCGAGCAGTTCGATTCTGAGCGGCTGGTCTCCAGGAACACGGAGGTAGAAAGACCCGTCTTTCTCTACCGGCGCCATCCCCAGCAGTCGAGTTGCGCCCGACGCGTCGCGCGTGTACAAGCGCACCGACGCGATCGAACCATCTGCAAATTGATATTTCGACGTGTACGCATTCAGACAGAGGACATTCCCGTAAGACCACTCGTGCAAACCGGAGGGATGACGATTCGGCACGGGGCGCTGCGTCAGTAATGCGGGCTGGATGATGTTCACGCCGGATTCGACAATTTCTGGCTGAAGGGCAGGCGTGCCGAGCTTCCATTTCCGCAACTCAAAGTTCTTTTGTGCTGCGCCATGCCAACTCACCACCCACGCGTTGTCTGGCGTCTCGACGACATCACCGGCGTAAGTTCCCGCCGGGGCAGAGACGGCAATCTCATGGGCCAGGGCCGAGCGGAACCGGAACAACTTGCCGTCGCGTGCAAACACAATGTCACCAGAGGAGAGCTGCTTTCCCGAATACCGCGAATGTCCGTGATCGCAGCGATAGGCTTCAAATCCGCTGCCGTCGGTGTAAACGGTGTACAGTTCGGCCAACGCCTTGTCGTCCAGCGGATACGCAGCCTCGAACAGAACGCGGCCATCGTGCAGCACATCAACGGGAAGAAAATTCCCCGGTCCGTAGGTGAGTTGCAGCGGCTTGCCGTTGTCTTTGTCTTTATCGTTGCCGCGATCTCTGTCTCCGCCGAGAGCGGCAATTTCCAGCACAAATTGGCCCGCGATCTTGTGCGCATATACAAAACGGTCAGCCGGAACATACAGCGGACGGACGCAATCGTCGTCGCATTGCGTGGTCCGGCGTGGCTTCCCGGCGGGGACGGACACCTCCCAGATTTGCCAGTGGTCGCCCGCGCGCCGCTTGCCCGCGAAGAGCACGTTCTTTCCATCGAAGGAGACGCTTGTATCCGCGGTGGCGAAGAAACCGGAAACCAGCGGCCGCTGGCTCTTTCCATCCTTAATGAAGATCGTGGCCCCATCCCTGAATCGTTCCGCGCCTTGAATCCACGCCATGGGGCTGTATTCGCGCGCGACCGTGTACAGCAACGGAACTGATGGTGCGCTGTGAGGGCGAGCGCTCTGTGGCTGTGCCAGCGATGCCGAAAGAACCAACGCGGAAACAGTAATAATAATGAGGAAGCGGGCAGGCACTTAGTTGACACCTCCTGCCACCAGCAGCGGCGACTGTATATCGTGCAAGGCGGGCGAGATGGCCACGTAACGCCGGAGATCGCACATCATTTCTTCGAACTCGTCAAATGACAGCGATTGCATGCCATCACTCAGCGCCCTCTCCGGATCGGGATGAACTTCGACCAGTAACCCATCCGCACCGACGACCGCTGCGGCACGCGCCAGCACCGGTACCAGAGAACGCACGCCCGCGGCGTGGCTGGGATCGACAATCACGGGAAGCCGCGAAACGGTTTTCAAAACCGGCACTGCGGCGATGTCGAAGGTGTTGCGCGTGGCCGTCTCAAAAGTCCGGATGCCTCGCTCGCAGAGAATGATTTCCGGGTTGCCGCTGGCGGCGATGATTTGCGCGGACTGCATCAATTCTTCGAGGCGCGCTGTCATTCCGCGTTTCAGCAGCACGGGACGGCCGCACCGGCCGAGCGCCTCCAGCAGAGAATAATTCTCCATGCTGCGCGTTCCCACTTGCATGATGTCGGCGTACTCGGCGATAAGCTCGACATCGCTCTCGCTCATCACTTCGGTCACGATGGCGAGACCGGTCTGTTCCCTGGCTTTGCTCAGAAGCTTGAGGCCTTCTACGCCGAGTCCTTGAAACGAATACGGGGAGGAGCGCGGCTTGTACGCTCCACCGCGAAGCACGCGTGCTCCGGCTGCGGCAACGGCCTCGGCGGTCTTCAGGATCTGCTGCTCGGATTCGACCGCGCACGGCCCGGCCATTACCACAAAGCTGCCGTCTCCGATCGCGAGGTCTCCGACACGAACGATGGTGCGGGAGCAGTCGGCGGTTTTAGCCACGAGATCGAAGCACGAGAATTGGCCGTTCCACTGGGAGTTGGTGGTCACCGCAGCGAGACTAACCGCGCGGCATTTGGAAATCTGTGACTCAGCTAACGAATCTGAGTGATGCTAAGCACAAGAAAGCAAATTCATTAGTGCTTTTCTACTACTCCAAATGAAGGCAGATGATGGATTTGTACTAGACGTGCGCCGATCTTGCTGGGTTTGCGATCCCTAGCGACTTCGTGAATAATCCAGCTACACGGTCGCAAGGTCGAATTCCGGTGAAGAAAGAACTCATAGAACTGCGCGTTAACGGTCTTAGCCACGAGCTTGCCATCGAGCCCAGCGCGCTGCTGCTCGACGTATTGCGCCGCGATCTCAACCTCACCGGCTCGAAGCGCGGCTGCGACGACTCCTCCTGCGGGGCCTGCACGGTGCTCGTGGACGGCACGCCGATGCTCGCCTGCACGCTGCTCGCCTTCAGTTGCGAGGGGCAGGAGATCACGACCGTCGAAGGCATCAGTGAGCATGGCAGCCTGGCCGCTATTCAGAAAGCGTACGGAGATTGGGGCGGCGCGCAATGCGGATACTGCACACCGGGTTTCATGATCACGGTGAAGCATCTGCTCACGGTAAACCCGGAGCCGACCGAGGAGGAGATCCGCAGTGCGTTGAGCGGCAATCTCTGTCGCTGCACCGGCTACACGCAGATGTACGCGGCGATCAAGGCGGCGATTGACGCGGAGAAAAAAGGAATGGCAACGCTGAAATGACAGTCCCTCACACAAGCGAATGACCAACGAATACTCCATCATCGGAAAATCGATCGCCATGATTGATGCTGCTGGAAAGACTACCGGCAGCGGCAAGTACACCGATGATCTTTCCCTTCCCGGCATGCTCTATGGAAAGATTCTGCATTCACCGCATCCGCATGCTCGCATCAAGAGCATTGACACCAGCCGGGCCGAGCGACTCGACGGCGTGATGGCAGTGATCACGGGCAAGGACGCGCCCAATCCCTTCGGCATTCTTCCCGTTGGCCACGACGAGCACGCGCTGGCGCTCGACAAGGTTCGCTACGTCGGCGACAACGTCGCCTGCGTGGCTGCGGTCTCCGAAGCCATTGCCGAGAAGGCGCTCGAATTGATTGCGGTGGAATATGAGATTTTGCCCGCCTATTTCGATCCTGAAGAGTCGATGAAGGCGGAGACCAATCTCATCCACGACAACAAGCCGAACAACCTGGAGAAGGATTATCACCACGTCTTCGGCGATCCCGACAAGGCTTTTGCTGAAGCCGACTACATCGCCGAAGGCCGCTTTCTCGCCAATGAGGTTACCCATGCGGCCATGGAGCCGCACTGCACGCTGGCCGCATTCGAACTCGATCCGCACACCGGCACACTCGGACGCCTGACAGTCTGGTCCTCGACTCAGGTTCCCTATTATCTGCAACACAAGCTATCGCTGGTGCTGGAGATGCCGATGTCGCAGATTCGCGTGATCAAGCCGCTGGTGGGCGGCGGCTTCGGCGGGAAGAGTGAAGTGATCCCTATCGAAATTATTGCCGGCATCGCTGCCCGCGCCGCGCAGAAGCCGGTGAAGATCACCTACACGCGAGAAGAAGTGTTTTGGGCGCACCGCGGACGCCCGCGCACCATCGTGGACCTCAAGACCGCCGTGAAGAACGACGGCAGCATCACGGCCGTGAACGCGCGCGTGGTGCAGGATGGTGGAGCCTACTGCTCCTACGGCGTGGTCACCATTCTTTATTCCGGCGCGCTGCTGGGCGCGCTTTACGATATTCCCAACATCCAGTACGACGGCTATCGCGTGCTCACCAACAAGCCGGCCTGCGGCGCCATGCGCGGACACGGCACGGTCAACGTCCGCTTCGCTTTCGAATCGCAGCTCGACGAAATTGCGGCTCAGCTCAAGATCGACCCGGCTGAGATCCGCCGCCGCAATTTGCTCAAACCTCCCTGCATTACGATCAACGGCCTGCGCGTGCAGAGCTACGGCCTCCCGGAATGCATTGACCAGATCGTGACGCGCTCGCACTGGAACGAGCGCAAGGGAAAGCTGCCCAGAGGCCGGGGCCTGGGCATTGCTTGCAGCCACTACGTGAGCGGCGCGGCCAACTCGATTATTCGTTCCGACATGCCGCACTCGACCGTCAACATTAAAATTGACCGCGACGGCGGTGTGGTCATCTACACCGGCGCGTCCGATATCGGCCAGGGATCCGACACCATGGTCGCGCAAGTGGCCGCGGAAACGCTGGGCTGCACGCTCGCTCGCGTGAAGGTGGTTGCGGCCGACACCGACCTCACGCCGATTGACATCGGCTCCTACTCCAGCCGGGTCACCTTCATGAATGGCAATGCGACCGTGCGCGCTGCCGAGGAGGTGAAGAAGCAGATCGCTGCGGCGGCCGCGAAGAAAATGAACTGCGCCCCCGAGGACATTTTCTTCAAGAACGACCGTTTGGAGAGGGGCCGCGGAGCTCTGCTCCGGGACGGGTCAGAGACCCGTCACCACACAACCGCTGGCGAATCCGCCACCGTCTCCGGCCGCGTCGAAGGCCAGATCCTTCGCGGATCGCTTCAGCAAAAGCGCAAGGACGAAGGCCCGAAAGATTCGATGACGTTCGAGGAAGCGGTGGTCGCGGCCATCGACTTTCACGGCGCGCTCAGCGGCACAGGCTCCTACGCGCCTCCGCCGGAAGCCCGCGGCGGAAAACACAAAGGTGCGGGCGTTGGACCCTCGCCGGCCTACTCCTACTCGGCGCAGGTCGCGGAGGTCAGCGTGGACGAAGACACCGGCGAAGTCACCGTCCATAAAGTCTGGGCGGCGCACGATTGCGGGTTCGCGCTCAACCCAGTATCGGTCGAGGGCCAGGTGATCGGCTCGGTGTGGATGGGGATGGGCCAGGCACTTACCGAAGAGATGATCTGGAAAGACGGACTGCTCATGAACCCGGGTCTGCTCGAATACCGCAGCCCGTCATCGGTCGAGTCGCCGGAGGTCGAGGCGATCATTGTCGAGAGCATCGATCCCGAAGGCCCCTTCGGCGCTAAGGAGGCCAGCGAAGGCTCGCTTGCGGCCACCATCCCGGCGATTGCCAATGCCATCTACGATGCGGTCGGTGTTCGTCTGCACGAGTCGCCATTTACTCCGGAGCGTGTGCTGGCCGCGCTGCGCGCGAAGAGAAACGCCAAGCCGCTGAACCTGACGGAAGGCGTAGATCCCACGGCTCCGACAAAATTCCGTGAACACGGGGGAGAGCTGTGTTTCAAGGGCAAGGGACCAGAGCGTCATAGTCTTGATCCCGCGCGTCATCCGGCGCAGCCGGGAGGTGCGGATTGAGCCTCCCCGAGTTTAAACTCCTGCGTCCGCACAGCACCGCGGAAGCGATCGCACTGCTGGCGCAGCATGCCGGTGACATTCGCATCCTGGCTGGCGGCACCGACCTGCTGCCCTCGATGCAGCAAAAGCTGTTCGCGCCGCAATACCTGCTCGACCTCCGCCGCATCGCGGAATTGAAAGGCATTCGCCCGCAAGGCGACGGCGCGGTCGAGATCGGCTCCCTCACTGCCCTCACCGACATCGAGCACTCCGACCTTTTGCGAGAGCATTTTCGCGTGCTTCCTGAAGCCGCGAAGACAGTCGCTTCTCCCGTGTTGCGCAACATGGGCACAATTGGAGGAAACATCTGTCTCGACACGCGCTGCCTCTGGTACAACCAGTCTTTGCAGTGGCGAAAATCCTGCGGCTTCTGCATCAAGAAGGATGGCGATCTCTGCCACGTCGCACCGGGCGGCACCAAATGCTGGGCGGCCTTTTCGGGCGACACTCCGGCGGCATTGCTTTGCCTTGACGCGGAAATCGAGATTGCCAGTGCCGCCGGGTTTCGCCGCATAAAGCTCGCCGAGTTCTACACCGGGCTCGGCGACAACTACCGGAAGCTGGCGGCCAACGAACTGCTTACTCGCGTCTTCCTGCCTGCATCCTCGGCCGGGCATCGCGGCGTCTATCGCAAGCTGCGCGTCCGCGGCTCAATTGACTACCCACTCGCCGGAGTCGCCGTGGTTCTGAAGCAATCCAACGGACACATCGAAGACGTGCGCGTTGCACTGACCGCCGTGAATCCCGCGCCCGTGCTGGTGAAAGGCGCCAGTAAACTCCTGGCCGGGAAGCGCATGACGGAAGAGTGGGCTGAAGCCGCCGGCGCTCTCGCGGCCCAGACCGCGAAGCCGTTGACCACCTCGGCCCTGACCGCGGAGTATCGTCGCGAGATGATCCGTGTGTTTACGAAACGCGCGGTTCTTTCGCTGGCTACGGAGAACTGACAACTGCTCCTGCTGTCCTCCACAAGCTGGGCATTCCGATCCCCAAAGAATCGTACGTTGCCTTATCGCCAATTACCGACGTAATTACCGAGGTAATCTTCCGCCGTGTTAGAAATTTCTAATAGAAGCCGATGTGGGACTTGGCACGATTTGGTCCTTCCCGCGGCGGTTTGCCCCACGCTTTCGGCACTACGGTTCGAGGAGAACAATGGCCAAGAAAATCCTTGTGGTTGACGACTCCAAGACAGCCTTGATGATGGAGCGCGAGATTCTGGAGAAGCGTACCAACTACCAGTGCGTGACCGCGGCCGACGGGCAGGAAGCGGTCGAGAAGGCGCAACAGGAGCACCCTGACTTGGTTTTGATGGATGTGGTGATGCCGCGGATGAATGGATTTGAGGCCTGCAAGATGATGCGTCAGCACGCGAGCACGCGCGAGATTCCCATCGTTCTGATCACCACTCGCGGCGAAGAGTCTTACATGGAAGCCGGGTTCCAGAGCGGATGCAATGACTACATCACCAAGCCGATTGACGGGGCTGAACTGGTGGCGCTGTTGCAGAGCTACCTCGGTGAGTAGCGCAGCGAAATACAGGTTCGAGTTCCTCTTCTTTTGGTTGAATCAGGGTTGGTTGAATCAGGCAAGTAAGGACGTCTATGAACGATAACCAGAGCGAGGCATCCGGGTCGAAGCGATCCGGAGCCGACGCGACGAACGATCTGCGGCTGTCTGCGGCGCGAAAGAGACTGGCCGAGAGCCGGGGTCAAGAGGATGCTATTGAAGGCCTGCGCGAGATCGTGGCCAACTTCCTGGGGTCGGAGGAAATCGGCTTGCTGATGGTCGATCAAACAACCGCAGCTTTGCAGGTTTTTTGGTCTTTTGGAATCGATCCCGAGAAGTACGACCTGCTGCTGGCCTTGGGCGATGCTGGTCGGGAGCGGGTGATGGGCGGTGAGTGCCATGTTGAGCTCGCGGCTCGCGATCGTTCGGGCGCCATGGCCAAGGTGCAGGCGTTTGTTCCGATCCGCCTGGCAAACCAAACGATAGCGATACTTGCGATATTACGTTTGCTGCCGCAAAAACACGCCTTCGACGGGTCGGACATGGAACTGTTCAAACTTCTTTCCGACGAAGCCGCTATGCCCTTGTTTGGCACGCATTCGAAGCCAGCGGCCGATGAACGATCGAGCGATGAACCAGGAATGAGAGCATGAGAGAGAAGCCCCCACAATTCAATCCAGCAGTCCTGCCCGCGGAGTTCATGAAGCGTTTTGAGCGTGCGGACTCGAACGAACCCCGGCACTTCCTCTATCCGGGACAGGTGTTCGTAACGTCCGATCCGATCACAATCTCGACCATACTCGGGTCATGCGCGGCCGTCTGCCTCTGGGACAGGCACAAGAAAGCGGGAGGAATGAATCACTATCTGCTGCCTGACGGCGTGGGTGAGGGACCGAACCGGCTGCGCTACGGCAATGCCGCAAATCCTGAACTCCTGAGACAGGTGCTGGCGTTGGGATGCGAAGTCCGAAATCTGCAGGCCAAGATTTTCGGTGGTTCCAGCGCTTTCGGCGCCAACCCATCGGTGTCGGTGGGATCAAGAAATGTGGAGCTCGCCGAAAATTTTCTTCACTCGGCGGGCATTCCGGTAGTGGAGAGGGACATCTCAGGGAAGCGTGGCCGCAGGTTGGTGTTTCAGGTCGTCGATGGCGTAACCGTGATCAAGAATTTTGACCAAGTGTAGTGAAAAACGGGTCGCGGCCCATGGGCGCGAACCAGGAGAGGAGGAACAGTGGAGTTAGCGGACTTTGACCGCGAAGCAGTCCTCGCGTCGTTCCTCGTCGAGTCGGAAGAGGGCCTGGACTTGATGGAGCAGGCGTTGGTGCAGATGGAATCGAGTCCTTCGGATCCAGAACTGCTGCACCAGATTTTCCGCGTTGCCCATACCCTCAAGGGAAACGCAACCTCGTTGGGACTCAGTGAGCTAGCCGGGTTTGCCCACGTCGTAGAGGACCTGTTGGACGTCTTTCGTGAGCAGCAGGCGCAGCCCACTCCAGACTTGATTTCACTGCTGCTGAAGGCGGTGGATGAACTGCGTGCCCTGGTCTCAAGCGCGGCGACGGGGCCGCGCGAGCTAACCGCAGGACAACAGAACCTCATAAAGAAAATCGCGCGAGAGGTAGAAAAGCGGGCGAAAAAGGATGCCCCCGCCGGCGGGGCTCCGGGGGAATCCAGTACAGCGGCAAAGATCGACACGCTGCCGGGCGCGAATCATCGCACGCTGCGCGCGGATGTCGACAAGCTGGACCACATGTTGAATCTGACCGGGGAAATTGTCATTGCGCAAGGTCGCCTGCGTCAGATGATCGAGAAGCTCGGCACCGAGCAGGGACGCGCCATCCTGGAGATGCATCGCGAGGCAGAGCGCCTGTACATGGACCTGCAGAGTGAAGTGATGAGTATCCGCATGGTTCCGATTGGCCCCTTGTTTCGCCAGTTTGTCCGTTCGGTGAGAGACCTGGCCAAGAGCCATGGGAAATTGGCCCGTTTGGAAGTGGTAGGAGCAGACGTCGAGGTGGACACGACCGTACTCGAACAATTGAAAGACCCCCTGCTGCACCTGGTGCGAAATGCGGTCGATCACGGTCTGGAGAAGCCGGCGGTGCGGCAAAGCCAGGGCAAGAACGCTTGCGGACTGATCCGGCTATCGGCCGCCCATAGCGGCGGAAACATCATCGTGAAGCTGCAAGACGATGGAGCCGGGTTCGACCGCGCCCGGATCCTGGACAAAGCGAGACGCGTTGGACTCTTGTCCGGCGACGACGAGATTCGCGACCACGACATTTACGACCTGGCGTTCCAAGCGGGATTCTCAACCGCGGAATCGGTCACCGATCTTTCCGGTCGTGGGGTCGGCCTGGATGTCGTCCGGCGCAACATCGACATTCTGCGGGGGACGGTGGAGATCGCAAGTACAGCCGGCAAAGGCACCACCATTACCATCCGCCTGCCGTTGACCCTGGCCATCATCGAGGGATTCTCGGTGAGGGTGGGGAATGAAACCTTTATCGTTCCTCTGGAACACGTGATCGAGTGTACGGAGTTGCCCGCGGAACAAAGCAACACGGAGGCCAGCGGAATCCTCAGTCTGCGCGGAGCCGCCCTTCCCTACGTCCGATTGCGGCGCGCGTTTGGCCTGTCGGGGGTAACTCCTAAGAAGGAGAACATCGTGGTCGTCAAGATCAATGAGTTTCACGCCGGAATCGCAGTCGACGAACTGCTAGGTGGGATGCAGACGGTAGTGAAGCCGCTGGGCAGGGCGTTCCGGGGAGTCGCCGGCATCGCCGGCTCTACGGTTCTTGGCGACGGACGGGTGGGCTTGATCATCGACGTTCCCAGCCTTCTGCGCGGAGTGATGCAGTCGACGTTGCAGGCACAAGCTTAGTTGCAAAGGGCAGTCGCTATAGGGCGGTCATTATAGGGCAGCCATTATCGAAAGGTGAAGGACAATGAAAACTTGGCAAGATCGGAAAATAGGGACGCGCCTGGGGGTAGTCTTCGGGGCAATTCTGCTGTGCGTGATTGGCGTCGGTGGATTCGGACTGAGCTGGCTCGGTCGTCTGAACTCCAACATGTCGTCCTCGATGCAAAAGCGTTACAACACGGTTGAGTCGACGCACCAGACCATCGAGAACTCAATCACCAACGCCCGCATCACTCTGCAATTGTTCGAGACCCCAAACCTCGATGAAGAAAAGAAGCTGAACCAGCAAAACGAGGCGATCAGCCACGAAATCAGTGCGCAGGTCGCGGAAATCGAAAAGAGTCTGAGCTCTGCTCAGGAGCGGGAACAGTTCGAAATCGTCACCCAGGACCGGCAGGCCTACATTGCAGCCAGGAACAAAGCTAAGGGACTGTTAGCAGACAAAAAGCGCGACCTGGCCCTGGCAGCATTGAGCGCAGAGGTGATCCCGGCACTCGACAAGTACCGAGCTTCGTGGCAGAAGTTTATAGACCTGCAGACCGCTGCCATGGCGCTAGGCATGAAGGAGAGCCAGGACGCTTACGCCGTGGGGCGCGGGATTGGATTGGTGATCCTGGTCGTTACTCTGATTCTGACCACGTTCGCGGCCATCAGCGTTACGAAGAGTATTACCGTCCCCATCCAGCAATCGGTCGAGCACGCGGAGCGTATCGCCGCCGGCGATTTGACCAAGGAGATACTGGTCACCAACCGTTCCGAAACCGGCCAATTGCAGCAGGCCATGCAAGAAATGAGCAGCCGCCTGTCGGGCATCATCAGGGACGTCCGCGAAGGATCCGCGGCGGTCGCTTCCGCAGCCCAGCAGGTCTCTGCCTCCTCGCAGAGTCTGTCGCAGGGAACGAGTGAACAAGCGGCTTCGGTGGAGGAGATGAGCTCCAGCCTGGAACAGATGAATGCGTCCATTACCCAAAATGCCGACAACAGCCGGCAAGTGGAGCAGGCGGCTGCCAAAGGAGCGTCAGCGGCAGAAGAGAGCGGCGATGCCGTCAAAGAGACGGTCGAAGCCATGAAGCAAATCGCCGCCAAGACCTCGGTGATCGAAGAGATTGCCTACCAGACCAATCTGCTGGCGCTCAACGCCGCCATCGA